>ERZ837380.384-NODE-384-length-67508-cov-4.572873_pt1 | contig 67508 bp, 64 predicted proteins | sample MGYA00519685_ERZ837380 | MGnify/ENA primary metagenome ERZ837380 (study PRJEB31850, sample SAMEA3708817) | human gut metagenome | biome: human gut; feature: human-associated habitat; material: faeces | place: China | collected 2014 ...
ATGATTTGATTTTATTTGGCGGCTTACGCCGCCAAACTCTGCGAGGCTTTTTTGACAAGCTGAGGGGCGGCAATTTTGCCGCCCCCTGAAAGGTTAGTCTTCTTTTTTCGGTTCTGCCTTTGGCTTCTTCGGATGCTTCCTCCTGTGCCGCTTCACCAGGGCGAGAATGCCCCAGAGGATCAGACCGAAGAGAAGGATATAGGGAATGTTCATAAGCACGAAGCTGATGAAGTCCAGGATCAGATTCCCGACGCCCTTGACGCTGCTTACGAACCCGTCCCGGATTTTTTCCAGACGGCTCTTCTCCACTACGGGCGTGTATTCCGTGACCTCGGACAGGCTCAGATTTACGGTGGCGTAGTCAATTTGATTGTCCAGCACCTTCAGCTGGGAGGCATAGCGCTCCAGCTCGCCCCGTACCTCTGTCAGCCGGGATTCGATTTCCAGCAGATCGGACATGGTTTCGGCCTGCTCCATGAGCTCCAGCAGCCGGTCCCGTTCGGTTTCCAGGGCCTTGACCCGGCTCTCGGTGTCCACATATTGCAGCGTCACGTCCTCGGTATTTCGGGAGGAGGAGACCACATTGCTGAGAGAATCCACAGCGGCTGTGAATTCCGCCAATTTTTCCACGGGAATGCGCAGCGTCAGGTCCGCATAGCGATAGCGGCTGCCGGCGTACATGCTGCCGTTGTAAACGTGCTGGCTTTCGATGTAGCCGTCCAGGGCGGTGAGCTTTTCCGTAACGGCGGCCAGTGCGGCATCCAGATCTTCGGCCTCGGCGTCCAGATTTTCGGTGATGATGAATTTTCGTCCCTGGGGCAGCTGGGAGCCGCTGTCGGTGTCGCCCAGATCATAGCTGTAGCTGTCGTTGGCTGCGGCAGTTTCCTGGGGCGCATATTCATTTGACATGGCGCTGCTGGATTTTGCGCCGCAGCCTGTCAGCAGCAGACTCAGGGCAAGAAGTGCGGCGAACAGCTTTTTCATACGGTATCCTCCTTGTTTCGTTTTTTATTTTCTCCATGCTCAGCATATCATACCTGTGTTCCCTTTGCAAGGCGGCGTGGGAAAACTTTATGAAAAATTAAGGGTGCTGCCTTTTGTGAGAATTCACGGAATTGTGCTTGCAATAGTGCCTCCTTTTCGGTATAATGAGGCAAGAGAAGAAACGGGAGGAACCGGAAAAATGGCCAAGCTATATTTCAAATACGGTGCCATGGGCTCCAGCAAGACAGCCCAGGCCCTGATCACCAAATACAATTATGAGGAAAACGATCTGCGGGTGTGGCTGTTAAAGCCCAGTGCGGATCTGCGGGACGGGGAGCACACCCTGTCCAGCCGCATCGGCCTCAGCGCAAAGGCGGATGTGCTGCCGCCGGACAGAGATGCCTATGCCTGGTTCCGGCAGGAGCATCTGGGAAAGTGCGATGTGATCATCGTGGACGAGTGCCAGTTTCTCACGGTGGACCAGATCGACCAGCTGCGCGCCATTGTGGACGACTACAATGTGCCCGTGATGTGCTTCGGCCTGCGCACGGACTTCCAGACTCACCTGTTCCCCGGCTCGCTGCGGCTCATGGAGGTGGCGGATACCATCCAGGAGATCAAAACCATCTGCGACTGCGGGGCCAAGGCAACGGTCAATGCCCGTATCGACGGCCAGGGCCATATTGTCACCCAGGGTGCCCAGGTCTTTCTGGGGGGCAACGACAGCTATATCGCCATGTGCCACAAGTGCTACATCCGTGGCATCAAAGAACACAGGATTATCCGTCTGCACGGACATCAGTAATTACAAAAGGAGTGTATTCCCATGGAAATTTCTGAAATTCTTTCCAAATGCGACCATACCCTGCTGACCCAGACCGCCACCTGGGCGGATATCAAGGGCATCTGTGACGACGGTATGAAGTACCATACCGCCTCCGTCTGCATCCCTGCCAGCTTTGTCAGGCAGGCCAAGGAGTATGTAGGTGAAAGATTGCCCATCTGCACCGTTATCGGCTTCCCCAATGGCTACGATACCACCGCCGCCAAGTGCTTTATGGCTTCCGATGCTGTGGACAACGGGGCGGACGAGGTGGATATGGTCATCAACATTGGTTGGGCCAAGGAGGGCAAGTGGGAAGACATTACCCGGGAAATTGCCGCCATTAAGAATGCCTGTAAGGGAAAAATCCTGAAAGTCATCATTGAAACCTGTCTTCTGACCGATGAAGAAAAAATCGCTCTGTGCAAATGCGTTTCCGACTCCGGGGCGGACTTTATCAAGACCTCTACCGGCTTCTCCAAGGCCGGTGCCACCTTCCACGATGTGGAGCTTTTTGCGGCAAATGTTGCCCCCCATGTAAAGATCAAAGCCGCCGGCGGCATTTCCAGCCTGAATGACGCGGAAGAATTCATTCGCCTGGGGGCTTCCCGCCTGGGTACCTCCCGGATCGTCAAGCTGGCCAAGGCCATGGAGAAAAACGAAGCAGCCGCCAATGACGGCAGTTATTAAGGAAGGAGAGACAGCAATGCTTACAACCCCTACCCCTCATATTTCCGCCAAACCCGGCGATTTCGGAAAAACCGTGCTGATGCCCGGTGACCCCCTGCGCAGCAAATTCATTGCGGAAAACTTTCTGGAAAATCCTGTGCTGGTGAACAATGTTCGGGGCGTCCAGGGCTATACCGGCACCTATAAGGGCGTTCGGGTGTCCGTCATGGCCTCCGGTATGGGCATGCCTGCCATTGGTATTTACTCCCATGAGCTGTTCAATGGCTACGGCGTGGAGAACATCATCCGGGTTGGCTCCGCCGGTGCCATCCAGGAGAATATCAAGCTGTATGATCTGGTGCTGGGACAGGGGGCCTGCACCGATTCCAATTGGGCCAGCCAGTACCATCTGCCCGGTACCTTTGCCCCCATTGCCAGCTGGGAGCTGCTCAGCGAGGCGGTCAAGGCCTGTGAGGCCAACGGAGCCCGGTACCATGTGGGCAATATCAATTCTTCCGACACCTTCTATGGGGACCATGTGGGGGTGCCCGAGGGCCTGGACAGCGTTTACGGCCTGAAAAAGATGGGCGTCATGGCCCTGGAGATGGAGGCTGCCGCCCTGTATATGAACGCGGCCCGGTATGGCAAGCGGGCCCTGTGCATCTGCACCATTTCCGACCATATTCTGACCGGCGAAGAGACTACATCCGAAGAGCGCCAGACCGCCTTCACCACCATGATGAAGGTAGCCCTGGATGTGGCTGCCGCCATGGAGAACAAGTGATATGAAGCGTGTATTTCTGATCGTTCTGGATTCCTGCGGCATCGGACAGATGCCGGACTGCGAGAAGTTTGGAGACATCGGGGTCAATACCCTCCGCTCCTGCTCCACCTCCCGGAAATTTTCCATTCCCTATCTTTTAAAGGCCGGAATCGGCAGCATTGACGGCGTGGACTATCTGCCAAAAGCTGAGCAGCCTCAGGGGGCCTATGCCCGGCTGACCGAGGCCTCCATGGGCAAGGACACCACCATTGGCCATTGGGAGATTGCGGGCGTGGTCTCTCCGGAGCCCCTGCCCACCTTCCCGGATGGATTCCCTCAGGAGGTGCTGGCGGAATTTGAGAAGCAGACCGGCCGGGGTGTACTGTGCAACAAGCCCTATTCCGGCACGGATGTGATTCGGGATTACGGCGAGGAGCAGCTGAAAACCGGCAAGTGGATTGTCTATACCTCTGCCGATTCCGTGTTCCAGGTGGCGGCCCATGAGGATTTGATTCCGCTGGAGGAGCTCTACGACGCCTGCCGGAAGGCCCGGAAGATTTTGCGGGGCAAGTACGGTGTGGGCCGGGTCATTGCGCGGCCTTATGTGGGCACTGCCGAGGCGGGCTTCACCAGAACCGCCAACCGGCACGACTTCTCCCTGGAGCCCCCTGCGAGAACCCTGCTGGACGCCGTAAAGGATGCCGGGCAGGAGGTGCTGGCCGTGGGTAAGATCTTCGATATCTTTGCCGGACGGGGCACCACGGACCATGTTTACAACAAGAGCAATGCCGATGGAATGCAGCACACCGTGGACTATGCCAAGCGGGATTTCCGGGGACTGTGCTTTGTGAATCTGGTGGATTTTGATATGCAATTCGGCCACCGCCGGGATATTGACGGCTATGCCAACGCTCTGACGGAGTTTGACACCTGGCTGGGCGAATTCGAAAAGACGCTGCAAGAAGACGACCTGGTGCTCATCACCGCAGACCACGGCTGTGACCCTGCCTATACGGCCACCACGGACCACACCCGGGAGTATGTGCCCCTGATTGCCCTGGGCAGTCAGGTCCGCCCCGGTTCTCTGGGGACCCGGGCCTCCTTTGCGGACATCGCCGCCACGGTGGCGGAGCTGCTGGATGTGCCCTTTGAGACGCCGGGAAAGAGCTTTGCCAAGGAGCTGCTGAAGTAATGGATGTAAAGGCTTTGATTGCCGCTGCGGTGGAGGCCATGGGGCACGCCTACGCGCCCTACTCCGGCTATAAGGTTGGTGCGGCGCTGCTGTGCGCCGACGGCACGGTCTATGGCGGCTGCAATATTGAAAACGGCTCCTATGGGGCAACGAACTGCGCCGAGCGCACGGCCTTTTTCAAGGCGGTCTACGATGGCCACCGGGATTTTTCGGCCATTGCGGTCTGCGGCGGAAAGGATGGGATCATTTCCGATGTGTTCCCACCCTGCGGCATCTGCCGCCAGGTCATGCGGGAATTCTGTGAGGACAATTTCAAAATCTATCTTGTGGGGAAGGACGGTACCTATATGGAGCGGACCCTGGCCCAGCTCCTGCCGGACAGCTTCCGCCCCAAGACCCATATGCAAAAGTAGGTACAAACCGCACATTTCCCTGTTGATTTTTTTGGCGGAGTGTGCAATAATGGAATCCGTAGGGAAACCTACGCAAATTACTTAGGAGGAATGAAAACAATGAGAAAGATTCTTGCAATGCTTCTCGCTGTCGTGATGGTCCTGGGCCTGTGCGCCTGCGGCGGAAATTCCGCAGCTCCTGCCGAGACCACCGCTGCTGCAACCGAGGCACCCGCTGCCGCTGAGAATGCAGATGATGTCCCCGATGAGATGACCTCTTCCGACGGCAAGTACGAGATTGCCTTCGTCACCGATGTGGGCCAGCTGAAGGACAAGTCCTTCAACCAGGGCACCTTCGACGGCGTGAAGCTGTACGCTGCCAATGCCGGTAAGTCCTACAAGTACTACCAGCCCGCCGGCGGCGACCAGGCTACCGATGACGACCGTTACGATGCCATGAAGCTGGCTGTCGAGAACGGTGCAAAGGTTGTTGTCTGCGCAGGCTTCATGCAGGGCACTGCACTGCAGAAGGCTGCTGAGGAATTTACCGATACCCGCTTTGTCTTCATTGACGGCCGGGCACTGGGCCTGAATAACGTTGCCGGTATCGCCTTCCAGGAAGAGCAGTGCGGCTACCTGGCCGGTTACGCCGCTGTTATGGACGGCTATACCAAGCTGGGCTTCACCGGCGGCGGCGGCGGTGCCAATGCTGCCTGCAACCGCTATGGCTACGGCTTCGTGCAGGGCGCTGACGCTGCTGCTGCTGCCAAGGGCGTAAAGGTTGAGATGAACTACTCCTGGCTGTACGGCGCTTCCTTCCAGGCATCCAACGAGCTGCAGACCATGGCTGCCGGCTGGTATCAGAACGGTACCGAGGTCATCTTCGCCTGCGGCGGTTCTATGTTCCAGTCCGTTGCCGCTGCCGCTTCTGCTGAGGATGCCAGTGTCATCGGCGTGGACGTTGACCAGTCCTTCGAGTCTGATACCGTCATCACCTCTGCTATGAAGGGCATCGGCCAGGCTGCTGAGACTGCTCTGAAGGCTGCAGAGTCTGACGACACCTGGAACGCTTTCATTGGCGATGGTGCAACCACCATTACCCTGGGCGCGAAGGACAACGCTGTGGGCCTGCCCACCGCTACCTGGTCTCTGAACGGCTGGACCGTGGAAGAGTACGAGCAGATGCTCGCCGACATCGTGGCCGGTAAGGTCGTAATCGACGGCTCCGACGTTCCCGAACCCGCCAGCACCGACAATGTGACTGTCAATATCGTCAAGTAATTTGCATAACCCCGTGCCCCTGCGGTAACAACCGCAGGGGCATTCTTTATAGTGCTTATGCCGAAAAAATGCGGGACGGGAAAGAATGGATATTGCATTTTGACCGCGCCGATGTTACAATAACTTCATACGAAAATACCGGGCCTGGGTGCGTCTATAGGATGTATCGGGGCTTTCGGCTTTCTTTCGGTGAAAACGCAGGGAGGAGGGCAAGTAGATTATGGATTCGGAATACGTAATTGAAATGCTCAATATCAGAAAAGAATTTCCCGGCATAGTGGCGAACGACGACATCACCCTTCAGCTGAAGCGGGGCGAGATCCATGCGCTGCTGGGCGAAAACGGTGCGGGAAAATCCACCTTGATGAGCGTCCTGTTCGGCCTTTACCGGCCGGAAAAGGGTGTCATTAAAAAGAACGGTGAGGTGGTCCAGATCCGGGACCCCAACGATGCCACGGCACTGCATATCGGCATGGTGCACCAGCACTTCAAGCTGGTGGATGTGTTCACCGTGCTGGATAATATTATTCTTGGCGCGGAGGATACCAAGTGCGGTTTTCTGCAGCGGAAAAACGCCCGGAAAAAGGTCCGGGAGCTGTCCGATAAATACGGCCTGGCCGTAGACCTGGACGCAAAGATCGAGGATATCTCCGTGGGCATGCAGCAGCGTACCGAGATCCTTAAGATGCTTTACCGGGATAATGAGATCCTGATTTTTGACGAGCCCACCGCAGTCCTGACTCCCCAGGAGATCGACGAGCTCATGGAGATCATGCGGGGCTTTGCCAGAGAGGGCAAGTCCATCCTGTTTATCACCCACAAGCTCAATGAGATTATGGCGGTCTCCGACCGGGTCACGGTCCTGCGGAAGGGCAAGCTGGTTGGAACGGTAAACACCAAGGATACCACCAAGGAAGCACTCTCTGCCATGATGGTGGGCCGTCCCGTGCAGTTGGAAGTCCATAAGGGCCCTGCCCACCCGGGCAAGGTGGTGCTGGATGTGCAGCACATGACCGTTCCCTCCAAGCTCCACAAGAACAACGCAGTCAAGGATGTTTCCTTCCAGGTAAGAGAGGGGGAGATCGTCTGCATCGCCGGTATCGACGGCAACGGCCAGACGGAGCTGATTTACGGCCTGTCCGGTCTGGAAAAGATGACCTCCGGCACCATTACCCTGGACGGCAAGGACCTGACCAAGATGAGCATCCACAAGCGGAATCTCAGCGGCATCAGCCATATCCCTGAGGATCGGCACAAGCACGGCCTGGTGCTGGATGATACCCTGGAAAACAACCTGGTGCTCCAGAGCTACACGGATCCCCGTTTCCAGCATATGGGCTTTATCAAATCCGGCGAGGTCCGGGACTATGCTCTGAAAATCATCGATGAATACGATGTCCGCTCCGGCCAGGGCCCCGTGACCATCACCCGGAGTATGTCCGGCGGTAACCAGCAGAAGGCCATTATCGGCCGGGAAATCGACCGGGGTACGCCCCTGCTGCTGGCGGTTCAGCCCACCCGCGGCCTGGACGTGGGTGCCATTGAGAATGTCCATGCCCAGCTGGTTGCCCAGCGGGATGCGGGCAAGGCAGTGCTGCTGGTTTCTCTGGAGCTGGATGAGGTCATGAACCTGTCCGACCGCATTCTTGTCATGTACGAGGGTGAGATCGTGGGCGAGCTGGATCCCAAGAAGACCACCGTTCAGGAGCTGGGCCTGTATATGTCCGGCGCGAAACGCAGCGGAAAAGGAGAGGCCTGAATATGAAAGACAAATTGCAGGAGCTTTATAACAAAAGCGGCACCCGCAAGGTGCTTGCTTCCCTGATCTCCATCCTGATCGGCCTGGTGGTGGGTGCTGTTGTGGTCATTGCCGTTGGCCTGTCCAAGGATACCATTACCAATCAGGGCATGTGGGACGGCGTGAAGCTGATTTTCGCGGGCATCCTGTCCACCGGACGGAACGCGGCGGGCAACCTGACCTGGGGCTACAATGCCCAGGCTCTGGGCAATATGCTATTCCGGGCAACGCCGCTGATCATGACCGGCCTTTCCGTGGCCGTGGCCTATAAGACGGGCCTGTTTAATATTGGTGCACCCGGTCAGTACCTGATGGGCACTATGGCATCTCTGATGATCGCCCTGTCCATCCCCACCACCTCCGTGCCTGTCTGGCTCGTCTGGCTGCTGGCCTTTTTGGGCGGCTGCGCTGCCGGTGCGCTGTGGGGTGCCATTCCCGGTGCGCTGAAAGCGCTGCTGGGCATCAACGAGGTTCTGGCCTGCATCATGACCAACTGGCTGGCCGCCAATCTTGTCACCTGGGCCTTCGATGCCAGCAACTTCAAAAACATGGTGGAAAACACCAAGTCCGGCTATATTTACAAGACCTCCTACAACGGTGTTGCCACAGCCAAAATGGGGCTGGACAAGCTGTTCCCGGGCTCTCAGGTTAATGGCGGCATTCTGGTTGCCATTCTGATTGCCGTCCTTGTGTATATCCTCATCAACAGGACTACCCTGGGCTATGAGCTGAAGGCCTGCGGTGCCAACCGGCACGCGGCCCGGTACGCCGGTATCAACGACAAGCGGGACATCGTCCTGTCTATGGCCATCGCCGGAGCACTGTCCGGCGGCGGTGCAGCGCTGTACTGGCTGGCCGGCAACACGGAGTTCTATTGGTCCACCTACCAGACCCTGCCCAGCGCCGGCTTCAACGGCATCCCCGTGGCACTGCTGGCGGTGAACAACCCCATCGGCGTGATCTTCACCGGCATTTTTATGGCCATGCTGGATATCGTGGGTGTGCAGCTCACCGGCTATACCGCTTACAATGAGTACATCACCGATGTGATCATCTCCGTGATCGTCTACTTAAGTGCTTTCTCCCTGGTGATTCAGATGATGCTTCCCAAGTGGAAGAAGAAGGGAATGCTCAACGCCAATGCCGAGCCTGCGGCCACCACGGCCCCCAAGCCGGAAACAGAGAAAGGGGACAAGGAAGCATGACTTTTCTGATTCAGCAAACGCTGCTGTACGCGGTGCCTCTGATGATCGTGGCACTGGCCGGTGTCTTTGCCGAGCGCAGCGGTATTATCAATCTGGCCTTGGAAGGCATTATGATCTTCGGCGCCTTTATCGGCGTTCTGTTTGTTCGGAATATGCAGAGCGTGCAGGCCATTGCCAATGCCTATGCCAATAAACAGTGGCTGACTCTCCAGGGGCTGGAGCTGCTGGCAATGCTGGTGGCGGCGGCCCTGGGCGCACTGTTCTCCCTGCTGCTGAGCTTCGCCTCCATCAACCTGAAGGCAGACCAGACCATCGGCGGCACGGCCCTGAACCTGATGGCCCCTGCTCTGGTGCTGTTCCTGATTCGAATTCTGGCCAACCAGAATACCCTGCAGATGGCCACCGGTGATGCAGCCTCCTGGTTTATGCTGAAAAAATCCACCTTCGGCATTCCCAAGAATCAGGACATCGGTTTCCTGGGGGCGACCTTCCTGAACAAGGTGTACCTGGCAACCTATGTCTGCATCCTGCTGTTCATCATCCTGTCTGTGATCCTTTACAAGACCCGCTTCGGCCTCCGGCTGCGGGCCTGCGGTGAGAATCCCCAGGCGGCGGACAGCCTGGGCATCAACGTCTATAAGATGCGCTATGCCGGTACCACCATTTCCGGCGCTCTGGCAGGCATGGGCGGTTTTGTGTATGCCCTGACCACCACCAACTGCACCGCCAACGGCGATGTGGCGGGCTTCGGCTTCCTGGCTCTGGCTGTTATGATCTTCGGCAACTGGACGCCTCTGAATATCGCCGGGGCGTCTCTGCTCTTTGGCCTCTTCAAATGTATCGCAGCGGCCTACAGCAGCCTGGACCTGAACGGTGACGGCGTGTATCTGCTGGCGCAGCTGGGCATTTCCTCCCATCTGTACCGGATGTTGCCCTATCTTGTCACATTGGTCGTTCTGGCCTTCACCTCCAAGAAGTCCCGGGCCCCCAAGGCCGAGGGCATCCCCTACGACAAGGGAACCAGATAATATGCACAGCCCCCGCCGTTTTTTCGGTGGGGGCTTATTTTTGCGAATGCGATTGCTTTCTTCGTGCTTTTCTGATATACTTCGCTTCAGGTAGGATATAGGATGAATTGAAATTTTTTGGGGGGGACCGTATGAATACGATTTGGTCGCAGTATATTCAAAATATTGGAACGCTCTATCTTTCACGTTCTCTGAGATTTGCGGACCACTTCCAAGAAAGATATATGGAAGCTTTTGAAATTGATGAAAAAAGCAGTATGCTTGAAATCGGGTGCGGTCCGGGCGCTTTGGCGCAGTCCCTCCGGCGATGGTATCCCCATGCTCGAATATGCGGCGTTGATCGGGACAGCAGTTTTATTTCGTTTGCCCGGGAAAAAGCGCCTGATGTTGATTTTTTGGAGGGCGACGCCACGGCGCTGGCCTTTGAGGACCGCTCTTTCGATGTCACCATTTCCAATACGGTCGCGGAGCATATCGAACCTTCTGTATTTTATGGTGAACAGTATAGAGTCCTGAAGGAAAACGGCGTATGCCTCGTTTTGTCCGCACGAAGAGGAATCAATATTCCTGCATCCTGTATCTCTGAAGAAACGGAATTTGAACAGAATATTTGGCGGCGGGCAGATGCGTATTTCAAGGAAATACACGCAAAATACAGGGTGGGTAAGTATCCGCAGAGCGAGGCGGAATTGCCGCTCTGTATGGAAAGGTATGGATTCCGGAATGTTTCAACAGAATATATTGCTGTAAACTTGACGCCGGATGATCCTTGCTACCCGGCGGAAATGGCCCACGCCATGATAAATGCCAACCGGCAAAATGACCTTGATTATGCGCAGAGTCTGCTGCAAATCGCAGGCCAGGCTGTGACAGCTTCGGAGGTTGAGGAACTGAAACGGTTGGTAAACGCCAAGTATGATAAGAGAATCCTGCTCTATGACCAGGGCGTCAAGCAATGGGACACAAACGTGTCTATAACAATGGTTGTAAGAGGCGTTAAGGAATCAACAGCCCACAGTCTGTTGGGGTGTGAGAAAAATACTTGTGCGCTTTAGAAAACAGCACATATTGAATGCGGACACCGCCAGAATTTGACGGTGTCCGCTTTTTTTCGCTTTTAACGGATTGCCTCGGTAATGGTTCCACCGCCCAGGACCATGTCGCCTTGATAGAGCACCACGGCCTGTCCGGGGGTCACGGCCCGCAGGGGCTGGGCGAACTCCACCCGGGCGAAGCCATCTGCCTCCGGGAACACCCGGCCCGGCTGCTCAAACTGGCTGTGGCGGATCTTGACGGTGACATCCATAGGTTCCGTCAGCTCCGGGAAGGGAAACCAATTCCAGTCGTTTGCCTGCAAGGCAGAGGAAAACAGGGAACTGTTGGAGCCAACGGTGACGGTATTGGCCTGCATATCCTTTCCGCAGACATAGACCGGTTCGCCCATGGCAAGCCCTAAGCCCTTGCGCTGACCGATGGTGTAGCGCACAGCTCCATGGTGCTTGCCTACCACCTTGCCGCTCTCGTCCAGAAAATCCCCCTGAGGATAGGTCTTTCCGGTGTAGCGCTCCAGAAAGGCGGTGTAGTCCCCGTCCGGCACGAAGCAGATGTCCTGGCTGTCGTGCTTCCGGGCGGTGACAAAGCCGTGTTCTTCCGCAATGGCGCGGACCTGGGGCTTGGTCAGTTCCCCCAGGGGGAAGAGGGTGTGCTCCAGCATATCCTGGGTCAGGCAGTAGAGGAAATAGGTCTGATCCTTGGCCTTATCTGCGGCCTTGTATAATAGATAGCGGCCCGTATCCGGGTCCCGGCGGATCCGGGCATAGTGGCCGGTGACGACGTATTGGCATCCCAGCTCCTGGGCCCGGTGCAGCAGGGTACCGAATTTCAGGTAGCGGTTGCAGTCAATGCAGGGGCTGGGCGTGTCGCCCCGCTCGTAGCAGCGGACGAATTTGTCCATGACCGTTTCCCGGAAGGCATCCTGAAAATTAAAGGTATAGTGGGGCATTCCCATGCGGCGGGCCACGCTTTTTGCGTCTTCCACATCGTCCAGGGAGCAGCAGGTGCTCTGCTGATCTTCCCCCAAAACATCGTTGCTGAACAGTCGCATGGTGGCGCCGATGCACGCATAGCCCGCCTGCTGGGTCAAAAAGGCTGCTACGGAACTGTCTACACCGCCGCTCATGCCGATAAGCGCTTTTTCCATGATCAAATCTCCTAAGGACTTTTTTCGGAGTATAGCAAGGGGAGGGGAAAAAGTCAAGGCATGCTCATTACAGAAAATAATTTTTATAATTACAATTTTGTCATTATTTTGGAGAAAAATGGGAGTGAGCAGGAAAAAACAGCCTGAAAAATGTGGGAAAAGAAAAACGAAGAAACAAAAGAGTAACAAAAGTGTAATTATTTTGAAAATAGGGGTTGCAATTTGTAATCATCTCTGTTATAATACCAGTAAATTTAAAGACCATGAGGGGAAGTGTCCCATGAAGAATCGATTCCTCTGCGGTTTGCTGGCGGTTTGTTTGCTTGTGGCGATGCTTCCGGCCACAGTGATCACCGCCTCCGCAGATACCAGGACGGTCAGCGAAAACCTGATTGCCGTCCTGAAACAGCTGGAGGGCTTCAGCGCCAAGGCTTATGTCAGCGGCGGCCAATGGAGCATCGGCTACGGCACAGCCGGCAGCCCCGGACAGACCATTACGGAAGCAGAAGCAGACAAGGCCCTGCGGGACCACCTGAAGGCAGTGGAGGACAAGCTCAATGCCTTCGATGCAGGGTGGAATCTGAAACTTACCCAGCAGCAGTTCGATGCGCTGGCAAGCCTTTCCTACAATGTAGGCACCGGATGGATGAATACCTCCGGACGCCTGCGGGATGCCATTACGGGCAAGGCCTCAGAGGCTAAGTTCCTCTTTGGCATGAGCCTCTGGGCCAACAACGGCACGTCCCCGGATCCGGGGCTGCTGCAACGGCGCATGGCAGAGGCAGATATCTACTTAAACGGCGTATACGGTAAGAAAAGCGGAACCTATACATACACCATCTTCGATGCCAACGGCGGAACGGCCGGCAGCGGGGGAGAGGACAAGATGCAGGGCTACCGCCGGGACGGCTCCACCCAGATTCTGGTTGCGGATCCCACCCTCAGCGGCTATAGCTTTGCGGGCTGGTTCACCCAGCGCAGCGGCGGCACCAGGGTCACGACTCTGGACAGCTCCACCGCAGGCGTGACGCTGTATGCACAGTATTCTTCCAACGGCTCTAGCGGCTGGACCGGCGGAACGGAGCTGGAGGGTAGCGACGGCACCACCAAGGTCATCACCGAAGGTACCGTGAAATGCACCTCCTATGTAAACGTTCGAAAGGGTCCGGGCACCGGCTACACCATCCTGGCAAGAGCCACAGCCGGGAGCAAAGCGGAGATCTACCAGACCAAATGGGTCGGTTCCTCTCAGTGGGGCCGGATGGCCAACGGCTGGATCTGTATGGACTATGTGTCCCTGAGCTCCGGTTCCCAGAGCGGGACAGACAGCAGCGGGGCTGCGCAGACCTCCGGAACCGTCACGGGCAGCAATGTGAATGTCCGCAGCGGTGCCGGTACGGGCTATGGGATCGTGGGCCGGAAGAACTCCGGAGATACGGTTACCGTTTATGAGCGAAAAACCGCCGGAGGCCTGAACTGGGGCCGCATCGGCGACAACCAATGGATCTGCCTGGCCTATGTGCGGCTGGATGGCTCCGGGGAAGCGGTGATGCCGCAGCCCGGCAGCGAGTCCAATGCCTCCACAAACGGAGACGGCAGCACAACGGTGCAGGATACGGGTTCGGTGATCAGTACAACGGGACTGAACGTCCGATCCGGCCCCGGCACCGGCTATGCAAGAATCAAGACCTTGGCCCCCGGAACGGCGGTGTCCGTTTACGAGTACAAGGATGTGAGCGGTGTCCGTTGGGGCCGCATCGGCACCAGCCAATGGGTCTGCATGACCTATGTTCAGCTCTCCCGCCAGTCTGATACGGAGACTTCTTCCGGAACAGGCACGGTTATCAGCAGCACCGTTTTGAATATCCGTTCCGGTCCCGGAACGAGTTATTCCAGAGTCGGTCAGCTTCAGCCCGGTGCAAGGGTGAAGATCACCGAGCAGACAAGAGTCGGCGGTGTCCTCTGGGGACACATAAGCCAGGGCTGGGTCTGTATGCAGTATGTGAAAATGGAAAGCAATTAAAACAGCAATGGATAATGGATAATGGAAAAATGGAAACAATGGATTGGAGGAAACAAATCATGAAGAAGACATTCACCCGCGCTTTGTCGGGCCTGCTGGCTGCCGCGCTGATCGTGGCCATGCCGGTGGCTGCTGCGGCAGAGGATGGCATTGCAACCTATTCGGTCTCGGAAGTCAGTTCCGTGTGCAATCACACCGCAGCTGCGACCAACGATACGGTCAAGGCTGTGAAGACTGTGGCACCCACCTGCACCACTCCGGGCTATACGGAGTACAGCTGCAAGGAGTGCGGCCAGGTTTTCTATGGCAGCTACAAGGAGATGCTGGGTCACAACTACCAGGAGGAGACCCTCAGCAACGGCGACATTAAGTACACCTGCACCACCTGCAAGAGAAGCTTTACCCTTTCCGCCAGCGCGGGCAAGCATGACCACATTGGCACCAGTGCAAACCTGGTAGCAGAGGTCCACACCGCTACCTGCAAGAGCTATGGTTATACCGTGTATACCTGCAATATCCCCGGCTGCGGCTATGAGCAGTATGGCGATTACAGCCAGCCCCTGGCCCACACCTACGGCGAGTGGGAGATCGTAAAGGATGCTACGGAGACCACCTGCGGCACCGCCAGGCATTACTGCCAGGTCTGCGGCGAGGCGGAGACCGTGCATACCGCAAAGCTGACGCCCTATTCCAAGCAGGGCCGCATCACCAAGGACCTGACACCTGTCTACAACAGCGAGAGCGGCAATACTGTGGTCATGTACCTGGCCAAGGGTGTGACCTTTGAGTTTGCCAATGTGAAGTACGGCAGCCGCTACAAGGTGTCTGCGTTCAAGGATGTATATGGCAAGACTTCTGCCAGCGGCGAATACTATGTTGCAATTGACAGCGTGGAAGTCGATCCCGGCACTGTGCCTGTCTACACCGCCTATACCGGTCTGCAGAAGATCGTGACCGTCACCACAGACGGCCGCCTGAACGTCCGCTCCGGCCACTCCGATACCAGCGCCGTGGTGAGTTCCGTAGCCAAGGGCGAGACCCTGTATATCTACGAGGTCCAGGGCAACTGGGGCCGCATCAGCGCCACGGAGAACAAGTGGGTGCAGACCGTTGACGGTGAAGTGAGTTCCATTCCTGTCTTCGGCTGCGGTGACCAGCAGAGCCTGAGCACCCCTGATGCTCCCGCCAAGGAGCTGGCAGACGTCGGCACCGTAACGGCTCAGGTCAGCACCATCGTCCGCGACAGCGGCAATAAGTCCGTGGGCAGTCTGCCCAAGGGCACAAAGATCAATTTCTACTATACCAAGGGCACTGACGGCAAGAAGGTCAGCCCCTTCACCGAGGAGAACGGCAGAATCGTCAAGGGCTACATCGACGCAGAAGAGGCAACCCGCCTGGGCCTGTCCGGTGCCGGTACCATCGATATGTCTTATGTCTCCCTGGCCTCCGGCAAGAAGACCGGTGCAGTGGATGTCCCTGCAGCCAACAATGGCGTTATCGCCACCGGTACGGTCACCAGCTCCATGAATCTGCGTGTCCGCAGCGAACCCAAGATCAGCGTCCTGAATCAGATCGGCTCTCTGCCCACCGGCACGAAGCTGGAGTTCTATGAAATCGGCAACCACAACGGCGCAAGCTGGGGCCGCATCAAGTTCAACGGGAAGACCGGCTGGGTCTGCATGACTTATGTACAGATCCAGAGCAGCAGCTCCAATGAGACCGCCTCCGGCGCAAAGGAGAACGGCGTTGTTGCCAATTGCTCCGTGGCCGTAAACGTCCGGGATGCCGCAAAGATCACCGGCCGCCTCGTTACCACCATTAAGGTCGGTACCCGCGTTGCCATTACCAAGCTGCAGGACGGCTGGGGCCTGGTAGACGGCAAGGGCTGGGTCTACATGCAGTACGTCAAGCTGGATGCCGGTGCTGAGGAAGCCATCAAGAATGGCAGCAATGCCGGCGGCAACAGCAAGGGCGATGCCCCCGTTACCACTTATACCAATGTTTCCGTCGTGGGCAAGATCCAGAGCGGCAAGGAAGCCACCATGTACGCCGCCGCACTGGAAAAGGCCGGTACGGAGATCCTGACCCTGGTGGAGAAGAGCGAGTTCACCGTCAGCGACCGTACCGTCATCAACAATACCGTCTGGTATAAGGCTACCGTCGGCAGCTACACCGGCTGGGTCAAGGGCGATACCGTCGATCTGCCCGCCATCACCGGCACGGTTAAGGTCAATAGCCTGAATGTCTACAAGTCCGCTTCTCTGGACAGCGAGGTCAAGGACACGCTGGTCCTGAATACAAAGGTCACCATCGCAGAAAACGGTCAGGTAACTGACGGCATCTATGTCTGGGGCAGACTCCAGAGCGGTGAGGGCTATGTGCAGATGAACAACCTGACGCTGAACGTGCAGATCAGCGGCGGCAGCCAGGGCATCTCCGTAGGCGTGACCCCCATCACCGGCAAGACCAACACCACCACCGAGATCAAGAAGACCCCCAGCGCAACAGCTGAAACGCTGCTGAAGCTGGCTTCCAAGCAGTCCGTCACCATTGATACCTGGTATTACACCACCACCGGCACCTGGGCAAAGATCACCGTCGGCGAAGAGACCGGCTGGATCAAGCTGGAGAACGTGGATCAGAATGCGGTTTCCGCAACCGTGACCTCCGATCTGCTGGAGCTGTACACCGAGGCCGGAAACCTCTCCACGAAGACCGCTCTGGTCAAGCGCCAGAAGGACACCGTCAGTGTTCTGGAGCGCAAGCTGGTCGGTTCCGCCGTCTGGGGCCGCATCACGGTGAAGGACAGCAACGGCGAGAATGACTACTGGGTCAACCTGGCCGGTACCAGCCTGGCTACCTATTCTCTGAATCCCGGTACCGGTACCAATACCGGCAATACCGGCAACACTGGCAACACCGGCAATACCGGCAACACCGGTAATACCGGAACCACTACGACCGCTGCCACCGGCACCGTTGTCAATGCGGACGAGGTCAATGTCCGCAGCGGCGCAGGCGTTGCCAATGCCAAGGTCACTTCCCTGAAGCGGGGCACCTCCGTCACCGTTTACGAGCAGAAGACCGTTGATAATGCCCTGTGGGGCCGTATCGACCAGGGCTGGATCGCCATGCAGTATGTGGATCTGAGCTCCAAGGCCAATAACGGGACCACCACTACCGTTCCCAGCGGCACCATCTCCGGAAACACCATTCTGACCACCGTTCCCTCCGGAGCCATCGGCGTTGGCTTTGTCAACACCGCCAATCTGGCCGTTCGCAGCGGTGCGGGCCAGGGTAATGCCAAGACCGGTACTCTGAAACTGTACACCAATGTGGTGATTTACGAGCAGGTCCTGAAGGACGGCATGATCTGGGGCCGCTGTGATCAGGGCTGGATCTGCACCAGCTACATCACCTACACCGCTACCAGCGTCACCGGTTCCGGCACTGCCGGCACCATCGCCCGCTGCTTCTACACTGCAAATGTCCGTTCCGCTCCCGGCGTGGGCAATGCACTGGTAGGCAAGGTCATGGTCAACTCCCGGGTGGAGATCCTGGAGCAGAAGGACTACAGCGGCGAGACCTGGGGCCGCACCAGCCTGGGCTGGGTTGCCATGCAGTATGTCCTGGTGGACGGCACCATCCCCACTCCCTAACATACCAATCCATTCCATTCCATTTGCCGACGCACCTTCGGGTGCGTCGGCACCATTTTTTGTGCAGTGTTGCCTAAAACAAAGTTTTTTTGAAATTTGCTATAGCAATACGGGGAAAACTGTGCTAGAATGTAGCGCGGAATTCTATGGAAGACCGGAAAAGGGGCAGCGGGTGTATATCCTGCCGCCGGAGCTTTCTCCGGGACTTCCTTTAAAGGCGCGCAGAGCGCATACGGGAGCTGAGCATATGGAACATTCCGGACTGTTTTTCGGTGCGGCATATTATATAGACGGTGTTTCACCGGAGCAGATCCGGGAGGATCTTGCGGCCATGCAGGCGGCGGGGATGAACTTTGTCCGCCTGCAGGGCTGCTGCTGGCAGAGTTGGGAGCCGGAGCAGGGCCGCTATTCCCTGGAGGAGCTGGGCAGGGCTCTGGCACTGTGCGCAGAGGCGGGACTTCGGCCTCAGATCGCCGTGCCGTCTCTGCCTGCACCGGCCTGGCTGGAAAACTGCTCTGAGGCGGAGCTTTTGGCGGAAGGCCAGGGGCTTTTGGAGCAGTTGTATTCCCTGGCAGGGGAGGGGGACTATCAGGTGGATAGCCGCCCCGAGGGCAGCAGAGCCTTGGCGGACTTCCAGGCCCGTTTTCTGCGGAGCAGGGGATGCAGCGTCACAGCGGTGACGCCGCTTTCCAGTGCGGACGATCCCTTCGCGCCCGTCCCGGGAGACCACATGGGCTGCGGCATTTTTCACCCCGCAGGTCTGAAGAATACGGGGTCCTTCCTGAATTTTCAGGCGGACGTTGCACGCAGCGCCCGGCAGGGGTGTTTTATGGTTTCGGAGACCCAGTGCCAGGGGGCCTTGGGGCAGCTGCCGTTCCCCGGCCAGCTGCGGCTGGCGGCCTTTCACCATATTGCCTGCGGGGCCCAGGGCCTGTGCTACTGGCCCTGGCATTCCGATTGCTGCCCCGGTGCAAATTGGCAGGGCGTGATCGGCTACGATGGCATCCCCGGCAGAGCCTACCGGGAAATCAGCCGGATCGGCGGGGAGTTTGCCCGGCTGGGGGACCATGCAGCCCTTCTGCGCAAGCGCAGCCGTGTGGCGGTTATGGTCAGTCCCCGCAGCGCCCGGCTTATGCCAAAGCTGGGGGAAAAGAGTTATGACGACTATCTGCAGTGGGTCTGCGACAGCTTTTACCGGCTGAACATTGAGGTGGACCTTGTGCCGGATAGCAAGCGGGACTTTTCCGGCTATTCGCTGCTGGTGACCCCTTGCCTGTACAGCGCATCGGAGGAGCTGATCGCAGCTCTGCGGGATTATGTTGCCCAGGGCGGCTGCCTGCTGTCCACCTTCCGCAGCTTCTTTGCGGATGAAGAGGGGCGGGTGCGCAGAGCCCGGCGGCCCTATGGCATGACGGATGTATTCGGAATGTCCTATTCCGAGTTCACGGTACCGGAGGAGGTCTGCCTGCCGGAGTATGTTTCCGAGGTTTCGGAGTTTATGGAGCTGCTGGAGCTTGACGATGCCATGGGACTGGCGATTTACGACAGCCCTGCCTGGCGGGGGGTTCCCGCAGCCTGCTGCAGCCGCTTCGGCAGGGGACAGGCTGCCTATTTCGGCTGCTACAGCGAGGAGGGCTTTGAGCCCATTCTGCTGCGGCTGCTGGCTATGTGGCACATTCCCGTCCCGGAATCCGCCTGGCCGGTGATCCAGAAGCGGGGCACCAACCGGGAGGGGAAGAGCGTCACCTATTTGCTGCACTACAGCCCCGCTTCCCGGGTCGTTCCCAGTCCGGCAACGGGCACAGAGCTGTTTTCCGGAAAGCACTTTGACGAGGGAGAGCCCTTGGAGCTTAAGGGCTGGGACGTTAAAATTTTGGAGGGAGACCTATGAGCAGAGCAGATGAACTCTACAAGGCTACGTGCCGGGACATCCTGGAAAACGGCTTTTCCGATGAAAATTTGGAGGTCCGTCCCCATTGGTCGGACGGTACTCCGGCCCATACCGTCAAAAAATTTGGCGTGGTCAACCGCTACAATCTGGCGGAGGAATTTCCCATCATGACCCTGCGGCGGACCTACTGGAAGAGCGCCGTGGATGAGCTGCTGTGGATCTGGCAGAAGAAGTCCAACCGCATTGCGGACCTGGGCAGCCATGTATGGGACGAATGGGCCGGCGAGGACGGTACCATCGGCAAGGCCTATGGCTACCAGCTGGGCATCAAGCATCAGTACAAAGAGGGAATGTTTGACCAGGTGGACCGGGTGCTCTATGATTTGAAGCACAATCCCGCCTCCCGGCGCATCCTGACCAATATCTACAATTTTGAGGACCTCCATGAAATGAACCTGTACCCCTGCGCTTATTCCATGACCTTCAATGTGACAGGGGATACGCTGAACGCCATTTTGAACCAGCGCAGCCAGGATATGCTGACGGCCAACAACTGGAACGTGGTCCAGTACGCGGTGCTGACCCACATGATGGCCCAGGTTTCCGGGCTGAAGGTGGGGGAGCTGGTCCATGTGATCGCCGACTGCCACATCTATGACCGGCACATTCCTGCCGTGAAAGCCATGCTGGAATTGGATGGCTATGAAGCTCCGAAGTTCTCCATGGACGAAAGCATTTCGGATTTCTATGCCTTTACCAAGGACTCCTTCCGCCTGGAAAACTACCGGTACCATCCCTTTGATTTTGAGATCCCTATGGCGATCTGAGGTAGGAGAATGGAACTGATCGTAGCGGTTTATGCGGACTGGGGCATTGGCTGCAGCGGAACCCAGCCCATTGCCCTCAGCGCCGACCGGAAATTCTTCCGGGAGATCACAAAAGGCTGTATGGTCATTGCAGGCCGCCGGACTGTGGAGGATTTCCCCGGAAGAAAGCCTTTGCCCGGCAGAGAGAACGTGCTTCTGACGAGGCGTGGTGGGCTTTATCCGGGCTTTACCCTGTGTGACAGCGTGGAGCAGGTGCTGGAAAAGGCAAAAAATGCTCCCCGAGCCATGGTCATCGGCGGGGGGAGCGTCTATCGGCAGCTTTTGCCCTATTGCGAGAAAGCCTACGTCACAAAATTGAACACGGTCGTGAAATGCGACACCTGGTTTCCGGACCTGGACAGTGACCCGGACTGGAAGCTGACCGAGCTTCTGGGCAGCGGGGAAGAAAACGGAATCGCCTATGAATTTTGCCTGTATGAAAGAGCCTGATTCAGCGACATCGTGTTCTCGCATATAAATAAGCGCAGCGCCTTGCCTTTTTGTGGCAGGGCGCTGCTTTTACATTGCTGCCGCAGTGCGGCGGGAGAGCATCTGGGCAACGCAGCAGCTGACAGAGAAGGCGTAAGCTGCATCCCGGAAGATGTCGGGGGTGGTGCGCAGGTATTCCCAGTGATTCTTTTGAATGGTGTCCATGACGGAGTGGTAGGGCTTGCGGGGGGCGGTGTTGTGGGATTTTAAAAATTCCAGGAAATAGTCCTGCAGGGCGGCCTCATAGACCTTGTGCTCCCGCAGATCTATGGGGAAGCTGGAATTGTGGGCGTATGTAAAAGCGTCCGTGGTATAGTGAATCAGCTTTCCGGCGGTATAGTAGTCCAGGGCGTTCCAGCGAGGCTTATTCTCCAGGCGCCTGGCAATCCTGGCCATGTAGCGTTTGGCGTTCTCAAAATTATGCCCCCGCAGCCATTGGGCGCGGATGGAACCCTTGAAATAGGTGGCGAAGTTTCTGTCCGGTTCAATGCAGCCCAGCAGAAAGGCCCGGCGGTACACTGCCGGGATATGGGGAAAGTAGGTGGCGGCAAGAAAGCTGCCCAGCTGACAATGACTTTTTCCGCGCATATGCAGTCTCCTTAGATTCTTTATTGCCGTGACATTATAGCACAAATTTGCAGAGATGTGTGAACAAAGACATTAAGATATTCTTACCTTTTTTTGGTAGTCCTGTGCTGTTTCGCGTTCATTCGACCCAAATACGCAGCTATAATGAGGGCACAGCCAAAAAAAGAAGGGAGAAATACCGATATGAAAGAGTTCCTGTATGAATTTGTCACCCTCCTGCTGGCAACGGCCCAGGCTGCGGGGCTGGTGTGGATCAGTACGGTGTTTGTACGGTAAGCGGAAAAATTATGGTTGTAAAAATTCCCGGAACGTAGTATAATAGGAAAAGTCAGTAATTTTTTCTCGTTCGGGGGACAGATACATGAACAAGAATAAGGAGATAGCCGCCTACTTAAAGCCGGGGTGCCATGTGCATCTGGTGGGAATCGGCGGCGTATCCATGCGGCCGCTGGGGCTGGTGCTGAAGGGAATGGGGATGGAGGTTTCCGGCTCAGATATGAGCGCCTCCGTGTCTACGGATGAGCTCATTGCCCATGGCATCCATGTGGACATCGGCCACAGTGCCAAGAATATTGCGGGAGCGGACTGCATCATCCGTACTGCTGCCGCCCATAATGACAATCCGGAGATTGCTGCTGCCAGGGCTGTGGGCATTCCCGTGTTCGAGCGGGCACAGGCCTGGGGCGAGATCATGAAGTCCTATAAAAATGCCATTTGTATTTCCGGTACCCATGGAAAGACCACTACCACCTCCATGATGACCCATATCCTTATGGAAGCGGGCAAGGACCCCACGGTGATGATTGGTGGCTACCTGCCTCTGCTCCATGCAGGCCATCGGGTGGGCCACGGGGATACCATCGTGCTGGAAAGCTGCGAATACTGCGACTCCTTCCTGAATTTCTTCCCCACTCTGGCGGTGGTGCTGAATGTGGAGGCGGACCATCTGGATTATTTCAAGGATCTGACGGACATTCAGAAGTCCTTCCATAAGTTCGCAGGCATGGCTTCGGATGCCGTCGTGGCAAATGGTGACGACCCCCATACGGTCCAGGCCCTGGAGGGCATCCCCTATGTGTCCTTTGGCCTTGGAGAAAGCAACCGGGTCCGCGCGGAGAACATCAGCGACGACTGGCGGCACTTCGATGTGCTGTGCGATGAAAAATTCTATTGCCATATGGACCTGGGGGTCCTGGGCAGACACAATACCATGAATGCTTTGGCTGTGGCAGCTACCTCCTGGGTCATGGGAATCCCCGGCCAGAAAGTCACAGATGGTGTGAAGGCCTTCCACGGGGCAGGCCGCCGCATGGAATACAAGGGCGAATACCGCGGGGCAAAGGTCTACGATGACTATGCCCACCATCCCGATGAGCTGCGCGCGACCCTGGAGGCCGTGCGGGGCATGGGGGACCACCGGATCGTCCTTGCGTTCCAGCCCCATACCTATACCCGCACGAAGCTGCTGATGGATGATTTCATCCGGGAGCTGCAAAAGGCGGATGTGGTGGTTCTGGCGGAGATCTATGCCGCCCGAGAGAGCAATACCATCGGCATCTCCTCTGCGGATCTGGCTGCCCAGATCCCCGGAAGCATCTATTGTGAGACATTGCAGGATGTCACCGACTGCCTGCGCTCCATTGTGCGGGAGGGCGACATTGTGCTGACCATGGGTGCAGGCGATATTTTCCGCGCGGGAGAGGCTCTGCTTTCCGGCGAGGACAGCAAAAAGTGAGGATGTTATGAAGAAGCTTAGTGTATGCGTTCTGTTCGGCGGCAGAAGCCCGGAGCATGAGGTTTCCCTCCGGAGCGCCGAATCCGTTCTCAATAATATGGATCCGGAGAAGTACAATATCTTCCCCGTGGGCATTACCAAGTCCGGAAACTGGATGCTCTATGGCAGCCGGGACTACTCCAAGCTGCCCACCGGCGAGTGGGAGCACTGCCCGGAAAACCGGCAGGCTGCCATTTCTCCCATCCGGGGTCAGGGCCTGCTGAACTTCGAGGGTGACTGCGTGGTGCGGGAGCGCATTGACGTGGTATTCCCGGTGCTCCACGGTGAAAACGGCGAGGATGGCACTATCCAGGGCCTGCTGCAGCTGGCGGGAATTCCCTATGTGGGACCCCACGTGGCCGCTTCTGCCGTGGCTATGGATAAGACCCTGACTAAGCTGGTGGCGGACAATGCGGGCATTCCCCAGGCCGCCTGGCAGCTGGTCCGCCGCGGGAGCCTGGATGCCCGCCTGGAAAGCACCCTGGACGCGCTGGAAAAGCGCTTTGCCTATCCCATGTTTGTCAAGCCTGCGGGCACGGGTTCTTCCGTAGGTGTGTCCAAGGCCAAGAACCGGCAGAGCCTTGCAGAGGCGCTGGCAAATGCGGCAAAGTTTGACGACAAGGTGCTGGTGGAGGAGTTCATTCGCGGCAAGGAGATCGAGGTGGCCGTTATGGGCAACGAAAGCCCTGTGGCCTCTGTTTGCGGCGAAATTGACTCCGGCGTGGAGTTCTACGATTACGATGCCAAGTACATTACCGATACCTCTGTAGCGTACATCCCTGCCCGCATCAGCGAGGAGGCTTCCGAGCAGGTTCGGGATATGGCCGTAAAGGTCTACCGCGCCATTGGCTGCCAGGGCCTGAGCCGTGTGGACTTCTTCGTGACGGAGGAGGGCAAGGCGGTATTCAACGAGATCAATACCATCCCCGGCTTTACCTCTATTTCCATGTATCCCAAGCTTTTTGGTGCCAGTGGGATTCCCTACGGTCAGCTCATCGACCAGCTGCTGGGGCTGGCGCTGGAGGCTTGAGCATGGAGGAGCAGAAGGTCCTTCTGAGTGTTCGGGGAAGGCAGACCTATGGGGACCAGGAGCCGGATACCATTGAGCTGGTCACGGAAGGGACTATGGTGTTCCGGGACGGCGGCTGGGATATCTCCTATGAGGAGACTGCGCTCACCGGTATGGAGGGCGTGACGACCACCTTCCGGGTGGAGCCTGGGAAAGTGACGCTGCTGCGGACGGGCAAGCTCAATTCCACCATGGTTTTCCAGGAAAATGTGGCCCATGATTCCCTGTACCAGCTGGAATTTGGCGCACTGCTGATGACGGTCAAGGCCACCCGGGTTTTCTATGACCTGGTACCCGACGGCGGCATGGTGGATCTTGTCTATGAGATCTGTATTGAAAATACAGAGGCGGGTATCATCGATTACCACCTGGATATCCGGAAAAAATGAGGAAAAGAGGAGGACTGCAGCGGCAGTCCTCCTTTTGCACGGAAAAGACACCCACCGGCATCGAAACCGGTGGGTGTGATTTTTTCGGTATTGGATATTACACAATGCCCTGGGCATTCATGGCGTCGGCAACCTTCAGGAAACCGGCGATGTTTGCACCGGCGACATAGTTGCCCTCCATGCCGTACTCCTTGGCAGCGGCATCCAGGTTGTGGAAAATGTTCACCATGATGTCCTTCAGCTTGGCATCCACTTCCTCAAAGGTCCAGCTCAGGCGCTGGGAGTTCTGGGTCATCTCCAGAGCGGAGGTGGCTACGCCGCCGGCATTGGCAGCCTTGCCGGGACAGAAGAGGATTCCCTGTTCCTGCAGGTACTTGGTGGCATCCAGAGAGGTGGGCATATTGGCACCTTCTACCACGGCAAAGCACCCGTTGGCAACCAGTGCCTTGGCGTCGTCCAGCAGCAGCTCGTTCTGGGTGGCGCAGGGCAGTGCCACATCGCACTTGGTGGTCCAAACGCCCTTGCCCTCGTGGTATACGGACTTGGGCCGTGCCTTGGCGTACTCCGTCAGGCGGGCGCGCTTGACCTGCTTTACGTCGATCAGAGTTGCCACGTCAATGCCGTCGGGGTCGTAGATCCAGCCGGTGGAGTCGGAGCAGGTGACGGGCTTTGCGCCCAGCTGCCATGCCTTTTCAATGGCGTAGGTAGCGACGTTGCCCGCGCCGGAGACCACAACGGTCTTGCCCTTCAGGTCCTTGCCGTTGCAGCGCAGCATCTCGTCCGTCAGGTACAGCAGGCCGTAGCCCGTGGCCTGGGTACGGGCCAGGCTGCCGCCGTAGCTCAGGCCCTTGCCGGTGAGCACACCCTCGTACTGGCCGGTCAGGCGCTTGTACTGGCCGTACAGGTAGCCGATCTCCCGGCCGCCCACACCGATGTCACCGGCAGGAACGTCTTCGTTTTCGCCGATGTATTTGTACAGCTCTGTCATGAAGCTCTGGCAGAAGGCCATGACCTCCCGGTCGGACTTGCCCTTGGGGTCAAAGTCGGCGCCGCCCTTGCCGCCGCCGATGGGCAGGCCGGTCAGGGAGTTCTTGAAGGTCTGCTCAAAGCCCAGGAATTTCAGAATGCCCTGGTTAACGCTGGGATGGAACCGCAGACCGCCCTTGTAGGGGCCGATGGCGCTGTTGAACTGCACACGATAGCCGTTGTTCACCTGAACCTGGCCCTTGTCGTCCACCCAGGGAACACGGAACATGACGATCCGCTCCGGGGTGACGAGACGCTCCAGAAAGGCGTTCTTCCGGTAGTAATCCTCATTTTTTTCAATGACGACCCGCAGAGATTCCAGGACCTCCGTTACGGCCTGCAGGAATTCCGGCTGGCCGGGATTCTGAGCGGCAACCCGCTCCAGGATTTCATTTACATAGCTCATAGACAAGTGTGCTCCTCTCAAAGCATTTTTCTGATGGGTATTGTAGCAGATTGCAGGGCAGATTTCAACTGCTTTTGCAATAATATTTTTTCAAATTGCAAAAAACGCCGCATTGCACGGAAGAATTCCCGGAATGCGGCGATTTTTGTGGAATTTGCAACGGAGGAATCTGTCAAATCCGGGGGAGAATGTCTTTCCGAATGGTTTCCACCAGCGCATCGATCTCTGCCTGGGTGGTTTCCCGGCTCAGAGAGACCCGGAATGCCGAATCAATGGCCTGCTCGGGGACATTCATGGCGGTGAGCACATGGCTTCTGTGGCCTTTGGCACAGGCGGAACCGGCAGAGACGCAAATCTGCGCGTCCTGCAGGATGTTGATGGAATTCTGGGTGGGCACCCCCGGAATGGATACGCTGAGAATATGGGGGGCCTCATGGGCACCGTTCAGCTGCACCCCGGGCAGGGCCTCCAGCCGGGCGCAGAGGTTTTCCAGCAATGCCCGCTCCCGGGCAATGTCCTCCCGGAAGGTCTTGGCTCCGGCAGCGGCGGCTGCACCGAAGCCAAAGAGGGCGGGGGTTGCTTCCGTGCCGCTGCGCAGATTGTTTTCCTGCCCGCCGCCGTGGATCAGGGGCGGGAAGGATTTGAGCCTGGGGGAGATGTACAGCGCTCCGGCACCCTTGGGGCCGTGGATTTTATGGCTGGAAACGGAGATCAGGTCCGCCCCCAGGGTTTTGGCCTGGAAGGGAATTTTCAGGAAGCCCTGGACGGCATCCGTGTGAAAAATGGCATCGGGGCAGAGCCGGTGGGTGAGCTTTGCCATCTGGGCAATGGGCATGACGGAACCCGCCTCATTGTTGACCATCATAATAGAGACAAGAATGGTGTCCTTCCGAAGAGCGGCTTTCAGGGAATCCGGAGAGATGTTGCCCAAGTTGTCCGGCTGCAGATAGGTCACCTCGAAGCCCTGGGCTTCGAGGTCCTTCATGCAATTCAGAATGGCATGGTGCTCTATGGCGGTGGTGACGATGTGCTTTCCCCGTTTGCCCAGGCGCTTGGCGGTGCCGTAGACGGCCCAGTTGTCGGCCTCGGTGCCGCAGGAGGTGAAGAACACCCGGTCCGGTTCCGCGCCCATGGCGGCGGCGACGGCATGGCGGGCGCTGCGCAGCTGCCGGGCGGCGTGGATGCCGAAGTCATACAGTGCAGAGGGGTTGCCCCAGTCCTGGGTCAGCGCCTGGGCAACAGCCTCCACAGCCTCGGCACAGGGCTTGGTGGTGGCGGAATTATCGAGATAGATCATGTTTTTCCTTACTTTCCTACGCAGAAGCGTTCAAAAATTCGATTGGTAATGTCCTCCCGGACGGTGGCACCGGTGACTTCCCCTATGGCCTCCATAGCGGCCTCCACATCCAGCAGCAGCGCATCGGGAGTCACGCCCAGCTTTAGCCCCTGCAGGGCGGAGAGCAGGCTTTCATAGGCCCGGCGGCAGGCATCGTACTGCCTGGGATTGGTGAGAATGGAGCCGTCACACTTGCTTTCTCCGGCAAACAGATCATCGATGCAGCCCCGCAGCAGCTCCAGACCGTCCCCGGTGGCGGCGCTGATGGGGATGACGTTCAGGAAGGGCAGGTCACTGGGCTCCACCTGGGTGCCCAGGTCGCATTTGTTGATCAGAGCAATGGCCTGGGGCGCGTCCAGGCATGCCTCTATGATCGCCTGATCCTCGGCGGTCAGCGGGACGCTGCCGTCGCAGACAAAGAGAACCAGATCTGCTTCTTCCAATGCCTTCCGGGACCGGTCAACGCCAATGGCCTCTACGGTGTCGGCGGTTTCGTGGATACCGGCGGTGTCCACCAAACGCAGCCGGGTGGAGCCTGCAAGGACGGACTCCTCCACCGTATCCCGGGTGGTGCCGGGGATATCGGTGACGATGGCCCGGTCGAAGCCTACCAGAGCGTTCAGCAGGCTGGATTTTCCCACATTGGGCCTGCCTACAATGGCGGTTTTTACACCCTGCCGCAGAATCCGCCCTTGGCCGTAGGTTTGCAGAAGGGCATAGAGGGCCTTGGCATCGCTGCGCAGGGAAGCGGCATAGTTGGAAAGACCAAAGTCCTCGATGTCCTCATCGGGATAGTCCAGAACGGCGTGAAAGTGGCTGCACAGGTCTGTCAGATGGTCATACACCGGCAGCAGCACCTTTTGCAGCCTGCCGCCTACCTGTCCGGCGGCGTTGGCCGCAGCGTCTGCGGTATCCGCTTCGATCAGATCGATGACGGCCTCGGCCTGGGTCAGGTCCAGCTTCCCGTTCAAAAAGGCCCGCTTGGTGAATTCTCCCCGTTGGGCAGGTCTGGCCCCGGCGGCATAGAGACTCCTTAAGCCCTCTGCCAGCACGGCAGGGGAGCCATGGCAGTGAAACTCTACGGTGTCTTCTCCCGTATAGCTGTGAGGTGCCCGGGAGACTACGGCCATGCACTGGTCAATGGTCCGTCCCTGGATGTCCCGCAGCTCGCCCAGCACCAGCAGCCGGTTTGGGCTCGTTTGCAAAGGACGGGAAAAGACCTTTTCTGCGATTTCAATACAGCCTTCCCCGGAAAGCCGCAGGATGCCGATGGCGGAAACCTGATTTCCGGTGGAGACGGCGGCAATGGTATGTGACATTTACGGTTCCTCCAAAAAGGCCAGGGGATCCCCTGAGCCGGATACATAGCGCATGAGCTGATAGGCGCACATAATGGCAAGCTCCTCTTCCCCCAGGATCCGGGCGGCTTCCGCTCTATCTGCCAGTATCACCTGGATGGTCTCGCTGTCCTCCTGATGGCTGCTGGTGGGGGAGCCGGTGCATCTGCCGAAAACCGTGGCGCAGCTCTCGTCTGTCATGCCCACGGTGGTATAAAAGGGACGGCCCCAGCCGTGGTCCTCCACGGGGGTCAGAGTCAGCCCGGTTTCCTCAAAGAGCTCCCGGACGGCAGCCTGCCTGGGGTCCTCTCCGGGCTCCACCAGTCCGGCGGGCAGCTCATAGACAAACCTGCCCACAGGGTAGCGGTACTGCCGGATGAGGACGATCCGGTCCTGGTCATCTGCCGCAAAGATCACAACGCCATCGGCGTGGTTTTCCTTTGTGGCGGCTTTCAGGCGAGCCGCGTCCCCAATTCGGGAAGCCATATAGTAGTCAAAGTGCGTTCCGTCCCGCTGAACGGCATCCATCTGGTACAGGGAAAGATATTTGCTGCCTGCGAGCTTGTGAATGGTTCCAACCTGCGGCATGGCGTGGCCTCCTTTTTGAGCTTCTGATTTTCTATCATACCAGTTTGCGACGGAAAAAGCAATCCCTGCCGGGGGCTCCTCTTGCTTTTTTGCGGGATTTGCGGTAAGATACCCCAAAGGAGGTGGAGCCATGTATCGCATCCTGATCGTGGAGGATGAGCAAGCCATTGCCCGGGCTGTGGCAGAGGAGCTGAGCCACTGGGGGCTGGAAAGCCGCTGTGTGGAAAATTTCCGGGACGTCATGGCGGAATTTCAGGCATTTCAGCCTCAGCTGGTGCTGCTGGACATTATGCTGCCCTTTTTCAATGGCTATCACTGGTGCAACGAGATAAGAAAATGCTCCAATGCGCCCATCATTTTCCTGTCCTCTGCCTCGGATAATATGAACATCGTCATGGCGATGAATATGGGCGGCGACGATTTCATTGCCAAGCCCTTTGACCGGACGGTGCTGGTGGCCAAGGTCCAGGCATTGCTCCGGCGGTGCTATGATTTTCATCCCACTGCCCCCGTTTTGGAGCACCGGGGCGCGGAGCTGAACACCGGGGACAACAGCCTTCGCTTCCGCGGAGAGAAAATCGAACTGACGAAAAACGAATACAGAATCCTCCTGTGCCTGATGGAGAATAAGGGGCAGGTGGTCAGCCGGGAGAAGCTCATGGAGCGGCTCTGGGCTTCGGACAGCTTTGTGGACGAGAACACCCTGACGGTCAATGTAAACCGCCTGCGGCGAAAGCTGGACGGTGCAGGGCTCACCGGCTTTATCACAACGAAATTCGGAGTGGGGTATTTGCTTGGAGACTGAAAAAGGGCTTTTCTTTGTGTATCTGCGGGAGCGGGGCAAGGCAATTGCCTGCCTGTGCCTTTTCACAGGCATTTTTGCGGGGACCTTTCTCCTGTACCGTGTGCCCTGGCAGGCGGCGGCCTACCCGGCGGCGCTGTGCCTGGGATTGGGCGTGCTGCTCCTGCTGCGGGATTACCGCCGGTTCCGCCGGGTTCACGAAGCCTATCGGCGTTTGGAACAGCTTCCGGAGCTGACCCGGGAGCAGCTGCCCCAGGGGAAAAGCCAGACGGAGCGGGACTGTGCAGCACTGCTGGAAAAGCAGCTGGAGGATATGGCCCGGCTGCAAACCGCCAGCGCGGACCGCTTCACCACCCAGACCGATTATTTTTCCGCCTGGGCCCACCAGATCAAGACCCCTATTGCCGCCATGGGGCTGAAGCTGCAAAACGAGGATTCTCCTCTGGCCCGGGGACTCCGGGGGGACCTGAATCGCATTGCCCAATATGTGGAAATGGCCATGACCTATCTGCGCCTGGATGCCGAAACGGGGGACTATGTATTGAAGACCCAGGACCTGGACCCCATTATCCGGGGAGCGGTCCGGCGGTTTGCCGGGGAATTCATCGACCGGAAGCTGCGGCTGCGGCTGCAGGAGACCGGACAGATGGTACTGACGGACGAAAAGTGGCTGAGCTTCGTGCTGGAGCAGCTGCTGTCCAATGCACTGAAATACACCCCCGGCGGGGAGATTTCCATATTCTGGCAGGAGCCGGATACGCTGGTGATCCGGGACACGGGTATTGGCATCGCCCCGGAGGATCTGCCCCGGATCTTTGAAAAGGGCTTCACAGGCTACAACGGCCGCTCGGACAAAAAGGCCAGCGGCATTGGGCTGTACCTGTGCAAGCGGGTGTGCGACCGACTGGGCCATGGCATTTCCATAGCATCTGCCCCGGGAGAGGGGACAACCGTCTTTTTGAAGCTGGGCAGAGACAAAATTGGTATTGAATAGGAGAAAGATTATGAAACTTCTGATTGCATCCGATATCCACGGCAGCGCCTATTGGTGCGGCAGACTTTGCGAGGAAATCGAAAAAGAAAACCCGGATCGGGTGATTTTGCTGGGAGACCTGCTGTATCATGGCCCCCGGAACGACCTGCCCCGGGACTATGCCCCGAAAAAAGTGATCCCCATGCTCAGCGCTCTGGCGGAGAAGATCATTGCCGTTCGAGGAAACTGCGAGGCGGAGGTGGACCAGATGGTGCTGCCATTTCCCTGCCTTGCGGATTTTTCCCAGCTGCTGGTGGACGGAAAGACCTTCTATCTGACCCACGGGCACCATGCCAATCCCCAGAATCTTCCGCCCCTGCCGAAGGGCAGTGTGTTCCTCTTCGGCCACACCCATGTGAAGCTGGACGAAGAGGCGGCGGGGATCCGCTGCCTGAACCCGGGCAGTGTATCCATCCCCAAGGATGGGAGCCACAGCTATCTTATTTATGAAGACGGAAACTTTTCTTTCCGGATCATGGAGGAAGCGTAATGGATTCGACCCAATGCGACAGCTGCTGGTATTATGATTATGATGAAGAGTTCGATGAATACTACTGCATGATGGACTTGGATGAGGACGAAGTGTACCGCATTCTCTCTTCCCAGTCCCAGCAGTGCCCCTATTATCGCCAGGGGGACGACTACACCCTGGCCAGGAGACAGTGACTATGAAATTTCTTGCCCTGCTGCTCGCGCTGCTGCTTGCCGGATGTGCCGCACAGCCGACCCCAACCACGGAGACCACTGCGGCCGATGCGCTCTACACCCCGGGTCACCGCCTGGAGACCCAGACCAGCGGCATGATGCAGGTCTTTCCCACAGAGACCTCCGGCTTCTGCCGCATATGGGCCATGGGGGAGGACGTGCTCCTTTCCGGAGACGGGAAACTGACGTGCCTGTCCGGCGCAAGCCTGACCCCCAGCAGCACGCGGCAGGCTGACACGGTGCTGCAAACGGGAAGCGACGGCGTGTGGCTCTTTGACGGCAGCGCGGTGCAGATCCTGGACGGAAGCTTTGCTCTGCTGCAAACGGTCTCCATTCCGGATGAGGTCCTGGGAGTACCCGGGTTGGAGGGCAGTCGGCTGTACTATCTCAGCGAAGGCTGCCTGAAGGTGCTGGACCTGTCTACGGGGTTGGCTTCCCTGCTGCGGGACAATATGGCCTTTACCGACGGCACCGTTCAGTGCCTGGGAGATTTGCTGCTGCTGCACTTGACGGATGAGGACGGCATCGGGAAAACGCTGCTGGTTTCCGCAGCCGACGGCAGCACCCAGTACCCGAGCCTTGCAGTCACGGATGCCTGCCGGTTTGAGACGGGGCTGGGCATTCTGCTGGAGGACGGTCAGGTCCTGCTCCTGCCGGACAGCGACGGCGCTCAGAAGCTGACGCTGGAAGAGGGAGAACAGATGGTGGGATTCCTGCCGGAAATCGGGGGCCTCATCACCTGCCGGAATGACACAGCAGGGCTGACGCTGCGGCTCTATACGCTTCTCCAGGGCATTCTGCGCAGCAGCGTACTGCTGCCGGAAGTGGACCTGGTGGGAACGGGCTGCGTCAGCGCGGACGGAACGCTCTATATTTCGGCTCACAGCACCCAGGAGACGGCCTGGTGGATTCTGCGCTGGAATTACGAGGCGTTTTCTCCGGTGTCCGAGGACAGCTGTCTGGAGCCCTATTATACCCGGGATTTCCCGGATGTGCAGGGGCAGGCATCCTGTGAGACCCTGGCCCGGGAGCTGGGGGAGCAGTACGGCATTTCGGTGCTGCTTTTTGACGAGGCTGCTGCCTGCGCACCCTGGGACTATGCTTTCACGGCGGAATACCGGGTGGACAAGACAAACTGGGCCCTGGAAGACCTGAAGGCCACGCTGGAAGCCTTCCCGGAGGGGTTCCTGACAAAGCTCCGGCAGGACTGGGAGGATTTGACGGTCTGCATTGTGGACACCATCCAGGGCACGGCGGAATCCGGAAGTCTGGACTCTGCCGAGGGACTGCAATTCCAGAACGGCAGCCATTTTTACATCGCTTTGGCGCCAAAGGAAGAGGACAGCCTGAAGCACACCCTTTTTCATGAATTCAGCCACCTGATTGACAACCGGGTGCTGACCAAGACCGGAGCTTATGACAACTGGAATGACCTGAATCCCCAGGACTTTGCCTACAGTCTGGACCTGAACGCGGACATGACTCCCTATAAGGCGCTGCTGACCGGTCCGGACCGGGTGTTTATCGACAACTACGCCATGACGTTCCCGGCCGAGGATAGGGCCCGGATCTTTGAGTGCGCCTGCACCTCCGGCAATGAGGAGGACTTCGTGTCGCCCATCCTCCAGGCCAAGCTGCAGCGAATCTGCACCGGCATTCGGCAGGCCTTTGACCTGGAGGATGCCCCGGAGCGCTTCCTGTGGGAGCAGTACCTGACATCGGCACAATAGCTTTTGCGGCCCAAATCGCCAGACATGGGATTCGGGCCGCTTTTTGTGCTGCGCTTTGCAAAAAATGTGCTTGTATATGGGGAAAAACTGTGATAAAATAAGTTGATTTATTATGAGCAAACCTATGGAGGCCATTATGCATTTTCGGATTCCCCATTAGTCCTCTGCGGTTTTGAAGAATACGAAATTTTACGTGGAGGAAAAGCTATGTCAACTTTACAAGAAGAAATCAGCCGCCGCCGGACCTTTGCCATCATTTCCCATCCCGACGCCGGTAAAACCACTTTGACGGAAAAATTCCTGCTCTACGGCGGGGCCATTGCCCAGGCCGGCGTGGTCAAGGGAAAGAAGAACTCCCGTGCCGCCACTTCCGACTGGATGGAGATCGAGAAGCAGCGCGGTATTTCCGTTACGTCCTCTGTGATGCAGTTCCAGTATGAGGGCTTCTGCATCAATATCCTGGATACCCCGGGTCACCAGGACTTTTCTGAGGACACCTACCGCACCCTGATGGCGGCAGACTCTGCCGTCATGGTCATCGATGGCGCTAAGGGTGTAGAGCCCCAGACCCGGAAGCTTTTCAAGGTCTGCGCCATGCGGCACATTCCTATTTTCACCTTCATCAACAAAATGGACCGGGAAGCCCGGGATCCCTTCGACCTGCTGGACGAGCTGGAGCGGGAGCTGGGCATTGAGACCTATGCCATGAACTGGCCCATCGGCTCCGGCAAGGACTTTCAGGGCGTTTACGACCGGGAGAAGAGTGAGCTTTTGTTCTTTTCCGGCGTTTCCGGCAAGAACAAGGCGGGCAAGCACGCCATAGACCTGTACGATCCCCAGGTTGCCCAGCTCCTGGATTCCGAAGAGAAGCACCGCCAGCTCATTGACGATGTGGAGCTGCTGTCCGCCGGACGGGAAATGGATATGGAAGAGGTCCGCCGGGGCCAGCTGAGTCCGGTGTTTTTCGGCTCTGCGCTGACCAACTTCGGCATTGAGCCCTTCCTGGAGTCCTTCCTGAAGCTGACTCCGCCCCCTCTGGCGCGGGTGGCGGACTGCGGCACCATTGATCCCTTTAGCCCGGATTTCTCCGCCTTTGTCTTTAAGATCCAGGCCAACATGAACAAGGCCCACCGGGACCGGCTGGCCTTTATGCGCATCTGCTCCGGAAAATTCCAGCGGGATGCGGAGTATTTCCATGTCCAGGGCAACCGGAAAATGCGCCTGAGCCAGCCCCAGCAGATGATGGCTGCCGAGCGGGAAATTGTGGACGAGGCTTACGCCGGGGACGTCATCGGCGTCTTCGACCCGGGCATCTTCTCCATTGGCGATACCATTACCGTTCCGGGCAAGAAGTTCTCCTATTCCGGAATTCCTACCTTCGCTCCGGAGCATTTTGCCAGAGTTTCCGCCAAGGACTCCATGAAGCGCAAGCAGTTTGTCAAGGGTACGGAGCAGATTGCTCAGGAAGGCGCCATCCAGATTTTCAAGGTGCCCAATTCCGGTATGGAAGAGGTCATTGTGGGTGTTGTTGGTACGCTGCAATTTGACGTGTTCCAGTACCGCATGAAAAACGAGTACGGTGTGGAGCTGCGCATGGAGGGTCTGCCCTATGAGGAAATCCGCCTGATCGACAGCTATCCCGGAGACCTGACGGATATGAACCTGGGCAGCGATGCCGAGCTGCTGGAGGACTACAAGGGTAGAAACCTGCTGGTATTTACAAGCTACTGGGCCATCGATTTCACCTGCCGGAGAAATCCGGGCCTGCAGGTATCTGAGATCGTGGTATCGGAAGGGTAAGAACATGAACTTCTGGGGGCATTTGAAAACCGTATCCCATCATCGCTGGCTGGTCTGCAAAGGCTGCTTTCGGGTGGGGCTATACCGCCAGGGACTTACCCATGATCTGAGTAAGTTTTCCCCGACGGAATTCCGGCAGGGCATCAAATACTACCAGGGCTACCGCAGCCCCAATGCCGCCGAACGGGAGCAAAAGGGCTACAGCGAGGCATGGATGCACCACAAGGGCCGCAACCGGCACCACTATGAATACTGGACGGACCTGAGCCCTACAACCAAGCGCTATGAGCCGGTGCCCATGCCCAGAAAATACCTGGTGGAGATGGTTATGGACCGCCGGGCCGCCTGCATGACCTACGAGGGGAAGAACTACACGTCGGCTTCCCCTTACAATTACTTTGTCAAAAGCCGGGAACGGATGCTGATGCATCCGGATACGGAGCGGGCGCTTGCGTTTCTGCTGGAAATGCTCCGGGACCGGGGAGAGGCGGAGACCTTCCGCTACATACGTTCCTCTGTGCTGAAAGGAAAGCCCTTCCCCTGGGAGTGCGAGAAAAAAGGAGCGACAAAATGAAAAAATCCAACCGTATTCCCTGGAAAACAGTCTTGGTTGTCTGCCTTTGGGCCTGCGTGATGTTTGCCGAAGAGCTGGTGCGGCTGGCGCTTTCCCGCGGCGCGGCACCGGAGGACGGCATTTTTCGACATATCGTTTATACGCTGCTCTATGGTGGCAAACAGGCAAAACTCCCGCTTTTTGTACACTTCCTGGCAATGCTTGCCCTTGCGGCGGTGCAGCTGCGGGGCCTCCGGGGGGAAAAGAAGAAATTCCGGGCTCCGGCGCTGATACTTGCCCTGTTTTTTACGCAGAATACGCTCATTTACCTGTCACCGACCCAAAAGCTGGTAAACCTTGTGGCGGTGCCCCAGATTGGGCTCCTGGAAAATCTGCTGTTCTGGATATCCATGACTGCCAGCTTTTACAGCCTGATTCTGCTGTTTTGCAGCTGGATGTCCGTACCCATGGGGGAGCGGACGTCCTTCCGGCCTAAGTGGCAGCTGCTGTGGGCAGGAATTATCCTGCTGTGCTGGCTGCCGCTGCTGATTCTGCGGTCTCCCGGGTCTATTTATTTGGATACCACGGTGCAGATTTTGCAGTACCAGGGTTATCAGCCGATCCAGGCCTCTTCGCCCGTGCTGTTGACCTTTGTCTATGGGTTCCTCATGACCCTGGGACAGCGTCTGGGCGGAAACAATCTGGGGCTGTTTTTCTGCGTCCTGTTCCAGGTTATCCTGGGGCTATACGCGCTGAGCTTTGGCTGTGAAGAGGCTGCGTCCCGTTCCGGCAAGAAGTATATTGGCTTTTTGCTCAGCCTGTTTTTTGGCCTCGCCATGATGTATGTCTCCATGGCCCAGGGGGCTTTGAAGGATTCTGTTTACAGTCCGCTGTTTTTGCTGCTGATTATTTTTTACTGCCGGACTTTGGAGGATGGCTCTAAAAGAAACACGGTCCCGCTGCTTATTCTGGCGCTTCTGTGCGGGGCTGCCAGAAAGGGCGGAATGTACCTTTCCGCGCTGATTTTGCTGTGCCTGGTGGGGAAAAAAGAGCTGCGCCGGTTTGCGGTGGCTGCCTGCCTGGCATTGGTGGCGCTGCACTGTCTGGTGAACTGGGCGCTTTATCCGGCAGTCGGCATCGAAAGCCCGGAGGAAAAGGAAAACTACAGCTTTTTCTATCAATTAACGGGCTATTATTGCAGCAACCACCCCGATTGGGTCACGGAAGGGGAAAAGGAAATCATCTCCCAGGTTCTGGACTATGATACGGTGGTGACGCAGTACGACCCCAAAATTGTGGATGCGATCAAGGCTACCTATCATGCGGATACTCCAATGCAGGTGCAGCGCTATTTGCTGCTGCATGGCAAGCTGGCGCTGAAGCACCCGCTGACCATGCTGGAAGCGGTGGTATATTCGAGAAACTGGTATTTCTGTCCCTTTACATGGGATGTGGAGAAGACCATCTACGAGGTGCTGATTGGCTTTGATTATGTAGAACCGCAGCTGAGCGGCTTCTCCAGATGGCTGGAAAGCGACGCCAGGCGTGCTGCAGAGTCAAAGCTTTGGGAGTTTGAGCATAGTTATCCTGTGCGGATTTTTGTGGTTTCCGGCATTTACAATTGGCTGGGGCTGCTGCTTGGACTTGCCGCCTGGTATGCGGGCAGCAGAGAAAAAAAGCAAATGGTCTTGCCGGTACTGCTGGCCATCGCTGGGCTGCTGCTGACCCATGTCAACGGCTCCGTCCGGTACGCGGGCCCTGTGATCTATACAGTGCCGGTGCTGCTGGTGCTGATGAAGGCGAAGAAGACCAAGCCTGCTCAAATATCCTGAAAATAGCTGCTTTTGGGATTTGCCATGACATATTGGAGGAATTTGTGTGAATTACCAGACGATTGAGCAGGAGCTTGCCGAGCTGCCCCTGTACATCTATGCCTGGGTGGACCCGCAGAGCCTGGAATTTTCAGACCGGGTGCGACATATCTGCCAGACGGAGTGTGCCATGTACGGCAAAAGCTGGGCCTGCCCGCCTGGGGTGGGGACGGTGGCGGAATGCAGAGCCAAGTGCCTGAGCTACAATAAGGCCCTGCTGATTTCCAGCCTGACGGAGGTGGCGGACATTGCGGATCTGGATGCAACCCTTGCCACCCGCCGGGACCATGAGAGCCTGACGGATCAGGTGGGGGATATTCTCCGGGCCCATGGACTGGATCCCTATATTCTCTCTACCGAGGCCTGTGCCATCTGCGGCCGCTGCGCCATCCTGGATGGCAAGCCCTGCCGCCATCCGGAAAAAATGCATCCCTGTGTGGAAAGCCAGGGCATCAACATCATTCCTACGCTGGAGGAGAACGGACTGGAGTTCCAGTACGGGCAGAATGTGGTCACCTGGGTGTCGCTGCTGCTGTTTGAAACGAAAACGGCGGAATGAGTGTAAAACAAAGAATATTCCTGCCGAATTTTGTGGGGAATCAAGTGGGGAGGGAAAATACGGGTGAAACGTCCGGGTGACTTTTTCCAAAAAGGAATTGATTATTTGTCAGCGGCTCTGCTGGGGACGGTCATTATTTTGGTCGTTTTTTTCTCAAATGTGCCGCGTTACATTTCGAAAAGCTTTCTTCTGCCAAACGGCACTCTGGTGCTCATTGCGGTTGGCGGATGGCTGCTTTTTGTGGGAGCTTGCCGGTTTATTTCTGAAAAAAGGCACTTGCGCCTGACTTCCGACGAAGAGGGCGGGGAAAAACAACACATGGTGGACCGTGCAGTAGTGGGGCTCTGTGTCTGCCTTTTTTTCGTGCAGCTCTATATCTGCTTCAACATCTTCTTTGTCACCGGCTGGGATCCGGGAACGATCTGGGCGACTGCTCTGGCCCGTGTGGAGGGGGAAGTCTGGAATGAAATGTATTTTTCCAGATATCCCAACAATCTGCTTCTGCTGCTTCTGGAGACGGCTCTGATCAAGATACACAACATGGTGGGGATCCTGCCGAAGGAATATGCACCTATGGCCTGCATTGCCTTGGACTGTGCGGCAATCACATTGGCCTGCTATTTCACCTACCGGGAGCTGTGTCTGGTGACGAAGAAACGCTATGCCGTTGTTGGGTTCCTGCTTTGCACGGTTCTGGCGGGATTGTCTCCCTGGATGTGCGTTCCCTATTCGGATTCCTTCGGGATCTTGTTCCCCATTTTGTCACTGTACCTTTATTCCACGCCCCGTAAAACAAAATGGGGGATTTACTGGGGGAAATCGGCGGCGGTTTGTGTCGGGTGTATCGGCTATTATATGAAGCCGCAATGCGTGATCCCCGTCATCGCTATTTTCTGTGTAGAGCTTGTTCGAGCGCTTCAGCAGAAGAGCCTCCGAATGGGCGGAAATTTGCTGCCTCTGCTGGCTGTGGCCTTACTGACTATGAACCTTACGGGGAGCCTGCTTACCTGGAAATACGAGTCAAACGGAGCGGTGCTGGATCCGGAAAAAAAGTTCGGCGCCGCGCATTTCCTGATGATGGGGCTTGACGAGAAAACAAACGGTGTCTTTGACGCAAAGGATGTGGGTTTCTCGGAAAGCTTTGTGCTGGCAAATGAGCGAAACCGCGCGGACCTGACCGCAGCGCTGGACAGGATCCGGCAAATGGGGCCCGGCAGATATTGTATACAGCTTGTGAAAAAGCTGCTGATCGGCTATAGCGATGGGACCTTTAGCTGGGGGGTGGAAGGCACTTTTTACAAGGACATGCGGGAAGAAGTGAACGGCTGGATGAGCCTGCGTCTTCGCGCTCTGTTCTATTCCACCGGCTCCAAATATCCGCTCCTTGCCCTTGCGGAACAGGCGGCATGGAGCTGTGTACTCCTGTTTGCAGGGATTTTTGAACTGATTTCTGCCGGGAAGAAGAATAACCCGGGAACAGATGTTATGAAGCTTACCGTTCTGGGAGCAGTTTTGTTCATGATGCTGTTTGAGACCCGTGCCAGGTATACATTCCTGAATGTACCTGTTTTTTGCGCATTGGCGGTCCAGGGAATGGCAGCGCTGGAGGATTTGTTCCTCAAAAGAAGAAAAAAACTTTGAAAACATAGCAATGTGCGTCTGAGCCCTTTCCAATTACGGAAAGGGCTCAGACTGTCGAAAAACCCCTTACGGGCTTTTCCGACAAGTTTTTGCAGTCTGCCGCGCGCACTCCTTGTTCGCCTATGGCGAACAACTCGCACAGCGACGCGCTAAGAGCCGCCTACGGCGGTTGCGCTCTGCACAGCGCTGCGGCGCTAGACTTGCAGCCTGAGAAGTATTTTCTGTCAGGGTGTATTTTGTAAAGGAAGGTTTTACCCCCTTCGCAAAATACACATGACTGCGGCTCATTTGTGGTGAATTGAATTGCAGTTTTGTGAGAAAGGAGATCATTTCACACATACAGCGATTCAATATAATCCGAATTTCAAGGAGGACCACAATATGAAAAAGCCGGTTCATTGCTTCTATAACATGGATACCAACGCTGTAGAGCTTACCTATAACGATGGTTCTGTTCTTACGATTGACTGTGAGGAAGTGGAGAATCACTACGATGTTACAAACGGACAGATGGCTGACCTTGATTGGCTGCTTTACAATGCACCAATAGAATACGCCAGGTTGGTGCTGTCCGGCGAAATGGAGAACTACCTGAAAGGCCCTGCACTCCACGGAATAGAAGATTAATTATTTGCCGGTGTATCGTGTTTGCGATACACCGGTTTTTGCTTAATGAAGCAGAATCGTCTCAGGACCACAAGGCAGAAGAACCCAAACCGGAAACCATTTTGATAAGGTATAATAAATTGCGCAAATTGAAAACAGCAAAAAAGTAGACACGGCTTGCCGGTCTCTGGTAGAATGAAGTTGCAACACAAACATTCGAAAGGAGACGACAAACCATGTCCAACAACATTGTACAATTCAACGAGGAAATAATCAAGGGGCAAATCAAGGAATTGGTTCGGGGAAGCGTTGAAGAAACCCTCAATGAGCTTCTGAAAGTGGAGGCTGAGAAGCTGACGCAGGCGGCCCGCTACGAGCGCAGCGAGGCTCGTCAGGGCTACCGCAGCGGCCACTACGACCGAAATCTTACCACCACTTCCGGAGATGTGACGCTCCACGTGCCCCGTCTCAAGGGCATCTCTTTCGAGACTGCCATCATCGAGCGCTACCGCCGCCGGGAGAGCAGCGTAGAAGAAGCTCTTATCGAGATGTATCTGGCTGGTGTATCCGTGCGCCGTGTGGAGGACATTACCGAAGCTCTGTGGGGCAGCAAGGTATCTGCCTCAACCATCAGTGAGCGGATGGCATTGAAGAAACACTGACCTACTGTGACTTTCCCTCCGAACATTGGACTAAGATCCGTACAAACAATGTAATCGAGCGGATGAACAGGGAGATCCGGCGCAGGACGAGGGTAGTCGGTGCCTTTCCGGATGGAAATTCGGCGCTAATGTTGGTCTGCGCCCGGCTTCGCCATGTAGCCGGAACCCAGTGGGGCAGCAAGAAATACATGAACATGAAGCACCTGGAAGCCATGGAGCAGGAGACCCTGGTGGGCTGATAGCAGCCAGGTCACAAAGGGTCAAGGGCAAGACGAGCGGCGTTCCGCCGCCCTTGACCCTTTGCGCCCTGCCCGCTCATGAAGTAGCCAAGGGGCGGTCAGCCGCCCCCTGTAATAGATTTCTGCCAGATACCAGAATCAATTTTGCGCATAACTCTTGACACTACCACCATTTTTGTTGAGGCACATGAGCGGAAGAAGAAACGCAGTCAGGCAGAGATGCTGAATAATCTCCCTGAGGCAGAGGTGCTCCTGGAAATTCCGGAAGACCAGCTTGTGTGCAGCAAATGCGGCGGGAAGATGAAACCCATTGGCAAGAAGTTTCTTCGTCACGAAATGCAGATCATCCCAAAGCAGATAAAGCTGCTGGCCTACTATGCGGTTACCTATGCCTGTGACAGCTGTGAGAAGGATACCGGCTTTGCGCACATTGTTTCCGTGAAACCGCCGGTACCGCTCATGAAGCACTCTTTGGCATCCCCCTCTACCGTGGCATACATTATGACGCAGAAGTATGTAGACGGACTGCCCTTGGCAAGACAGGAGAAGATCTGGGCACGGGAAGGTGTTTCTTTGAGCCGGGCTACCATGGCAAACTGGGTGATCCAGTGCAGTGAAGTCTGGCTGAAGCCGTTGTACAGGCATATGAAACAGGAGCTTCTGACACATTCTGTCATTCATGCGGATGAGACCGTTGTGCAGGTACTGAAAGAGGACGGAACGCCTGCGACCTCTGAATCCAGGATGTGGCTGTATGCCAGCGCCGCGTTATTCCAGCACCAGGTTCGGCTCTTTGAGTACCAGCCAGACCGTAGCGGCAAGCGTCCAGAGAGCTTCCTCAGAGGGTTTACTGGGTGTCTTGTGACGGACGGCTATGCTGGGTACAACCAGGTACAGAAGGTAACGCATTGTGGCTGTTGGGCTCATGCCAGACGGAAATGGCGGGAACCTTATTATATCCCTCAAAGTAGAGCGGTTGTGTATTTCCAATGTCTTGAAGAAATGCCACATCTCCGGTGACACTTTCCCCTTTCGTCAGAGGCCGCCCCCCAAAGGGGTCTGGTCCCCACATGGGATTTAGAAGATTATAGGTCATGTCTTCAGTATTACTGTTGTCGTTGGGAATATTAAAGTGCACTCTGGCCGCTGCCCATGATGCAGGATAATTCTCCACGAAGTTAAGAGTTCCCAGATCACCATTCTCATATGTTACTTTCACTGTAACCAGGATATATTCCTTTCCTTGCTCCGGCGCTGGAAACTGTGTCCCCTGAGAAATCATCTGTTGCCAAGCAGCCTCCCCTTCCAGAACATTTTCTACCGCCATTGTCAATCTGACAGGAACAGAATCGCCCTCTGGGGTGAGTGAATACCCATCGAAGGTCACAGGCTCACAGTGGAACGAAGAGGAAGCCGGTTTTGTTTGAGAATCAGAATTGTTCGATGCCGAGTCACCACTTTCCTGGGGCGGAATTACAGCGATGGAATCGCCAGCTGAACTCTGCATTTCTGTTTCCAAGGGCGCATTGGTGTTTTCCACTGTGGGGTTGGCTTTTCCATAGGCGGTTAGAAGAAATAAAAGCAATATTAAGAGGGTAAAAATTCTTGTTTTCATAGTGTTCTCCTATTTGCATTAGTAAATAATCATTGACGGGTCCCAATTTGTATAGCTATCCCTTGGATGCATTCTGTGCCAGTTGATATACTCGGCAAGATTCCTTGGTGTCCTTTTTACATATTAAACTCTCCCGATACCGGGACAGTGGAAGGAGTTTGGTAAGCGCTTAATATCCCCCCGCCTAGCATCTCAGCCTTCCATATGAGATAATATCCCAAAACTTGAAAAACTCACGGTGAGTTTTTCGGGAAAACGGATAGGGATGGTGTCAAATGGGAGAAATGTTAGCAGTGCGGGATGCGTATCGGGCGCGGGAGTGGGCTATGCTCATTCAGGAGTGCAATGCCAGCGGATTGACGAAACGGGAATTCTGTCAGCAGCGAGGAATCTCCGAGAAGAGTTTTTATTACTGGCTTAGGAAGTTGCGGACGCAGATGGTCGGGTCTGTGGCACCTCAGCTGGTGCAGTTAAAGCCGGTTCCAACTATGGAAGATACGCTCCAGATCCAGTATCGGGGCGCAGAACTGAAGCTGCCAGCCGGAGCAGACATGGATGCTGTCGCGGCTTTGCTCCGCTCTATTCAATCGCTATGATCGATCTGGCCAAAGTCTGGTTTTCTTTGTGAAATACCAATGAATAGCAGCCTTGCTTTTGGCAATATCGACAATTTGTGAACGTAAAAAATGTATACATTTTTGAATTGAAAATTGTTGACATTTTGGAGCTGCGGGATTATGATATTTCCATCGGAGATCCAAGTACCCCCTTACTTGAATGTTCGCCTCCCCAAAATTCCTGATGATGGGCCGGGCATTGGATCAGCCCGGCCTCTCCAGGAAAATGGGGAGACGGCCGAACAGGACTGAATGAAAGGATTTGTGACTTATGGCAAAGAAACTGAATGTGCTCTTTGGCTATCAGGGCGCATTTGAACTGACTAAAGAAGAAGAAGAGACTTTTGTGCGGGATTTCCCTGACTGCAGCTTCCGGTTTGGCCCCCCGGACAATTATACGGACGAGGAGTGCGCGCAGGCCGATATTTTCATCGGTATGTTTAATCCCGGACAGATGCAGGCTGCAAAAAATCTGAAGTGGTTGCAGGCCTCTACCGTAGGCGTGGACCGGTATGAGGGCTATGTGGATACCAAGAAGACTCTGGTATCCAACAGTCGGAATCTATTCAACAAGTGTATGGGTGAGCACACATTCGCAATGATGATTGCCTGGTCCCGGGCTCTGCTGCTGCAGAGAGACAGCCAGAACCGTCATGAATGGGTCCTTCACGATGTTCCCTCCGACCTGTTTGACAAAACCGTGGCGGTGATCGGTTTGGGCGGAATCGGCGCGGACGTGGCCAAGAAGTGCAAGGCGTTCGATATGCATGTGATAGGTGTTCGCCGGAATCTGGGCGATAAGCCGGATTTCGTGGATGAGCTGTATTCGCTGGATCAGATCGATCAGGTTTTGGAAAAAGCGGACTTTGTGATCCTGGCGGTTCCGCTGACGGAGCAGACGTACCATCTGATCAACCGGGAGACGCTGAAGAAGATGAAGCCTACCGCATATCTGCTGAATGTGGCACGGGGCGAGGTAGTTGATACGGATGCCTTAACAGAGGCTCTGCAGAACAAGACCATTGCGGCTGCCGGACTGGATACGGTATACCCGGAACCGCTGCCTGCGGACCACCCCCTGTGGTCGATGGAAAACGTATTTATTACACCGCATCGGGCGAACGCCTCCCCGACGACAAATCGGTTCCGCTTTAAGTTCTATTACGAAAATCTGAGACGCTATCTGGCGGGAGAGTCCCTGAAGAATCAGGTAAAAATGTAATAAGGCCCATGGGCTGAATAAAAAAGGAGAATACAAAGATGAAAAAGCTGATCGCCATTCTGCTGACCCTGGCACTGGCCGTTTCCATGGTCGCCTGTGGCAGCAACACCGCATCCACCGCAACCACAGCCGCAGCGCCTGCGGGAACCACCGCGGATGCTGGGGAAGAAACCACTGCCGATTCCGCCAAGCCGGGAGAGGGCTACAAGGTAGCGCTGATTGCCTCCAGCTCCGGACTGGGTGACCGTTCCTTTAATGATGCCGCCTGGGAGGGCTTCAACAACGCACAGGATCAGCTCGGTGTAGAGATCAAGGTTGTAGAACCCAAAGATGTCGCCGACTATGTGTCCTCCGCTTCCGCATTGGCAGAGGCCGGCTACCAGCTGATTTTTGCGACGGGCAGCGACTGGGCAGATACCATTACTGAGGTTTCCGCGCTGTATCCGGACGTGAAGTTTGTTGGCCTGAATGTGGCTGCTACCGGCAACAATGTGGCAATTGCCAGAACTGCTGACCATCAGATCGGCTTCCTGGCCGGTGCGCTGGCTGCTATGATGACGCAGACCGGCACCGTGGGTTACATCGGCGGTAAGGAGAACGCTTCTCAGGTCCGGTTCAATACTGCCTATGTTGAGGGCGCTAAGTATGTCAGCGATGCGACCAATGTGCTTACCGCCTGGGCTGGCGCATTCAACGACCCCGCAAAGGGAAAAGAATACGCGCTGGAGCTGGCAAACCAGGGAGCGGATGTGATCTTCCATACCGCCGGTCAGACCGGTAACGGACTGTTTGAGGCCATTCAGGAGCTGGATAACGTCTATGCCATCGGTGTGGATTCCAACCAGGATTATATTGTTGAGGGCAAGGTCCTGACCACCGCGGAGAAGCATCTGCAGGTAATTGCCTACGATATGATCGAGAGGCTGATCAACGGTACCTTCACTGCCGGTGTGAACCTGTATGATTTGTCCAATGACGGCGTTGGCCTGACGGACATGGAGTTTACGAAGGACTTGATCGGCGCGGAACGGCTGGCCAAGCTGGACGAGATCAAGGCCGGCATTATTGATGGCAGCATCAAGGTGACGGATACCTTCGAGCAGAACTGAGCAGCATCCCTAAAATAAGATGGCCTGGTTGTCAGGCAGATTCAATGGCGCTTGTCGGCGACAAACGGCAGGCGCCATTTTTTCAAAGGGAAAGCTAAATCAACGGGCATTTCCCGGAATCAGGAGGAAAATTTGGAGTATTCTGTGGAGCTGAATCACATCCGGAAGGAATACGGCCCAGTGGTTGCGAATGACGATATCTCTGTGGCCGTGCGCAAGGGCTCCGTGATGTGTCTGGTGGGAGAGAACGGCGCGGGTAAATCGACGCTGATGAATATCCTGTATGGGCTGGAGCCTCCCACCAGCGGAGAGATCAAGGTATGGGGAAAGCGGGTTTCATTCCGCTCCAGCCGGGATGCGATTCGACTGAAGATTGGTATGGTTCATCAGCATTTTATGCTGGTGAATGAACTGAGTGTACTGGAAAACATCATCTTGGGCATGGAGCCGAAGAAGGGTGTTTCTCTGGACTATAAAAAGGCAAGACAGGATGTTTTAGCCCTGGAAAAGCAATTTGGCATGGAGGTCCCGCTGGATGCGGCCGCAGGCAGCCTGGCAGTGGGACTTCAGCAGAAGGTCGAGATTTTGAAGATCCTGTACCGCGGCGCGGAGATCCTGATTTTGGATGAGCCGACCGCCGTATTGACGCCTCAGGAAACGTGGGAGCTCTTTGTATGCCTTCGGGCGTTGGCACAGGATGGAAAGTCCGTTATCCTCATCACGCACCACCTGGATGAGGTCATGGAGATCGGCGACGATATAGTGGTGATTCGCAGAGGCAGAAGCATTGCGTCCTTGAAACCCTCCGAAACCAATGCCAGGGAGCTGGCTGTACATATGGTTGGCAGTGAGCTGCCGCCGCTTCACGATCGGGCGGATATACATTCTGACAGGGTGGTTGTTTCTTGCGAAAACCTGGTGGTCCGGGGTTCCAATGGACTGGAAGCATTGAAAAATGTATCCTTCTCCATCCGGGAAGGGGAGATCCTCGGCATTGCTGGAGTGTCCGGAAACGGTCAAAGCGAGTTGGCGCAGAGCATTGCCGGCCTGATGCAAATACAGTCAGGCAGGATTATATACAACGGGCAGGATATTACATCCCACTCCCGCCGGGAAAGAATGCTGGAAGGGATCAGCTATATCTCGGAGGACAGAAAAACAGACGGCTTGTGCCTGCCTTGGAGTATCGAGGAAAATTCCATTGCGGGGTACTATGTGTCCCCGGAATACAGTGGAAAATTTGGATTTTTGAAGAAAAAGGAACGGATAGAGACTGCCAAGAAGATTTGCAAAGAGTTCGATGTGCGGGCAAGAGACATCCATACCAAAATAGATGCCCTGTCCGGCGGCAATCAGCAAAAGGTGCTGATCGGGCGGGAGATGATTCACAATCCAAAGCTGATTATTGCCGCGGAGCCTACCAGAGGCGTGGATATCGGAGCAATTAGCTTTATCCACAACCGAATCATGGATTTGCGAAATCAAAATACGGCAGTGCTTCTGATTTCGTCGGACCTGAATGAGATATTTGCGCTTAGTGATCGGATCGCCGTCCTTTACGGAGGACAGATTGTAGCTGTTGTAGATCCGAGAAATATCAGCCGGGAAGAACTTGGACTCTATATGGCTGGGAGCAAGGGGGCAACGTAGTCGTGAAAGAAACAGTAAGAAGAATTGGCTGGGCCGTGGGAAGGCCACTGGTGACCATTTTTGTGGCGGTGCTGATCGGCGCGCTGTTTGTGCTGCCTACGGGGACCTCGCCGCTGGAGGGGTACGGAGCCCTGCTGAAAGGCGCTTTCGGTTCCCAGGTCAGCGTTTATAATTCACTGGAGCGGGCAACGCCGCTGCTGTTTACAGGCCTGGCCGCTACGGTGGCGTTTAAGGCCGGCGTATTCAACATCGGCATCGAAGGCCAGCTGTATATGGGCGCTTTTGCCGCCGCGCTGATGGGCATTTACGGTGCGGGACTGCCGAGAGGACTTTTGATCCCTCTGTGCATTTTGGCAGCCATGGCCGGAGGCCTGCTGTGGGCCGTGATCCCCGGATATCTGTATACCAAGTTGGGGATCAATCTGGTGGTCATCAGCATTATGATGAACAACATCGGAAAGCTCTTTACGGAATATCTGTGTACCTATCCGTTCAAGGGAGAGCTGCCGGTGTCAGCCACCGTGAAGCTGGATGAGGCAGCCTGGATGACCCGTTTCTCAGAGAAAAGCAGCTTCAACACCTTCTTCTTTCTGGGCGTGCTTCTGGCGATTGTTCTGTATGTAGTCATTTTTAAAACACGCTTTGGCTATGAATTGCGTGCTCTGGGCCTGAATGAGCGCTTTACCCGTTATAACGGCATTGATGTGAAAAAACGGGTGATCGTGGTTCTGCTACTCAGTGCAGCCATTGGCGGACTGGCCGGTGCCGAGCAGGTAATGGGTGCCAATCAGCGGTTTTATGCGGGCTTTTCGGCGGACTACGGTTTTACCGGCATTACGGTTGCGCTTTTGGGCGGCTTGAATCCGCTGGGAGTAATCATCGGCGCGGTCTTCTTTGGCGTACTGAATTCCGGCGCCGTACAAATGGAGGTCATGACCAACATATCCAGAGACCTGATTTCCACGCTGCAGGCGATTATGATCATGCTGCTGGCAATCGAGTATTTCGGAAAGCCGTGGATCGTCCGCTGGCTGGAAAAGAGAAAACGGCAGACAGAAGGAGGAAAAGCACGTGGAGTATCTTGAGGTTTTACTGCAGACGACTCTGCGAAATCTGCCCCCTGTGCTTCTGGCGGGCTTGGGCGGAATGCTTGCGAATCGGGTAGGCGTTTTAAATCTGGGCCTGGAAGGAATGATGCTGATGGGATCCTTTGTAGGCGTGATTGTCAGCTTCTATACCCACTCCGCGCTGTTGGCTATTCTTGCGGCAGGACTTTCTGGGGCTGTGCTTGGCATTATATTTTCCGTGCTTACGCTCCGTTTTCGTGCCAACGCTACGGTGGTAGGCGTTTCCATCAATATGTTGGCTTTGGGGTTGACGACTTATTTGCTCAGTGTGATGTTCGGTGTTCGGGGGTCCTTCTCTGATACCTCCATTGCCGCGATCCCGAAGGTGGACTTGGGATTCCTGTCCCATATTCCGGTGCTGAATGCGCTGAACGGTCAGGCAATCACGGTGTATCTGGCGCTTTTGGCAGTCGTACTGCTGCAGTATGTGCTCTACAAAACGCCTTTGGGGCTGCGGGCCCGTGCCACCGGTTACCACAAAATGGCGGTTACGACCGCGGGCGTGAATTCCGATGGGATTCAATACGGGGCCCTGATCCTCAGTGGCTTCCTGTGCGGTCTGGGCGGTGTACACCTCTCCCTGGGACAGCTGACGATGTTTACGGAAAATATGACCAGCGGCCGGGGCTTTATCGCTATGGCAGCTACCATTTTTGGACGGAATACCCCGGTGGGAACGCTGCTGGGAAGCCTTCTGTTCAGTGTGGCGGATGCGGTGACCCGGAAGGCGCAGACCTCTGGATTCCCCTCCATGCTGGTGGATATGATCCCGTATTTGGTGACGGTTATTACCCTGTGGATCGTTGCGGCAGACGCAATGCGCAAAGCGAGGAAGGTGACAGCAAATGGCTGAGACATTTCATTTTTCCTCTGCCCAGGAGCTGCTGGGAAGAGCGGATGAACTGCATTTCCCAATGCCCTATCACGAAAATGCGGCGGGTATTTTGGGGCAGCCGCTGAATATTTACGGCCGGCAGGTATCCAATCGCCTGGTGGCGCAGCCCATCGAGGGCTTTGACGCCCAGGCAGACGGTTCGCCCAGCCCGCGCTCCGTAGAGCGTTATTGCCAGCTGGTACGAGGCGGTTTCCGGACATTGTGGCTGGAGTCCGTATCGGTTGATGAACAGGGCCGCTCCAATCCGTTTCAGCTATGGCTCCGCCTCAGCAACTTGGAGGCATTCCGCGATATGGTGAAAACCATTCGCGCGCAGACGGAGGAACAGGTATTCCTGGTGATCCAGCTGACCCATTCCGGCAGAAACAGCAACCCCAACGGAAAGGCCCGTCCGGTATGCGCGTTTTCCAATCCCTGTATTCCGAAAGAAAATGAGTATATTTTGCCGGACGAGGAAATCCAGGAGATCGAAGAGGATTATGTCCGTGCCTGTATTCTGGCCCAGGAGGTCGGATTTGACGCGGTGGATATTCGGACCTGTCATGGCTATCTTCTGAATGAGTTCCTGGCAGCCTACAACCGTCCCGGACGCTACGGCGGAAGCTACGAAAACCGCACCCGGTTTTTGATGGAGATTCTGGATAAGCTGAAGGACACCGTGACGATCCCCATAGGCGTGCGGCTCAATATGTACGATGGCCTGCCTTGGCCCTATGGCTGGGGAGCCGATGCCCAGGGAGAAAATCTGACGGAGAGTTACCGGTTGGTATCGGACCTGTACGCAAAAGGCATCCGGTTGCTGAACATTACAAACGGAATCGGAGCCTATTCTCCGTTTGTGATCCGGCCCTATGATCGGGGCGGCATAGATCCGACGGAAAGTCCGTTCCAGGGTATTTATCGAATGCAGCAGTGTGCGAAGCATGTCAAGGAGCTGGCACCAGATGCTGTTGTAATCGCTTCTGGGTTCAGCTGGCTTCGGGAATTTGCTCCACAGGTAGCGGCAGGCGGCATCGCGGCAGACTATTACGACATGGCCGGTTTCGGGCGCCAAAGCATTCGTCTGCCGGATACCGCGGAAAAAATTCTCACGGGCCAGGGCCTGCAGCGCAAAGAATGCTGTGTTACCTGCTGCGGCTGCACAAATCTGATCAAAAAAAGCGGAAAAATGCTCCGCTGCATTATGAAAGATAGGGAGTAAAATATGTACAAGCTTGGATTGATTGCAAAGGACATCCAGAACTCCGTTTCCCCTATGATTTATGAAACGCTGATGACTTCCATTGGGGAGAAAAGCACCTACGAAATTCAGAATGTTCCGGAAGAAAAGCTGGCCGAGGCTGTGGAATATGCCCGCAGTCACTGGCAGGGCTTCAATGTGACAATGCCTTATAAACAGGCGATTCTTTCCTACATGGATGAAATTGATGAAAGCGCCGAACAGTGCGGATCTACCAATACGGTGCTGGTCAAAGACGGAAAGCTCATTGCCTACAATACGGATGGCTTCGGCCTTATCAAGGCAATGCAGCGGGTCGGCTTTGACTTTAACGGCAAGAAGGTCGTAATGCTGGGAGCCGGCGGTGTGGCGTTTTCCATTGCTTATAACCTGAGCATCAACGGGGTGGTCCGGGTGGATGTAGTGAACCTGTTTGAAAACCAGACGGCGAACCTCTGCAAGAAATTTGGTAGCCGATTCTTCCCACATCCTCTGGATTATGATGAGCTGGCAAAGTGCTGCGACGGCGCGGACCTGTTTATCAACGCTTCCGTTATGGGACAGGTTGGCTATGATGAATTTTCCAGGTTTGATTTCCTGGATGTATTGAAACCGGAGGCACCGGTTTTCGATGTGAACTACTCCAATCCCAAGGCGCTTCTGCTGCCGACCGCCCGTGAGAAGGGTCATAAGGCCTATATCGGAAGCAATATGACAGCCTGCCAGGCAGTACGGGTCATGCAGATCTGGACCGGTCGGGAGCCTACGGAGGAAGCCATCGGAAAGCTGGTAGATATGTTTAACGCGGGAGGAAAACAGGCATGAAGAAGGTCGCATTTTTCCACACAACAATGAATACGCCCCTGGCCCTCAAACGGGCCTTTGAGGAGCGGTACCCGGGGGTTCCCCTGATTACGGTTATGGACGACGGCATTGTGCCGGAAGTAATCGCCCATGACAACCATGTTACCCCCGGTATTGTGCGGAAGCTCATTTCCTTTGCCCAGGAAAACGAGAAGATCGGCGCAGCTGTGGCGGTTTGTATGTGTACCACCATTACGGAGGCGGTGGAGGAGGCTGCCAAGGCGGTAGATATTCCCTTCCTGACAATTGACGGTCCTATGCTGGATGCGGCGGTCTGCGCCGGCCAGCGGGTGGCGCTGCTCGTTACGGCACAAACCACCGTACGGGCCTCCGGAGCCGCCATTCGCCGTGCGTGTACCCGGAACGGGAGAGAGAATGTGCAGACGGATACCATCCTGGTAAAGGGAGCCTTCGAGGCGCTGAATGTGGAAAAGGACAAGGCAAAGCACGACGCGCTGATTGCGCAGGCAGCCAGAGAAGCCGCAAAAGATCATGATGTGATCGTTTTGGCACAGGTGAGCATGGTAGACGCGGCACAGGCGCTGGCAGATCTGCAGCAGCCGGTATTTACCAGCCTGGAATCCGGTCTTGTCCAGATCGGAAAGTATTTGGAGAATTGAGCGGAGGACGGCCTGCCGTTTTTTGGGGCCCAGGTGGCTCTTGACAAGAACTCTCAAACAATTTTGAATGGAGAATGATCGATGAAAATCACAAAGGTTTCTGCAATGATCCTGCAGTATAAGTATGAGAATGGCATTGCAGATGCACAGAACTACTTTTCCACGAGAAACGCGGTTCTGGTAGAGGTTCTGACCGACGAGGGGATTACCGGCATTGGCGAATCCGCCTGCTTTGGCGGCCCTCCCGAAAGCACGAAGTATATCATTGAAAACGAGCTTCAACAGCTGCTGGTGGGAGAGGATTGCTCCAATATCGAGCACATCTGGAAAAAAGTCATGGATCGTACCCGGCAGCATGGCCGTGGAGGCATTATTACGGCCGCAATGAGCGGCATTGACGTGGCCCTGTGGGATATTTTGGGCAAGAAGGCCGGTCTGCCCGTTTACAAGCTGCTGGGCGGCTATGCTGATAAGCTGACACCCTATGCCAGCTCCGGCTTCTACTCCCGCGGAAAGGATACGAAGGCGCTGGCCGAAGAGGTTGGCAGCTATTTCGAGCAGGGATTCAAGTACGCGAAAATCAAGGTCGGCCGGAATCCGGAGGTTTTCCTGAATCCGCTGCCTAATATGCCGTTCCCCCAGGAGTGCAACTATACGCTGGAGGAGGATCTGGAGCGTGTGGAGGCCTGCATGAAGGTTGCCAAGGAATTCCATGCCAACCTGATGGTGGATGCCAATAACTGCTGGAATACCTTTACGGCCATCCGTATGGGCAAGGAATTCCAGGCTATGGGTGTGTATTGGCTGGAGGAGCCGCTGCATCTGGACAATATCGAGGGCTCTGTTGAGCTGGCCGCTGCGCTGGATATGCCTGTTGCCGGTTATGAATCCGAGGTGGGACTGTACCGGTTCCGGGAGCTGATCCGTCGCCATGCGGTGGACATTGTGCAGCCGGACGCCATTTGGAGCGGCGGCTTCACAGAGTGCCGGAAGATCGCTGCTTTCGCGCACGCCTATAATATGCCCTGTATGCCCCATGTATTCTCCTCTGCCGTCAGCCTGGCTGCCAATTCCCATTTCCTGGCATCCATCCCCAACGCCGGTATTCTGGAGTATGACCGCAACGTATATCCCCTGCGGGATGAGCTGCTGAAGGAGCCTATTGTCATTGCGGAGGACGGCTTCGTACATCTGCCCCAGCGTCCCGGCCTGGGTATTGAGCTGCGCCAGGATACTGTGGATAAATATCGGATCGCCTAACAGAATCGGAAAAAGGAGAAAATATTATGGTAACCAATGAACAGATCCTTGAGACCATTGAGAAGAAGAAAATCATTGTCATCGTCCGCCGTACCTACGGGGAGAATCTGATGAACCTGACCCGTGCCCTGCATGACGGCGGTATCCGCCTGATGGAGTGCACCTTTGACCAGTCCGACCCGGAGTGCCTGAAGAAAACCGGGGATTCGATCCGTATGCTGACGGAGGCATTTCCGGATATGTATTTCGGCGCGGGTACCGTACTGAATCGGGACCAGGTCAACGCCGCGGCAAAGGCCGGTGGACGGTTTATCATTTCCCCCAATACCAATACCGATGTGATCGGCTATACCAAGAGCCTGGGCCTGATCTCTATCCCCGGCGCAATGACGCCCAGCGAGATCCTGGCTGCCCACGATGCCGGAGCGGATGTGGTGAAGCTGTTCCCTGCCATTGACCTGGGGCTGACCTATGTGAAGAACATCAAGGGACCCATCAGCCATGTGAAGCTGCTGGCCACTGCCGGTGTGAACGAGGAGAACTTTGCCGACTTCCTGAAGGTTGGCTACATCGGTGCCGGTATCTCCGGCCGTCTGACGGATAAGAAGGTGATTGCTTCCGGTAATTTTGAGGAGTTTACCCATCGTGCGGAAGCATTCTGCAAAATCGCGGAGGAGAATTGATTACTATGCATAAGGTTGTTACGTTCGGTGAGCTGATGGCTCGTCTGGCTCCCAGGGGATACCTGAAGCTCTATCAGGCCGACAGCTTTGATGTCAACTACACCGGAGCCGAAGCCAACATCTGTGTGTCCCTGAGTATGTTTGGTATGGACAACGAGTTCGTCACCAAGCTGCCCGACAACGAGATCACCAAGGTGGCAAAGTCCATGCTACGCAAATACGGTGTGGGTATGCACCATATCACCTTGGGTGGAGACCGGATGGGCGTTTACTACCTGGAACGGGGCGCTTCCCAGCGTGCCAGCAAGGTTATCTATGACCGGAAGTATTCGTCCCTTTCCATGGCGGACCGTTCTGATTTTGACTGGGATGCCATTTTTGAAGGCGCGGACTGGTTCCATTTTACCGGCATTACCGCGGCCCTCAGCGACAATATGCCTGCAATCTGCGAGGATGCCTGCAAGGCAGCCAAGCGCCATGGCGTAACCATCAGCTGTGACCTGAACTACCGCAAGACTCTGTGGAGCAAGGAAAAGGCGCAGAAGATTATGGGCAACCTGATGCAGTACATTGATGTGGTGGTCGGCAACGAGGAGGATGCTTCCACCACGTTGGGAATCTCTCCGGATAAAACCGATGTATACGCCGGTAAGCTGAACTACGAAAGCTATGTTCAGGTGGCGGAGAAGATCTGCCAGCGCTACGGCCAAAAGACGGTGGCATTTACGCTGCGCACCAGCAAGTCCGCTTCCGACAATACCTGGGCAGGTATGCTTTATACCGACGGAAAGGCATATTTTTCCAAGAGCTATGAGATCCATATGGTGGACCGTGTGGGTGGCGGAGACAGCTTCAGCGCCGGCCTGATCTATGCATTGGAATCCGGCTACGAGCCCCAAAAGACCATTGAATTTGCGGTTGCGGCGTCCTGCCTGAAGCAGACGATGGAGTATGATTTCAATCTGGCCACCGTCCAGGAGGTAACGGCCCTTATGGAGGGAGACGGCTCCGGCCGAGTCCAGCGCTAAAATCGGGAGGGATTTCTATGATCATTGACACATTGGACAATCTTGGCTTCTATTTCGGTATTTCCAAGGAATTGGACGCAACGCTGACGGTGCTGAAGCATTACAATCTATCTCTTCTAAAGCCTGGCGAGTACCCGGATTTTCCTGTGGAGGGCTATAATACTGTGCTGAAGATCCTGGAACCCCGGCTTGTCAGTGATGAGGATCGGATCCCTTGGGAATACCATGAAAAATGCATCGATGTGATGTGTGTGCTGGAGAGCGGAACGGAGATCATTGGCTACGCGCCCAGAAAAAAGCTGAGCGGATGGAAATATGATCCGGATAAGGATGTGGCCTACACCGAAGAAGAGTGCAATTATCTGCCCATCCGTCTGGAGGCAAATGATTTTGCCGTGTTCTTCCCACAGGATGCGCATCGCAAGGTGGAAAGCTCCGGAACGGTAGGGTACCATAAGCTCCTGTTCAAGGTCCCGGTTCCTCAAGACAGGTAAGGAAAAAATTTCCCAGGCGGGCAAATACCAATCACGGTGTTGCCCGCCTGTCCTGTATACCGGAGTAAGGATGCCGCAAAAAAGCAAACCCGGCATGGAATTATCTTGCCGGGGGACAGACGCAGGAGACAATTATATTCTATTGACTTTTTGCGGTTTTCTCTGGATAATATAAGAAAAAGGCTGGTTTGTAGGATAGAAATTGCTTTTTGATGACAGGAGGCACTGTATGGGAAAGGTCGTTGCGTTTGGAGAAATTATGATGCGGCTCAATCCGGCAGGCTACGGCCGCTTTGTGCAGGCACGGGAATTTGAGGTCAGCTTTGCCGGAAGCGAAGCCAATGTGGCGGTCTGCCTGGCAGGCCTTGGCGAGAAGGCTGCTTTTGTCAGCAAGCTTCCAACAGGGGAGATCGGACAGATGGCTCTGAATGATTTGCGCCGGGTGGGGGTGGATGTCTCCCATGTTGGCAGAGCGCCCGGACGGATCGGTGTGTTCTTCCTGGAAAAAGGAGCTTCCCAGCGGGCCTCCAAGGTGATTTACGATCGGGTCAATTCGGTTGCCGCCAACGCAAAACCGGAGGACTTCGATTGGGACGCCATCTTTTCGGATGCGGATTGGTTCCACTTTACCGGAATCACTCCGGCCCTCAGCCCGGAGATGCCCCGTATCTGCATGGAGGCCTGCCGGGCAGCCAAACGCAGGGGCCTGACCGTCAGCTGTGATCCCAATTTTCGGGAAAGCCTTTGGACGCGGGAACGGGCGCGGCAGGTTATGGCAGAGCTGATGCCCTATGTGGATGTTTTCTTCTCCAATGTAGACCAGGTGGGGGATGTGCTGGGAATCTTCCCGGAGGAAACCGGCCTGTCGGGAGAGGAGGCCGAGGCTCAGCGGCAGATCAGCGTGGCACGCCAGCTGACCCGGCGCTACGGTCTGCAAAAGGTGGCATTCACCAACCGGAAGAGCTTTTCGGCCACGGAAAACGGCTGGTCCGGAATGCTTTACAGCGGAGGAGAGGCTTACTTTTCCAGAAAATACCGGATTACAATCGTAGACCGTGTGGGCGGCGGAGACAGCTTTGCCGGCGGTCTGATTTACAGCCTGCGCCGGGGAGACGGAGAACAGGATGCCATTGATTTTGCCGTCGCGGCCTCCTGCCTGAAGCATACCATTGAGCAGGACTACGACCTGGTTTCAGTGGAAGAAGTGGAGGCTTTGGCCCATGGCTCCGGTGACGGCCGGATTCGGCGATAAACGAAGGGTTTTCAAAACGCGGTTTCGGGAAAAAGCCGGTACAGAACCATACTGGGAGGAATCAGGATGCTCTATCATTTCGGACTCATTGCCAAGGATATTCACAACTCGGCTACCCCCATGGTATACGGAGCGTTTTCACGGGATTTGGGGATTTCCTCGGATTTTCAGATACTGAATATTCTGCCGGAGCAGCTGGCAGAAACCCTGGAATATGCCCGCAGCCACTTTCGCGGCTTCAATGTGACGATGCCCTATAAGCAGTCGGTTCTTCCTTACATGGATGAGCTGGACGAAAGTGCCGCAAAATGCGGCTCTGCCAATGTTGTCCTTGTGCGGGACGGAAAACTGATTGCCTACAATACCGATGGCTGGGGTCTGATTCGCGCACTGGAGGACCAGGGAATTGCCCTTTCCGGAAAGCGGATCGTCATGCTTGGAGCGGGAGGTGTGGCCTGTTCCATTGCCTATAGCCTCAGTACACAAAATATTGCAGGGGCAGATGTTCTGAATCCCGTGCCGGAGCGGGTACAGGCGCTTTGCAGCCGCTTCGGCCCCGATTTTGCGGCCTACACCTTTACGGAAGAGCAGCTGGGTAAATGCTGCAAAGGCGCCGATCTGTTTATCAACGCCTCCGTTGTGGGTCAACTGGGGTATCCGGATTTTGAGTCTCTGGACTTTCTGGACGGGCTGTCTGCCGGTGCGGCCGTATTTGATGTCAATTATTCCAACCCCGCCTCCCGATTGGTGCCCGCAGCGGCAGCAAAAGGCCTGGCCGCTTTTAAGGGCAGACGAATGACGGCCTGCCAAGGCATTCGTGCCATTGGAATCTGGACGGGACGGGAGCCCTCAAAAAAAGCCGTGGACACTTTGATTTCTCAATTGGAACAGCTGGATGCTGAAAAAGAATAACGGAAAAGAGGTAAAACCATATGAAACGAATCTATTTTATCTACACGACCCCTACGTTCTACAACACCCTGTACCAGCCGGTGATGCGGGATGCTTTTGGAGACCGGCCGGATACGGAGATACGCTTTATGATGGACAGCAGCCTGCTGCTGGACACGCTGGCCAATGACGCACAGCCGACACCGGCGGTGGAGCGCAGACTGCTGCACTGCGCGGAGCTTTGCCAGCAGGCGGGGGCGGACCTGATCGTAGTGGGCTGCACGGCGGTGAACACTGCCAGCAAGAAAATTGCGCCTATGCTGGACATTCCACTGCTCAGCGTGGACGAGCCGATGATTCAGAAGGTTCTGGCAGACGGCAAAAAGAAAATTGCGGTTCTGAGCCACACGCCCATCAATGCCATGACCATTCGCCGCCGCCTGTTGGCGGAGGCCCCCAGCCTGGAGGTTTCCCTTTTCCCGGTGGAGGGAGCGGCGGAGGCCTTCGGCTCCGGCGATCTGGCGGCCTATCACAAGCTGCTGAAGGCTGCGGCGGAGGCTATTCCGCAGGATTTCGATGCCATTGTGCTGGGCCATATCTCCGCGGAGAATGTAGATTTCTCCCAGGTGTCCCTGCCGGTTTACCGGACTGGCGCCAACTGTATCGCGGCAATGGAAAAGATTCTTGCAAAGTGATTCTCAGTAATCGGACCCCCGGCCTGTATGGGCCGGGGGCCTTTGCGTTAGTGGGCCTGCCTGGACAGGCTCTGAAATTCGTTGGGGGTATAACCGGTGATGCGCTTAAAGGTACGGTTAAAATAGGAGGTATCGTTAAAACCCACCTGCTGGGAGATTTCGAAGACATACAAATTCGATTCCAGCAGAAGCTCTTTGGCTTTGTTAATGCGCAGCAAAAGGATATAGTTGACGATTCCCATGTTGGTTGCGTCCTTAAATTTCCGGCACAGGTGGTATTTGCTGAAGTTGGCAATACTGGCCAGCTCGTCCAGGGTGATGGGGGAGGCGTAGTTGCGCTCGATATAGCGAATGACATTGTTGATGGGGTCGCTTTTGGACCCGGAGGAGATGCTTCTGGCGACGGAATGCTCTGGGTCCGAGGCAACGGGAATAATGGCATCCGGATTGTCTGCACTGCTGCCAACCAGGGCAGCGAGCTCTTCCGCGGCGGCAGGAAGCTCATCCAGACGATGGGACCGGCAGACATATATGGAGCAGGTATGCAGAAAAGTATTGCGCACACACAGCCGGAGACGCTCACAAATGCTTAAAAGACGGTCATCCGAGGTGATGGACAGGGCGCTGGCCCGGATTTGCTGCAGCAGCAGAAAGCAGCCCTTTTCGTCGTGAACGCACAGCCCGGCGCCGTATTCCGACAGGAAATCGTCAATGTACTGCTCTATTTTTGCCAGCAGCGCTTCCTCACTGCCGCTGCAGGAGGACATGGATTCGTAGTGGTTAAATTGGAGTGCGGAAAGATGCAGCCCACCGTTGGCTGCATCGAATCCCCGGCGGTACAGCTCCTGCCGCAGGATTTCCGGAGAAACCGCGCCGCCCCGGAGGTACTCCCGGAGCATTGCCTTCGGGTCGCTTTCGGCCGGGGCCGTTCCGGAGAGCCGGTGGCGTATCTGGCAGGCATCCGAGATTTTATCCAGGAGGCTTGCCGTACTCTTGGGGTTGACAATGGAGCTTTTCAGCAGATAGTCCGTTGCCCCTGCCCGCAGGGCTTCTTTGATAAAATCGATGTTATTCTGACAGCTTAATACAATAAAGATTGCGGAGGGACACAGCTGCTTCCCCTCCCGAATCAGCTGAACGCCGTTGATTTCCGGCATATACATATCGGTGATTACCACATCCGGCTGATTTTTCCGGATGGAATCCAACGCCTGCTTGGCATTGGACAGGGAATCGATGATCTGAAAGCCCTTCTTGGAAAAACTGACCAGAGATTCCAGCCCAACCCGCACCAGCTCATCGTCGTCTACCAGAATGACCTTGTACATAGGAACCTCCTTATCCCGCGACAATCGGAAGGATCAGCTGTACCTTTGTGAAGCTTCCTTTCCGGCTTTCAATGCCGATGCCGTAATCCCGGCCGCACAATAGCCGGATCCGCTTATTGATATTCCCAATGGCAACACCCATATAGCGATCGGAGCTTTTCCGGGTGTTGTTCAAAATGGGGAAAATATCCGAGGCGACAATGCCGACGCCGTTGTCGTAAACCTCAATGATGACCCGATAGCCCCGCCGGAATACGCTGACTCGAATCTGACCGCCGGTCCGGTCGCTTTCCAGAAAACCATGGTAAATGCTGTTTTCCACAATGGGCTGCACAATGAATTTGGGAATCTTCATCTGCATCAGCAGCGGGTCCAGCTCAAAGGTATAGTCAAACAAATCATGGAAACGAATTTTCTGGGCAGAAAGATAGGCGCCTACATAGGTCATTTCGTCTTCAATGGACACATAATCCGAATCATTCCTGGCACAGGCCCGCAGCAGAATATCCAGCGACTGGGCGGTGTGTACCACATCCTCCATCCGGTTGGCGGAAGCCAGCCACTGGATATTGTTCAGCGTATTATAGATAAAATGGGCGTTGATCTGGTTCTGCAGCACTTCTATTTCCGAGGCCCTCTGCTCTGCACTTAGTTTGCCGATTTGCGCCAGGGAATCCCGATATTCCCGGGAACGCTCCAGGTAGGCGTTGCATATGCGTCCTACCTCGCTGTTCCACTGGCGATAGGGAAGAATTTTTTGCTCGTCGCCGGGATAGCGGAGCGCGGAGAGCAGCTGACGCATTGGCAGAATCAGATATTTGCGCAACAGCAGCACCAGGCAAAGGGTGCCTGCCAGCTCCAGCAGGACAGCAAGGGGCAGAAGGGCGGAAAAATACTGCCGGAATATCTGAAAACCGGATATGGGGAAGATTACCGCCAGACGGCAGTCGGCGGTGACAAGGGTGGACAGGAACAGCATTTTTCCCCGATAGGGGTCCTGGTAAAGGGTGTACCCGTTTTTCATTCTGTCTTCCTGCGGAATGGATGTCAGCGGATAGGGGATCCCCGTTGTGGTGCCGGAGTCGGCCATATTGCTGCTGCCGTCGAGCAGATACCAGGTGCAGGGCTGCCCCTGGGCAAGCTGTTCTACCAGGGATCTGGCCTGTGCGCTTATCTGAGCGGGCGGGGTATCCTCCGGAAGAGAAAAGGCGGACAGAGCACTGTACAAGGAGCTGCATTCCGCGTGAAGGACGATTTCCTGTGTCCGGTGAAAAAGGAACGCAAAAATAATTGCGGTTGGAATGGCAATGGAAACCACGATGACCAGGCAGACCAAGCCGGAGATGGGAAGATCCTTGAGTTTATGATGCACTCTGCGAAACATATTTTGCCTCCTGATAAAATCGAGGTTCCGCGCAAAGCCTGGTGGGCTTGGGTATGGGTTATCTTGCGCTGCGGCAGAGGGGGAAACGGTACCCGACTGCACCGCGGCACCGGATTTTTAAGAATATTTCTATGCAGCATTTGACAGATTACGGCGACATTCACAACCAAATTGGATAAATATATTATACATCTATGCATTCAAAAAGCAAGACAAAAATAAATTCAAAATAGTATGCAAAATGACGAATTGAGATGAAGGATTTTGCGGACTTGTTTCTCGGCCAAGCAAAATTTTTCAAGAGCGCCTCATAAGGGGACTTGTTTTCGGATCGGCCCTTAGAGAAAATGCCTAATTCCCGCGAAGCGGCTTGTGGCAAGATACCTATGGACGCAAAATTGTACGGCTGTCAAAGAAAAAGTCTGCTAACTTCCTTTCATTACAAACCGGTTTTCCCAAGCTATAATGATGCCTGTAAAGATCCCCGTCCGGAGGCCTCCCGTGAGACAGGGGTTCTCCGGAAATTAAAAAACCACCTGGGCCGGTGGTCAAAAAACAAACAGGAGGAAACCAAAATGAAAAAAATGTTCGCTGTTCTGTTGACACTGGCGCTGATGCTGAGCATGGCTGCCTGCGGTTCCGGCACCGCTGCCACCGCAACCACTGCCGCTGCCGCAGCACCGGAGGCCGCCACCTCGGATACCACGGCCGCTTCTGCGGAGCCCATCCGAATCGGTGTTGTATCCACCTTCTCCGGCTCTAATTCCAGCCATGGCCAGTATTGCAAGGAAGGCGTTGAGCTTTGGCTGGATGATGTAAACGCGAACGGCGGAATTCTTGGCCGTCCTGTGGAAATCGTTTATGAAGACAACGGCGAGACCAATCAGGAATACCAGAATGCGTTTATTAAAATTCTCAGCGAAGGAAAGGTGTCCGCAATCTACAGCAACGGCTACTCCGATCAGATCACCCTGGTCAGCCCCGATGTAGAGAACTACGGGATCCCCTTGCTGGCCGGCAACAGCTCCCAGGCCTGCCTGGACAGCGGCTTTGATTACTACTGGATGCTCCGCCTGTCCGATGCCATTGTTTCTCCCACCATGGCCAACGCCTGCACGGATCTGCTGAACATGACCAATGTTGCGCTGCTGCAGGTCAACGACAGCTACGGTGACGGTATGTCCGACTATGTTGTGCAGGCACTGGAAAGCAAGGGCGTCAACATTGCCCTGAGACTGAGCTTCGACGCCGAAGAGACCCAGTTCAATTCCTATCTGGCACAGGTACAGAATGCCAACGTGGACGGCATCATTGCCATTGCCCACCAGGATCAGGCAGCCCTGCTGATGATGCAGGTGGATGCCCTTGGGTTTGACATTCCGCTGATGGGCTGCTCCCAGTTTGCAACCTCCCTGGCAATTGATACGGCCGGTGTCGCCGCAGATGGCTGGTACTCCCTGGCTGACTGGACCTGCGAGGTGGATACCGAGTCCGGCTCCGGATTCGTAAAGGCCTACCGTGAGAAATATGGCCGTGACCCCGATATGCAGTCCGTGTGCTCCTACGATGCCATGATCGTACTGCAGGATGCCATTACCCGGGCCGGTTCCGATGATCCCAAGGCCATCAACGAGGCCATGTACGGCACCAAGGATGTTGTTGGCGCCATGACGACCTACACCTGTGATCCGACCTCCGAGAAGTACAGCCACTGCCTCGGTCAGAGTATCTTCCTGACGCAGACCGTGAATGGTTTCGGTAAGCTGATGGATATTGCAAAACGCTGATTCCCAATCTCCTTATATTCAGTCCCTGCGGCAATTTCCGCATACGGCGTTCGCCGTGTGCGGAAATTGCCAGTAAAAGCACATTTTTTTGCAGCTGCGAAAATGGACCGATGGAAGCAGTTGGCTTTAAACACACCCGATTTTTCAAGTGGAAAGGATACCCGACTATGTATCTGCAGCTTTTGATTGTAGGCATTGCCATGGGCATGATTTATGCACTGCTCTCCCTGGGCATTGTGCTGTTGGTTCGTGCCGTAGGCGTGCTGAATTTTGCCCAGGGCCAGCTGTTTATGCTGGGGGCTTACGTTACTTATGCACTGACCTATCAGGCAGGCTTGCCACTGTATGCCACCGTTCTGGTCGGCATCGTCATTTTTGCGCTGTTTGGCGTGTTGTTCATGTTTTCCGTGTATTGGCCTCTGCGGAAGTCTACCTGGGGCGCTACCATTATTATCAGCTGTCTGGGTGCCGCTACGGTCATCAAGGAGTTTGTCAAGCTGATCTGGGGCAGCAATCCGCTGGTGTATGAGCCCCTGATAAAAGGAACGGTCTCCATCGCCGGGGCTAAGCTGGAATATCAGTATCTCATTATTATCGCAATTTGCATTGTGATGATTGTCGGCGTTGAATTGCTGTTTGAAAAGCTATATGTGGGCCGGATTATGCAGGCTGCCGCGCAGAATAAATATGCCGCGGAGTTGCTGGGAATCTCCACCGTGCTGACCATTGCCGTGACCTATGCGCTGAGCTCTACTCTGTGCGGGATCGGCGGCTGGCTGGTGGCACCGCTGTTCCTGGTCAGTACTTCCCTGGGGGATTTCCTGCTCAAGGGCTTTGCCGGAATGGTCATTGGTGGCTACGGCAGCATCAAAGGTGCGGTTGTCGGAAGCATCTTTGTGGGGATCGTGGAGTCCTTCTCCGTTTTGATTACCTCTACCTACAAAAACGCGGTGGTATTTTTGCTGCTGATCGTCTTCCTGATCGTAAAACCCAAGGGCCTGTTTGGCTCTAAGATCTCTGAGAAAGCGTGAGCAAGATGGCAAACACAAAAACCGTTGATTGGAAGCGGCTGCTGGGAATTGGAATCATCAGCCTGGCCGTTCTGATTTTTGCGTACCTGCTGATTCCGAGGGCTTCCGGCACATATATGATTACGGTCGTGAACGGAGCGCTTATTTACTATGTGGCCAATATCGGCTGCGCGTTGATGCTTGGGCAGTGCGGCCTGGTATCCTTTGCCTCCGTGGCCTTTATGGGTGTTGGCGGCTATATCAGCGCGCTGCTGGCCCTTCGCCTGGGCGTGAATCCCTTTTTTGCCATGCTTCTGGCGGCAGCTATCTCCATGCTGCTGGCCTGGCTTCTGGGCATGGTGCTGATGCGGCTAAACGGAACCTTCTTTACGTTCTCCACCATCGCATTGGTTCAGATCAGCTATACCATTTTTAACGGCTGGAAAGCGGTTACCGGCGGACCCAACGGCATTCCGCAGATACCGGCCTTCCGGATATTCGGCTGGACGGCCAAAACCTATTTTGACAACTACTATGTCCTGATTACCCTTTGCCTGCTGGCGGCGCTTCTGGCGGCACGGCTGAAAAGGACCAACCTGGGCCGCGCAATGGCTTCCGTCCGGGACAATGAGCTGGTGGCCATGAGCCTAGGCGTGGATGTGTTCCGCACAAAGGTGACTGCCTTTGCCATATCTGCCGGGTTTGCCGGGTTTGCCGGAGCCGCGCTGGCCCACAGCAGCCACTATGTTGTATCCACCTACTTTACGTTTGACAATGCAACCACCTATATTATCCAGGTGATGGTCGGCGGCGTTTACAATATTGCGGGCGTGTTTTTGGGGACGATGCTCATTACCATGCTCCCGGAATGGCTCCGGCCGCTGCAGGAGTATATTCGCTTGGTTTATGGCCTGGGCGTTATTTTCATTATGATTTTTATGCCGATGGGAATCTGGGGCACCATGGCTGCCTTGGTCAAGAAGGCCAAAAAGCGGCTGCATATTCAGGATAAGCTTACGCCCATTGGCCGCAGCGTGGCTGCGGGAGAGGGGAAACACTGATGGAACCGATTTTAAAACTGACGGATGTAAACAAAAGCTTCGGCGGCGTTGTGGTGGCGAATCATGTGGAGCTGTCCCTGTATCCGGGGGAAATCCATGGCCTGATCGGTCCCAACGGTGCGGGCAAAACCACGCTGCTGAACCTGATTTCCGGAATCTATGAAATGGACAGCGGTAAAATTGTGTTTTGCGGCAAGGACATCAGCCACACGCCGCCCCACGACCGGGCGAGAATGGGGCTGGGGCGTACCTTCCAGACCCCCCGCTTTCTGGATAAAACGGACATTGAAGAGAATATGATGATTGCCAATGACCTGTCCCACAGAGTATCCTTCCTGAAATCCTTTTTTTCCGGGAAGGATCGGCGTTACCTGGAGCGGCTGGAAACGCTGACCCAAATTGCGGGCTTTACCTTCAACCTGGAGGACGACATTTCCAGCCTGACCTTTGGCCAGCGAAAGCTGCTGGAAATCATCCGGGCGATTCTGGCGGAGCCCAAGGCAATTTTAATCGATGAGCCTGCGGCGGGCCTGAACGGCGGCGAGATACAGAATGAGATCCGTCTGCTGCAATGGGCGACCCGTGAGCTGGGTGTGGGCATTTTGCTGATTGAGCATTCGATGGATATGATTATGAGTGTTTGCCAGGTTATCACGGTGCTGAATTTCGGCTGCGTGATTGCCTGCGGCACACCCAATGAGATTGCTGGGAATGAAGATGTGATCGCGGCCTACCTGGGGAGAGATGACGATGCTGAAGATTAAGGATTTGCATGTAAAATATGGATCGATCGAGGCGGTGAAGGGAATCGATCTGGAGGTTGCGGATCATTCCATTGTTTGCCTGATTGGCAGCAACGGCGCAGGAAAAACCTCCCTTTTGAAGGCCATTTCCGGTATGGTAAACCATACCGGGGTGATTGAATGGAACGGCGAGCGAATCTCCGATTATTCCAGTGTGGCCATTGCGAAGCGGGGTGTGCAGCACGTTCCGGAAGGGCGGCAGGTATTTCCGGGCCTTACCGTTTTTGAGAATCTGGAGGCTGGATGTATCAACTGGCGGGGATATTTCGGAAAACCGGACTATGCCCAGGACCTGGAATATGTTTACAATATGTTCCCGCGACTGAAGGAGCGGCAGAACCAGCTTGCCTGGAGCCTTTCCGGCGGAGAACAGCAGATGCTGGCCATCGGCCGGGCACTGATGGGGCGGCCAAAGATTTTGCTGCTGGATGAGCCGTCTATGGGCCTTGCGCCGCTGGTCATCGACGAGCTGTTCGAAAAGATCCTGGAAATCAACGAGACGGGGCTCCCGGTGCTGATGGTAGAACAGAACGCCAGAAAGGCCCTGCGGGTTTCCGACTATGCCTATGTTATCAGTCAGGGTAAAATCAGCATGGAGGGAAGGTCCCAGAAGCTGATCCACGACGATCAGGTAATCGCCACCTACTTTGGAAAACACTGGAAATCCAGCCAGCAGAAGGGGTAAGGGAGAAAAGCAATGTCTGTTCAGGCTTATATTGAAAAGCACAAGGTAATTGCAATTTGCCGCCGGGTGTACGGAGCGGACCTGCTTCGGCTGGCCCAGGCGCTGTGCGAAGGCGGGGTAAAGTTGATTGAGGTCACCTTTGACCAGTCGGACCCCCAGTGCCTGGAAAAAACCACGGGCTCAATGCGGATGCTCCGGGAACACCTGACAGATGCGATCCGTTTTGGCGCGG
>ERZ837380.393-NODE-393-length-66875-cov-11.173496_pt1 | contig 66875 bp, 46 predicted proteins | sample MGYA00519685_ERZ837380 | MGnify/ENA primary metagenome ERZ837380 (study PRJEB31850, sample SAMEA3708817) | human gut metagenome | biome: human gut; feature: human-associated habitat; material: faeces | place: China | collected 2014 ...
CTGACAATGCGTCTGCACGGCTAAGATGCATAACCTTCGCAGGTGTGCCATCCCATGTAAACTGCGGATCTTTATCACCGTAGAATACGTATACATCCTCATCCTTGCATGAAAGCTTGCATAGAGGTGTTGCAAGTGCACTCACCAAAACTGCATTTTTTAGCTTCATATTATATGGATAGAATGCGTACTCGCCGGACGCAATATTTGTTTTTGGAAAACGAACTGGCTCACCTTTTGTTTTTCCTTCAAGCACAACATCTTTATGATCATCCATTGTCAATCGTCTCTGATAGTTATTAACAAATACATAGCCATGTGTATCATCATGACGAACTGATACACGAAGAGTATGTGTATCTCCCGGCTTAACAAAGTCTGGATCAATATCAGCTGGTAGAACAGCTAAATCAGCGCCAAAGTCCTGCAAAAAGTATGCAAGCAGACGAATTTCACGGTAATTGTCAGAGATCGTTCCATACTGACGAATCGGCGCATTAAAATCGTAGTTAATCTCTGGAAGATCATTTAAATATCCTGTCGCACGGCTCTCCTGAAGTGTGGAAAGCTTGCTGTCTGGATTGCTGCCGCCATGATACATGTAGTAGCCTAGCAGTCCAACACCGCTTCCAAGCTTTGTAAGCGACATCGCACCAACATCATTTCCAGAAACAATAGGACGTCTGTGCTTTGTCACCTGCAAACCGCCGCCAAGCTCTGCTGTAAGATATGGAAAATCATCCTGATTGAATGTAACTGTATCGTCCACATGATGGTCACTTGCAATCAGTGCATCGTTTCTTATATGACTAAATACATAATTTGTGTTTGGCTCAATCTCGGTAATGCGCTGATCCCAAGGTGCTTCGCAGTAGCCACCCATAACAGGAAGAAGTCCTCCAGTCGCAGCACCGCCCCAGCCTGTTGCCGTGCAAAGCGGCAGATCAAAGCCAATCTCTCGTGCCATTGCTGTAAGTGTGCGCATATGCTGCTCACCCTTTTCTCCATTATATCCACCAACATGACCATACTCATTTTCAATCTGCATGCCAATCACCGGGCCGCCATCCTGATACAAAAAGCCTTTTGCCTGCTCATAGACCTTCTCCCAAAGACGTCTCACATATGCAAGATAAGCAGGGTCATCGCTTCTTAAATCAATTTCATCCTGCTTTTTTTGCAACCAGTCCGGGAATCCTCCGTTTCTTGCCTCTCCATGTACCCACGGACCAAGGCGAAGAAATACAGAAATTCCCACTTTCTTTGCTGCTTCCAAAAAATCATGAAGATTTCTATTTCCTGTAAAATCGAATTTTCCTTCCTCTTCCTCATGATGAATCCAAATGACATAAACGGATGCAATCGACAAACCGCCTGCTTTCATTTTACGAAGAGATTCCTCCCATAAATCTGCACGATAGCGGCTAAAGTGAATCTCACCCATCACTGGAAACCACGGCTTTTCATCTTTCGTCAGATATTTATTTGTAAAACCATACGTTGTGCTCATGTTTTCTTTCCTCTCTGTCTTCTATTATTCGTCTTTATATCTATCTTCATCAATCTTCCTTGTACAGCAAAAATCTTCTAACCATACCATAGACTGGAGGTGCACTGATCGTAAGTCCTGCTGTGAGTGTATCTCCTTCTTCAATTGAAAAATTGATTTTGCTTTCTTGCCACTCCTTTGTAGGATGAATCACAGCCTGAAACAGCTCACTGCTTTGAGTGTTAGTGTCCTTTGTTTTTTCTGCAAACAAATGAACCTCTACACCAGTAGTATCAGTTCCAGAATACTGCGCCTTCAATACATATCGTCCTGATGCCAGATTTTTCTTTTTCTGGCTGATATGAAATGTAAAGTTTTTTACACCCTCTACACGCACTGCATTGACAGGCGGCGCTGGAAATGGATCTTCAAATTCTGGATACAGCTGTACATTTACTCCATCCTCACTGCTGCTTGTCTCCCACTGCGTCAGGCCATCATCCCAATTTGCATCTGCAAAAAGATTCTTCTCGCTCATCAGTTTCTCTACAACCTCAATCTCCTGAACTACAGGTTTTGTCCACTCATCATCCAATTCATCAAACCCATCGAATCCATCAATTATGCCCTTTACAAAAATCGTGCCGATTTCATCAGCCTTAACTGCCCCTGCATTTTCCCATTTGACCTTGTGACTTTGAATGTTTCCATCGCGGTAAAGCACTTTTACTTCTTCCGGAAGCTGTACATTTTGGTGTACCTGTACTGTAAGCAGCTGCGGTTTGTAAATCTTTGCTGGAAGTTCTGGCTTTGCATCACCTCTTACAAATTCAAAGGAATGAATTGCCTCCATTGCCTGTCCGCGCTCATCAAGTATTCCCATATTTTCTGCCCATCCGCCTTCATCGCCGCGCGGAATGCACAGTGGTTCCCAATAGTAAATTCCTCTTCCCATTTTATCAGGAAGAGATGCCATGATTGTATTGTCCATATCAAGCACCATACGCTGTCCCAATGGCGATGCCGCAAAGCCTGCAATCTTTTCCTGAGCTTCATCAATAAAGCCATTTTTGCTCTTTCGCCATGCATGTGCAGTCTCAGCAAGAATAATCGGCTTTTTAAAATCCTGTATTAGCTTTTTTGTTGTTTCCTTTAAATCGTTAAATGTGCCATGCCAAAATGGATAATATGATAAACCGATCACATCAAAGTCAGAGAGCCCTGCTTCAAATGCACGATCAAACCAATCTTTTAAGTAAAAATAGCGACCACCCTGATCAAGGTGAACCATGATAAGAAGCTCTTTGCCTCCAATTTCTCTGGCAGCCCTGATTCCGGCATTCACTAAACGCACCATTGATACATAATCTGGTAGTTCTCCATCAGGGAAAAGAAGACCACTTCGAATCTCATTTCCAATCTGAACCATATCCGGCATTGCACCAGCTTCCTTTAACGCGCACAGCACCTTAATTGTGTACGTATACACAGCTTCTTCAAGTTCTGTCCCATGAAGATTTTCCCATGCCTTTGGCTTTCTCTGCTGACCTGGATCTGCCCACCAGTCTGAGTAATGAAAATCAAGCAGGAAGTCAAAGCCCTCCTGTTTGATCTTTTTTGCCATCACAATCGTCCGCTCTAAGCTGCAATATCCACCAGATTCCGGCACATTTTCAGGGGTATGCCATATGCGAAGACGCATTGCATTAACACCATGTTTTTTTGCTAATTTAAGCGGATCGATCAATGTTCCATCCAAATCATATGTCTTCATTCCTTTTTCCAGATACTCCTGTAAAAATGAAATATCCATTCCCTTATAATAATCAAGCATCTTAAAACGTCCTTCCCGCTGACTTTCGAAGTAATATCTCATAGTCCAGCATAGTTTTTTTATTATAAATTTCTCCCTTTAGGCAATGAATCATCTGCTTTCCGATTGTAATGCCCTGCTGTCTCGCTAAAATGTTAACCGCCGTAACCGCCGGAGTAAAGCAGTCCAGCGTAGCACCATTGTAAAGTGAAGCGATTCCGATATCAAGTGGGATTCGATACCCTTCTGCCTGAAGCCTTGACATCATTCGACTGCAAATAACATCATCTCCACATATCACACACTCTACCTTGTTACTCATAACATCATGAATTATATTATCCATCAGTCCCATCCACTTGAAGTTACGAATGCACAGCTGCTGTTCCCGTGCAAGTCCATATCGATCAATTGCCTGATAGAAACCTTCAATTCGTTCATGATTAACACGATACGTTGATTCGCCTAAAATCAATGCAAACTTTTTATAGCCACAATCAATTAGCATAGATGTCATGCGGCGCGCTGCCTCATTATTATCACTGTCAACTTGAATTACATTTCCATCTGCACAGCTACCCGCCATTCCAACTAGGATACCTTGCTTTATCAGATATTCCAGTGTCAAATCCTCATCATAGCTTCGCATTAAAATCATCCCATCTACTTTGTGATCCTCTACAAGCTGCTTGGCTCCTGAATAATCTGTCGCTGTTCCCGTCGTGATAATCACATTATAATTTTCTGATGCAGCTGCCTCACTGATTCCAAGAAGACACTCCTGAAAAAAGGGAATACTATCCGTATACGCATCTGCTGGGATCACAACGCCGATATTCCCTGTTTTCACCAATTTCTTCTCATCATTCGCCTTCTTTTCTCCATATTGGTTTGACAAATTATCTTGCGCTGCGACATAAGCCTGAATACGTTCTATAGTAGCTTTTCCGATTCTTCCTTTTCCTGACAATGCTCTAGATACAGTACTCTTTGATACACCAAGCTCATTCGCAATCTCTTCTATTGTCATTTTCCTGATCTCCTTTTCCCACCTTTTTTCTAAAAAGAAAGCGGAAAGGGCTGTCAGCTTTGCAGTCCTTCCCGCATTAATCGCTGTCAGATTACTCTGCCTTTGCTGCGATAAATTCTTCCTTCTGTCTCTCCATCTCATCAAGCACATCCTGAATACCAGCGCTCTCAAGTGCTGCTCTAAACTGCTCAATTGTTGCGTCTACATCATCTACAAGTCCGTTTACAAGCGGATTGTAATAGGTTTCGATGTTTGCCTCTACTGCTGCCACCTGAGACGCTACATTAGTGTTATCAAATGTGAAGCCTTCCAGAACGTGAGATGGCTTAATGTTTGCTTCCCACTCAGCCTTCATCTCATCATACTTGTCATCCAGTGCAGTTCTGTCTTCAATATACTCAGTTCTTGTAAGATCTGCATTGTTCCAACCCCAGTTACAGTTGCTGCTTACGCCATAGCCAGACTCGTCAATTACCTTATACTGATCATCACCAACTGCCTCCCAGTGCTTGCCCTCAATACCAAGCATTGCCAGATCATAAACCTCTGGGTTGGTGTAGAACTCATTAAGAACCATGAGTGCTCTTTCCTTCTTTTTGCTTGCTGCATTGATCGCAACACCGTTGTTGATGTACGGCTGTACCTTCTTTGGCAGATCAGAAACAGGATCAACAAGTGTTACGTTCCAGTCTGGGTTCTCCTTATTTGCCTGCTTTGCGTAGGTCAGGCAGCTTCCTAAGTTCCATACCATAGATGCAGTTCTTCCTGTTAACAGACCAGTCTGTCTTTCATCACTAGAATTTAATACATCAGATGACCATGCACCCATATCTGCTAACTCTTTCATTTGCTTGCAGTAATCAGCAAATCCATCCCAGTCAAGGATATAATACAAATCAGTATCCTCTGGATCCTGTGTATTGTAAAGAACAAGCTCACCACCCTTTGGAGCACCGCCCAAAGTAGAAAGTCCCTTTTCCTGGAAATACTGATACCATGGGCCACCCTGGCTTGCATACATGCCATTCTCAGCACAAGCCTTAAAGAATGCCATTAAGCTGTCCCAATCCTTGATCTCATCAATGCCATACTCTTCCATCAAGTCGCCGCGAACTGCCAGAACATCCTGTCCAAACTCGTTTGAATAATTTGGGACCATATAAACTTTGCCGTCAATTTTTGCCTGATCCCATGCCATTTCTGGAACAACATCCCAAATGCCAGGTGCATAAGTCTGAATATCTTCCTCTGTAAGCTCAGAAAATCCGCCAAGTGCAACAGTCTGCTCATAGTGACCCCAGCTTGAAGCTGTAAAGATTAAATCAAAATCCTCTCCGCCTGAGAATAACAGAGAATACTTAGTATCATGCTCGCCCCAGGATAAGAAATCAACGGATAAAGTACAGTTTAACTTTTCCTCAAGAATCTCATTGATCTTTCCATATACCTCATCAAAATCTGGTGTTCTATCACCAATCAGGTACATCTTTAATTCCATTGGCTCGGATGTATCTACATCAGATGCCCAGATATTGGTGGACTCTTCCTCTGCTGCTGCCGGAACTGCCATTCCAGCCATCATTCCAACTGCCATAGCTGCGCTTAACAGCTTCGCTGCGTTTCTCTTTGCTCTTCTCATAATAAGCCTCCTTAATTTTGTTTGATTTTATTTGATATTGTTTGGTTTTACTTTTTATAAACTTCATCAGCCCTTTACTGCACCAATTGTAATACCCTGTACAAAATATCTCTGTACAAGCGGATATGCCAAAACGATTGGTCCTGTAACAACGATAGTCAGTGCCATCTTTAATGTCTGCGTTGGCAGAGATACGGCACTTACAACGTCACCACTGACGTTTCCGTTTGCCAAAAGCTTTTTATAAGCCTCAATTCCGTTTATCTTCTGATATAAGAAATATTGAAGCGGATACATCTCTTCTTTCTTAATATAAAGCATTGCATTGTACCAATCGTTCCAATATGCCAGTGCAATGAAAAGTCCAACTGTCGCTAATGCCGGCTTAATAAGTGGCATTACAATCTGGAATAACGTGCGGTATTCACTGCACCCATCAATCTTTGCTGCATCAATCAAAGACTCTGGAAGAGCCATAATATAACTCTTCATAATGAGCAAATTATAAACAGAGAACATAAGCGGCAATAGCAATGCCAGATAATTGTCCCTTAATCCGAGAGTGTTGGTCATCAAAATGTAATATGGTACCAAACCACCAGAGAATAATGTTGTAAAGTAGAAGAAGAATGAAAACTTGTTTCTCCACTCAAAATCTTTTCTTGCCAGTGCATATGCAGTCATCGTTTGAAGCAAAAGACCTACAACAGTACCAACAGCAGTCAGACCGATTGTGGTTGCATATGCTCTGAAGACGACTGATGGATCACGAAACACCGTCTTATATGCATCTAAGGAAAAATCCTGCGGCAGAAGGCTGAATCCGTTTTTGTTGATCGCTGCCTCAGATGAAAAGGATCCTGAAACGATCATGATAAATGGAATCAGACACAGGATTGCCACAATACCCGTAAAGGCGTACGCCACAATATTAAGTGAAATGATATCCTTGCCATGTCTAATCTTGCCGGCTTTTGTTTTTGAACTCATTGTACGCATCCCCCTTTAGAATAATGTGTAATCCTTGTCGTACTTACTTACAAGCCAGTTTACAATTACAATTGTGACAAAGCAAAGTACCGACTGATATAAGCCGATTGCGGCTGACATACCGAAATCCTGACTGCTGATCAATGCACGGAAGGTCAGCGTATCAATAACGTCTGTCTTGTTGTACAAAAGACCATTGTTTCCTACTAAATTGTAGAATAAATCGAAGTTGCCCTTGAAGATACCTCCTACAGAAAGCAAAAGCAAAATAATGGTGGTAGGCATGATCATCGGAATGGTGATCTTGCGGATTCGCTGCCATACGTTTGCACCGTCGATTGCGGCTGCCTCATAAACTGATGTATCAATTCCCATAATTGCTGCCAGATACATAACTGATCCGTATCCAATGTTCTTCCATACATTAAAGAATACGAGGATAAATGGCCAATACTCAGGCTTTGTATAGAAGGAAATCTTCTTACCTCCAGCAGATGTAATCATACGATTCATAAATCCATAATCAGAACTAAAAATGTTGAAGGCCATAACGCCTACAATAACCCATGAAATGAAATATGGAAGGAACATAAGCGACTGTGTGATCTTGCGGTAATGTTTGTTATGAATCTCCGTTAAGAAAATTGCGACCGCGATCTGCATGATCGTATTTACAGCAATAAAAACAATATTATACAATACCGTATTTTTCGTTACCAGCCATGCCTGACCAGATTTAAAAAAGAAATCGAAATTTTTAAATCCGTTCCATGCACTTCCCCAGATACCGCCGGCATAAGTGTACTTCTTAAATGCCAGAACAACACCCGCCATTGGATAATACGCAAAAACCAATGTATAGATTACTGCTGGTGCCAGCATAATCAAAAACTGACGATAACGGTACACTTTTTTGAAGAAAGCCTTAGGACCTCTTGGTTTTTTCACCACTTCATTATTCATTGCTTTCCATTCCTTTCTGTTGCGCATTTTATTGCGCACTTTTTGTTTCCTCATTGACGTTTTTACCAATGTTTTATGATAGTTACATTATACTTTTTAGCTTTTTAACTGTCAATTTTCATCCTGCATAATATACCCAACGTATTTCATACTTTTTTCACAATTTTTGAGCACAATAATGCGCAATAATAGTTTTTTAGTGTTGCGCACGCTCTTTGTTTTTTATTTTCTTAACACTCTTGCACAAAAATTTATTTTTAGATATACTATTTGAACACAACAGCAAAGCTAACTTCAGCTGTCCGCTTTACATAGTTTTTTAATATTTCTTATAGAAGGGAGTTTTTCATGAACCGTAAGAAAAAATATGCATCTGTCATAATCCCCGCTGTTTCACTTTTTCTTTTACTGTTTCTCTTTTTACTCAGTGGTCTAATATCTCTTGGGCAGCAGATTACTTCTGTCAGTCCCATTCTTGCCTGGCTGTACGGACTAATTGTTCTTGCCTGTTTGGGTGCAGGTATTATATGGCCTATCTTAAGTGTTTGGAGGCGCCCAATCTTTTCGATGTATATGCTTCGTTACCGTGATGGACGTGCCCGCTTCTACTGGTGCCGCAAGCTTACCGATAACTTAAAGAAAAACACCGAACTTACAAATGAAGAAACGGCACAGCTTGAGGATTTCTTGAATCAAGGCAATCAGGCTGATGATCTTTTGATTGACTTTTTTACAGAAAAATTCTCTCCTGTCATAGACAGCGAGATCAAACGTGCTGCAAAGACAGCTTTTGTTACAACAGCCATCTCTCAGACAGCTTTTTACGATATGTTTTCGATGCTTTCTGTCAATCTACACCTAATCCGCACCATAGTAGAATCCTGCGGCTATCGCCCAAGCGGTGCAGCACTGCTTGGACTCTATGTGCGCATCTTAAAGGCAACATTTTTAGCAGGCGGTCTTGAAGAGATGGATCTTGAAGAATTACTTCCACTTGTGACTGGAAACGCTGCCATGAAACTTCCCGGCCTTGTCTTTGCCTCTGCCGCACAAGGTACCGTCAATGCATTTATGACAATCCGTGTTGGTATTTTAACAAAAAAATATCTTTTCAGTGCTGATGGACCAATTGAAATGCCGCAGGCACGAAAAGACTCCTATAAGGAAGCAATTGATTTTCTAAAAAAATGCGAATTACATAAAGATGTGATTGCAATGGCTAAAAAAACAGCGCAAGGCGCAAAGGAAGCCGCTGCTGCATCTGTAAAAAAAGTATTTAAAAATACAAAAACCTCGCCGCTTACTTGAAGCGGCGGGATTTTTGTGTTTTTTTCTATATAAATAGTCATAATGACACTTTCCTGCAAATCTCAAGGATTCCCTTAATATAAATCACAAGTGCCATCTCAACACGTTTTAACGAGATGGCCTCATCTGGCTGATGATAATCTCCATGTCCTTTTTTGAAAAGTCCCTCTGGAGTTGGCGGCAGCGGCATACCTGTTCCGCATGCAAAGGCTCTTGGAAGCTTTCTTGCATAAGTACCGCCACTCATAACAAATGGCTTCTCATGATTTTTTGTCAAGCGATTGTAGGTGTCAGTCATAATAGTCACTGCTGGATGCTTCGGATCAAACAATGTTGGCTTTGTATTTCTTGTTACACTAAGCGAAAATCCATTTTCATTTGCTTTCTTTTCTGCTATCACTGCAAGATCTTCTTTACAGCCTGCCGGATACTTTGACAAAAAGCCAAATACCAAGTGACCATCCCTAATCCATCCCTGTGTCACAGTCAATATAGTCGGTCCTGAAATTTCATCCTCAAAAAATGCACCAAGCTGTGTTCCATTACCATCTTTATTAATCGAAGTAATCCATGACAACACTTTGCAGTCATTCTCTGAGGCGAGTTCATATCGACAAATCGCTTCACAAAGAATCGTCAATGCATTGCTTCCTGATTTTGGCGATGCACCGTGAGCTGTTATGCCGCAAGCTGTAAGTTTCCAGGCACGCTTTCCATTTTCTGTCTGCATTTGTTCCACCGTTACAGATGATTTCCTTGATGATATAAGCTCTTTAATACGCGGTGCGTCCATAACAACAGCCTCCGCAATATTAGGAACAGAATACAAACCACAATCACATGACAAAGAAATCAGCCTTTCACTAACGCTTTCATTTGCCGTCAGCTCTCCATTAAAACTTCCGCGTTCTCCACAGCATACTGGAAATCCGCTGTCTGGTACAAGAGACAGCTCTGGGCACGGATAATGAGCCACAAAATGATCAATATCAAACATGCCAACCTCTTCGCTCGTACCCATATAAGCATCAAGGCTATACGGAAGCTTGATTTTGTGTTCCTTCATATATAAAAGAACATATAGCGCCATTACTGCTGAACTTTTATTATCCTGACAACCTCTGGCAATCATATATCCCTGCTCCACAACAGGCTCAAACGGGTCATGCTCCCAGTAGCCTCCTACTGGGACAACATCAAGATGGCTCCAGATTCCAATAGACTTTTCTCCATCTCCATATCGGATTCTACCGACACAAGAGTCAAAATTTTTTGTGTCCAGTCCATACTCCTTGCCAATCTGCAGCATCTCATCTAATACTCTGACACATTCTGGACCATATGGCGGCTTTTTGTCTTCTGACACGACCGCCACACTTGGGATGCGGCAAATTCTAGTCAGATCCTTAACTAGCTGCGGCATTTTATCAGAGACCCACAATGCAATCTCCTTGTCCTCATCTGTCATCTGTTCTCTTTGCAACTCTCCCAAACTCATCCGATCACCTTCCCGCACGAATGCTCTTGTCAGTCAACAGTCCCATAAACTCATCGGCAGCTTCTCTTACCCAGATAAAACGCTCATGATCAATATCACTAGGTACTGTACAGTCACCACCAAGAATTACTCCAACCGTTCCTGTTTCCTCAAGTAAACGTTTTGTTTCATCCTTTATTGCCTGCTTGCTTCCACTGTAAATAACACCCGTCTTGCGGTTGTCAAATCCTCCTAACACACAACGTCCGCCAAAATAATTTTTGCCATCCTTCAGGCTCAAATTTTCAACATAAACTGCCCAATTGACAGCTCTTGCTGGATAGTCTTTCCATACTTCAATTCGGTTTTTATCTCCTGCCCAGCCACAGCAGTGCAAAATGTTGTTGTCACTCAATGTATTAGCATACTCTAAAACAGCTAACTCTGCCGGTGTTACGATTTTCTTGTACTCCTCTGCTGTAAAACGAAACTCCTCTGCATTTTGAACACAATAATAAATACCAGTGCAGCCTGCTTCTTCAATCACACCTTTAATCAGAGATCTAATATCTTCTCCAATTACCTCAAATGCATGACATACTGCTTCTGGATTTGCCTTTAAATGGCTCATAAGAAGCTCCTCGCTTGTACCAAAGCGCATCAAAGACATTGGACAAAATACATTATAAAATACGCAGCAATCATCCTTTACCGCTTCAACAACACCTTTTACGCGGGCAATCTGCTTACGGATATATGGATGATCTGCTCCCAGCGGTTTTAAGTTAAACCAGTCTTCTGGGTTCTTAATCTGAGCAATTCCCGGATTTGGATAATTAAAATATCCATCACACATAACTTTAATCAGATCAAAATCTGCCTCACGGTACAATCTCAAATGCTCATCAATCGTCTCCTGTCCAAAATCATCGTCTGGTGAAAAATGATACCAAAATGCGATTGGAACACGATCCACCGGTTCATTGTGAAATGCATGAAGTACACGTTCTTTCTTTGTCATTATTCTTCCCTTTCTGGCCTTTTTGCCCCTTAACTTTTTTTATTTGAAACAATTATAACAAAGCACTTCTTCCATTTCCATCCATTTTCCGTTTGTTTCTGTGCAAAATCGCTTATTATTCTTGTTTTTGCCAGTTTATTTTGTTTAAAAAGGCAGTGTTTCTAATGTAAAAATGGAATAGAAAACCCCCAGTGCTAGCACACTGGGGGTTTTCGTTTTGACGACCAATCATGATCGTGATAACATCTTTTGCCTAGAGGTAGGATATCATATCCCACTGGCAAAATCAAGTATTTGTCAAAAATTTTCTTTTAATTCCCGATCATCTCACACAACAAAGCTTATCATCCTCTGCATACAGCCTACACCCCTGCACAGCAGTCAGTGCACGAAGACTTGCATCAGTACAGTTTTCTGGATACTGTCCAGTAAAATAATATATCTCTGCTTCATCATTTTCTACTAGAATGTCAGCATGATGACCATTTGTCTGATCAGATGGATCCTTGCCTGGCTCTACAAGAAGATTACCTGGGCAGCGTTTCCAATTAGTAAAATCATCTGATACATACGCTGAAAGCCCCTTCCAGCAATCACATATCATCCATTTCTTTCCACCAAGCTCAAATACATTCGGACCTTCCTGTGAGCAGTCAGAAATTTCCTCGCCAACTACATTCCAATGATACAAATCAGTGCTCTGTGCTGCATAGATATGGCTGTCATGGTTTTCATCTTTATACCACATCTTGTAAACACCTGGACAAACCTCATACACACATGCATCAATCACGCGCTCAGATGACAGCTGCAATGTTGACTGATAAGTCCAGTCCCAAAGATTTTCAGATGTATAGTGGAGAATATGTCTTGGATACTCCCATGTTGTTGGGATTCCTGTAATATATGATACATACATATGATATGTTCCATTTGCCTCCAAAATCTCTGGTGCCCAAAAGGTATTATGACCATGCTCAATATCAAGATTTTCTAATGTACCGCGATAAAGCCAGCTTTTTTTATCTGTTGACGTTGCCACTCCAATCTTACTTCCATGGATTGATGAAAATCCAACCTGCACCGATGTAGAACGCCTCTGGGTATAAAACATATAGTAGCACGCTTCCTTTTTGTTCCAAATCACCGTTGGGTCTGATGCTCCATCAAAAATAGGATCGCGAAACAACGGTGCTGGAAACCCCTTTTCCATTTTTGTTTCCATGTTCTTTTCCTTTCTTTTGCAAAAGTTTTAACCCTTTACGGAACCAACCATAAGTCCTTTTTCAAAGAATTTCTGTGCAAACGGATACATAACAATAAGCGGAATTGATGATAAAACCATACATGCCAATTCAATTGTTTTATAATTGCTTGCCTGCTCTGACATTGTACTTAAAACAGAAGAAGCAGCAGTTCCCATTTTGCTCATATTCTCCGCAGTCTGACTAGACTTAATTATGGTCAGCATGTAGTAGGATAATGTCTGAAGATCCGTCGATCTTGTGTAATACAAAGTCTGTGTGTAGTCATTCCATGTTCCAACTGCTGTAAAGATTGCAAGTGCTGAAAGAACTGGCTTTGACAGCGGCATGAAAATTTTAAAGAAAATAGAATACTCGCTTGCGCCATCAAGCTTTGCCGATTCTACTAGTGATGCTGGTATCTCACGGAAGTTTGCATTATAAATGATTACATTATAAAAACCGCCAAACAAACTAGGAATAATATACACCCAGAATGTATTATAGATCTTCATTCCCGTAAAAAGCAAGAAATAAGAAATGACACCACCATTTAAATACATGCTAATAAAGCCGATTGCTGCGTAAAACTTTTTTCCACACAAGTAATTTCTAGAAAATCCATAGGCAAACATAGAGGTAATTACGGTCTGCCCTGCTGTTACAAGAACAGTTCTTGCTAATGTGATAAAAAAGGCTTTTACAATTTCTGAATTTTTTAACACAGCCTGCCAGCTAGCCAGTGAAAATTCATCTGTAAGTACCATCGCATAACCGTTTTTTGCAATGGCACTTGCACTGTTTAAGGAATTGATCACAGAAAACCATACTGGATACAAGGTAATGAGTGTGATTACCACCATGAAAAATCCCAAAACTATATTAAATGCTTTTGTTTTTTTACTTTTAATGTTCATTTTCCAAGCCTCCTTCCATCAGAATAATCCATATCCATCTGACAGCTTGCTCACAATAGCATTTGCAAGTAACAAAAGTGCCAGTGAAAAGAAGGATTTTGTAATATTAACGGCTGCTGCCATTCCAAATTGAAGCTGCTGAATACCAATCTTGTAGATATAGGTATCAATTACTTCGCTTCGCTCCAAATTAAAGGAATTTTGGAGAACATAAATCTGATCAAAGTTATTATTCAAAATTCCAGCAACTGCAAAGATCACCATGATCATAATCGTTCCCTTGATACATGGAATCGTAATACTTATCATTCTGCGAAAACGTCCTGCTCCGTCAATTGCTGCCGCCTCATATAATTCCTGATCCACGCCTGCAATTGCTGCCGTATACAAAATCGTGCTCCAGCCCAATTCCTTGATCAAATTTGAGATGATCGCAATTGCCCAGAAATTTCCCGGCTGTGCCATAAAGACAATTGGCGAACTCAATATACCAATTTCTGTCAAAAAACGGTTAATCGGACCATCTGAGCTTAATAGTGTAATGACAATACCACCAAATACAACCCATGAAATAAAATGCGGCATGTAGGTTAATGTCTGCACCGATTTTTTTAAAAATGGAGAGGCAATCTCATTGATCAAAAGTGCAAAAAACAATGCTGCCGGAATGTTAATCAAATTACCAAGTAGATTAATTCCCAATGTATTTACCAACATTCTGGTAAAATCATGGTTTCCAAAAATTATTTTAAAATTTTGGAATCCATACCATTTGCTTGTGAAAATTCCAGCCACACCTTCAACAACTGAGTAGTTTTTAAATGCCAAAATCAGTCCAAACAAAGGCAGAATACTAAACACGATTATGCAAACTGTTCCTGGCAGCATCAGCGTATGCAGCTGAAACTGTGTCGTCCAGTCTTTTCCTAATGTAAAGTTTTTCTTTTTTTTCATATAAGCCTCATTTCCTACCTATTTTTATAGAAAGTTTTATAGAAAGAGGATGCAAATTTCTTTGCATCCTCACTCTTATTTCTATTGGTCACTACTTACTTGTACAAGTCTGCATTTATGTCTTCAATTTTGTTTCCAGTATTCTCGCAGTTTTTCTGGTATACTTCATTGTAAGCTGCATCAATATCTGCGATGCTATAATCTTCAAGTGTGGATACCATATTGTTGTACTCAGTCTCAAATTCCTCATCCGTCTTTGCAGTAACGATCTTTGCCTTCTGAGATTCCAGATAATTCTTTACCTGTGACAGCTTAATTCCAAGATCACTTGATGGCTCTAAAACGGTATCTGGGAAGTTAATTAAAGAGGAATCATAGATATATGTCGTATCTTCTTTACCAAATGCAGGCATCAGTGCAATCTCAATACCACGGTTACTTGTTGGATCCGGAACCGGCTCGGTATGACGCTCAAAAGAAGTATTGGCAAATGGCCAGAATAAGATATTATTGCTGTACAGATCTGAAAGTTCCTGCTCTCCCTTTTCTGTCTTTGTCACAATTCCCTTATCATCAACTGTATAGTAGTCACCTTCGATTCCGTAGTAGTCCATCATCAGACCTTCCTCACTGGTGATCCAGCTTAAGAACTCTGCAACCTTCTCTGGTTCCTTACAGCTCTTTGAAACAAATGTCTGGATCCAGCCAGTTCCTGCTGATTGATTAACTGGAAGTGCACCCTTTGCCTCGTTCTCTGGTGTGATTGCACCATAAGATACCCAACTTGTATTCTCCTTATTGATCAGTGCCTGATTTCCAATCCAACAGAATACACGTCCTGCCTCCAGATAGGTCTTCAATGCAGCTTCATCCAATGTCAGAATGTTTACGTCCAAATATTCCTTTTGAACACAATTATTTACAAATTTCAATGCATTCTTATAGCCTGGACTTAATTCTTTATGACGATAATTTCCATTTTCATCCACTGGCACTGCACCAAAATTCCATGACAAAATATCATCTAATGAAGCGCTAATCCAACGATCTGCATGTAGAACAACCGGAATCACGCTCTCTCCATTTTCGGTTGTATATCCAGAATTCTTTACAATCTCACAAGCCTCATAGAAGCCTTCCTCTGTGGAAACCATTTCCTCTGTAATACCAAGTGCATCCATAATGCTCTTGTCAAACATTATGCAAAGGTTGCTTCCCTTTTCTACTACATCTACCCAGCACTCGTCATCTGGTGGATAAATCTTTCTGTTATCTGGTGTCTCAATATGCGAAGCGATGCTATACCAACCACCATCACGATCAATCAGTGCCTGCTTATGATCCTCTGGATAATCCTGAAGTATCCAAGAGTCTGGATCATAGGTCGTCAAAAATTCCTCCATATCCCATACGGCGCCAGCATTGATCAAATCCTTAATGCTATCGCTATTTGTGATTGAAATAATATCTGGCAGATCGTTGGTTGCAAGCATGAGTCCGAGTTTTGTCGCCGCATCTGTCGGCGGCTGCTCCAGATTAAAGGTTAATCCAATATTGTCTCTGATATAATCAAGAGCTGGTGAGGACTCTGTATTCCAGTTTGCAGGGCCGTATCCAGATACATCTGAATACCAATAGACTTCACTGGTTCCCTCTTCAGCAAATGCTGGAACTACAGCCGATGCTGCCAAAGTCGCTGCTAAAACTACCGATGATACCAATTTCTTTTTCATATAAATCTCCTTTCCTAATTCAAGGTCGTCTCGTTTCTTATGGTTCAAATTATACATTATGCTCAAAAAATTAGTATGCACTTTTTCTTTTTTTATATGGTAATTTGATTACTCTTAGCTATTACATTCGAATATATTGTGATTTTTACTTTTTCTCCTGTTTTCGGTACTCAGTTGGCGATAAATTTGTCAAACGCTTGAAGATTTTTGTAAAATAATAGTAATCAGAATAACCAGTCTCCTCCGCAATTTGCCCAACCGTTTTTTCCGAATATTTTAACAATTCTTTTGCCTTTTCTAGCTTCTTTTGCTGAATCAGCTCTGAATACGTTTTTCCTGTCTCTTTCTTTACCAGCTGACTCAAATATCCTTGGCTAATGCCAAGCTCAGTTCCAAGTGCCGCTGCTGTTTTATTTTCCATATAATGACAATCTATATACTCCCAAATTTGTTTCATCATTTGTTTGCTTTCATCAAATATTAGAATTTCCTTTAATGTATCAAAAAATCGATTGCAATTCTTATATGTTCGAAGTAGATCCTCTGCACTTTCGCAGTTATGTCCAATTTGATTTGGTTCATTCTGTGAATCTGCATAGGCCTGTCTCATCATCAAAATTGTTTTCCACAATTCATCCAGTAAAATTTCTCCCGATTGCACAAGCTGCTCCAACTCTTCTATTGACTTTGTTACACAATTTCTCTGATACCGAATTTGTTGGATCAACTCTGTACTACCTCTCCAATTTCCTCCCCTATGATCCACAAGCATTTCTATTCCTGCAAACTGTGCACTGTCACAGGCATTTTTTGCCCGTGCATACAGCTTATACATTTGAACCTCTTTTGCAAAAATTATACTGCATCCATAAACCATTCTCTGTGGTTCTTCTTTCTTATTTACACGCATTTTCTCCAATATTTTTTTTGCATAATATCCCTCATTTTGATGAAGATCCATCCCAATGACTGCTAGAACTTCTTTTTCTCCAATCGGAACAATGCTTGTATTGAATACGGTATCTGCAATCGTTTGAATATCTGATACTTGCGAAACCTTTTCAAAACGATACAAGCATGCCATATAATAGCTTCTCTTTGGAAGCTCACTCTTTGCTGTGTCACACAAAAACTCCCATGCACTGCACTCACCTTTATATTTGGAAATCATATCAATTGTCTCAGAAACTGATCTTGTTTCTGCTTTCTTATTTTTTTCGTCCAACAGCTTTCCCAACCTTTGAATGCAATCTGTCAGCTGTTCTTTATTGACTGGCTTGACCAAATAATCAAATGCACCCTCACGAATTGCAGTTCTCGCATACTCAAACTCAGCAAATCCACTTACGAGCACCACCTCACTATCTAGCTTTTCCTTTTTCATTTTTCCTAACAATTCTAGTCCATTTAGACCAGGCATTCGAATATCTGTTATCACCACATCTGGCTTTTTTTCTACAATTTGTCCCCACGCCTCTCGGCTAGATGTTGATTTTCCAACTACACAAAATCCATATTTTTCCCACAAAATAAGACGTTCCAGTCCAATCAAAACCCACGGCTCATCGTCAATCAAGTATACCTGATACATTTTCTTCCTCCATCTTCATATTCATTGGAACAAGAATTTCAATCTGTGTTCCTTCCCCAACCTTACTTGTCACATTAAACTCTAACTGGGTTCCGTAAAACAATCGTAACCTGCGATAAATATTCACCATTCCAATTCCATGCTTTTGCAATGGAAGTAGGCTTGTTCTGTCATATTCTTTCAGCTTAACTTGAAGCGCTTCTAATTCTTTTTCATCCATACCGCAACCGCTGTCCTGCACACGAATCGCCAGCCTGTCCTTTTCCTTTCCCACAAAAACCGATACGTTTCCACTCTCTTCCTTTGGCTCTAATCCGTGAAACACCGCATTCTCTACTAGCGGCTGCAAAATCATTTTTGGCATATATTGATCCATTACTTCCTCTTCTATCTCAATCGAAATCGTGTATTTATTCATAAATCGATACCCAATGATGGATGCATAGTCGTGAATATGATCTGCGATCTCTCGAATTGTCGCATATCCCTTTCCACGCACATTGTACGAGAAAAAGCGTGACAAGGCTTCTGCTATCTCTGCTATATCAGGCACTTCATACAATAGAGCCATCCCTCGAATACACTCAAATGTATTATGCATGAAGTGCGGATTGATCTGATTTCGATACGCAACAAGCTCTGACTGCTTTTTCTGATAGTTTGCCTCAAGTATCTGCTCTTTGCTTCGTATGTTCTCCTCTGTAAGACAATCAATGTCATCAAGCATCGCATTTAAATTTTCTGCCAAAACACCCATCTCGTTATGTGATTTCACTTCCATACGACTTTTTCGATTTTTGGCATAATAATTCATGAACAGTGTCTGCTCCCGTATTGGTCGAAGAATACTTGCATAAATCACAACAAAAAATGCCAATAACAAGCCACCAATAATGATGTATGTAATTCCATTGATCCTCTGTAAATAATTTAAATTCTGATATAGTGTATTGTTCGGAACACTTAATACCAGCTGCCAATTTGTTTTTGAAACATTGCCCTGATAAATACTCCAGCCAAGATTTAGATTTTCGCTTTGCCCTTCAGTACCCAGTTTGTTTTCTTCCAATTCAACTCCCTGTTGAACCATAATTTGACCGTCTTCTCCCTTTAATACAAAGCTTGAATCGCTCGTGGGAAGACGTCCCTCAAGTATTTCATCCAGATACGACATATTGATCAAAATGAGACATTCTCCACATCTGCCTTTGATTTGCGTCTTATCAATGTTATACAATGGAACCCGAATACCAAAATAGCGCTTGGTTCCAATCTGAATCAAACTAGAAAAGACAATCGAGTCCTTTACTGTTTCTGACAGTTTGTCTTTGTAAAAGGTTCCTAGATTTGCCACCATTTTTCCATTTTCATCATACAAAGCAATTGCCTCAATACTGCTTTTAATCGCCTTAATATTGCTAACCTCCAGTCGTATCACATCCTCGAGAAGGCGACTTCTCTCGCTAAGCGACTTCGTATTCAAATATGTGTTTATATCCCGATTCGACATGATATTATATGCAATTTGAATCAGTTCCTTCACATTTCTCTCCATCTCGCCCTGAGCCTGTTCAAACAATGATTCATTATATTCCTGATATTCTCTTCTTACACCCTTTTTGGCAATTCCATTGGTTACTGCCAAAGAGCCTGTAAATATCAAAATCGTAATTGCAAATATCCAGTAATACATGGTCAAGAAGCGCACTTTTCCTAGCAAATCCAGCACTCTTCTGATCTTTCTCTTCACCCATTCCATCTGATACACTCCCTTTTCTATTTATTTCTTTAATCTTTCTCAAAAATTGCTATATTCAGTCTATTTTTTCACCCGATACTCTCCCGGTGTGCAGTGCATATATTTTCGAAAGGTTCGGTTAAAATAGCTGATATTGTTGTAGCCGCAGCCAATTGCAATCTCACTGATTGGCGTATCCGACTCGCGAAGACGGTCACACGATACTCCAATCCGATAATAATTGAGGTATTCGATTGCCGTCATCCCCACCTGCGATTTAAAGAAACGGCAAAACTGTCCCTCACTCATATGAAACACCTCTGCAAGCTCTCCAAGTGTCACATTTTTTTCATAATTTTCCTGTATATATTGCAAAATCTGCTTTATCAGACGCACTCGTTCATCATCCTTTTTCTTTAGAGGAATCGACGTTGCTTCTGCATCGAGGCACAGATAATGCCATATACGAAGCAGATTTGATTTAATCAGAAGCTCATTTTTTGCCATTTCCTTACTGCAAAGAGTGCGTATTTCTTCTAGTGGTTCTTCAATATACGGCCACATAGCATCATCCTTTTTGAAATGGTCTCTGAAAATAAGCTCACCATTTACCTGACGGCTGATATATTTTTGCTGAATATCATCATTGCCATAGCTGCTTATAAGCTCTCTTCCAAAATCAAGCGCATAAAAAGCCAACGGATTTTTCTCATTCCCCCTAAATGAATGCACAATCCCTGCATTTATAAATAAAATATCCCCAGGCTCAATGTGCATTGTTCTTGTATTAAGACAAGCCGTTCCAGTACCTCTTGTAATCACCAGAAATTCATACTCCTCATGCCAATGCGGCGGTACTGGCTCTGGCCAGAGAGGTTCCTTTGTCATTTCATGAAGACGCAGATGAAATCGAATATCTCCGTGAAACTGCATTTCATGAATACGAGCAAATTCTAGTTTATTCATTAAAATCTCCTTCTTGTTGCAGTTCACAAGACGCTCATTCGCAAAATCGCACGCAACGTGTGAACTGTAAAATCAATTCTGTGTCAGAATCTGTGAAAAATGGTCAAGTATTTTCTTTCTTTTGTTAGTATAATACAAGCAGAAGAAAATTGCGATACTTATCGCACTATTTATAAGGAGGTTTTCTATGCAATTTGAAACAGCAAATGGCGTTCTAATCGCTAGAAATGGCGGCGAAATGCTTCGTATTGAGCCGTGGGGCAAAAATTCTCTTCGTGTTCGTGCAACCATGCTCCCAGAATTATCAAATCAAGACTGGGCACTTACAGAAACACCAGAAAGCTCACATGCTGAGGTTGAGTGTCACGAAGTTGACCACTGGGTTGGTGACGGCACTATTGATAAACGTGAGTCTGCCTCTATCACAAATGGACGCATATGCGCCGTTGTTAACTTTGCAGGCGTTATCACATTTTACCGTGACGGCAAACAGTTTTTACGCGAGTATTATCGCAGCTACGATGGCACATTAAGCCGCGAAAGCCGCTGCTTAAAAACTGTAAACCGCGAGTGGAAGGGCATCATTGGCGGAAGCGAATTCAGTCTGAATTTAAAATTTGACAGCAATGACGGTGAGAAGATCTTCGGCATGGGTCAGTATCAGCAAGCTTACATGGATTTAAAGGGATGTACCCTTGAGCTTGCTCAGAGAAATTCCCAGATAAGTGTTCCTTTTGCTGTATCAAATCTCGGCTATGGTATGCTGTGGAACAATCCAGCTGTCGGACAGGTTACATTCGGAAAGAACTATACTGAATGGACTGCACGTTCCACCAAGCAGATGGATTATTGGCTTACAGTTGCTGACGGACCAAAGCAGATTTTGGAAAATTATACAGCCGTGACAGGACGCGCACCGATGTTTCCTGAGGATCGTATGGGACTTTGGCAGTGCAAGCTTCGTTACCGCACACAGGATGAAGTTCTTAGCGTTGCACGTCAGTACCAGAAGGAAGGCATCCATATTGACCAGATCGTAATCGACTTCTTCCACTGGACTGTTCAGGGTGACTGGAAATTTGATACCACCTACTGGACTGATCCTAAGGCAATGGTAGATGAACTCCACTCCATGGGCATTAAGGTAATAGTTTCTGTATGGCCATCAGTTGACAGAAAGAGCGAAAACTTCCAGCCAATGATGGATCGCGGCCTTTTGATCCGCACTGAGCGAGGTGCAGCACAGACTTACGACTATCAGGGCGACTGTGTTGAGATCGATGTATTTAATCCTGAAACAAGAAAATATGTATGGGAAATCTGCAAGAAAAATTATTATGATTTTGGCATCGACGCATTCTGGCTTGACAACTCCGAGCCTGATTACGGTGTATACGATTTCGACCATTACCGCTACATTGCAGGTCCTGCTCTCTCCTGCTCTAATATTTATCCGCAGCTATACAGCCGCGTTTTCTATGACAACATGAAGGATCTTGGCGACGGCACTGTTGTTAATTTACTTCGCTGTGCATGGGCTGGCAGCCAGAAGTACGGCAATGTTGTATGGTCTGGCGATGTTCCAAGTACCTTTGAGGCATTCTATGACCAGCTTCAGGCAGGCTTAAATATGGGTCTTGCCGGAATCCCGTGGTGGACAACTGATGTAGGCGGCTTCATGACTGATGATGTAAATGATCCAGATTTCCAGCAGCTTTTAATTCGCTGGTATGAATTTGCTGTTTACTCTGCAGTTCTTCGTATGCACGGTGACCGCGGTCCTTACAACATTCCACCGCTTGATACACGCGACTGGGGCGGCGGCTACCTTCATACAGGACAGCCAAATGAGCTATGGAGCTACGGTGAGGAAAATTACCGCATCATGAAGAAATATTATGATATCCGTATCGAGATGCACGATTACATCAAGCAGCTCTACGAAGAAGCTTCTAAAAATGGCTCGCCATTAATTCGTGCAATGTTCTATGAGTTCCCAGAGGATTCAAAATGCTGGGAGCTGCAGGATCAGTACATGTTTGGAAGCGACTACCTGGTTGCTCCAATCTTCCACTTAAATCAGTTTGAGCGTGAGGTTTATCTGCCAGCTGGCAAGTGGGAAGATACAAGAGACCATAAAATTTACAATGGTGGCCAGATAATCACCGCAGACGCACCGCTTGATTCGATGCCAGTATTTAAACGCATTTAATTTTTTCATACAAAAAGTGGAGAAGCTCATTCGCTCCTCCACTTTTTATTGTTTCCTTATTCAACGATGACATCAAATCTCGGTGTTTTATCCTGTTCAAAATAGACACGTCTCATTCCACTTGACACAATCTTTTCCTCAAAGCTTGTAACCGCGTGATAGGCGATCCACAAATTTTGATCCCGATCCCAGAAAAATGAATTGTGCCCCGGACCATACTCGCCTGGAATGGTTGCAAAGCTAGCTATCGGTGTCTTCGCTTTTTCCCACACAGACAAATCACAAAGATCATCTCCATCATTTGCCGTCAACATGCCGATTGCATACAGATATCCTCTCGCATCGCCTCCCGAATAGGCCAAATAAATTTTGTTATTGTAATAAAATGCATACGGTCCTTCATTATTAATTGTATGCTCCGTATTTTCAAAGCCATACAGTGGTCTGGACAAGCACTTAGGTTCGCTAATCAGCCGTTCTGGATGCACTGGATCAAATTCGGCAATCATTAACATCGAGCCTGTATCAAGCGGTGTTCCAATGTTCTTTCGATGAGACCACACGTAAAAATAGCGTTCTCCCGACTTTACAGGTGTCATATCAATATTAATGCCTTTTTCTGACAAAAATCCTCCATTTGCCCTTCTTACACGGATTGGCTTTTCCCAATCTTTCGAATTTAAGATGTCGCCATTTTCTTTTAACTTCATAATATGGCACTGCGGATTCCATTCAGAATCACTGACTGTAAACAGCAAATACAAACTTCCATTCAGCACATGAAATTCCGGTGCCCAAAACAGCTGAACAAACCCATTTTCCGTATCCTTATCCAAAATCTTATACGTCTTTACATCTTTTGCAAACAAATCCTCTAGTTCATGCGCTTTTCTCACATAGAAACCAATGTCATTCTCATTGTCGTTCGTTGCAATAAAATAATAGTCATCCTTCCATAACAAAACCACCGGATCAGCAAGTCCCCGCGCAAGTGGGAATTTTAATTTTGGCTCTGTCATCTGCCTTTTTGCATGAAGTGCATTCCAATGATGCTTAATACATTGTGCCATTTCATCCGGTATTGCAATCTGATCGGTCATTCGAATTGCCTCAAGCGTCAAGCCTGTTTTTTCACACAGCTGTGCCCCTGAGCAAATCCCCCATTCGTCAAAAGTCAGAAAATCAGCTGTGCTCCAACTCCAAAAAGATCCCTTGTTTTCGCTGTTCACACTTCCATCAGATTTCCAGTCTTCTCCCGTAATTAAATAGGTAACTGCCCCATCCTTTTTTACTGCTGCTACTTTTAAATTGCCAACAAAGCTGGGTACAATCACATTATCCTCATTCACCCATGCTTTTGGAAATACCAAACCATAATTGTTGTGCAGTGGACACTCCTCTTCATTTTCCTTTACCGACAGATGTACGCTATATGCTAACCCATTCGGATACTGTCCTTTTACCGTCTTTCTGTTATACACCCTAAGAACTTCTTTTTTTCTCTCCTCCATTGTTTTTCTCCCTTTCAATTTCCGATAAAACCAAGAGCAATCTTTATCTGTACGATCTTATTGGATTGCTGCCAGTCTCTGCACTCAGCTTATCACACACAAATTAAAAACGCAAGTAAAAAGCAAGTTGAAATCCTTGATGTTTTTATGTATAATCAGTCTTAGAGATGGCCTTTGGCATGACCACATACAACGCGTCATGTACGGTGCCACCTATATAAGGAGGATTTTATTATGGCAGCATGGAAAAATCTGGATACACTTGCTTCTTATGGCGAGCTTTCCAAACTGAAGAATCATGTCGATATCGCCAAGGCAATGTCCGGTGAAAACGGAGCTGAGCGTGTCGTAAAATACAGCGTACCGATGGCAGCTGGATTATGCTACAATTACGCTGCAAAAGAGGTTGACGAGACTGTTCTTGCCGCTCTTGAAAAGCTGGCTAACGAGGCTGAGCTTTCTGAAAAATTTGAGGAGCTTTACAACGGTGCCGTTATCAACACTGGAGAAAACCGTATGGTTCTTCATCACCTTGCTCGTGTACAGCTTGGAAAGGCTGTTGTTGCAGACGGCGTTGACAAGCGCGAGTTTTATGTAGCACAGCAGAAGAAGGCAGCTGATTTTGCAAACAAGGTTCACGCAGGTGAAATCACCAATGAAAATGGCGAGAAGTTCACCACCGTTGTTCAGATCGGTATCGGCGGAAGCGATCTTGGTCCTCGTGCTCTTTATATCGCACTTGAGAACTGGGCAAAGGCAAACAACACCTTCAAGATGGAAGCAAAGTTCATCAGCAATGTTGATCCAGATGACGCAGCAGCAGTTTTAGCAAGCGTTGATCTTGCACATTCCTTATTTATCGTTGTATCCAAGTCTGGAACAACACTTGAGACTTTAACTAATGAGGCATTCGTAAAGGATGCACTTGTAAAGGCTGGATTAAATCCATCCAAGCATATGTTAGCTGTTACAAGTGAGACATCTCCTCTTGCAAAGAGTGATTCTTATCTAACTGCTATCTTCATGGATGACTACATCGGCGGACGTTACTCTTCCGTTTCTGGTGTTGGCGGTGCAATCCTGTCTCTTGCATTTGGACCAGAAGTTTTCGCACAGCTGCTTAACGGTGCTGCCGAGGAAGACAAGCTCGCAGCAAACAAGAACATCTTCCAGAACCCAGATATGCTCGATGCACTGATTGGTATTTACGAGAGAAACGTTCAGGGTTATCCGGCTACTGCTGTTTTACCGTACTCTCAGGCATTAAGCCGTTTCCCTGCTCATTTACAGCAGTGTGACATGGAATCAAATGGTAAGACCGTAAACCGCTTCGGTGAACCAGTTGACTACCCAACCGGTCCTGTTATCTTTGGTGAGCCAGGAACAAATGGACAGCATTCCTTCTATCAGCTGCTTCATCAGGGCTCTGACATCGTTCCGCTGCAGTTCATTGGCTTTAGAAACAGCCAGTTAGGTGTTGATGTTGACATCGAAAACAGCACCAGCCAGCAGAAGCTGTGCGCAAACGTTGCTGCTCAGATCGTTGCATTCGCTTGCGGAAAGAAAGATGACAACTTAAACAAGAACTTCAAGGGACATCGTCCATCAAGTATCATCACCGGTGATGAGCTGACTCCTGCTTCCTTAGGTGCACTTCTTGCTCACTTTGAGAACAAGATCATGTTCCAGGGATTCGTATGGAACTTAAACAGCTTCGATCAGGAAGGTGTACAGCTTGGAAAGGTTCTTGCAAAGCGCGTTCTTGCACATGAAACAGACGGTGCTTTAAAGGCTTACAGTGATCTATTAAATATCTAATTTGCGTTTAAAAAAGACCAGCGAGAGTTCTCGCTGGTCTTCTTTTACGAATCATCCTGATTATCTTATTAGATTGAGATAATATTTAGTTCATTCTTTTTCCATTGCTTTTATTAAGAACGTCCTCATTCCTGTTCCAACCCACTGATGCCCACCTGAATGTATGCTGTGAATTGGATATGCATTTTCATTAAAAATATGATATGCCTTACGAGTAACGTCTAATTGTGTGGTAACATTATTCAATCCTGATTTTCCATTTAGTCCATCCTTTTCTCCACTCTCCACGAAGAACGGACGCGGTGCAATCAATGCCCCTAATTCACCCATATCTGCTGTTTCAAACATATGTGGAATAAAATTACAAGCACAATTTTGTGGAAGCTCAATTAGTGATTCTTTAAATCCATAGAAATATCCACTTGTAATCGCTGCCTTTACCCGATCATCCATAGCAGAAAACCATACAGTTTGCTGTCCGCCTCCTGACATACCTGCACAAGCTAAAAAGCCATTACTTTCTGAAAGTGCAAGTAAATAATCTGCAAGTCGCATCAAATCCCAAACTGCCATTCCAATTACACTTTGTCCAAATCCACTGCAAACCTGAAGTAGTTCACGATGTGAATTCATACGGATTTTCTCTGGTTCGTCTCCTTGCTCTGGAAACTCTCTGCGATCACCACTTCCTCGTTCATCTGGACAAACTACCAAAAAACCATCCTCGAGTGCATCACGAATAAATGCAGTCTGAGATTGAATAGTGCTTTCCTTTCCTCCACCATGTCCATGCGGAACAATCAATATCGGATGTTTTTTCTGTTCAAAATCTGATTTTTGCCGATCTGGACGCAACAAATAAAATGGCATCTCAATTTCAGGCTCAGTTTTTATAACCCAATATTCCGCAATCAAATCGTTTACGCGATCAGTGCGCAGATATTGTGCATCTGGTTCACAATACACACATTTATTCATGCCAGTAATTTCCCATAAACGGTCACGTAAACTCTTTTTCCATGCCTCATGTTCCCCTTTTGTTTTCGCACTATATGCGTGTGTTAACGACCTGTTTTGATATTTTTTCTTATAAGTCTCTAATGTTGTGTAATACATATATACCTCTCCAGATCATCTAATGATCTATGTAGTTTTTAAAAATAATCTAGTGTTACTGCTCCAATTAAACCAGATGGCTCTATTGGCATTGTCATTGAGAAGAAATCTCTCTGTCTATTTGCCAATGTATTTACGACTTCTACAATTATACGATTTTCTCCTTCATGAAGCAACTTACCAATCTCAAAACTATATGGCAAAGCTACCCTTACACCTGCCTCCTTTTCATTAACAAGCACATGTGCAGTTTCATATACTTCACCAAGATTTAACTCGCAGCTTTTAATCTTTGGTAAAAATACAGTTGTTTCATACCGCATGACTCCACAAAAATAAGGATGTTTGCGGCAGAAATCTCCCGTTTTTTCTCTCTCCTGCAAAACATATTTTTCTGTTCCCGTATCTTTTATCCAAAGTTTCCATGCATCTGGTACAATCTCAATTTTTCCAGTCTGCGAATCAGTTGCTTTTTTCAGCTTCATTATCTCCTGTTTTTCTGCGAGAATTTTAGCATAAGGTGTACAATCACCCATATACAAAACCTTCATCTCACCCGGCACAAGCTGCAAACTTAAATCATTGTTTTCATCCCATTCACAAGGTTCAACAGTATTTTCCCATGCCTGATACCAACAGCTACATTCTTTATCTATTTTGTGTGAATCCATCATCCCATCTTCAAAACAAAGTGATGTATTAATTTCTTCTGTCTCTGACTGATTCATAAATAGCCAAAATTCCCCGTTTTGATGCTTATAATGATAATAGCGTAGCCACGGTTCATATTTTTTTGTTTTAATTTCATCAACTCCAAATGAATATAATATATCTGCTAAATCTTCCTGTTCACAAATTGTCAAATTGTCTTTTATCTGACTAGTCCACTCTCTTAAAATACCATTATTATCCATTGCAAGTGGTTTTTGTCCTACTACAACTATTTTGAGACCTTTTTCAGCTGCCTTGCAAAGCCAATCTGCCAGCATTTTTGTAATACATCTGCTTCCTGATAAAATAAGCACTGGAACCTGCTCATTTTCCCATTTAAGCTTTCCTTCCACTACTGTCATTGTCAACAGTACATCAGTTGGCAAAATCTCATAATCAATCTGATTTCTAAGCAATTGCTTTCCAATTGCCTCTACTGGAAGATATTCTCCTGCCCATTCCTGTTCAGCTGGATATACAACTGCCACAGCAGGAATATGTACTCCATTTGAAATCAAATGACTGACACGATTACAATATTCCATCAAATTTTTAAAATACGGAAATTGTGGATTCATTCCACGTGCATAAAAATGCGGCGGACAATCCGGATCTGGAAAATCTTTCATTGAAAATGCATGTGGAACAAAATAGTTGATACCATTAACAAGCATATGGTCCAGCAGCCATTTCATAAGTTTCAATCCCTCAGCCCATCCATATGCACCAAATACCTCACACAACGCTCTTCCCTTTTTTTTAGAATCCATATGTGCAAGAGATGCTGCCAGTTTTGCAAGTGCATAATGATATAACTCGCCATGATAGCCAAGATTTCCTCCAACACTATGGAATTTGCAATCATCCAATCCTGGACGAATCTGCTGAAGCACAACATCTATTCCAGCCATATCCTGCCCCCAAAGCGCATGAAAATAATGACCTGCTCCAATTCCCATATGTGCATGCATTCCGCCGTCTTCAATTACATGACCAATATATTCCACACCATGTTGACGACACCAATCTCCAATCTGTTCACAGAAGTTCTCTCCATATAAACGAGCTGCAATATCAGCAAACTGCATACGACACAATCCACTTTTATTTTCGTTTGAATTTCTATCAGGTGTTGTCCAAAGTGCCATTAAATTTTCTGCAAACTCAGATCCCCACAGTTCTTTTAGTCTTTCATGCAATGTCTGACTCCACGGCATCTTCATATTGAATTTTCCAATATTAGCATCATGACCATATTCTCCGCCAAAGCTTCCGATTTCAGGCTCATCAGAGAAAAATCCTGCAAATGTTTTTCCAAAATCATCTTTATAGTGTGCATAATGAGGCTCATATATCTGATCAATAAAATAACGCACAGCATCATGATCAATCGTATTAATATAATTTTTTCTTCCAGTTCCTTTTCGAGTTGTTTTTATTACATTGACACACCAAAGTCCATTCGGCACATCTACAAACACTCTTCCATCCGACACCTGACTTGTCAAATCCTTTACTTCTGTCAGGCTATCCTGATTATTGCGATCACGTTTTCCCATCGTCACTGCAACTAATTCTTCCCCTTGTTCCAGTATAATAAGCACACTTCTTCCCTGCTTTGGTCCAACAATATCAACACCATACTGTGTCAAATATACTTTACCATATGGCGAATCTGGTGCAATTTTTCCGTTGCAAAAGCCAGAAGGAAAGTGTGCATCATCTAAAACCCAGACACGCATATTTAATTCCTTTGCCTTTGCCATAATTATATCCAAATCTCTCCACCAGCCTTCTCCTACAAAATCTGGGTGTGGACGTGATTCGACGCAAACAGCTTTTATACCACTATCATAAATTCGCTGCATTCCCTCTTCTAATAATTCCTTTGATTCTCCATGCTGCCAGAAAAAGGGTAAAATATAATTATCTTCCTTTCCCTGTAGCACATCCATTAAACGCGGTTCCATCTACTTGTGCAATCCTTTCTGCTTTATATTCATAGTATATATTTTTTATTCATCCAAATTTTTACAATACCAGTCACCTGTTATCCTTTAACTGCTCCAATTGTCAATCCTTTAGTAAAATATTTTTGCAAGAATGGATAAATCACCAATATTGGCAGCATTGTTAAAAATAATTGAGCAGCCTGTAACGTTTTTACATTAGTAATTGCATTTTCTATTGCCTCGCTTGAGTTTGTAATATCTGTATTTGCAATCAATGCTTGCAGATAAGTTTGTAATGGATAATTTGCCGTATTATTATTATAAATTTTTCCATCAAACCATCCATTCCAATGACTTAAAAAACTGAACAATATAATTGTGGCAATAGATGGTTTACAAAGTGGCAGTATAATCTTTGTAAATCGTTGAAAGTATGATGCACCATCCACCTCTGCTGCTTCTTCAATGGTATCAGGCAATTGCTTCATGAAATTCATAACCAGTATTACATTGTAAATTGGAACCGCCCCTGGTAACACCAATGCCCATATTGTATCAAATAAATTCAAATTTTTCACTTGTAAATAATTAGGAATTAATCCACCATCAAAAATCATAGCAAAAATTAATAGCCATACATAATACCGCCTTGCTGGAAATTCTCTTACTGATTTTGAAAGTGGATATGCCATCAATACCGTCAACACAGTATTAATTACAACACCAACAATAACTCGTTTTACTGATACTCCAAAAGCAGTCCAGAATGCTGCCCTCTTTGCCACCATATGATACGATGCAAGATTAAATCCAACTGGCAACAATTTTACCTGATTTGCTGCCACTGCAGATTGACTGCTCAACGATACTGAAAACATATGAATAACTGGAAAGGCACAAATAATAGCTAAAAGCGTAAGAAACATTGCGTTAAATATAGAAAAAATTTGGCTTCCAGCGGTTCGACTTTTTTTTAACTTTCCATCAGACACCGCATAAATTTTCATTCTCATTTCCTCCTTAAAATACTGTATAATCACTATATTTATTTGCAATTTTATAACTTGTCACAATTAAAATAAAGCTAACCACAGATTTCAATAATCCCACCGCCGTACCAAGGCTATAATTGGCCTCTACCAAAGAAATTCGATATACAAAAGTATCAATAATATCAGCGGTTTCATATACCAATGGATTATACAAATTAAAAATTTGCTCAAAACCTGCATTCAATACATTTCCAAGATTCAAAATCATCATTAATACTACAATTGGTGCTATTCCTGGAAGCGTAACATTCCAGATTTGCTGAAAACGATTTGCGCCATCAATCTTTGCTGCTTCATACAATGTCTCATCAATTCCAGTAATTGCTGCTAAATATACAACTGTATTATAGCCAAAGTTTTTCCATACGTCAGTTCCAATCAATACTCCTAAAAATGCATATTTGTTTCCCAAGAAAAACACTGGCTCTGCACCAAATATTCCTAAAAACTGATTGATCAATCCTTCTTTTGCAAATAAATCCTGAATAATACCTGCCAAAATTACCCACGAAATAAAATATGGCAAATAAATAATTGTTTGTACACTACGCTTAAAACGGTGATTTTTTACTTCATTTAATAATATAGATATTATTATTGGGACTGGAAAATTAATTAGTATTTTTGCAGCTGCAATAAAAAGAGTATTCCACATTACTCGTTTAGTATCAGGCAATGCCAACATATATTCAAAATTTTCTAATCCAACCCACGGAGATCCCCAAATTCCTTTTCCTGGCAAAAATTCCTTGAAAGCAATAGTAATTCCCCCTAATGGCATATATTTAAAAATCAAAATAAATAATAAACCCGGAAGTATCATTAAATGAAGCTGCCAATCTTTTTGCCAATTTTTTTTCTTTCTCTGCACATTCGTTTTGTCTGCTATCTTCATTATTTACTCCTTCTCGCAAAGCTCTGTAATCTAAAAGCGGGACGATGTACTGTCCGCCCCGCTTTTAAAATTTACAGTTACTGACTAATTGCTTCCGCAATTTCTTCTGCAATTTTAGCTGCCCCAATATTATTATACGTTTCAACAAAAGTATCGAAATAAGAAATATCTTTATCGCCCATAATAATTGCAATATAGTCCGTCAACTTCTGCTTATTTAATAGGGACTGAACCTTTACTGCAGTGGCTGTTGGTGCACCTGCATAATCGCTATACCGAACATTGTCAAAATCAATCGCAAGATAACCTTCTAAATAAACTTTCTTCCAAGCCCAAGACGTAGCTTCATCCAACTCTGTGCTAATAACATTCTGATAATCCGCGTCTTTTCCTGGTACATGCTCATCTCCATTTTCAATAGCTTTTAAGAATGTCTCTCCCCAATTAATATTTGCAGCCATCTGGAATGGCATTAAATTATTAACTCCACTAGTATCACGAATTTCTGGTTTTTCCATTAACTCATTATATTTAATATAAAATTCATTATCCTCCTTTGACTGTGCATAACCATCACACAGCCAATTCATCATTACTACTATTGCCTCTGGATTTTCAATTCCTTTTTTAGCATAAATATAGCCATAAACATTAAGCGGTACACCTGGCTTATAATTTTCCACTCCTTCAGCAGGAGGCATCTTCACTGCCGTCCAGTCAGCACCATCTACATTTGCAACACAGTCTTTCATTACACCAAGAGGATTGAAGAAGAGACCACAATAAATTCCAATTTTGCCAGCAGCAATCAATTCTTCTTCTTTTGATGCATCTTTAACTGCAAATTCTGGATCAATTGCACCTTCTTTATATAACTGAGCAAGTTTCTCCAGTGGCTTCTTTGCCTTTTCATCTGTACAACCAGCTTTAAAGCTTCCATCTTCTGCTTTTACCCAATATTCGTCTCTTGTGTATGCTTCGTACGCTGCCATAATATAATCAAGTCCAGTCAGATCTTTATCCAAATACAATCCATATGTATCTGCCTTACCATTTCCGTCTGGATCTTCTGTTGCAAACTTTATAGCAATATCTAATGCTTCATCCATTGTTTTTGGTGCCTCTAATCCTAAAGCATCTAACCAATCCTGACGAATCCACATTATTGGATAACTATCACCAAGCGTATTAGGAACAGGAATTCCCATATATCTTCCATCAGAATTTGTAACTGGAGCAAACAATCCTTTATCATTTTGCTCGGTTAATTGTTTTAAATCATCTGTTGCCCACGTTTCATAGACATCCGTCATATCTTCGACCATATCATTCTTAATTAAAGATGCCATCATTGTTGCATCAACAATCGCAAAATCCGGAATATCATTACTTCCAATTGCCAATTGTAATTTTTCTGTCATTGACCCAGACGGTGCTAAAATCTGATTTTCTACATGGATTCCCATCACTTCTTCCCACATAGCATATGCAGAATTATTCTGAGCATCTTCTCCCTCTGCATAAGTTTTTACAACCTCTGGCTTTGCAAATGTTAATGTAATCATCGGATCATAAGTTTTTAACTTATCTTCTTCCGAGATTTCTCCTGCCAATGCACTCATCGGTGCTGCCATAACAAAACACAATCCGAGCGCTAACTGTTTTTTAATTTTCATAAGTATCCTCCTTCTCAGATAATATTCTATGTCATCGCGGCCACGACTTTTCATGTATTTATCCTACAACAGATTTTCTTATTTCAAAAGAGTAATGTTTTTACTTTTTGATACTTTTTCTACTTTTTATTTCAAATTTTCATTTATTCTATAATCTTTTGGTGTTTTTCCCACCGTTTTACTAAACACTTTCGTAAAATATCCAGGTGTTTCAAATCCGACCATTCGTGAAATTTCACCAATTCGCATTTCTCCTTCTGCTAATAATCTTTTAGCAGTTTCGATACGAACTTGGACGATATACTGTGACAAAGACTGCCCAATCGTCTGATGAAAACTCCGCGATAAATATGATGGATTAATATGAAACATTCTGGCAAGGCGCCCCAGTGATAGATCCTCTCCTGGATGTTCTGTAACATATTCACGAATACGATAAATGAGCAGATTTCCTTCCTCTTTTTCAATCTTTTTTTCTTGCTCATCTTCAAACGTATACATTTGTCCATATTGCTCACAGCACATTACTTCTTCTATCATTTTTCTTGCACGACGAATCCAACCTTCCCATTCGGTTTGATGAGAGACCAATAATGTACAGCAAATATCTGGACCCATATAAAGATAACTTTGCATTTCTTCTAATGCTCTATACACTCCGCTAAATAATTCTTCACTATCAGCTGCTTTCTGAATTAAAAATACAAATACATTATTTTTCTGTTCAAATCCATATACAGAACCATATCCATATGTAATCTGCTGCAACATTTTTGTTAACCATCCAAAAAGTTCATCTGTTGAAATTCTGACTTTTTGTTTTTCGAAACAAACTACCAGTACGCGAATGTTCCGTGTCCTTTCAAATGGAAAAACACTATTATTCAGTTGCTGAAAATCTGTTGTTCCACGATTCATTTGTTCTAGCAAAATTAATGATACTTCGTTTGTTTTTTGTCTGCTCAACGTTGCTGACATACTATCAAACATAAAATTTTCTGCCTGTTTATGATCTAACACATCAATCACATCTGAAATTTTTGAAAGAAGCTCCTCATCTGGCATTGGCTTTAGCAAATAATCAAATCCATGTAGACGCATTGCTTCTCTCGCGTACTCAAAGTCCTGAAATCCTGTAAGAAAAAGCACTTCTGTTTTTGGCCAAATTTTTTGCATCTTCGCCACCATTTCTAGCCCATTTATCTCTGGCATACTAATGTCCGTTAAAACAATATCAAACGGACTTTTCCTATACAACTCCAAAGCCTCCAAAGCAGAAGATGCTGTTTGAATTTCTTTCAACGGCATACCTGCCTCTTTAATCACTTCATATATTCCTTCGAGGATAATAGACTCATCATCAACCAATAATAAACTATACATATCATTTTCTCCTATAATCTTTTTCGTTTTCACGAAGTACAATCGTAATATTCTTAACTATTATCTACTGGCAATTCAAAATAAATACGAAAACTTTCATTTTCTTTACAGCAAAGCTGTAATCCTTCTTCGCATCCTATTGTCTGAAGACGTTTCTGAATATTCCATAATCCGAAACTTTTCTGAGGCAGTTCTTCTTGTTTTATCAGTTTTTGAATATTTTCACAAACCACTTTTGATGCCATACCACAATTATCTTCTACCTCACAGTGCAACATACCATTAAAAACAGATACCTTTACTATAATTTCACAGATCTTATGAACTTTCTCTACACCATGTCGAATTGCATTTTCAACCAATGGTTGAATCATTAACGGTAAAATCTGATATTTTTTGGTCTTTTCATTTGCAATAATCTTATACTCCATCTTTTCTGCAAAACGCATTTCGTTCAATTTTAAATAAATTTCCGTAAACTTTAACTCCTGTTCTAGCGTGATCCAATTATCTGCTGCATATGTCATTATTTTAAAATAATCACCTAAATACATGCATAAATTCGCAACACGATCACTCTCTCCACTTTTAGCCATTCGATATCCCATATAGAAACTGTTATACAAAAAATGTGGATTAATCTGTGCCTGTAGTTGTTTACGCCTAGCCTGCTCAGTCTGCACCTGCTTTTCGTATACTTGGCGAATTAAAATTTCAATCTGATTAACCATCTGATTATATTGTCGAAATACGTACTGAAATTCTGCTGGTTCTTCTTCCGACAAACGATAACTCCACTCCTGATGTTCAATTGCTTGCATTGCAGTTACTAATTTCTTCATTGGACGTGCAAGCATATGATGAAATACTCCACCAACTCCAAATGGTATTGCAAGAATAATCATTGAAATCAACATCCATACTTGACGTATTCGATGAATACCTGCAAAAATCTGTTTTTCCTTAGCAAATAAATATACTCGAAAATAATTTCCTGGTGTATCTACACAATCATACAGCCAAACGGTTTTATCGGCACTAGTTATCTGGGAAACTCCATTAGTTTGTTCCACTTCTTTTTTCAAAATTGCATCATAAACCGCTGATACATTCTCTCCTCTCTGAGAATTGCCTAACAAATTTCCTGTATTTACGTCCACTAAAAAACAATCAAAATATCCTGGATTCAATGCATTTAACATAGTGCGAATATGTCTTACCGAAACCTCTACACCTACAACCGTTCCTGATGCACCTCGGCTTAAATATACCATGCACCCATTAGTAGAAAAGAACACATTATCTATTTCGTTCAGACACTTCTCAATGTTCTCTTTATATACATTCGGAATCTCCGTCAGTGCTTCTGAAGCACGTAGTAATTCATTTGTCTGAGGAATTACCAAAAACACATCGTCTATATACATACTAAATGCACGATAATTTTTTAATTTTTCATACGAAGACTGAAACGCAATATAATCCTGATAGTCAAATTCTTCCTGTTCTCTTTCATTCAAAAACGCAGCGACTTCATTATCCACGCACATCTGCTGCAGTAAATTAGTAATTCGACTCAAATCTGCGTTCACAATTGCTGTGTAATAACTGACCCTTTCCTTCTGTCCCTCCAAAATTGTTTCTGTCATTAAATGTTGAGTCCAATATAAAACAGACATTAAAAGAATGCTAATCACACCCCATATTATCATAAAAAAAATTAACAGTTGAACCGTAATAGATTTCTTAGCTCGCATCCCCATTCTTTTTTTCCTTTCTGCTTTGTAAAATTTTGTAATCTCAGTATATCACACTTTTCATTTTCATCTAGTGATATTTTTACTCGAACATAAGAGCCTGCCATAAGTATGCGTAAAATTGATGCATACCCATGACAGGCTCTTTTTCTATAATATTATTTCTTTTCTCTGAAAATCGCACGGAAAATCAATCGTACTAGCGGACCGCAATAAAACATCTGATACAAAATTGCCATCGGGAAATTCATACCCCATGTCTGTATCCATGTTGGGAAATCCTTTGTATCCTTAAAAAGAATCGTTGCGATCAGGCTCATTATCGGGCACATGATGCAGCAAATACAAATGGAAATCGCATAAGTAATAAACTGCGGACGATCATCTGGGCGCATAACCGTAAATGCAAGCATTCTTGCAATCTTTCCGACTACAAAGAATTCTAAAATAAATGCAATTGGAACCATAATAGGCATCTCATGAAGTGCTGCTATAAAGGTTTCACCTCTCACACCTCCCATATTGAGCGCGACATTATAAACTATCATCCCGTAAACCATAATGGTCGCCATTATTGCTGTGAAAATAACATCTTGAAACTTATTTTTTGGCATAAAAAAATCCCTCCATCTGATAAAATAATACAAACAACTTGCGTGGCGGCAATTGCGTCATGTGTTGTTCGTTATCATCCAAATCATCCGAAAGGGATTGTGCGTTTCCAATATGCAGTCACTTATACTGCAACCATTTTTCATTGCTGCGCTATTTTACCACATTTTTTTGTTCATGTAAGTGTTTTTTTCTATTTTTCTTTGATTTGAGATATTTTCCATGTTTTGCACACTTTTTATTGGAATCATTTCAGTTCTTTTATAAAACTGCGCGGTGTCATTCCATATTTATTTTTAAATGCCCGATGAAAATAAGACAAATTGTGAAAGCCTACCGACAAGGAGACTTCCAAAATAGATGTATTGCCCTGCTCAAATAGCTCCACTGCCTTTTCAAGCCTGACATTGTTTACATATTCCACACAAGTCATGTTCATATGCTTTTTAAAAAAGCGCATAAAATGATATTCACTGAAACAGCAGATTTTTGCAAGTTCCTCTACGGAGATTGTCTTTGCATAATGAATTTCAATATAATCCAACACGTTTTTTAGCTTATCAGATGGCGTACCCTCCTCTGGCATCATATTTTTTACCTGCTTTGTGCTGTATTGAAGCAGCAGAAAAATCACCTGCAAAAATAATCCCTTTAATGCAAGCTCATATCCTAGCACCTCTTCATGATAAAGTGATGCAATCTGATAAAAAATTTTTCGAATTAATACATAGGCAGGATGCTTTGGCGTAATCAGGCATGGCAATATTAATTCATGATTCATAATAGGAACAAAATATCGTGTTGAACATATATCCGTTGAATTTCCGCCAAGAAAATTCATATGAAATACATATGTTTCAGAAACCATCTCTTCATTTTGCGGCTGCGCTAATGAAACACTATGAAGAAGAAGCGGCAAAACAAATAAAATATCTCCTTTTTTCACTTCAAAATCTACCAGATCAATCTGATAAAGACCCTCTCCCTCTGTAATAAGCGTCAGCTCTGCCTCTTCATGCCAGTGCGTTGTGACTACCGGATGGACTAAGTCCAGTTTTGTAATGTATTTTTGCATCGGAAATAATGTCTCCCCATGCTTTGCACTCTCTTTTTGCTCTGGTGACGGTACATACAGCTTTTTCAAAGTGTCTCCTTTCCTTTTTCTGCTGTGTTATACTAAAACGCTCAAATACAGCAGGATTGTGTTATATGATGAAAAAATATTGCAAGAAAAATTGATTTTTGTTTTCTATAATAGCAATATAATACAATTTATCTTTTTTATCAAGCAAATTTAAATTTTTGACAGAATGGAGGCTTAATTTAAATGAATACAATAAAGAACTTACATCCAACAAATAAAAAATGGTGGCACGACAAGGTTGCCTACCAAATTTATCCAAAGAGCTTTCTTGATACAAACGGTGACGGTATCGGTGATTTACGTGGTATTATCTCAAAGCTTGACTACTTAAAGGAACTTGGCGTTGACATTATTTGGCTCTCACCAATCTACAAGTCACCTTTTGTTGATCAGGGCTATGATATCTCTGACTACTATGCGATTGCAGAAGAATTTGGCACCATGGAAGAGTTTGATGAACTTCTTGCTGAATCAAAAAAACGCGGTATCTCAATCATTATGGATCTTGTTATCAATCACTGTTCTGACAAGCACGAGTGGTTTAAAAAGGCACTCGCAGACCCAGACGGTGAGTATGCTGACTATTTCTTCTTCCGTGAAGGCAAAAACGGCAATCCGCCAAGCAATTATCGCTCATATTTTGGCGGCAGCTGCTGGGAACCAGTTCCAAACAGCAACAAATATTATTTACATATGTTTGCAAAAGAGCAGCCTGATTTAAACTGGGAAAATCCTACGCTCTTACAAAAGCTTTATGATATGATCAACTGGTGGCTTGAAAAAGGCTTAGGCGGTTTTCGTATTGATGCCATTATCAATATTAAAAAGGATCCGGCATTCCCTGACTATGAGCCTGACGGTGACGACGGACTTGTAAGCTGCTGGAAAATGGTCGAGCACGTAAATGGTGTCGGTGACTATCTGGAGGATTTAAAAAAGCATACATTTGAAAAATATGATGCCTTCACTGTTGGTGAGGTTTTCAATATGAAGGGCGATGAGCTTCGCGAATTTATAGGCGAAGACGGTCATTTTTCTTCTATATTTGATTTCAGTGCCGCATGCCTAAGTGACGGCAAGCACGGCTGGTATGATTCACCTTCAATTGAATTTAAAAAATGGCGCGAAACTATTATCGACTCTCAGCTTAGAAATCAGAACTATGGTTTTGAATCTAATATTATTGAAAACCATGATGAGCCGCGCGGTGTATCACGCTTTTTGCCTGAATATGCCCACACGCCGTCAGGTGCTAAAATGCTTGGAACAATAAATGTGCTGCTTCGCGGACTACCATTTTTATATCAGGGTCAGGAGATCGGCATGCAGAATGCCAAATGGAACAGTATTGATGAGTTTGATGATATCAGCACAAAGGATCAGTACCGTGTTGCAAAAGAGGCAGGACTAAGCGATGAGGCTGCACTTGAGGCCTGCAGCAAAATGAGCCGCGACAATGCCAGAACACCTATGCAGTGGACAGACGGCGAAAATGCTGGATTTACGACTGGTACTCCATGGCTTAAAGTAAACAGCAATTATACCGATATCAATGTAAAGAATCAGGAAGCTGATGCACATTCTGTATTAAACTATTATCGCAAGCTTATTGCTCTTCGTAAGTCAGATGAATACAAGAGTCTCTTCACCTATGGTGAGTTTGTGCCTGTTTACGATGATACAGAAAGTATCATGGCTTTCTATCGAAAGGATGAGTCAAAGTGTGTTCTTATTGCTGCAAACTTTGGAAAAGAGCCTGCTTCTGTGACACTCAAATCCCAGGCAGCACGCATTCTGTTATCCACAAGACCAGACGGCAGCGTACAGATTGATACCACATCTGCACCGAAACTGACACTTGACAGCTGCGAGGCAGTTGTGATTGAATTGTAATTGCTTGGGACAAAATTGCTTTTCCTGTTCCTAATAAATAAAAAGGAGGAAGCACACATGAATCAAATAGAGCGAAGAGATGCCGGCCTTGCTTATATCTCAGACGACTCCGTTTTTGAGGAACAAAAAAATGCAGACAAATTCTGCAAAAACTAAACTTTATTGACCGTTCTGACTTTGCTGGAATCTCCGAAATAGTAAAAGAACTTTTCGGAAAATCAGAAGGAGCCTTTGTCAATCCACCATTTTATTGTGACTACGGCAGCCACATCGAAGTCGGCAAAAATTTCTTTGCCAACTATAATTGCACTCTTTTGGATGTTGCAAAGATCAAGATTGGTGACAACTGCCAGATGGCACCAAATGTCGCAATCTACACAGCTGGCCATCCAATTCATCCAGTTAGCAGAAATTCTGCCTATGAGTACGGTAAAGAAGTCACAATCGGTGACAATGTATGGCTCGGCGGCAACACCGTTGTCTGCCCAGGTGTCCACATTGGAAATAATGTTGTCATCGGTGCTGGAAGTGTTGTGACAAGGGATATTCCAGACTGGTCAATCGCCGCCGGAAATCCGTGCAAAGTAATCCGCAAAATCACAGATGCCGATAAGAGACGCTTATTCCACAATGAAGACATCGACGATGAAGCCTGGGCTGATATCACATCAAGAATGAGTTTCTAATTATTTTTTGCAGAACCACAAAGGACAGGGAAAACACTTTCCCTGTCCTCTACTCAACACCAGACTAGTCAATCGCCTCTTGCAATTCATGCAAAATGATCCGCAGCATTACGGAAGATGACAAGCGACTCCCTAGGGCCGGGTGTCAGGCACTTGTCCCTCTTTGAAATCTGACCCATTGGTTCTTTCATCGATCACATAACCAAAACACGTATATGATATCTCCCTACGTTGGCATTATCCAAAAGCACTCTATTAATTTGCAAAATTGATTACAACCGGATCAGAAGTAGAAATCTCGTCATATGTGTCTGCATCTGACACAACAACACAAAACTCCAGAGACTCTAGCTCTTCCATTGGGCAATAATCATCAGAGTCCTCATACATGTCAATCACTTCTTTTGTTTTCTTGCCTGCTACAATATCAGCATAAAATCCGGTATAGCACATAAAGCCATTGATTGATTCATCATCATACCCTACATTGATTTTCTTATCTGTAAGATTCTCAATAATAAAATTAATCGTGTATCCATCTCCGTACTCATTTTCCTTGAGTCCATTGTATGTAACGATCACAGAATCATCCTGATATACAATATCACCCTCTACTGTTGCGTCTTCTCCACGTAACGTTTTTAACTCTGCTTTCAGCTCGGCAATCTGCTTTTCCAACTGCTGAATCAATTTTTCAATTTCAGATGCTCGGTCTTCACCTGTACCACTCTCTTCAGTGCTGTCTACCTCAATACTAGTTTCCTCTTCTGTGCTAGTCTCTTCTGCCATTACTGGCATCGCTACGGACATAATGGTAGCTGCTGCTAATGCATAAACATATCGTCTCATAGGGCAATTCCTCTCCTTCATAATTATTGTTTTAATTGTAACAACAATACAATTATTTGTCAACTGCTTGACGAATATCTAATCGAACCAGATCAATTCCTGATTTCACAATAAAACAGTCTAGATATTTGTTTCTATCTTTCGTTCTCTGTTGTTACATTAAAATCCGCCTCATCATCGATAACAATACAATTCACTTTTTTTGAAAATGCAGTGCAGGCATCCAGTGCAATAATGCCCTCGCCATAGTAAGGACTAAAGTCGGGATCATTTTCAAATTCTCCGCCTTTATTTTCATAATGAGCATGACCAAACGAACAGTGCCAATGACCACATACAATTTTCTTTCCAAGCTCAACTACATGGTTATGAGCAGCTTGCATTCCATTTTGCCATCTCGCCTGATTCCAAACTACTTTGTCAGCGTCTCGCCAATTGCTATTATAAATATATTCAACCGGATCAAACAGACCACCCTTTACTGTACATGGAATCCATCCATGGACGAAAATATAATGAGAAGTCTCATAATAGTCCAACATAGACGGTATGATCGTCTGTATCAGTGGACTTTTTTGCAATTTTTCCTCAACACTGTATGGTGTCGCTGCCAAATCACCTATCGTCATTTGCGTCAACTGCAAAACAGTATCCACAGTGCCATTATTTCGATGATAGGATCTCCAATAGCTATGATGAAACCAGTCTTTTAATAATTCCAGCATCAGATCTTCATGATTACCTCGAATCAGTATCACTTCATCCTTGGCAAGCAAATCAAGGATAAATTCTTGCAATTCTGCAGCTTGTTTGCCTCGATCAAACAGATCCCCACAGACAATCAACTTATGTTGTTCTGTGTCTGTGAAAAAACCTTTTTCAGTTAATGCAAACTTAAGTTCATCAAAAAAACCATGAACGTCAGCAACAACATAATACTTCATTTCTAATTGTATTCTCCTTCCTAGACTTTGAATGTCCAGTTTTTGGCTCTCAAATGCTACACTGGCAGGCAATCAGCAGACAGGGAGTTGTCTTTCTTGTCGCGCTTCTGATTTTTTCAGCACTCTTTGGATACAATGGAATTTTGTTGCTTAAATTGTTTCATTAATTTAGAAGTAAACTACTGTGGACAATCAATGAGCCAAAACAATGTCATTAAAATAAGACATTGTAGGCCAAAATAATCGTCCTCGGTGGTCACTCCAATGGTTGATTCATTATTTTTTCAAACTGCTCTACCGTCATGTTCGCCTTAGCAGCTGCCTTTTCAATGTTCAAGGAATTATCTCTAACTAAATCTATAAGAGTGATGAGCTTGCCTTCTGCCTTACCTTCTGCCTTACCTACAGCAATACCTTCCTGCTTACTTTCGTCAATCATATCTCTAACTGCTTTACACATGTCAATTTCCCCCTTTCCATCTGGAACATAGATTGGTGTATTCGTAATGTCGCGTATTACTCTCGCAGCATCATTATCCATAACCATTACCTGGCTATCATTTAAAAATTTCGACAACGCTTTCTTGTCTTTCGAATACTTAATATATCCAAGCACATCTCCAAGACTTGACGAAAACTTTTTTAAATCAGCTTTTGTTAGCTTATAGGGCCTGGTGTCAGGCACTTGCCTCCTTGATTCAGCTGATAACTTCCGCGACCATATTTTTCAAGCACTCCTTCGTCACAAAGTTTCTTTAATACACGCTGTAATTGCCTTCTGCTACAGTGAAGACTCACCATCGCCGCATTTACGCTAGTAATCTGATGGCTCGGCCAAATCTCATTCAAATATAACAAGACCTTTTCCTCTAACGTCTGAACAGCCAACTCTATTTTTGCCATCATCGACAATTTATCTGCCATCTGTGCCATGACAAATTTTAAAAATACGTGATCTCTCTCTAACATCGTTCGATTGCTGTCAAAAGGAATCGCAAGGCAAAGCACCGATTCCGTCGCTTCCGTAAAAAACGGGCTAAATTCATCCTTACAAAATTCAACATCGCCAAGCAAGGTTCCCTCTTTTGAGAGGGTGATGCTATAGGTTCGACTCGTTTCATCCATCCCGAAAATCTGAACCGTCCCACTTACAATCAAGAGAAACTGCCGTAACGGCATAAGAGGCTGCGTCAATAATTCTCCTTTTTCATATTGTAGCAAGTGGACTGATTGCGGTCTTTTTTGAAAGTGCTCACTTTCCTGCCTTAAAATAGACTCTATTCGTTTTTCATCATGAATTTCTTGCATACTACCACCTCTTATTTTTCTTTATTGTGCCATATGTCACAAACAAACGCAAGCAAATTTGTTATACTAATTTGCGGAATTTTTGAATTATTTTTTAGAAAGGATATTTTTATGGATACGATTTTTGATACGAAACATCTTTACCGAACCTACTTTAAAATGGCGCTTCCTGTCGTTCTCGGTTTGGTTGTGACACTCATTTACAATCTTGCCGACACCTTCTTTATTGCACAGACAAAAGACACCGCACTAATTGCCGGTGTCTCTATCTGTTCTCCTGTTTTTACCACACTGATGGCATTTGGCAATATATATGGTCAGGGTGGAAGCTCCCTAATCTCACGTCTTCTTGGTCAAAATAATCTTGAGGGAACCAAGCGAGTCAGCTCCTTTTGCTTTTATATTGCGATTGCAACCGGTGTCGTTCTTGCAATTTTAATGATGGCATTTTGCTCCCCTCTACTCACTCTCTTGGGTACAGATAGTGACACATTCTCCCATGCAAAAAACTATTACAGTGTGCTTGCCATCTGCGCACCGATTGTTGTTCTTAGCTTCATTCATTCCAATTTGGTTCGCTGTGAAGGGCTTGCCTCTCAGTCTATGATTGGAAGCGCACTCGGCACTGTCATTAACATTATTTTAGACCCGATTTTGATTTCCGTTTTCCATATGGGTTCCCTTGGTGCCGCAATTGCAACTGTAATCGGCTATTTGTGCAGTGATCTGTATTTTCTTGGACTGCTCCACAAAAAGAGCCACTGTCTGTCTACCTCTTTTGGCTATTGCAAAGTAAGTTCTGAGGAATTAAAGCAAATCCTTGGTGTTGGCATTACAGCAGCGCTGACCAATTTGATGCAAAGCCTCACTGTCATTGTGTTAAATCAATTTCTTCTCTCCTACGGCAGTGATCGAATCGCAGCAATGGGAATTGTTCTAAAAATCAATATGATCGTCCAGCTTGTCATGACTGGATTTGCCTTCGGTGCCGTTCCACTTTTTGGCTATCTGTACGGTGCAAAGCTGCATGGTGAATTGAAGAAACTGATTCGATTTTGCATGAGCTTTTTAACTGCGATCGCCCTTATTTTAACAATTGTCTTGTGCGTAAAATCAGCATTTTTCATGAACATTTTCGTACAGGATTCTGAGCTGATTACACTTGGCTCTCAAATGCTACGCTGGCAGGCAATCAGCTCTGTATTCGTCGGAATTATCCTAATATGTACGGTACTTTTTCAGGCAACCGGAAAAATCATCCCGTCATTTTTACTGTCAATCAGCAGACAGGGAGTTGTCTTTCTTGTCGTGCTTCTGATTTTTTCAGCACTCTTTGGATACAATGGAATTTTGATGGCTCAGGCAATTGCCGATGTGCTAAGTGCTGTACTTGCAATGTTCCTGCTCTACCGAATAAAGCTAATCTCATCTATTGCTTAATTTGTTTCATTGATTAGGGAGTAAACCACTGGGGACAATCAATAAGCCAAAAACAATGTCATTAAGATAAGACACTGTAGGCCAAAATAATCGTCCCCTTGTCATTCATAATCACAAAGGACAGGGATATGTTTTCCCTGTCCTCTGTTGTTTTATTTTTGATATTTATATGATTCTTCAATTGCGTGAATCAGATCTACAATTAGCCTATTATACGGTGCTGCTACATTGTAAAGCTTTGCCTGCTCTACAATTGCACCGTTGATTGCATCAATCTCTGTTTTTCTGCAGTTCATGACATCCTGTGACATGGACGAGTATCCTTTTCCTGCATCCTCACATACATGATGTACCATATTTAACACTTCCATATAAGAAAAATGTGTACCATCTGCTTCTGCAACATCAACTGCCTCACAGATCATTTTTTCAGCAAAATCCCACGCATAATGGTTATCGATCATGGAACGAATCGGAGAACGTGTGATTGCAGTGAAAGTATTGATAGACAGGTTTACAAAAAGCTTGCTCCATATGATACGCTGAATATCATCAGAAATTTCTACTGCAAATCCACTTTTCTCAAGCAGATTTGAAATAATCTGCAGATTGCTGTTTTCTTTTAGATTGCTGCCTATAGTTGTTGCACCTGTTCCGCTGTGACGCACATGACCGTTTCCATTGTTAACAGAATTATGTTTGCTTGTTCCAATAATAATATTTTTCTTCACAACGTACTGTTCAATCTTACGATCATTTCCTGCTCCATTTTGCAGTGTCATTACAAGCGTATGTTCCCCAAACAACTTGCGATTTGTTTTCAACGCATCTTCCGTATACGTAGACTTGACAAACACAATTACAAGATCTGCATCTTCCTTGTACTCACCAGATAAGCAGGCGCGAACTGACGAGAAATGCTGCTCTGTTCCATCCTCTTCTGACACTGTAATTCCATTCTTATTAATTGCATCTACCTGTGGCTGGTAGCTATCAAGCATAATGACCTCATTGTGTCGGCTTAAATAAGCACCATAGAGGCATCCCATAGCTCCCGCACCAATAATTACAATCTTCATATTTCATTACCTCCCATTTTTGACCGTATGTTATATTTTCAAAAACGCCCTCACGGGCTGCTGCCAGAGAAATTTGTTTGGTTTTCTATTTCCTCTGCGCAGTTTTTACGTTTGTGAGTGTGTGCCACTGGGGACACGAATTGAGCTAGCGGCCCCCGATAAAAGGCCAGCGGACCTGTCCCCCTGGTCACTTCAATTTAATCAAAAACTGATACGTAACACCTTCTTCAAGCTTGAATGTATCGCCTGCACAAACAACAGCTTCATTATCGGAGGCATAGTACATACAGTCAATCAATTTACTACTATTCATGGAATAAATGCCAGTAATACTTGGTGTTGACTGCACCATAACCCATTTATTTCCCTCTACTATCACAGTCGTCATTTCTTCTGTTTTGATGCTGACAGGTTCTTCTTTTCCAAAATCAACACTCTGAGTGGCCTCGTACGTGTTTCCAGTAGAAAGTTCTGTCACTCTGACACGATATGTTCTTGTAATAATACCCTCTTCTTTCGTTTCATCTTCATGCTCTATCGACCATGTATAACGTGTATCTGCTTTATCAAGCATTTTTTCTGTATTATCTGAATACACAAGTGTCAGTGAATATCCATCCACATTCAGTTCATCAAGATATGGCAAAAATGCGACAGGAACTGTCTCTAAATCCTGATCAATATTAAGCTTGACCCTAGTAAGCATCTGTCTTTCTTCCTCTGTCTCGCTCTGTGATTCTGTTGTCTGTTCAGAAGATTCCAAAGCTGACTCAGTTGAAGAAGTCTCAGTTTCTTCTACACTTGCACTAGATGATTCAGCCTCACTAAATGTCTCTGGTATAGTTTCAGCAGACGTTTCAACTGTCTCTGACATCACTGTTTCAGTTGTCTGCGCAGTTTCTGTTTGCTCTGTACTTTCTTCTGGAATATTTTCTGTGCATGGCACAGTCGTTTTTTCTTCAAGTGGTGCCTCCATTTCTTCTGATGAAATGACATTCTCCGTTTCCAAAACAACTGGTGCAGCAGCCTGCTCTTCTGCATATTCTGCTGTATCTATAAATTCCGAAGATCCCTCTACACCTTCAAATGCTGCAAAAGCCACTTTTGATGTATTTCTATCTACGCCTATCATTACCAAACCAACAGCTGCCAACGCAGCAGTCAATTGAATAATTGTTTTTCTCTTCACACGCAATCATCTCCTTACCCAATTCCTGTAGCCAAACTAACACTTTTTTTACTCTTTGTCAAGAATGATTAACCTGCCATAAGGTAGATCATATCAGTCTCCTTATTGTTCTGTACGTCATCTCCCCATGTGATATGTAAAATGTAATAATTCACATAATAGCCGGTATCATCCTCTTTATCTGGAAGCGTTACTGGACTCGATGTTTTCCAGTACAACGGCTCCGCAGATTGTTGAACATAACTCTTTGTATAGTCGCCATACGTTTCCTTATGATATGCATCTGTGGCATAACGGTTATTTGCATCTATATTTAGATAGCTGCCGGGAAGTAGATCACCCTTCTTATACTTTTTGCCCAGACACTCAACCACGTCTGTGGATGCATTTGAGTCTGCCAGTGTGGCTGTATAGATTTTATAAGTAAACCCGATATTTGTGGTATGCGCCAGCTGCAGATCATAGCTTTTGGATGGCTTTTCACTGTATACACAGAACACTACATCCTTAGATTTTGACGCTGAAACATCAATATTGCTCAGCTGCAGCTGTTGGATCGGTTTGGCGTCTCCGGCTCCGATGAGCAGCGCATATGGCATATTTACCTTTGTTATTGTCTCCATGCTTCTTTGCATATACAGCCATGCAAACACTGGCAGCACCACCAGCGCAAGCGCGGCTGCTGCCACAGCTGCTATGGCACGCTTTTTTCGTCCGGACCATTTGGTTGTGTCTTTCTGTGTTCGATTCTGCTGTTCCATATCATCACCACCTTTTTGTTACTGTGCATCTAATGTCAATTTGGCATACTGGACATTTCTTCCCAGATATTGGTCTGCCATATTATAATAAGAAGCAATCGTTCCATAGACAGCCGGATTAAAATTAGACCGCATCAAAGAAAGTCTGTCCACTGTAACGGTACTCTGAAACGTAGTCCGATCTGTCCAGAGAAAATACCGGTTTGAGCCACTGCCTAAATCAGCTGTTCCCTTAACACTGCACATCTTTGTAAAAAGATCTTTCGGAAGTGCACTCAAACTGGTATCTGCAGAACCAGACGCTGTCTGAACGGTCGATTTTGCTGAATCTGCCGAGTCTGTCGGAAACAGCAGCGGATATTTTTTGGTATAGCCTTGTGGTGTTCTGATATAGGATTCGAGTACTTCCGGCCAGATCCAGTAAATCGTCACCGGATAAGCGGCCTCCTTGATCGCCTGATCAATCTGCCATGTCAGGCTTCCATCCTCATTTCTCATAAGGGAAGGTGCGCTGTTTGAAGCAGTTTTTACTGCATTGCCTCCGGCGTTTTCTGTATCATTTCCTGCGGTACTGTCCTTGAGACAGGTATTTGTCAGCGTCATAGTCCAAGGCTCTGCGTCCTCTGAAATCCACGCCTTGTATGAACTGTAGGAAACCGTGGAATTTGAGTCTGGCTTATCGCATCCGGCAAATAGCAGCACATGGCCTTCTAATAGCTGTTGGGCAGTTGAATCGGCTTCCTTTAATGACTGAACTGTCACAGTCGACGTATCGTCTGCTCCTTTTTTTGTCGCTGCCGATGGATCCCATCCCTCCACCTGATATCCAGTCAGTGTCAGATTCAATTTTACACTCAGCGGACCATCCTTATGGGAAATAATATAGAAAGTCATACTTCCGCTAGAGCCCGGCTCGATTCCCTGATCTGTTTTATTTTGCATGTTGCTGTCATTTGTGATCGCCCAGCTGATAGACGTATTGCTTCCCCCAGTAGACAACAATTTCTTATCTTGTTTGGTCACTTCGCTTCCCTCAGGTACCGTCAGCAGACTGGCATATGCACCGGCACTGCTGACTGCAGGATTGGCGGCAGCGAGGTCAAACTCACTGCCTGCGGCACTGATCTGGACTCCTGTCGCATCTACCTTTGTGTTGCTGACGAACCACGCAATACTAAGAGCAATCATCACAATAGCAGCTGCTATTACAATGGGACCTGTTCGAAAAAAAGTCTTCCACTGATTTTTCAGTTCCTGTATCTGCTCATTTGCTTTTTTTTGGTAATCCTCAGGCGTCCGATCTTCTTTCTTTTTGTTCCAATGCATCCCATTTCACCTCAATTCTGCTGTAATTGCTTTGTTTACTGTCGTTACTGCAGTTACTATTACTGTTGCTGCTGCATAATTTCCTGACTGATACGTGCATTCGTATAGATGATATAATCCGTTGCCTTCGTACCATCCAGTTCGTTTCCTTTCTCATCCAGCAATACTGCCGTTAGACGTACCCTATAATTGGCGTAGGTATAGCCTTTTTTTTCAAATGCTTCTCCCGTAAGTGGTGCATACTGGAAACGGGCGATCTGATGTCTGCCATCATCTGATTTAAAGCTCTCTTCCCACTGGTATACAGTACCGGTTCCAGAAGTTTCAGAAGATCCTGCAGTAGAAGCCTCTGTACTGCCATTTTCTTTGACGGTATTCTGAAGATAGTCTTTGATTGGCAATGGTTTTGTTTCATCATATGAGCCTGTCGCATTTTTCTGGAACAGTTCCATCTTGTAGCGAATCTTATTTGCATTATTCAGAACAGCTGCATCTACATTGGAATAGTCATAATCTGCTCTTGTGTAGATCATATCAGAACGATTATTGACCGTATCCCATGGATTGACGCCAAGCTGCTGTGTCGTATCACTAGTCACATTTGGATCTACATTTACACTTGAATACGTCAGTTTTGCCTTCGACGGATTGGTAACGTAGTAACGGTTTTGATTCTCGTCGGTTTTCTTATTTTCTGTAATTGGCAGCTGCGTCGATGTATTTGCGATACGTGATACACCCACCACCGAAGTACCGCTGTTATCACTAGTAACTGCCGTATCTCTTACCGGAAACTTGTCTGCTCCATCATAAGTAAGCATGATGACCGCCGTGACAGTTACGGCACTGTTTTCAGTTTCCGCTGATTCCAATGCCTTTTTCAGCTCGGCACTGCCATATTGAAGCGTAAGGGTGTCCTTCCCGGCGATGCCAGAAATCCTACCTTCTTTCGTAACAATCGATTCGTTATCTGATTTTGCAACGGTATATGTATAAGTAATATTTTCTGTACCGATCACATCCGATATTCCGGCTGCCTCTTTCAGATATTTTTTCAAACTGACATCAAACTCATGGTAAACCTCGGAAGGTCCAAGTGATTTAAACTGACTTTTACCTGCTTCCGTTAGCCAAAGTTTACTAGTCAGACTGATTTTGATACCATCTCCATTTTCCATCGCGGTATCACCCGTATCGGATCCATTATGGATACGGCTGGTGGAAATAGTAAGCGACTGCTGAACTCCATTGTATACTACATAGGCAGAACTGTCTGTAGTTTTGTCTGATTTAATGACAGCCGGCAGTGTACCCTCTTTACGTGACATTGTCGCTGCATATAATCGATTATTTACAATGGAAAGATCCTTGGTATCAGGAATCTGGATCGTCAGGTAATAGCTCTCCGTTCGTTCCTTCACGATTGGTTTACCATTCTCACTTGGAACCGTGATTTTATATCTCTTGACTTTGCTGTCTTTGACATCATCATCCGTTGCCTTTCTGTAATAATCCGCGCCTACTCTGACGGTAGCTTTTGAATGATCTGTCTCCTGCACATAATAAGTTGCTCCATCTGTCGGGTTTGATGCCTCTTCGGCTTTTAACTCTAGTAAATCACAGATGAAAACCGGAGCAAATGAGGCACTATCTGTACCTGGTGCGGTCATATCTGTAAGCTTAAATTTATGAAAATCTTCCTTTCCTGTTGTCGTATAAGTGTAGTACTGCATCGTCTGTCTGTCTACTAACGTCAGACGCGTTCCTGCCGGAAGCAGGGTCGTACCCACTGCGGACGTACTTCCTGATGCCAGATCCAGAATCTTATCATAATACCACAGCAGATTTTCTCCATTATCAAGCATGGACTGCCAGTCTGTTTCTTTCTCATAACGGTATTCCATATATGCTGTCACAGGCTCATTGAAACCTGCAGTTGCGTAATGATTAGGGCTCGTATCTGTCATTGGGTAATCAGATGCACAATAATCAGTTCCTGCAATAAATCTTGTTTTGAAATTTATATACAAAACCTTCTTCACCAAAACTGGAATATACAGATGGAAGGCATGCGTACTGTCCGTTGGATCTTCATATGTAACATCCAGTAAGGTAAACTGGCTGCTCTGATTATCATAAGCATTCGGCGTGATAGAGATTTTCTTGCTTGAGCTTACGGTAAGGCTGGCTTTGTCCTGAGCAATAAAGGTTGAGTTGGTATTATTGGTATCATCGGTATCAATGGTACTGTTCCATTTATAGGTAGTTGCCGTGATATCCTTTACCTGTTCCTTTGCTGTCTCGCCATTCTTGACATTTGTCATGGCTGCAATGAAGTTCCAAAGCAGCGTATCCACCTCAGCACTATTGTTCACAACAAGTACCGGGAAGTCAACGTTTTCACTTACTGTTGTAGTTGCGCTTTCCTCTGCTCTGTAGGTCGTAAGGTAGGCATCATTTGTGGAAACTAATAACTTTGCAACATCGTCTTTCGTGCTGTTGTCCACATTCCAGTAGTAAGCTGAAGCATGAGATGTCTTGCCTAATTCGGTTAAAATTGCACTGGCTGTACCAGTTTCAGTTTCAGTTTTTCCAGCTCCAACTGCATTACCTGTCATAACCGTACCATCCGCAAAAGGAACATTACTCTTTGGATTTACATCCAGCCATGGGTTAGCTGATGAAGATGGCTTTGCGGCGGAATCAGTTGGATTGTAATTCTTGTCTGCAGCGGCATCGGCATAGATGATGGTAGCCATAGTAGCCGACCCACTTTGTTTACCGATATCTTTCTGTGGAAAGACAATCCCAAAGGCGGAGACTGCGGTTAGGTTGATGGTATCTTTAGGACCACTTTCTCCAATCCAGAAACCCGCAGTGTCCATTGGTTTAATATCTGCTGTTAATAAATTACTTGCTCCATTTGCATATCCCACTTCACATGACTGTGCAAGAATGTTATATCCTTTCACACTAATATTTTTATTAAGAATATTAGTAGATCCAGTCAATAAACCTGTATTTCTCGAATCTTTTTCCCCTTTATTTGTAGCTACTATTACATTCTGAAATTCTATATTTGATGCCTGCATATCGCCATCCGCAGCCCCAACAAGACCACCCACATATCGACCAAGAACCGTAACATTTTCCTGCTGACAGTTTGTGAATGTAGCTTTTTTACCTAAATGTCCAATAAAACCGCCTACCCAGTTTTTAGTATCACTCTTAACAGATACATTTTTTTCTGAACAATCGTCAATAATAACAACTGCATTTGATTCGCCCACAAAACCACCTGTATACTGCTGTCCGTTAATCTTTGAATTTTCTTCTAGCTTTACAGATGAAATTGTTAATCGCTCCTCATGATATCCAATGATGCCTCCTGTTCTACTCTCTGTTTTATTAGTTATATTGTTGTCCACATTTACATTATGTAAAACACAGTTTTTTACCGAAACATTTTTGTTATTTTTATTTCTTTCTCCTGCAATCAAACCACCTATATCTCGCACTAGTTTTCCGGTAACTGTCAAATATTCTGCATTCACATTACTAATACTCACACCAGAATAGTCACAGGCTCCAACAAGACCTCCTGCAGCGGCCACATTACATACACTTGAAATAGTAGTAACTTTAAGATTACTAATATTGACATCCTCATTAGAGTCTCTCTTTATTTCCAAAGTTCCATAGCCAATATTCCATCCAACTAATCCACCTGCGCTGCCATCATTATCAACCCATTTTGATACGTTTGCATTTTTGATAGACCAGTTGTTAAAAGTTACATTTCTTTGAGCCTTATTATATCCATCAATATACCCAATGGCTCCTCCTGTCATTGTGCCGCCATATACATTCATGGTATACAGAGAAAAATTATTAAAGGTGACAGTACCTGTGGAATTAGCAGTTCTTGCAGCAAATCCGCCAACACCAACAGCATGACCGCTTACTTTGCTCATGTAAGTTAAGGAGTTATCATTAAATAATCCCAACTTTACCTTACCAGATATTATAAGATTATTTACTGTACAGTTATCAGTGAAGTGGAAATCAACAAACAATCCAGCTCCCTGACTGCACCATGAACCGTTTGTACGTTCACGGTCGTAACTGCTCTGGTTCATGTTTAATGTAATGGTCGTAGCACTTGTCTTCTTATCATTGATACTCTTTATCTGAAGACTCCTCCGATATACTTTGGGGATACTGCAATCGGTATTCCAAACCTCCTTGTTCTCCCCATAACTGCATCCAATTCCACGGAATCCATTGCCATAATCTCTCATATCAATGCTGTCTGCACTGAATGTGAGATTAACTGGGAAGTTCGTAGTTGTATTTGCACCACTGCTCTTTCCTGCCAGCCGTGCTGCGGTTGTATCTGTCGTATAGTTCTTTACAAGATAAGAAACTCTGGCTTTTGCATCGTCACTTCCGGCGGTACTGGCATTTCCACCCCAGTATGCTTCATCGGCAAGTTTTACAGTTGCATCTGTTGCTGCTTCTCCGATTCCATCATAAGATGCAGTACGCGGTTTGCCATACTGGTAAGCATCTACCACATTGTTATCAACATCGGTGTAACTGCCTGTTGAATCCATGGCTCCTGCTCCGCTGTTTACAATTGCTGACAGCAGCCATAGTCCCTGAGCAGAAGTTACTGTAGCTGTTAGAATACCATTTTCCTCAGTTACCTGCAAATCATTCTTTGCATTATTTAATGTCGGAATGGTATAATTTTTATCTGTGTTATTTATTGTGCATCCTTCTGCACATGCATAGCCATCCAGCACACGGCCAACATAAGGATTACGGTAGAAGTAGTTGCCGCCAGCCGTAGTTAACTTACCAGCTTTGTTGTTAGCATCTACATCCTCCATATTTACTGTCTTGTTTCCAGCGGCTGCTTCCGCACATAATGTCGTAAAGGTATTAGTTGTTCCAGTCATATTGCGGAATACCACACCGCCGCCGGTTTTTTCGTAATCAGACTTTTCTGTTACGTTAGTTGCTCCACCAACCAGACCGACATATCCACCAGCTGCAATTAATTCTTGATATGTACCGCCAAATGATACTGTACTTGCACTGTAATTCACCGACACATGATCAATGACGGTATCTCCACCCATGCAATAACCAACTACACCGCCAAAGAATGGATTTTTCAGCGTTCCCGGACATGTGTCTGCGTTCATCTTAATGGCTGCCTGTGAATAATCTACAGTCAGATCTTTTACCACACTTCCGCGGCTGTATGCAATCAGACCGCCAAAACTGTCTTTATTTGCATTTGTTTTTGTAATATGAACAGTAACAGGCTGGTTGGCATCAGATGTATTACCAATGATAACACCACTGAATGGATTTGTTAACGTTCCCAGTCCGCTGAAGGTTTCTGCTGAAATCGTAATGTCCTTTTCAATTTTATAATACGCATTTAACAGGTACTTGGTTGCGGTTTTCTTATCTATGCCACTTACTGCACTATCTGCACTCTCTGTTGCATTATCTGTTGTTTCCGCCTTCCATGCATTATTCTGCCATGTATATGTTATATCTCTACCTGTTGCATTAGTTGTAGCATTCTGTGTATGGTAGCTCTCTGCCGTCTGTTGCTGACTTTCCAGTACTTTTGAATTGAACACTGCCTGAAATTTTGAAACACTGCCCGGAGTACTAATGTATGCTGCCAGTGAACTTAGCTGAAGAGCATTCTCAATAATATACGGATCTCCATATGTGCCGCAGCCTTTCAAGAGGCCGGTTGACCTCTGATTGATATCAAGCTCGTATTTGCTATTGTTAATATCCTGTACTACATAGACATAACGCAGGAACTTATCTGAACTATATCTAGCTTTTACATAATCTACATTCGCATCAGTTTTATCCTTCTCATCTGTAATATAGCTATCAGCGTCATAGTACTGGTACTGCTTATCTGGATTTCGTCCGCTAGTTCCCGCATTTGTCAATTCCACACCGTAAGTAACCTTGTCATCGGTACTGTTAAAATTATAAGTACCTGAACCATCAGAAGAATACATAAAGTACTCCATAAGAGTTGCTCTGGTAAATATCGTATGGGTTGTGTTATATTCTACCGTATTCTCCCCATTATTCTGCACCGATGTGGATTTTGCTGAATCCTCACTCACACGTCCATCCAGTGCGATGTTTGAAAACGAAAGAGTCAGTTTAGATGCTGTATCGCTGCCGACGGAACCGATCAGGCTCGTTGCTGCATACGCAGTTGTTTTATTAGTACCTTCAACTGTCATATACTTATCACTGGTAGAAAGATTATTTACAATCAGTGTCGCTGCTTTTGCGATTCTATTGATCAGAAGTGGTGCATAGGTGTCTTTGCCTTTCTCCACACCCGTCACCATGATTCCATCCAATGTCACATTTTTCAGAGTAATTCCAACAATGTTGCTGATCGGATTACCGATGACACTGCCATAAATCAGTGCGCCAGAATTATATTGTGTTTTGTTTTCTGTTCCGTCTGCTTTTTTTATTAGTTCTTTTCCTACAACACCAACAAAAGCTGTCTGGTTTACCAGAATACCATGAGAAGTATTATAGAGCAGACCATGCTGCATCAGGTAATGCTGATGACCTGAATCCGAAAACTGTTTATTTGTTCCTTCTATCGTATTCATTGTATCGTAGGCAAAGGTCAGTGTTGTCTTATTTTCGGTATCATTTTCATTTTCCGAACCAATATGTACTATTGTGAGCGGCGTGACCGGATAGTAAGAATATCCGTCCAGATTTAAGTCTCCAGATATGCTTGTTATAAAAAGATTCTCTGGTGTACTGGTAATCTCCTTCCTGAAACATGTTCTGATATTTTCTGCAGCATACTGGGCAGCACTCCATAAAACCAAATCTTCTACTGTGTTGATTATTTTAAGGTCTGTTGTATACTTGTCTTTCCTGTAGCTGTCCAGATTGTAGTAATATCTTGTCTTTCCATTTTTATAATTTGCACTGTCCAACTGACCAGTGTAGGTGTTCGTGTTCGTGCCTTTATCAATGCAGACTGCTTTTCCATTACTGTCACGTACTGCCAGAGAAACTACCGCATTGTTGTTGCCTGCATTATCAGATATCGTGATGCCAACCAGTTCATCAAAATAATCAGAATTGCTAATATCAAGTGTTACTGCACCGCTGTTAATCTTGTAAGCAGCATCTGCTGCCTCTCCCCAAGTACCTACCTCAAGATAAAGAGCAGCTGTAGTTGTATTAGTTTCTTTCGTTTCTGTAATCAGCCCTGTTCCTACAAGCAGACCACTTGGAGTGTCTTGAACTGATTTTCCTTTAAAAGTATTGCTGTTAGTGCCTGTTTGTTGCATATCACTCGCGTTTTCGCCAGCTGTTGCAAATACGATGCTGTACTTTGCTGTTGCATTCCAATAGCCACTTGCCTGATAGACAAGGCCGCCAAACTGAGCGGTATTTACATTTAATGTAGAACCAGATATGGTTACTCCCGATTGTGCTGCACTAGTGCCTACGTCAGCATTTCCTGTGTTGCCTGCCGTTGCAAATTCCACATTCGTATTTTTCCACTGATAGCCTAATAAACCGCCACTGGTTGTAGCTGCTGATGTAGTGACGTTTTCACCATTTACCTGCAAATTTGAAATGTTGATAGTACTGGGTTTAGAATTATTATTTGAATCTTCTCCACGACTGACTGCAATCAGACCACCGACATTGGCATTGGCTGTTGATTTAGACTTAATAGAACCGCTTAAGGTGCAGTCCTTCACGGTAACAGTACATCCCCCCATCACTTCTGCTGCCAAACCACCGATTCTGTGATTATCAGTATCGCGTTCATCGTCAAGACTTGCACTATCTTCCCATTTACAATTCGTGAAACTCAGTGTATTGCCTTCACATCGAGCCAGAAAGCCACCCTGCCATGTCAGAAGCTTCTTTGCATCTGATTCTTCTTCTACAGATACTTTCGTGTTCACTATTACAGAATTAAATTCTGTTGTACCACTTGCACAGCCAATCGCTGACGCTACAAATGCTGGATATTTGATTTCTTTTTCTTCCTGATTTACAGTCTTTGGTATTTTGCAATTGACGTTTCCAGCTATTGTGAGATTAGAGATTGTCACATCACCTGCAAACGGAATCAGTGCAAGACTATAGTGCGTATCTCGCTGGTCGCTGCGTTTTGCATAGAGCTGGCCTGCTGCGTTATTATTTCTAGCGGAAATGTCATTTCCATATGGTGTTCCGATATCTAATGTAATTGTGTTACCACCACCATCTAGTGTTCCCGTAAACTTCTGTGCAGACTTATCTTTCTCTATGTTATCCTTACCAATGCCAATAATACCAGTACCAGTAAGATCTACATCACCAGTAAGGGTCACCGTCTGTTTATCATCTCGCTTCACATCTTTCTTGACTTTCAGGGCTTCTGTCTTTCCTGTGTCGGTATTTGCGAATACAAATGCCAGTGCATATGCTGCGAAAGCATTTGTGTTATTTACATTTTCATCAGTTCCATTATTTACTGTAACTGTATGTGCTTGATCGTCAAAAGTTAATGCACCATCATTACCTTCCATCAACATATCCCCAAGACGCACAACTGCCCCCCAGTTACCTATATCTGAACCGCCTCTATCCGCACCTGAATAACGAGTCAGGCTCCAACCACTACCATATGAATCTAAGTTATTTCCGTTACCAAGCGCATAAATCAGGCCATTTTCGTTAAATCCTACAATCTGACCTACATGGTTATACGCTGTTGTGATCTTCTGTTCACTTAAATTTGTTTTTCCATGAAGGCGCAATACACCCTTTACCAAATGTCCCACAAGGCCGCCATGGCCTTCCACATTATCTGCGCCAGCTGCTTTTTTTTCAGCTGCTTTTCCAAGGTCGTTATCGCCTGTTGTTGCAAGCTTCACGCTGCCTACATTAAGAAAACCGTCATTCATTTTTCCGACAAGGCCACCAACACTTGTATTATTGCTATTTTTCATATCTGCTATGGAGGCGGATACATTCTCGATTTCGACATAACTGCTGCCGGACACTGAACCAATCACGCCGCCATAAGTAGTGTTTGCTTTGCTTCCGCCTGTGGTAGCTGCCGCAATGAACGAACCAGCTGTATTGGAATCTCCTTTTATGGCCAAGGTGTTTTTCATAACTTTTTCACTATTGGGATCTGTACTTTCTACAGTGTCATATGTTCCAATCAATCCGCCCAGATTTGTTACCCCAGTTTCATTGGTCACATTTGTCGTGATGGCAGATGTTGTCTTTCCTGAGACAGTTACTGTAGCAGAAATTGTACTGGTATTTTTAAGCGCACCAAATAAACCGCCGACATCTTTGCCGCCAGTAACTGTAATACTTTTAAACCGATATTGAGAAAGATCGAAATTAATTGGGGTACCATTTCTCTCACTTGTAACTGAATATGCTCCAATCAGTCCTCCAACTGCTTTCTCGCTGCCTGCACTTAAAAGCACATCTGCAAATGTAAATGTGGTCGGATCATTTGTCCCTTCTGCTGTTGTCTCTGTTTTTAAACTGATGGTTCCATCTGTTGCGCTTCCAACGATACCTCCTGCATTTCCTGATGCAGCACTAACCTTATCTACGGAAGTTCCGGCAATTGTTAAACTAGTATTTTTCTCCATATGACCAACAAAGCCGCCAGCATCGTTATTTGACGAAGTCGTTTTAACGCTGATTTTCCCGGCACCTGAATCCTTTGTGTAGGTTGCTGTCAGCGAAGCTCCTGATTCCATCGTGTTGCAGAACAGACCTACATGGCTTGTTCCGCTTACATTCAGTTCCTTTGAAAATTGATTTGTGAATGTGATATCCGCACTTGTATTTGCTTCCATTGTGCCAATTAAGCCACCAATTGTTGTTTCTGATGATATGTCTTCTGCATCTATATTTCTCAATGCAATATTACATTTCAAAGTAGTTTTTGTACTCTGATCACCTGCACTATCGCTGATTCCTGCCTTCAGCGCTGCAGCCAAAAGTGGTTCTGTCGATGTATAATTCTCCTTATCGATACTAAACGGAATCATATTTTCCAATGTTGCTGTTGTAGAAAGTGCATTAAACAATGATCTTGTTGTCGATATTGAATAGTTGTTTGCAGATGTGTCCTTATCAAACATAAACTTACCCTCGTAAGGGTTAGCAGTGTCTCCCAGACCAAGGAAATGATACTGTGTTCCTGCCACTTCGCCTGTTCCATCTGTACCTGTTGTTCCAGATGTTTCATTCGCTTTTGTTGGTGTGACTGGCGTAGTAAGATTCCATCCTGATGTTGTTACTAATTTAATAGTACAGTTTTTATAATCTTTCGGCTCCACATTCGACAGCATAATCAAACCTTCGCCATCTGTTACTTCAATCGTCTTTGTACCATCATCAGAAGTATTAACCTTCAATTTACCTGACAATTTAACTGCTGCATCAAGCTTTAAACTAGGCTTCGTGGTATCTGCCTCCACAGCTACTAACTGCAGTGACAGCTGTACCTCTTCTTTGGATGGCTCTTCGGCTGCTGTGCTGTCCTGATTATTGACCTCGCCCTGGTTATTGATTTCTTTCTGATGGTTCGTCTCTTCCTGATTACTGATCTCACTCTGATTATTCGTCTCGGCAGCAGCCGTGCTGTCTGCTGTGAATGCTGCCGTCACTGTCTCGTTTTGTTCTATATTTGTAGTATTCTCAGCCAATACCGACAATGGAGTCGTAACTGCCATGCTGGCGGCCAGACCCACTGCTGCTGCGTGTTTGATCCATCCCGTTTTCCATTTTTTCTCCCAATTTTTTCTCCAACTTTGATTTTTACCTGTTTGTTGTCTCATTTCCATCTATCCTATCTATCCTTATAAACCTGTAAAAATATGGGGGACTCCCAAATGTACTGTATTTGTGTTTAATTGGCTGCTGACGTTTCCGCCGCCTGACTTTCTGTAAATCTAACCGTGACTGATTTTTCAAGTTCATCCCATGTTTTTTCTAACGCATCTAATTTCACCGGATTCTTGTAAAACTGGAACTGAACCGCTGTGGTCGAGCTATCGACGGTAAACGTATAAGAAGATGTGTCATTTTCGCCCTTTTCCACCTGTTTGCCATCTTTTATAACCCATTCACTAAGCAAAAGACTGTCTGGCCATGTAACCGTCACTGTTCCAGCACCATTTCCAGATATCTCGTAGTTATATGCATCATACTGTTCAGGTGTCTTGTCCTTCTCTTTGGAGTCAATAAAATGACCTGTCCAGTTTTTTGTCGCCTCGTAATCAGCAAAGGAAAGAATCGCCCCCAATTTCTGGTTGTTGACGGTATCTGCCGAAATACTCTCCGGCGCTGCCTCGATTTGGATCTTAATTTTATCTTTCAGTTCTTTTGGAATCACAATCGAATAAGACTTTGTTTTTGCACTTCCTGTAGCCAGAGATTGACTGCCCAAAGTTAATGCTCCATCTTTACCAAAAGTTTGTCCTTCCATTTTGATATCAGTGCAGTTATCCGGCAGGTTTCCGCCATCCATCGATATCAGCTTTGCCGTCACTTTGTATGTAATGTCTTTCGGATTATACATCGTCGGATCGCCCCACACATAATTGCAAATCTGTACTGTAAATGTATATGTACCATTCGACTCCGCAAGTGAAATTCTCTTGACCGGAATGCTTGTATCGCTTAAATTCATCAGCGTCAAATAATTTGAACCAAACATGGTATCACTTTGCGTTCCTGTCGATACGACTCGTTTAACACTGTTAAAGTTAGTATACGCAGCAAAGCTTCCATATATCGCAAGCAGCATTGCCCCTGCTAAAAGAAAAATCGCTGCCGCTTTACTTTGCCTGATCCATTTTCCTTTTTTAAACTCCATCTTTTTGACCTTTCTTTGCAATCGCAGTCAGGCACAAAAAGTATCAAAAGCCTTTATATCTCTTGATTTTCTTATGTTTCTGACATGATATCATGGTATCACATTGAACACGTATTTTCAAGGATTTGAAAGCAAAAACAAAAAGAAAACAGCGTGCAGAAAACATCTCATTTTCTGCACACCATTATTCTGGCTTACTAATTTTCTGATTCAAAATCATTGGCACTTCATTATAAATTTAACTCTTTCCATTTGATCCAAAATTGATTTCTTAATTGGCTCATTTAGATAAACAGGATTTAATTTTTTCTTTGCATATGCCAAATACGTATCCTTTGTTGCTTCAATCAACACTGCCGTAAAAAAGCGCTCCCAGCTGAAATATTCACTGCTCTCTACAAATTCAGACGGATCATTGACCAACTTCTCCACCTGACTGTTTTTAAGAACACCAGCTTTCAAAATCATCCACTCAAATGACTCTGGCAAATACAGTACTACATTTCTTCTGTTTTCTATCAAACGTAATACACGATGTATTTCTGACCCAAATGCCGCCCCATCTGCAATTACAAGTATTTTTTCATCCTTATGCTTATTCAAGTAATGGAACACATTCGATTTTCCATTCATTGATTCACAGCCTAATTTATTTTCCCTACATACATTGTCAAAAAACTGATATCCTGAATTACTGTCTTCTGTGACTACAATTTCTGGGTTGATATTTCTCTCATACGTATTAGCGCCATATAATTGATAAAATTCGTGATAGCTCTGCTTTAAAGTCCCATATTTTCCAGATGTTTTTATTCCGTAAATTTCCTCAACACTATATGGCAATGAAGGCAACGACTCTCGTGTTACAATTACATAATAGTTATCCGTTTTTTGAATCTCATCAGCAAATTCTGTTGTTTTAATAAATTCATTTCCTTCATCAATAAACACAATGCTATCCGTTATTCCTGACAATTGTTCTTTCCACAAAGCACCTTCCAAGACAAAACATTTCTTATCGCATACAAGTTCAACTGGAGTACCAGATGGATTATTGACAAATTCTCTAATCATATCTATCATAGTCGTCTTTCCAGTTGCACTATCTCCTTGAATAATTGTCAGATTCCTATGCAGTTCAAAATCATATTTTAAGCGTTTCGTAGACACAACAACTCTGTATTTCCCTTTCATATCACAAATCCTCCATCAGACAAATTCTCCAGCTATCGACACAAGCTCTTCCATAGAATGTACAATTTGGTCTGTATTTGCGATATGAATCTTAAACTTCTCGTCTCCAAAATCCATTAAATGGTGTAAATTAATTGTCCGGTCTTCTGTTTCTGCAATTTTTAACAACCATTTAGCACAATTGTCACCACAAGTAGATGCATTAAATATTTTATCTTTTTCAAACTTTACAAGAATAAGTGTTTTTACCCCACCAGATAGACCCACTGGTGGTATTTTTCCCAACACAGGACTATCAATTACACCACTGTCCAAAACAGCAGATTTGTCTACATCCTCAATCATTTTTTTTACAAATGGATCCACAATCCAATCATCTTCATAATCATATTTAAAATAAGCTGCCGTATTATACACGGCCTCTTTCAGATCACCATAAAAAATACTCAGCATACAATCTTACTCCTTTCTCACTGGGACAGGGACGCCGATCCTTTTTCTGTCCCTATGGCATAGTCATTTTTGTCCCGTAAGTATGATGTGTTTGCATTTATTCTCGCAAACAGGAAGATCTAAATTTTTTAAATGGCGAACCTTATTGATTTTGATATTCTTTATAAATATTTGTTCCATAATCTACCTCCAAAATGAGCCACCTAAGACACGACATGATATCATGGTATCACATTGACTACGTATTTTCAAGGATTTAAAATCAAAAACAAAAAGAAAAAAGGCGTGCAGAAAACATCCAATTTTCCACACGCCATTATTTTTAATTATTCCAGTTCTACAAAGACTAACACATTTTGTTTAGGAATCATTCTCCGTAGTGTTTCTCGTTCTTTTGATTATTTGATATATCCATATTATCCTGCCTATACAAACTAATGTTATCATTTTGTTATCGGTGTTGATAACACTTGCTCGGTAACTGTGGATAATACCTATATGTTCTTTCGTAAATTATAAGCTGTTTTGTTTAAAAATTCAACACTAGTCTGAAATTCATCTCTCAGTATTACTGAATATTTCCATCTATTTCTTTTTGCGGTATTTTGGTTCAATACCTACTACATATACTACTATAGCCGCAATACTAATAAGCATTGCACACAATATAGATAAAATAATCAAACTCGAATTCTGTTCATCTAATAAGGGCAATCCAATTAACGTAAACAAAACGCCATACACGCACCACAATATACCCAAAGCACGATTATAACCTTTCGCATCTTCTATCGGCGCCACCTCAGCATTTGCCCAGAATCCGAAAGGTTTTGCTTTCTTGGAATTCAAATCATAAATGCCCATTGCAATAAATAATACGCCCATTATTGCCCAAATAACAAATGCAATTAATCTTTCTTCCATAATATGTATCCTTCTTTCTTTGTTATTCTGCAAATTCTCCTATCACTTTCTGTTTCCGTTCTTATCAAAATTCTTTTTCAATGCTCGTTCAATAGGAATAATTGTACCTATCAAGGCAATTAACTGCACAAAACATACAAAACCTTAAAAATATAGGATTCAGCAACGCAAGAAACAACTGCAGTACAGCCTTAAATAATTGGACAAACAATTCTAACATTGTAATATACCTCATAATTTTTTCTTTTTATTATACATCCATTGCGAAATTCAATCTTTCACATATTTTGCAGGTAACAGCATTCCTACAAATGCAGGAGTACCGCACCTCTAAATGCTTATGTGCATTTGATTTTCTGTTCCTACAAGTTGTAATTCGTAAAACTATTTGGCTAAATCAAACTAATACAATCATCTTCTACATAAACAGCTTGTCCATCAACAATCTTTATTGCTTCTCCGAAATCTGGTAATTCAATTATTTTGGTTCCATTCCAATGGGGAATTATAGGGTTGTTAATAATATTTAATCCATCATCTAAATTACCTGCCGCATACATACTACCAGCACTAATTCCAACGTATACAAGACCATTATTAATTGCTTTCTCAATCGTTCTATCAAATCCTGTTCTAATCATTTCACGACACAATACCGCAGCATCACCACCACTAACAACAACTGCATCAAAAGATTGCAGTTCCTCAATCGTTAACAGTCTGGTAAGCATATAAGGATCTGTAACACACGTCGAATATGTTCTCTGATAGTCTTTTGAGAGAATCAATTCCAGATTATATACTAATATATTTTCATACCGAATACCCATAGATGAAAGCTCCTGAAAACAAACTGCAAAGCCTTCTCTCGCTCCATCTGTTTCAATTCCAGCAGTTGGAATGTATAGCACCTTCACATCTTCTGGACATTTTCCTATAATATCGAAAAATTTCTTTTTCATATCAGCCGATAATCCACTAGATGTAAGAAATAATTTTTTACTGTTCATATCTACCTCTCATCATCAAATTTTAATTTTTACTTTTCAATTATACATCTACCCGTTGCGAAATTCTATCTTCCACACCATATTGATGGGTACAGCGCTCCTGCAAACGCGGGAGCACCGTACCTCAAAACGCTTATATGTAGATAAGCTCCTTTCCAACAACTTCCCTCACACATGCCTGAATGTTATTCATTCTTCCGATCCATTCGTGGGGATTTTCTGCCTTTAACTGTTCCGTCACTCCCTGCCTGTCCGCATATTCCTTTACCAGTCGAAGAAACATATCCCCTGCTTGCCTATCAACATCTACAAGATATCTATACAGCTTTCCGCTTGTCAGCAGGTTCATATACAAGACCTTATGATATTCTTTTAAGTGCCTTGCGTGCCGCTGTCCCCATAAGCCAATACACTCTGTTTCTTTGGTTCGTACTGTAATGTTTGGCAACAAATAATCGCCCACTTGTCTATAAGTTCCACCCATTTCTTCAAAAATTGTCTTTGTCATTTTCCTTTTCCTCCTGTGATTTTGATTTATCGTGAGAGTGAATTATCACGCTTGCGACCTTTAATTGTTCTTGCCTGTTCCAGTAAATCATCTATCTGTTTGCGACCAAATACCTTGCATAGCAGGCTATAATCTTTATTTTCTGCTTTCAGCCTCGCGTTTTCTTCGGTCAGTCTTTCATTGACTTTTTCTAAACGCTGATTCATACGGTATAACTGTGCATTCGCTGTGTTCAGCCTGTGATAGTTATCCCAACCCTCAAAGCAACGAGCAAGCACCGTTTTGACAAGTTCCTTCAATTTCCTTACCACTGGTTCTGCCATTTTTACTTTATATGCCTTTGCACTCATAAATTTCTCTGGTTCGGGCAACTGATATTTTGGTGCAGTATCAAGTTCAAATTCAAGATTTGACAGCTCATCTTTTGCCTTATCATAGTTCAGCACCCTATTGGACAAGGACTCCAATTCAACCTGTTTCTGCTCGATTTTCGCACCTAAAACAGCAACTTCTTTTTCTCTTTCCTGTTTTTTATAATCCAAAACAGAAAGATGTTTTTCGTGTGTACCTTTGTGTTCCCACTCAATCCCATAGCGTTCCATCACCGCCGCAAGCTGTTCTTTTTCGGACTGTATCCATTGCGACCACT
>ERZ837380.399-NODE-399-length-66443-cov-7.674640_pt1 | contig 66443 bp, 61 predicted proteins | sample MGYA00519685_ERZ837380 | MGnify/ENA primary metagenome ERZ837380 (study PRJEB31850, sample SAMEA3708817) | human gut metagenome | biome: human gut; feature: human-associated habitat; material: faeces | place: China | collected 2014 ...
GCCTTTCTTTTGGACGGGCGACGCCCGTTTTCTTTCTCGGGAAAGAAAATGGGGGGCGCATCACGCGGCACTTGTGCCGCATTGACATTCGCACCTGTGCGAAAAAGGAAGAATTCTCTTTCGAGAAAGAGAATATTCCCCTTTCCCGCATTCCCTGCACGGTGCAGGGGAAAAATCCCTCACACCTCAAGGGGTATCATTTACTGCCAGTAAATAAAAAATCGGCTCCCCGGTTTTCAAAAACAGCGCGAAATATCCGTTTCGCAAATTCCTCACCTCATGCTTAGCATGAGGAAAACTCCCGCGAACTATGGCTGGGAAAATTTATTACTGCTTTTTGATGCAGTCAATGAAGCTGCCGATCGCCATACCGATGCACGTACCGCTCGCCATACCGGCGGCCATGTTGTTAAAAAGCGGCTGCCCCAGTGCAAAGCCGATGCTCATGCCGATCAGCATACCAAAAATCATACAATTGCCGCTGTCATCGGTCTTTTTTTCTTTCTTATCAGACATAATTTTGCCTTTTACTGCTCGTCGTAGCCGAAGCTTCTGATATAGTTCATATTGTCTCGCCAGTTTTCCTTGACCTTGACCCAAGTCTCGAGGTAGACCTTTGTGCCCATGAAACGCTCGATATCGCGGCGGGCCTCGGTCGAGATCTTCTTGAGCATCGCGCCGTTTTTGCCGATGATGATACCCTTGTGGCTCGCCTTTTCGCAGTAGATAGTCGCGTCGACCTCGATGACCTCGTCGTCGCGCTCAATAAAGCGCGTGATCTCGACGGCCGTGCCGTGTGGGATCTCTTTATCGAGGTTGCGCAGCAGCTTTTCGCGCACGATCTCGGCAACGACCTGACGGTCGGGCTGGTCGGTCGTCATGCCGTCGGGGAAGAGCTGCGGGCCCTCGGAGGCGTACTTGCCGAGCTCGTTCATCAGATCGTCCAACCCCTCGTGCGTGCGCGCGGAAATGGGGATAATGGCGTCAAACGCATACGCCTCGCTGTAGGCCGCGATGACGGCGAGCAGGTCGTCCTTTTTATCGACAGTGTCGATCTTGTTGATGCACAAAATCGCCGGCAGGTGAGAAGCCTTGATCTTTTCGATGAGCTCGGCCTCAGGGATGCCGACGTGCGCCACTGGCTCAACGAGCAGCAGCACCGCGTCCACGTCCGCGATGGATTCGCGCGTGACCTTGACCATGTAGTCGCCCAGGCGGTTGCGCGCCTTGTGGAATCCAGGCGTGTCGAGCAGCACGTACTGCGTGTCGCCGCGGTTCACCACGCCGTAAATGCGGTTGCGCGTGGTCTGGGGCTTGTTCGACACGATGGCGATCTTCTCGCCCACAAGGGCGTTCGTCAGGCTGGATTTGCCGACGTTCGGCCGTCCGCAGACAGTGATCATAGCGGTTTTCGTTTTGTTCATGATAGGTGATCCTCAACTTTCTTTTGTTCGTTGAACGTTTTTTATTCATACAGCGAAAGCTGTATTCTCTTTTTGGATGCCCAAAGGGCGCGGTGTTCTGTCCCACTGCCGTGGGGACGCGGGGCAAAGGGGGTATTCTCTTTCCAAAGAGAATACCCCCTTTGGAACCCCCAGAGAAAGGCGAGGGGAGGACCCCTCGACCCCGCACATTGGCAGTTTGTAGCTCGAAGAGCTGCGCAGCCTGCGGAATCGGGTGCGGTGTACATGGCTTCGCCATGAATCTTCTGCGATTCGCGACAACTCTCAACCGCGCCTTACTATCGTGAGGCGCGAGTGACGTTTGCTTGGCGGCAGACTGCGTGCCGAATGCGGCATTGCTTCGCTCGCCGCATTGTGGAGACTGGCAGTAGACGGAAATTAGGCTGTACTTCTACAAGATCAGCAGAGCGGCACCCGCAAGGGGTGTGCCGCATCCGTAAGGCGGCAAAGCCGCCAACGGCTGCGCAACAGCGGATAATAGAAGCAGAGGCAAATCGTTTAGCAACACCCAACGCGGCTCCGCCGCGCGCAGGAAGTGCAATCGGCAAGCATTGCAGCTCTTTGAGCTGCTCGCTTGCAATGGAAATTTTCTCTGGGAGGGTGTAAGGGAGGGATATCTCTTTTTTGAAAAGAGATATCCCTCCCTTATTCGCATTCCCTGCACGACGCAGGGGACAATGTGCGTAACATTTTGACGAACGATCAAATTTGTCCGCTTGAGGCAATACCAATTCCATGCTATACTTATCGTTAAGAAAACGACAAATTCAAAGGAGAACTGCATGGAGAGCATTTTTGAAAAACGTCTTACCGTCACGCCCGACTACTGTGACGCGTCGGGCGCGCTGTCGCCGTTGGCGGCGTTTACGATTTTTCAGGGCATCGCAGCGCAGCACGCGGAGGTGCTGGGCGTCGGCAGCAGCGCGATGGCGAAAAAGGGTGAATTCTGGCTCACGGTCCACACGCGCGTCGATCTCTTTGAGCGCGCGTACCTGATGGACGAACTCACGGTGCGCACGTGGGCGGAGGCGTGCAGCGAGCGCGACGTACGCACGTACCGCAGTTACACACTCTCGCGCGGTGAGGCGGTCATTGCCCGCGGCAAGACCGAGTGGGCCATCTTAGGACCGGAGCAGAAGATCATCCGCTTTGGCGACTCGGGCTTCCCGAAGGACTACCCCTTCCCCGCCGAGACGGCCATCCCCGAAAAATTGCAGCGCTTCCATGAAAAGTTTGAGGACGCCGACCTTTTCTCGCACTACGCCGTGCGGCCGACGGACATCGACCTCGGCCACCACATGAACAACGTGGCCTATGTACGCCTGCTGCTCGACTGCTTTTCGGCAAAGGAGCTCGCGAGCGGTAATATTCAATCGGTCGAGCTACACTACTCAACGCCGTGCTTCGAGGGTGAGGCGCTGACGGTCTACAAGAAGTCACTCGATGACGGCACGTGCCGCATCGGCATCGTCAAGCCGGACGGCAAAACCGCCTCGCAGGCGTGCGTGACGTTCTGCAAGTAAGCAACCATAAAAAAGCGGTTCCCTTTCGGGAACCGCTTTTTGTTGTTCTTGGGGATGTTTAGTTGTTGCTGGCGTTCGTGGCGCGGAGGGTGACGTCGTGATAGCCGCCCTCGACGATGCTGGTGGCGGAGACGAGCGTGAGCTTCGCGTTCTTCTGCAGGTCAGGGATCGTCGTCACGCCGCAGTTGCACATGGTCGACTTGACCTTGTAAAGGCTTCTTGCGACGTTATCCTGCAGGGAGCCCGCGTAGGTGACATACGAGTCGACGCCCTCTTCAAACGCAAGGCCCGTCTTACCGCCGAGGTCGTAACGCTGCCAGTTGCGCGCGCGGTTCGAGCCTTCGCCCCAGTATTCCTTGACGTACACGCCGTTGACGAGCAGCTTGTTCGTCGGCGATTCGTCGAAACGTGCGAAGTAGCGGCCCAGCATCAGGAAGTCCGCGCCCATGGCGAGCGCGAGCGTCATGTGATAGTCGTGCACGATGCCGCCGTCGGAGCAGATGGGGACATACACGCCGGTCTCGCGGAAGTATTCGTCGCGCGCGGCGCTCACCTCAATGAGCGCGGTGGCCTGGCCGCGGCCGATACCCTTCGTTTCGCGCGTGATGCAGATGGAGCCGCCGCCGATGCCGACCTTGACAAAGTCCGCGCCGCTCTCGGCGAGGAAGCGGAAGCCGTCGCGGTCGACGACGTTGCCCGCGCCAATCTTGATGGTATTGCCGTAGTTCGCGCGCACGTAGTCGATGACCTTCTTCTGCCAGACGGAGTATCCCTCGGACGAGTCGATGCACAGCACATCCGCGCCAGCCTCCACAAGCGCGGGGATGCGCTCGGCGTAGTCGCGGGAGTTAATGCCCGCGCCGACGAGGTATCGCTTCTTGTCATCCTGAAGCGCAAGGGGGTGCTCCTTGTGCTCGGCGTAGTCCTTGCGGAAGACGAAGTAGAGCAGGTGGTCGTTTTCATCCACGATGGGCAGCGCGTTGAGCTTGTGCTCCCAGATGATGTCGTTAGCCTCCTTGAGCGTGGTCGACGCAGGAGCGGTGACGAGCTTTTCGCGCGGAGTCATGAACTCGCGCACCTTCAAATCAGTGCTCATGCGGCTCACGCGGTAGTCGCGGCTCGTCACGATGCCGAGGAGCTTGCCGTTGGGCGTTGCGTCCTCGGTGATGGCAACGGTCGAGAAGCCATTTTTCTCCTTGAGGGCCAAAACATCGGCCAGCGTGTGCTCGGGTGTCAGGTTCGAGGCCGACGGCACAAAGCCCGCCTTATTGCTCTTCACGCGGCGCACCATCTCGGCCTCGCTCTCGATGGACTGGGAGCCGAAGATGAACGAAAGGCCGCCCTCTTTTGCCAGCGCGATGGCCAGCGTGTCGTTTGACACCGACTGCATGATGGCCGAGACCATCGGGATATTCAGGCTGATGGGGCACTCCTCCTGCCCCTTGCGGTAGCGCACGAGGGGCGTTTTGAGCGAGACGTTGTCAGGAATGCAGTCCTCGGACGTGTAACCGGGGACGAGCAGATATTCGCTGAACGTGTGAGACGGTTCGGGATAATAATAAGCCATTGGGTCTGCTCCTCTCTTCTTAAATTACTTGAAATAGCGCACGGCAGAGGTGAACAGCTCCATCTCATACTGTCCGGGAACGTTGCGGTAAAGCTCCTTGCCGATGCGCTCGGTGTGCCCCATCTTGCCGAATACACGGCCATCGGGCGAGGTGATACCCTCGATGGCACAGATCGAGCCGTTGGGGTTGAATGCTGCATTCATTGTAGCATACCCGTCAAGGTCTACGTACTGCGTGGCGATCTGGCCGTTTTCGGCGAGCTTCTTCACAAGCTCTTCGGATGCGAGGAAGCGGCCCTCGCCGTGCGAAATGGGCACGGTGTAAATGTCGCCGACCTTCGTACCCGCAAGCCAGGGGGACTTGTTGGAGCACACGCGCGTGCGGACCAGACGGGACTGGTGGCGGCCGATGACGTTGTAGGTGAGCGTCGGGAAATCAGCGTCGGTGTCCATGATCTTGCCATAGGGAACAAGACCGAGCTTGATGAGCGCCTGGAAGCCGTTGCACACGCCGAGCATCAATCCGTCGCGCTTTTCGAGGAGGTCCGTGACCTGCTCCTTGACCGCGGCGTTGCGGAAGAACGCCGTGATGAGCTTGGCACTGCCGTCGGGCTCGTCGCCGCCGGAGAAGCCGCCGGGGATGACGATGATCTGGCTCTCCTTGACGGCCTTGGCAAAGCGCTCGACGCTGTCAGCAACGTCGGCGCTCGTTAAGTTGCGGATGATGAACTGCTCGGCGTCCGCGCCTGCTTCGAGCAGGGCGCGCTGGGTGTCGTACTCGCAGTTCGTGCCGGGGAAGACAGGGATCAGCGCCTTCGGACGCGCGATCTTGACAGCGGGCGCAACGCGCTTTTCCGTTTCATAGGTAAAGCTCTCGACCGTGCCGGCATCCTGCGTCTTCGTCGGGTAGACCGATTCGAGCACGGAATCGTTCAGGGCCAGCAGCTCAGAAATGCTCGCCTCGTCGCTGCCGATGCTGATCGTCTTCTCCGCCGTCGTGACGCCGATGCAGACGGCGTCGGGAATTTCCTCGGTGAGCTCGGCGACGATCGCGCCGGGCATGGGCTGATACCAGTCGAGAGCGGTCGAGGCCGCGGCAAAGCCGACCTCGTTGCCAAGCGACATCTTCATCACCGCTTCGGCAAGGCCGTTTTCAACCGCCCAGGCGCTTGCGGCCTTGCCCGCGCGGGCAAGCGCGGTAAAGCGTTCCCACGCCGCTTTCTGCTCTTCGGGCGTCGCGCCGGCGAAGAGGTAGACGCCGTGACCGGCGGACTTGAAGTCAGTCGTCACGATCTCGCCTGCCAGCACGGGCGCGATGGCGAAGGAGATAAGCGTCGGCGGCACATCATGGTCAAGGAAAGTACCAGACATGGAGTCCTTGCCGCCGATGGCGGCAGCGCCCAGTTCAAGCTGGGCATCGAGCGCACCGAGCAGCGCGGAGAAGGGCTTGCCCCAGCGCGCAGGCTCGTTGCGGAGCTTTTCAAAAAATTCCTGTAAGGTGAGATATGCCTTGTGATAATCGGCGCCCGCGGCGACGATCTTAGCAACCGAGGTGTAGACCGCGCTGTGCGCGCCCGTGTAAGGATCGGCGCTCAACGCATCGGGGTCGCAGCCCCAGGCCATGACGCTGCCCTGCTCGGTCGTCTGCCCCGGCAGCACGGGCAGCAGCGCCGCCATCGCCTGCGAGGGGGTGCGCTGCGCCTTGCCGCCAAAGGGCATGAGCAGCGAGAACGAACCGACCGTCGAGTCGAAGCGCTCGGTAAGGCCGCGGCGGGACGCGCTCTTGAGGCTGCCCGCCATATCGCGCAGCGTGTGCGGCGCGGAAGCAGTCTTCTCCTCTCCCGCCTCGACGCGGACGCTTGTGTGCTTGACCGCGCCGTTCGTGTCGAGGAAGGCGCGCGAAAGGTCTGCAACCGTCTGTCCGCGCCAGTGCATGACCATGCGGGGGTTCTCAGTCACGACGGCCACGCGGTAGGCCTCCAGGTTTTCGGCCTGCGCGGCGGCGATGAACTTCGCCTCATCCTCCGGCGCGACGACGACGGCCATGCGCTCCTGCGATTCGGAGATCGCAAGCTCGGTACCGTCGAGGCCCTCATACTTCTTGCGCACGGCGTCGAGCTCGATCTCGAGGCCGTCGGCCAGCTCGCCGATGGCGACAGACACGCCGCCCGCGCCGAAGTCGTTGCAGCGCTTGATGAGGCGGGTGACCTCGCCGTTTCGGAACAAGCGCTGGATCTTGCGCTCTTCGGGCGCGTTGCCCTTCTGGACCTCGCTCGCCATGGTGGTGAGGGACTTCATATCGTGGCTCTTCGACGAACCGGTCGCGCCGCCGATGCCGTCACGGCCCGTGCGGCCGCCGAGCAAGATAACGACGTCGCCCGGGGCGGGACGCTCGCGCACAACGTTCTTGGCGGGCGCCGCGGCGACGACCGCGCCGCACTCAAGGCGTTTGGCAATGTAGCCCTCGTGGTAGAGCTCGGCGACATGGCCCGTGGCAAGGCCGATCTGGTTGCCGTAGGACGAATATCCCGCCGCCGCGGTCTGCGCCAGCTTGCGCTGGGGGAGCTTTCCGGGAAGCGTCTCCGCGAGCGTCTTTCGCGGGTCGCCGCCGCCGGTGACGCGCATCGCCTGATGGACATAAGCGCGGCCGGAGAGCGGGTCGCGGATGCAGCCGCCGATGCAGGTAGCAGCACCGCCGAAGGGCTCGATCTCGGTGGGGTGGTTGTGCGTCTCGTTTTTAAACATCAGCAGCCAGTCCTGCTCCTCGCCGTTCACCTTGGCGGGAACGTGGATAGAGCAGGCGTTGATCTCCTCGCTCTCGTCGAGTTCGGGGAGAAGGCCGCGTTTCTTGAGCGTCTTGGTGCCGATGGTCGCGATGTCCATGAGCGTCTGGGGGCGCTTGGCGGCCTTCTCGAGGCCGTAGACCTCCTCGCGCGCGGCGAGGTAGCGGTCATACGCATCCTTGACGGCGGGATTCTCGATGCTGACCTCGTCCAAATGCGTAGAGAACGTCGTGTGGCGGCAGTGATCGGACCAGTAGGTGTCGACGACGCGCACCTCGGTCACGGTGGGGTCGCGGTGCTCTTCGTCGCGGAAATAGGCCTGCAAGGTCTTGAGGTCGTCTAAGTCCATCGCAAGGCCCATGGACGAAAGAAGCGCCGAGAGCGCCGATTCATCCATCGCGATAAAGCCGCCAACCGACGCAACAGGCTTGGGCTCCGTCAGGTTTTCGGCAAGCGTCTCGGGCTTTGCAAGCGAGGCCTCGCGACTCTCGACAGGGTTGATAACGTGGTGCTTGACGGCCTCGACGTCCTTTTCAGAGAGCGTGCCGTAGAGCGCGTAGACCTTCGCCGTGCGGATGCGCGGGCGCTCGCCCTGACTCAGGAGCTGGATGCACTGCGCCGCGCTGTCCGCGCGCTGGTCAAACTGGCCGGGCAGCGGCTCGACAGCAAAGACGGCGGCAGCGCCGCTCGCGTCGATCTCCCCGCTCGTCAGGTCGAGCTGCGGCTCGGAGAAAACGGTATTTGTGGCATAGGCAAAGAGGGCCTCGTCGATGCCCTCAACGTCGTAGCGGTTCCAGATGCGCACGCTTTCGAGACCCTTGAGGTCCAGAAACGAGCGGCAGTCGGAAAGAAGGCTCGCGCACTCGGGCGCAAGGCCGGGCTTTTTTTCAACACAGACGCGATAGACCATTTACTCTCTCTCCTTTTGCGCGGCGAGGGCTCGGCGGCCAATGTCGCTGCGGCAATATTTGTTGGCAAAATCGACCTCGGACGATAAGCGGTAGGCCTCCTTCACGGCTTCTTCCAGCGTGGGGGCGACGGCGGTGACGCCGAGCACGCGGCCGCCCGCGGTCAGGAGCTTACCGCCGTCTTTCTTCGCACCCGCAACGTAGGTGTGCGCGGCGGCCTCTTCGCTCATCGTGATGGGGAAGCCGCTCTCGTACTTCTTGGGGTACCCGTTCGAGGCGAGGACGACGCAGCAGGCGGAATCGGTCGAAAATGCAACGTTCACGTCCTTGAGCGTCCCGTTCGTCGTGGCCTGCATAACGCTCAGCAGGTCAGAGGAAAGCAGCGGCAGCACGACCTGCGTTTCGGGGTCGCCGAAGCGGCAGTTGTACTCCACGACCTTAGGGCCGTTCTTCGTGAGCATAAGGCCGAAATAGAGGCATCCCTTAAAGGGGCGGCCCTCGGCCTTCATCGCGCGGATCGTGGGAAGGAAGATCGTTTCCATGCACTCTTCCGCGATCTCCTTGGTGTAGCAGGGGTTCGGCGCAATCGTGCCCATGCCGCCGGTGTTCGGGCCCTTGTCGCCGTCGAGCGCGCACTTGTGGTCCATGGAAGACACCATGGGAACAACGGTTTCGCCGTCGGTAAAGCTCAGAACGGAGACCTCGGGCCCCTCCATGAACTCCTCGATGACGACACGCGCGCCGCTCTGACCGAAGGCCTTGTCCTCGATCATGGAGCGGACGGCGGCTTTTGCTTCCTCCACCGTCTGCGCGACGATGACGCCCTTGCCGAGTGCCAGACCGTCGGCCTTGACGACGATGGGCGCGCCCTGAGAATCAATATAGGCGCAGGCAGCGTCCGCGTCGGTGAAGAGCTCATACTTTGCCGTGGGGATGCCGTACTTTTTCATCAGGTCCTTGGAAAATGCCTTGCTCGCCTCGATGACGGCGGCCTTCTTGTCGGGGCCGAAGCAGGGAATGCCCGCCTCGCTCAGCGCGTCCACCGCGCCGAGGGCCAGCGGATCGTCCGGCGCGACGACGGCGTAGTCGATCCGGTGCGCCTTGGCAAATTCAACCTGCGCGGGGATGTCCTTTGCGCCGATCTCTGGCACGCAGACCGCGTCGGCGGCGATGCCGCCGTTACCGGGCAGGCAGTAGATCTCCTCGATCGCGGGATTTTCTTTTAACTTCTTGATAATGGCGTGTTCGCGGCCTCCGCCGCCGATGACCATGAGTTTCATTCGTTTCGTTCCTCCTTTTAGTGATGGAACAATCTCTGTCCGGTAAAGGCCATGGTGATGCCGTATTTATTCGCGGTCTCGATGACGTTGTCGTCGCGGATCGAGCCGCCGGGTTCCGCGATGTAGGTGACGCCGCTCTTTCTCGCGCGCTCAACATTGTCGCCGAATGGGAAGAACGCGTCGGAGCCGACGGTCACGCCGCTCTGGCGGGCGACCCAGTCCTTACGCTCCTGCACCGTCAGCGGCTCGGGGCGCTCCTTGAAGACGCGCTGCCATGCACCGTCGGCCAAAACGTCGTCACACTCATCGGAAATATAAACATCGATGGCGTTGTCGCGGTCAGGGCGGCGGATACCGTCCACAAACGGCAGCGCAAGTACCTTCGGGTGGCGGCGGAGATACCAATTGTCCGCCTTGCTGCCGGCGAGACGCGTGCAGTGGATACGGCTCTGCTGGCCCGCGCCCACGCCGATGGTCTGGCCGTCCTTGGCGTAGCAGACGGAGTTCGACTGCGTGTATTTGAGCGTAATGAGCGAAACGATCATGTCGCGCTTCGCGTCATCAGGAAGGTTCTTATTTTCGGTGACGATGTTCGCAAGCAGCGACTCGTCGATCTTACAGTTGTTATGCCCCTGCTCGAACGTGACGCCGAAGACGTCCTTCTGCTCCTGCGGGGCGGGAATGTAGGCGGGGTCCATCTGCACGATGTTGTACTTGCCGCCCTTTTTCGTCTTCAGGATGGCGAGCGCCTCCTCGCTGAACGAGGGGGCGATGATGCCGTCGGAGACCTCACCCTTCAGATACTCCGCCGTCGCGGCGTCACACTCGTCGGAGAGCGCCGCCCAGTCACCATAGGAGCAGAGGCGGTCCGCGCCGCGGGCGCGGATGTAGGCGCAGGCGATGGGCGAAAGGGCCGCGTCAGGCTCAACAAAGTAAATCTGCTTGTCCACCTCGTCGAGCGGCAGGCCGAGCGCCGCGCCCGCGGGAGAGACGTGCTTGAAGCTCGCCGCGGCAGGCAGGCCCGTGGCCTCCTTAAGCTCGCGCACGAGCTGGAAGGAGTTGAAGGCATCGAGCAGATTGATGTAGCCTGGCTTGCCGTTCAGCACGGTGAACGGCAGGTCGCCGCCGTCTTTCATAAAGACGCGCGCGGGCTTCTGGTTGGGGTTGCAGCCGTATTTGAGTTCGAGCTCGTTCATATCGTTCTCCTCAATCGCCTAAATTCTTATTGAACAGCTTCACTTCGCCGTTCACGTTCGTGTAAAGAGACACCTTGTTGTCCTTGTTGAGCGCGGCCCAGACCTCTTCGGGGCTGGGGACGCTCACCTCCATCGGCTCGCCGGCGAAGGTCGGCAGCGGGCTGCCGTCGCCCTGATAGGTGCTGATGAAGAAAGCCTTGTCCGCATCGCAGCCCTCGTAACAGAAGAACTCGCGAAGACACCGGCCGTCCTTGTGCTTTAAGATGGACATCTCGAAAGAGCCGTCCTCGTGCACGATGGCGGAGATGCGCGGCGTCCAGTTCGGGCCGTCGGGCTCGTATTCGCGCGTCATCAGGCCGCGGCAGAAGTCGCCGTGTGCGCAGATCGTGTCGGTCTGGTCGCCGTTCGTCACAACGAGGTCGCTGCCCATCGTGCGGACGGGGTGATAGATGATGAGGCTCGGGTCGGCGAGCTTGGCGGGGTCATAAGCCTCGGTGCGGATGCCGTCGTCGGTCTTGACGAAGACGCGGTTGCGGCTGTTCTCGCTGCGGCCCATGATGAAATAATAGACGCGGTCCTTGCCGACCAAAATGCCACGGCCGGGGTAGGACGTATTTTTCAAAAAGTGCAGAAAGTCGACCATTTCAGTTCTCCTTTTCTGTGATGGCGCGGCAGACAAGCTCCGTCGCGCGCGGCAGGAGCTGCCACTCGGCCTGCTCCATCACGCGGCGCTGTAAGGTCTCGGGCGTGTCGCCCTCTTCGATCTCGACCGCTTTTTGCAGGATGATCTCGCCGCCGTCGGGAATTTCGTTGACAAAGTGCACCGTCGCGCCCGTGACCTTCACGCCGCGCGCGAGCGCAGCCTCGTGCACCTTTAAGCCGTACATGCCCTTGCCGCAGAACGACGGGATCAGCGACGGATGGATATTCAAAATGCGGCGCGGCCACTTTTTCGTGAAGTTCTCGCTCAGGATGCTCAAAAAGCCTGCAAGGGCGATGACGTCGATCTTGTACTGCTCGAGCAGCAGCTCGATGGCCGCCTCAAAGTCGTGCTGAATGAGGCTCGACGGCACGGTGTGCGCGGGGACGTTCGCCTTTTCCGCGCGTTCGAGCGCGTAGGCGCATGCCTGAGAGGAAATGACGAGCGCGATCTCGCCGTGTGGAATTTTGCCGTCTCTCTGCGCGTCGAGCAAGGCTTGTAAATTCGTGCCGCCGCCCGAGACGAACACCGCGATGCGCGCGCTTTTCAGCATAGTGCGACCTTCTCTTCCCCGCTCACGACCTCGCCGATCACGTAGGCGTCCTGGCCGTTTTCCTTGAGGGCGGCAAGCGCCTTGTCGGCGTCATCTTTGGCGACGATCATCGTCATGCCGACGCCCATGTTGTAGGTGTTGAACATGTCGTGCTCGGGGATGCTGCCCATGCGCTGGAGCATGCCGAAGATTGGCGGCGTGCGGAGAGCGGATTTGTCGATCTTCGCGCACAGGCCGTCGGGGATGCAGCGGGGAATATTTTCATAGAAGCCGCCGCCCGTGATGTGGCTGACGCCGTGGACGTCGGCCACGTCCATCGCCGCGAGGACGGGCTTCACGTAGATCTTCGTCGGGCGCAGCAGCTCTTCGCCCAGCGTGCAGCCGAGCTCGTCGACATACGCGCCGAGGTCCGCGTGCTCGACGTTGAAGACCTTGCGCACGAGGGAATAGCCGTTGGAGTGGATACCGCTTGAGGTAAGCGCGATCACAACGTCGCCCGGACGCATGCGGTCGTGGTCGATAATCTTCGCGCGGTCGACAATGCCGACGGCGAAGCCCGCGAGGTCGTAGTCGTCGGCGGACATGGTGCCGGGGTGCTCGGCGGTCTCGCCGCCGATGAGCGCGCAGCCGGACTGCACGCAGCCCTCAGCCACACCGGAGACGAGCGTCGCGACCTTCTCCGGTTCATTCTTGCCGATGGCGATGTAGTCGAGGAAGAAGATGGGCTTTGCGCCGCAGCAGATGATGTCGTTGACGCACATGGCGACACAGTCGATGCCGACGGAGTCGTGCTTGTTCATCAGCTGCGCGATGCGCTGCTTCGTGCCCACACCGTCCGTGCCCGAGACGAGCACAGGCTCGCTCATACCGGTGAGATTGGGTGCGAACAGGCCGCCAAAGCCGCCGATATCGGACACAACGCCTGGGATCATGGTGCGCTGGACGTGCTTTTTCATCAGCTTGACGCCCTCGTAGCCGGCCTCGATATTCACGCCGGCGTCACGGTAGCTCTCAGAAAAACTACGCATTCTTTTTCTTCTCCCCTTCACTGATTTTGCACTCAAAGCGGTCCTTGCCGCCGTCTTTCGGGATGCTCGTGGGATAGCCGCCGCCGAAGCAGGCCGTGCAGAAGCCGTTTTCGGTGTTGTCGGCGAGCTTGACGACGTCCTCGATGCTTAAGTAGCCGAGCGAGTTGACGCCGATGATCTTCGCGATCTCATCGACCGTGTGGTGCGTGGCGATGAGGTTATTCTTGTCGTCGATGTCCGTGCCGTAGTAGCACTCGGAGACAAACGGCGGCGCGCTGACGCGCATGTGGATCTCTTTCGCGCCCGCCTTCCACAATAGGTCGATCGTGCGGCGGCAGGTCGTGCCGCGGACGATGGAGTCGTCGATGAGCACGACGCGCTTGCCCTCGACCACGGAGCGGATGGGGTTGAGCTTGATGTTGACCTCATTTTCGCGCATCGTCTGCGTGGGCGAGATGAACGTGCGGCCGATGTACTTATTTTTGATAAAGCCGATGCCGTAGGGGATGCCGCTCTGGCGCGCGTAGCCGAGGGCTGCATCAAGGCCGGAATCCGGCACGCCGATGACGACATCCGCCTGCACGGGATGCTCGAGCGCGAGGAACGCGCCTGCGCGCTGGCGTGCGACGTGGACGCTGCTGCCGTCGATGACGGAGTCAGGGCGGGCGAAGTAGATGAACTCGAAGACGCAGAGCTTCTTCGGCGCTTTGCCGCAGTGGCTCGTGTCGGAGCGAACGCCGGCCGTGTCGACGACAACGATCTCGCCGGGGCGGATGTCGCGCTCAAACTCGGCACCGATGGCGTCGAGCGCGCAGGATTCAGACGCGAAGACAACAGAGCCGTCCTTCAGATGCCCCATGCAGAGGGGACGGAAGCCGTGGGGGTCGCGCGCGGCAATGAGCTTCGTCGGCGAGGAGAGGACGAGGGAATACGCGCCCTTGATGCGGTCCATCGCGGCGGAAACAGCCTCTTCGATGGAGCCGCGGTTGAGTCTCTCCTGCACGATGATGTAGGCGATGACCTCACTGTCGGTCGTGGTCTGGAAGATGGAGCCGCGACTTTCAAGCTCCTGCCGCAGCTCGCGGGAATTCGTCAGATTGCCGTTGTGCGCGAGCGCCATGCGGCCCTTGAAGTGGTTCACTAAAATGGGCTGGACATTGCGCTTGTTGTCGCTGCCGGTCGTGCCGTAGCGCACATGGCCGACGGCGATGGTACCCTTGCCGAGCGATTTGAGCTGCTCGGGCGGGAAGACCTCGCTCACAAGGCCGGTGTCGCGCAGCGAGCGGAACAGGCCGTCGTCGTTGACGACGATACCCGCGCTCTCCTGTCCGCGGTGCTGGAGGGAGTAGAGCGCGTAGTAGGCATAGGACGCGACGTCCGCCTCCTGAGGCGTAAAGATGCCGAACACGCCGCATTCTTCGTGAATGTGGCGCGCCGGGATGATGTTGTGATTCTCTGTCATATTTGATCTTACTGTGCGTCGTGGGCCATCAGGCGCTTCATGACTTCGGCGTAGGCGTCTTCCACGCCGCCGAGGTCGCGGCGGAAGCGATCCTTATCGAGCTTTTCGTTCGTCTTGCTGTCCCACAGGCGGCAGGTGTCGGGGCTGATCTCGTCGGCGAGAACGATCTGGCCGTCGACGGTCTTGCCGAACTCGAGCTTGAAGTCGACGAGCGTGACGCCGCACTCGCTCCAAAATGCCTTGAGCGTGTCGTTGACGGCGAAGGCATACTTCTTGATGAGCTCGATCTCCTCCCAGGTCGCGAGCTTGAGGGCAACGGCGTGATAGGCGTTCATCAGGGGATCATGCAGATCGTCGTTCTTGTAGGAGAACTCGATCGTGGGCTCGGAGAAGACGATGCCCTCCTCCACGCCGTAGCGGGAGGCGAAGTGACCGGCGGAGATGTTGCGGATGATGACCTCCAACGGGACGATGGATACCTTCTTGACGAGCGTGTCGCGCTCGCTGAGCTCTTCAACAAAGTGGGTCGGGATGCCGGCCTTCTCCATCTTGGCCATCAGGCGGTTGGTCATCTGGTTGTTGATGACGCCCTTGCCGACGATGGTACCCTTCTTTGCGCCGTCAAAGGCGGTGGCGTCGTCCTTGTAGGAAACGATGACGAGGTTGGGATCTTCGGTGGCGTAAACCTTCTTGGCCTTGCCTTCGTAGAGCTGTTCTTTCTTTTCCATGATGACTGTTCTCCTTTTATTTTATATTTTTGTTGATTGATATGGATGGTTTCTCAGTTTTGTAGCGCTCGCGAAGCTCTTCGTCCGCCTTCAAGACAGCGGCGGTGCCCTCGTCACGTGCGACCTGGAGCTTGCGGGCAAGGCCCTCGTCGCTCACAGCCATGATCTGGACGGCAAGGATGGCGGCGTTTTTCGCCCCGCCGATAGCGACGGTGGCAACGGGGATGCCGCTCGGCATCTGGACGGTCGAGAGCAGCGCGTCCATGCCGTCGAGCTTCGCGCCGCTGCACGGCACACCGATGACGGGAAGCGTCGTATTCGCGGCCATCGCGCCGGCCAAGTGCGCGGCCATGCCCGCGAGCGCGATGATACAAGAAAATCCGCTCTCCCGTGCCGACGCTGCAAATTCTCTTGCCTCGTTTGGGCACCGGTGGGCGGATAACACGCGGACCTCGGTCTCGATCCCATATTCCTTGAGCGTCTGGATCGCCTTCTCGGCGACGGGCAGGTCGCTCGTGCTGCCCATAATAACGGCTACCTTTCGCATAGTTCTGCCTCCTTAAAAGCAAAAATGGGCGCTCCACTGCCTCAATGTGCAGTTGAAGTGCCCAGACGGTCGGCTGCTGAATTTCAGCAAGAAACGCTCTCTGCTCCCCTGTGGTGACCCACGTTTCCGTCAGTTACAAAGAGCTCAACTTGACAAGCAATATGGTATCACAGAGGGCTCTTTTCGTCCATGCGGCAAAAGAGAGAAAGGCTCCGCCCTATTTATCAGTTTTTTGATGATATTTTACATATCCATAAGCCACGATAATGTCTATCAGTAAAAATCTGCCGTTTCGGCAGCGCAAATAAAAATCGGAAGGCCGCGCACTCCCCGTACGCGGCCTTCCATCGCATCGTGTTTTCAAAAAGGCAGGCATCCGCCGATGGCAAGACTCAGCAGGATGACCGCAAGCGCAACGAGCACAGGTGCTTTCCGCCTGAGCTTTCTCATCGCGCGCTTTTCGTCCACAGAGGAATCCTCACTTCGCCAGCTCCTTGCCCAGCGCGCGGCAGGCGTCCAGCGCGGCGTCATCAGGCGCTTCGCAGCAGGTCACGCTCTCGCACACAAGGCGAATGCCGGAATCATCGCAGTCCTTTTCCCAGCCGCGCATCCACTCGCCGTCGCCCCAGCCGTAGGAGCCGAACAGCGCGGCGCTCTTGCCGCCAAGGCTGCGCTTGACCTCGTCAAACATGGGCTGGAACTCCATCTCCTCGAGCACTTCGCTGCCCATGGCGGGGCAGCCGAAGGCGATCGCGTCATAAGCGCTCAGCTCGCTGGCCTTGACCTGGTCAGGGGTCAACATCGTGACCTGCGCGCCCGCGCTCTCCATGCCCTCAGCGACGGCCTTGGCCATGGCCTCGGTGTTGCCCGTGCCGCTCCAATAAACAACAGCAGTCTTTTTCATATCAGTATGTTCCTTTCATAAATCAGTATCTATCACACTGCCACGGCAAGCTGCTCGATGCCCGAGCCTGCCTCCCAGAGTGCGCAGTAGATCTCCGTGCATTTTTTGAAGCGGGCGAACAGCTCGCACGCCTTCTTCTCGTCGCCGTAGACCTTCCACAGCCCCGCGCATTTGAAGTTGCAGGCGCGGTGGTCGATGAAGCCCTTGACGTCCTCCGGCGGATACGAGAGGAAAAGCCCGACCTCATGGGGGAATTCGCCGCCCTCGCGGAATCGGCGGATGAGGTTTGCGATGCAGCGTCCGCAGTGGCCGCTATTGTAGCCCGCGTGGTGCAGGATCTCGGCCGCCTGTTCGTTCTCCAAATCTCTCCGCAGCTCAGAGGGGCGGTAGAGATACAAAAGGACCTGTCCTTTCAGAAAACGGATCGGCAGCAGGCACAGGCCCTTTGGCACAAGCAGACGGTTCAGGCGGCGGATGTCCGCAAAGAGCGCTTCCTTATCTTCGCAAGGACAAGGGAAGAGGCTACCCGTTTTGATACCTGCCAACGTCGGCGCACCCTGCCGCACCAGGATCTCTTCAGACATGCCCGTTTCCCTCCCCTTTGGTTTCGGTGGTGGCTCCCCAGAAGTTAGATTTCTCTAACTCTCAGGGAGCGGCGTCCTCGCTCTTGACGTGTCTTAGGATACCCGAAAAGAAGAGCCTTATCCGCTCCAAATTGATCGGATGAGGCTCCAAAATATTTTATTCTGCCTTTTCCGCCGTCGGCGCGCAGCTGTCGCTGTCCGCGCCCGCGCGGTACGCGCTCGGCGACACACCGATCACACTGCGGAAGGCCTTGGCAAACTTGCTGGCGTTGTCATAGCCGAACTGCCCCGCGATATCGAGCACCGTGCGGTCGCTCGTGCGCAGGAGCTGCGCGGCACTGTGCATCTTCTGCGCGCGCAAAAACGCTGCGGGCGTCATGCCGTACACGCCGCGAAAGCTCGCGGCGAGCTGCGAAGGCGACGCACCGAGCTCCTGCGAGAGCGCCGAGATCGTGACGTCGTCCTCCGTGCTTGCAAGCAGCGCGTCGCGCGCCGCGCGCGCAAGGCGCACCTGCGCGGCGGTATAGCCGTGCTTTTCGTGCGCCACGTCGAGCGCACTTAAAAAGAGCAGCAGTTCGAGCACCTTAACCTTAAAGTAGCCGCGTCTGATGCCGGCGGGCACGGCGTAGAGCTCAGAGAAGATGTGCTCCACGCGCGCCGACGATCTTGAGACAAAGCACTCCGAGTCGGCGAAGAACTTCTCCGCCAGCACGCTGGGGCGGACGTCGACATCCTGCAAAATGCAGGACAGGCAGTCCGGCGCAAGGGCGGGGTCGAGCGTGACGGTGATGCCGTGGTAGTGCCCCGTGGGGAACTCCACCTCCCCCTCGATAGCGGCGCGGCGCACGACAGAGAGGTCTCCGGGGGCCAAAAAGTAATGCTCGCCGCCGCAGCAGTATTCCGCGCGTCCCTCGCGGCAGTGCTGGATCTCGATGAGTCCCGCCGCATTCAGCTCTGCCAGACGGTACGACGGCGCGTGCACATCGTGATAGGCAAGCTCAATGCCGGGGAAAACGGGATAGGCCGTGATGCGCACCTCGCCGTCCGTCTCTTTGAGGCGGTAGACGGTGCGCTCATCGTTCTGCTGCAAAATTTCTGCGTGGGCGCTGCATTTCTTTACCTGAGACTTTGGTTCGATCAAGGAAGCTTCCCTGTCCTTTCTTCTACATATAAAAGTAGAAAACGCCGCAAAGCGCAGATCCCGCGCTTTGCGGCTTGTGGCTGCTGATCAAACGCAGTCCTCCGCGAGATCTGCGTTTTCCTCCGTCGTCTTGCCCTCCAGCAGCTCGGGGTGCTTGAGATAGCGGCGCACGCTCGCCCAGAACAGCGCATACTCGTGTCCCGTGCAGATGCGCTCATCCATCACGACGGAGAGCGGGATCATTTTTTTATTATACTCCCCGCTCATATAATTGGCAATAGGCTTGCCCATGCTGACGAACACACCCGTCGTGCCGAACTCGTAACAGTGGTGGAAGATGGAATTCGTGTTGATGGAGGCAAGGTTCGTGATAAAAAGACTCGTGTGGAACGGGCTCAGATCAATGATCTTACGCGGCAGCAGGCCGCAGCGGTCCATCAGCTTGACAAGGCCGAACAAAAGCCCCGGCAGGATGGGGATGGCGAACAGAAAATTCGCGAATTTATCCGTATTGTTGTTATGCGCGGCCACCTGATTCTGCGCGACCGCCTCCTCGATCTTGCGGTTGATGGAGAAGATATCGTCCCCGTCCTCAAAGAACACCTTGATCGACGTCTCGTCCGCGCGGCCGTCGGCGCGCGTTTTCAGGATGACGAAGCTGACGCAGAAGTGGTTGCGCTGATAGATCTTGCTGTTCATGATAAAGCGGTTGATCTTCGGATTTTCCTGATACGCCTTGAAGTATGCCGCCAGAATGAGCGTCATATACGGGATGCGGACGCCTTCGCGGCGCTTTTCCTGAATGTAGCGGCGCAGGACCTCCATATCGGCGTATTCGGTGATGAAATTCTGCGCGTCGTAGCGCCGCGGCATGACATAGGGCAGTGCCGAAACGATGGTGGACGCCTCTTTCACTCGGGTTCCGTCGGGACGCATGGCAAGTTCCTCTTTTCTTTGAGTTAACCCCATCTTACCCGCTTTGCCCGCGTATTGCAATCATTTTCTTAGCAAATTCTTTATTAAGAATTGGTTAAGTCTCGTCCTCTCCCCAGTCGAGCGACACATCGACGACACGCAGGAGGCCGGAAAGCATCGAGGGAACATAGGCTCTGGCGAACAGATCGTCCTGTGTGCAGAGCGAGCGGGCGCTTGTGCCGTCCGCACTCGTCTGCGTCACGACAAGGATCTCCGCGCCGTCCGGCGCAGTCAGCGTCTCGGGAAGAGCGTCGGCGGCGTATGCCGCGCGCGACAGGACGTTTTTATCGCTGTCCATCCAGACGAAGTCGACCGATTCCGCCGCTGTGTGCTCCGCAAAGGAAACATTCACCTTGATGGAGCGCCGCTCTGTTCTGCCGTTTACTTTCCATTCGACGCTTTCTTCCCTGCTCACGCCGACGTGGGCCCCGATGCCGGTGTGATCCCATTCGGCGTAGTATTTTCCGTCACTTGTGCGGTAAACGGAACACTGTTTGACCGGCTTCCATTCACCACTTGCATAGAAGATTTCGCCGCCCGTCTCGTAGCTGCTGCCGTTATCGTCGACGTTGACGCGCATTCCGCTGCCAACGACCTCGTCGGACACCGCCGCGCCGACAGCATAGTTGAATTCCGAGTCCTCTTCGTAGTCCGGTTCGCCGGGCTTAAACGGCGTGATGGTCACAAACACCGGCACGCCGGGCACGCCGAAGTCGTAATCATCGCCGTTCTCCGTCGCGTAGCGCCTGCCGTCGAAGGGCTCGAGGGCAAAGAAATACCCGACCCATTCGTCCTCCATGGTCTCCCGCGCCGCGGCTTCGATCCGCTCGGGCTTGTAGAGCGCAAAGCTCACACCAAACACCACTGCGAGCGCCAGCGCAAAAGCAATGATGCGTTTCATGCCGCCCCCTCCTTCCAGTTGACCCAAATGCTGGCCGCCTTGAGTTTGCCGTCCTGATACGCAAACGTGTCCAGAGGCGGTTGAATCCTTCCGTCACGGTTGCAAATGCTATATTCCGCCGTCTCTCCGTCCCCGTCTTGTCCATAGCTCGTGCCGATGAGATACGCCGCGCCGTCCGCGGCAGTGATAGACTCGGGCAGCGCATCGGGCGCGAACTCCTCGAGCTTCAAGAGGTTGTCGTTTTCGTCCATGTGCGCGACGGTAAACTTCGTCGGTGTCGGGCGGGAGACGGCGGTGATGGCAACTTTGACCTTCACGCGCTCGGACTTGCCGCCGATCGTTTCGGTCTTATCGCTCGTGAGCGTGTGGGTCACGCTGACGCCGTCCGCGCCGGACATGCCCATGCTGTTGCCGCGCGTCAAATAAATGCGTCCATCCGACGTCTGGTAGATGGGATAAAGCTTGAAAATCACTTGTCTGTCGCCGCAGGCGTAGACCTCGCCCGAGAGGTCGATGTCCGTCGTGCGGATGCCGTTGTCGTTGTCGATGGCCGTCTTCCCCTGCGGTGCGCCGAGCGTACCGAAGTTCGTGATGCATGGCGACTTGGCGTCCTCTTCGCCGTCGCGCGAGTCAGGCTCCATCGTGCAGTAAATGCCGCTGCCGCGGTCTTTGAGCGCCCACCAGTCTTCGTCCGTATCCATATAGAGCCGCCCGGCCTTCCAGACGAATTTGCCCGCGGCCGAGACCGCAAGATCACCGCCGATGTCGATGTCCTCTTCCGAGACGAAAGCCCCGATGAGCGTGCCCTCTTCCTCCTCGTCCGCGGCGGACTGCACCGCGCCGCCGTCGAGAAAGGCAATGAGAAAGACCGCCGTGAGGATCGCAGCAAAAATCAGTATCGTTTTCGTTTTACTCTTCATGCTCTGCCTCCAATTCTCCGTCGCATTGCAGAATGTCGCCCACATTGCACTCGAGCGCGCAGCAGATGCGGTTGAGCGTCGCAAAGCGCACGCCCTTGGCCTTGCCGCTGCGCAGAATGGAAAGATTTGCCTCCGTGATGCCGACGGTGGCACAAAGTTCCTTGCTTGTCATGCCGCGCGCTTTCAGCACCTCGTCGAGATGTACCGTGATCGCCATGGCAGCACCCTCAGATAAAGAGGTCGTTGTCCGCCGCAAGGGCGACGTTCGAGGCGATGAGCCGCGCGCCGAGGAGCGCCGCCAGCACGAAGCACAGCTCGAGGACCGGCAGGCGGATGGAAATGCTGGTGCTGAGGATGAGCGGCGCGCAAACCGCCTGTAAAACGTTGACCGCGAGCGCAAACAGCACGCTGATCTTGAGGACCTTGACGCACCATTCGGCGAGCTTTGGCGCGTAGGCGGCGCTCTCCTGCGTAAACGCGCCGTCTTCCATCGTGTCGAGAAGGCCGATGGCGAAGTACGCCGTCGCCGCGGCGAGCAGCGTAGGAAGGACTTCCGCGGCAAAGCGCAGGGTGAGGACAACATAGCTGAACACAAGGCTCTTCGAACCCGTTATGTCCGTTGCCACAGGCAGTACCGTATCGGTTGTAAAGGCGCTGTTGCCCGCCTTGAGCGCGTCGACGGCAGAAAACAGGCCCGCAAATTTGGCAAAGCAGACCTCGAAGACGAAGTACGCCGCCGCGAGGATAAGCAGCGCGCGGAATAGCTTCAAGAGCTCCTGCGTATCGCCGCCGGAAAACCGGCGCAGCAGCCGCAGCACGACCCAGCCCGCGAGCAGCGCGAAAATGAGCCACTGCCAGGCAAGGCGCTGGAACAGCGCCTCCGCCGATGTGCTCCAATAGGCGGTCCAGCCGTGTGGAAAGAGCGCGCAGGCCGCGGCAAGCGCGATGAGCACGAGCAGCGCGTCCTCGGGCTTCAGTTCCCGCCGCGCTTTGACGCGCACGAGCGCATAGAGCGGCAGCAGGATCACCGCGGCATACAGCGTGAACGCCAGCGCGAAGCCAAAGCGTCCCGAGGCGGCCAGCGCACTCAGTCCCTGCCCCACTGCGCTGCCGGGGAATCCGGCGACGGAAAAGGCGTCGCCCTCGAAAAGCCACAGGGCGAGCGCAAGCAGCGCGCAGATGAGCGCCTCCGCCAAAAGTAAGGTCTTGATCCGGTCACGTTTCATATCGCACCTCCAGAATTATTGTTTTGCGATAATTTCTATCGTCAGCATAGCAGAAGAATTATCGTTTGTCAATAATTTCTTCATTTGCTTTTTGTTTTTCAAAGCGCGGCACAGTTGTTTTTAAATAAATGATAAGTTTGCTTTTTTCTATTGATTATCCCCGCACGATAGACTATACTGTAGCTGTCATATCATGCAATTTCTGTTGCTATTGCTCAAAAAAGACAATCAGGAGGACACCAACAATGAAGTACAATCGCACCTACAACTTCTCTGCCGGTCCCGCTATGATGCCGGAGCCCGTGCTGGAGGAAATCCGTGACGAGATGATGAACTACCGCGGCAGCGGCATGTGCGTCATGGAAATGAGCCACCGCTCCAAGGTTTTCCAGCAGATCGTCGACGAGGCCGAGGCTGACCTGCGCGACCTGATGGGCATCCCCGACAACTACAAGGTCCTGTTCATTCAGGGCGGTGCTACGCTGCAGTTCGCGGCTGTGCCTTGGAATCTGATGAAGAACGGCAAGGCCGTCTACGTCGAGACCGGCGCATGGTCCAAGAAGGCCATTGCCGAGGCTAAGAAGTACGGCGAGGTCATCGTCGCCGCTTCCTCCAAGGACAAGAACTACAGCTACATTCCCGACTGCTCCGATCTTGACATTCCCGAGGATGCCGACTATGTCTACATCTGCGAGAACGAGACCATCCACGGTGTGACCTGGCAGCAGCTCCCCAACACCAAGGGGCATATTCTTGTTTCCGACCAGAGCTCCATGTTCCTCTCCCAGCCCTGCAACGTCAGCGATTACGGCATGATCTATGCGGGCGTGCAGAAGAACGTCGGCCCTGCCGGTATGGTCATCGCCATCATCCGCGAGGACCTCATCCGCGAGGATCTCGATCCCAAGATGCCCATCTACATGCGCTATGACACCCACGCCAAGAACGACTCCATGTACAACACCCCGAACTGCTGGGCGATCTACTGCTGCGGCAAGGTGTTCAAGTACCTCAAGAGCATCGGTGGTCTCGAGGAGATGCACAAGCGCAACGTCGAGAAGGCCAAGGTCATCTATGACTTCCTGGATTCCTCCAAGATGTTCCATGGCACGGTTGAGCCCGAGTTCCGTTCCCTCATGAACATCCCCTTCGTCACCGATTCCGCCGAGCTCGACGCCGAAGTCGTCGCTGCTACCAAGGCTGCCGGTTACGATAACCTCAAGGGCCACAAGAGCGTCGGCGGTCTGCGCGCCAGCGTTTACAACGCCATGCCCATTGAGGGCGCTCAGGCTCTCGTCGAATTCCTGAAGAAGTTTGAGGCCGAGCACACCAAGTAAAGGATAATTTCTTAAAAGGGGGATACTATCCCCCTTTTAGATACCCCCTCACCAGTGAAACGTTCACTGGTGCCGCCGCCAAAGGCGGCTGGGCCAATGTATTTTTGTGACGCACATGTCGTCACAAAAATGATTTAATATTATTTAAGGAGAATTTCGTTATGCGTATTCTTGTTACCGACGGTATGGATAAGGGCGCGATTGAGAAGGTTCGCGCGATGGGTCACGAGCTCGTTGAGCAGTTCTACGAGCCCGACGAGCTGGGCAAGGCCCTGCGCGACTTTGATGTCGCCATCATTCGCTCCAAGACCAAGCTGCGCGCCAAGCAGATCGACGAAGCCAAGGGCAGCCGCTTCAAGTGCGTCATCCGCGCCGGCGTCGGCCTCGACAATATCGACGTGCAGTATGCCAAGGACAACGGCATCGAGGTAAAGAACACCCCGAAGTCCCCCTCCGAGTCCGTTGCTGAGCTCGCTATGGCTCACATGTTCTCCTGCGCCCGTTACATCTCTATCGCCGGCCACTCCATGCGCGAGGGCAAGTGGGAGAAGAAAGCCTACGGCAAGGGCATCGAGCTGACCGGCAAGACGCTCGGTATCGTCGGCTTCGGCCGCATCGGCCAGAAGCTCGGCAAGATGGCCAAGGCCATCGGCATGAACGTCATCGCGTTCGATATCTTCCACATCCCCGGCATCGAGGAAGAGCTCGGCATCCCCTATGTTGAGATGGACGAGCTGCTCGCCAAGTCCGACTTCATCTCCGTCCACGCTCCCGCTGTCGACGGCGGCGCTCTCATCAACGCTGAGCGCATCGCCAAGATGAAGGACGGCGTCGTCATCATCAACACCTCCCGCGGCACCAACGTCGACGAGGCTGCGCTTCTTGACGCGCTCAACAGCGGCAAGGTCCGCGCCGCCGGTCTGGACGTCTATGCCGACGAGCCCGCGACCAACGTCGCGCTCTACTCCCACCCGATGGTCTCCTGCACGCCGCACATCGGCTCCGCAACCGTCGAGGCTCAGGGCCGCATCGGCGAAGAGCTGGTCGAGATCATCTCCAAGATGTAATTTATCGCTCACGCGAATACCAAAAAGAAAGAGCCGTCGAAAGACGGCTCTTCCTTTTTGTCCTCGTGCTCGGCACGGCATATCTCCACATTCTTTTTCATAGGATACACCAACAAAACTGTGCTGAGGTGTACGATATGGAGCGCAACCAGAACTATGTGGAGCTGTGGGGCGTCGCCGCGGGCGAGCCCGTCTTTTCGCACGAGAACCATACCCGCCGGTTCGACAAATTTCCCCTGCGGGTCGAGCGCCTGTCAGGCCAGAACGACATGCCCGTCATCGTGGCGAGCGAGGCACTGCTGCGCGTCTGCCCTGTGGAGGAGGGACAGAGCCTTCGCATCGTCGGGCAGCTGCGCTCGTTTAACAACAAGAGCGGGCAGGGCAACCGGCTCGTCATCACCGTGTTCGCCCAGAGCATCGAGCCGGGCGACAGCTCGTACTTTAACCGCATCCTGCTCTCGGGCACGCTGTGCAAAAAGCCCGTGCTGCGGCGCACGCCGCTCGGCCGCAGCATTTGCGACGTCATTCTGGCAGTCAACCGCCACTACGGGCGCGCGGACTACTTACCCTGCATCGCCTGGGGACAGACCGCCGTGCAGATCGCGGGCATGGACGTCGGCGAGCGATTGGCGCTTGAGGGCCGCGTGCAGAGCCGGACCTACACCAAGCTGCTCGAAAGCGGCAGTGAGGAACGCACGGCGTTCGAAGTGTCGATCATGCAGCTTTTGGACGAAGAAGAAACGGAGGAGACCGCCTTATTATAGGCGGTCTCCTCCGTCTTTTGCTTATAGCCCGCTCTCCTATTCAAATAATTTATCAGTGCATCCCTTTACAATTTTAAGGCGCAGTGTTAGAGTTTTTCGTGCTATATATTCTATTAGATTTTTTGAAATTTAAAAAACGAAACACGGAGAGAGAAATGGCAAGAATTTTTTTACTCAAGGGTGACATCGCCAACCCCGGCTATGTAGACATTCCCGAGGAGGCGACCACCATCCGAGAGGCGATCTACGGGATCGGCGGCGGCATTCCGAATGGGAAAAAGTTTAAGGCGGTGCAGATCGGCGGCCCGAGTGGCGGCCTTCTCGTCGAGGAGCATCTCGATCTTCCCCTGCACTTTCAAAAGCTCAAGCCCTACGGCGTGCGCCGCGGCGACAGCGTCATCACGGTGCTCGACGAGGACCGCTGCATGGTCGATGTCGCGTGTCGCTTTATGCAGTACACGCAGACAGAGTTCTGCGGCAAGTGCGTTCCCTGCCGCGAGGGCACAAAGCGCATGAACGAGCTGCTCTGGGCCATGCGGGACTACCGCCTCAGCGAGTCGGACTTTCATATGCTCACCGACCTTGGCGAGATGATCTCGGTCACGGCGTTCTGCAATCTGGGCCGCAATTCCTACCACACGCTGGAGACGGCCATCAAATACTTTCCCGAGGAATTCAAGGATCACCTGCGCGGGGACTGCGCGCTCTGCGAGCTTGACCGCGAGCCGATCGAGCCGGGTGGACTTCCCTATAACCGCATCCGCCTCGAGATTGACCCGAGCATCTGCCGCGGATGCAGCAAGTGCTCGCGTTCCTGCCACGCCGAGGCCATCACGGGCGTCATCAAGTCGCCGTTCGTGATCGATCCGGAAAAATGCGTCAAATGCTATACCTGCATCGAGGCCTGCCCCTTTGATGCGATCCAGGAGGTGGAGATCGATGGCTAAGGGTATCATGTATGTCGACAACATCCGCGTGGAGTTCGACGACGAGCCCACGATCATGGATGTCTGCCGCAAGGCGGGCGTGGAAATGCCGAACTTCTGCTTCCACTCCGACCTTTCCGTTTACGGCGCGTGCCGCATGTGCATGGTCGAGGATCTGGACACCGGCAAGATCGACGCCGCCTGCACGACCAAGCCGAAAAACGGCATGCGCATCCGCACGAACACATCGCGCCTTCTCAAATACCGCCGCATGACGCTGGAGCTGATGCTTGCCTCGCACTGCCGCGACTGCACCGCCTGCGAAAAAAACCGCTCCTGCCGTCTGCAGGAGATGGCCGTGCGCTTCGGCATCCATCACGTTCACTTCAAGGATACGCGCGAGCATGTACCGATGGACTTTTCAAGCCCTGCGGTCACATTCGACCTCAACAAATGCATCCTCTGCGGCGACTGCGTGCGCGTGTGCAAGGAGGTCCAGGGCATGAGCATCCTGCACTTTGCAGGCCGCGGCCCAGGGCTGCACATTGAGGCAGGCGATGACCAGCCCATCTCGACCACGCACTGCGTCAGCTGCGGCCAGTGCGCCGCCGTGTGCACGACCGGTGCCATCACCGTCAAAAACGACATCGGCGCGGCGTGGCGTGCCCTGCACGACCCGCAAAAGCGCGTCGTCATCCAGATCGCGCCCGCCGTGCGCGTCGCCATCGGTGAGGCCTATGGTCTGCCCGCGGGCGAAAATGTGCTCGACAAGCTCGTCACGGCGCTCAAGATCATGGGTGCGGACGAAATTTACGATACGATCTTCGGCGCGGACCTCACGGTGCGCGAGGAATCGAAGGAATTCCTCCGCCGCCTGGAAACGGGCGAAAACCTGCCGCTGATGACATCCTGCTGCCCGTCCTGGGTGCGCTATGTGGAACAGGAGCGCCCGCAGTTCATCAAGAACCTGTCCTCCGCTCTCTCGCCCATGCAGATGTTCGCAACGGTCTTAAAGGACAAGTACCGCGAAAAGGACGCCGCCGACGGCCGCACGACCTTCCATATCGCCATCATGCCCTGCACAGCCAAGAAAATGGAGGCCGGACGCGAGGAATTCCGCCGCGACGGCGTACCGAACGTCGACCTCGTGCTGACCACGCAGGAGGTCATCAAGATGATCAAGGAATCCGGCATCCGCTTCCAGATGCTCGAAAAGGAGTCGCCCGACCTGCCGTTCGGCATGGGCAGCGGCGCGGCCGAGATCTTCGGCACCTCCGGCGGCGTGGCGGAGGCGGTGCTCCGCTGCTGCCTGCCCGACAAGAGCAAAAACGTCCTGCGCATGCTCGAGCACAGCGGTCTTCGCGGCACGGAGGCCGTCCGCTTTGTGACCATCCCGGTCAACGGGCGCGACGTGCGCGTCGCCCTGGCCCACGGTCTTGCCAACGCGGCTAAGCTGCTCGATCAAATCGAAAACGGCGAGGTCGAGGTCGACCTGGTCGAGGTCATGTCCTGCCGCACCGGCTGCGTCGGCGGCGCGGGCCAGCCCTACGCGCTGATGAGCACCAAGCTCAAGCGCGCCCACGGCCTGTACGAGATCGACCGCAGCGCGATGTTCAAGCGCAGCGAGCGCAACCCCGTCCTCGACGCGATGTATGCCGCGGGTCTTAATGAGCGCGCGCACGAGCTGCTGCACCACGAGTACAAGGACTGATCCCCTTCATAAAAAGCCGGCCGTGTGTCCACGGCCGACTTTTTCGCCCGACTCATTATTTTTTATAATGCGTCTATTGACAAATTAAGATATTTCCACTAATATATTTTTGAAAATGTATTACAAATTTGAATCGGAGGACAGCCATGGAAGTCCGCAACCTGGTCACATTCTTAAAAGTCACGGAGCTCAAGAGCTTCTCCCGTGCGGCGGAAGCTCTGGATTATTCCCAGTCCGCCGTCACGGTGCAGATCCAGCAGCTCGAGCGCGAGCTGGGCGTGCAGCTCTTTGACCGCATCGGCAAGACGGTCTCCATCACGCAGTACGGCAAGGACTTTGTCTCCTACGCGCGCGACGTGGTGAGCGCCATCGCGCGTGCCAGCGCCTTTGCCTCGTCGGATTCCGAGCTGAGCGGCACCGTGCGCGTCGGCACGCTCAATTCGCTGCTCACCGCCTCGTTCTCTAACATCGTGCCGCTCTACCACGAGCGTTTTCCGCACGTGCAGATCAGCCTGCACGCGGGCAATATCGCCTCCATCACCGAAATGCTCGTCAAGAATGAGCTCGACATCATCTACACGCTCGATGAGCAGATCTTCGACACGCAGTTTGCCAAAGTCTTTGAAGCGCAGGAGGACGTCGTCATCGTAACGAACACGGAAAACCCGCTCTCTGCCCGCGATGATGTGCACCTTGCCGACCTTGTGTCGCACCCGTTCATCCTGATGAACCACGGCAACCCCTACCGCGACCAGTTCGACCGCGAGCTTGCCCGTCAGGATCTAAGTGTCGAGCCGTTTTTGGAGCTCGAGAGCGACACGCTCGCGCTCAAGCTCATCCGCGAGAATCCAGAGTATCTCTCCGTGCTGCCGCGCTACACGGCGAAGATGAGCATTCACAAGGGCAACCTTGCCATCATCCCCGTGGCCGACTGCCAGATGAGCCAGTGGCGGCAGGTGCTTTATCACCGCAACAAGGTCATCACCCCGCAGATCCAGGGTATGCTCGACGTGATCTTAGAGGTCGCAAAAAAGCCGTTTTAAGCGGAAACTCACAAAAAAGCACAGGCGCGCTTTCGCGCGCCTGTGCTTTTTCACTTTACTGTGTCAGTACGGCGTAAAATTTGCAAAAAAAGAGTGCAAAATGCAAATCGGCGCGGTATAATAATGGGCAAATTCTAGCGTCCGCGCGCATCGCGCGCCCGCTTTGATCGGAGGGATCACGATATGAGAATTGTCGTCAAGGTCGGCACATCCACGCTGGCACACCCCACGGGGCGGCTGAACATCCAGCGCATGGAAAAGCTGTGCAAGGTTTTAAGCGACCTTAAAAATATGGGACACGAGATCATCCTCGTCTCCTCTGGCGCCATCGCCATGGGCTTTGGCAAGCTCAACCTGAGCGAACGGCCGAAAGACGTGCCGACAAAGCAGGCCTCCGCCGCAGTCGGCCAGTGCGAGTTGATGTACATTTACGACAAGCTCTTCACCGAGTATAACCACACCGTGGCACAGCTGCTCATCACCGCACCGGATATTGAAGAGGGCGGCGTGCGCAAGCAGAACTTCCACAACACGCTCGCGCGGCTTTTAGAGCTCGGCGCGCTGCCGGTCATCAACGAGAACGACACCATCTCCACCGAGGAGTTCGGCATCGGCGACAACGATACGCTCTCTGCCATCGTAGCCGTGACGATCCAGGCGGACCTCCTCATTCTGCTTTCGGACATCGACGGGCTCTTCGACGGAGACCCGCGCAAGAACCCCGACGCGAAGCTCATCGACACGGTGGAAAAGATCGACGAGCACATCATTTCGCTCGGCGGGGGCAGCGGTTCGAACCTCGGCACCGGCGGCATGGCGACCAAGCTCCGCGCCGCGCAGATGGCGACGGCAGCAGGCTGCGAAATGGTCATCGCCAACGGCCAGTCGCCCGAGGTACTCTACGATGTGGCCGCGGGCAAGCGCGTGGGCACAAGATTTTTGGCAAAGAGGGATGAAGCATGACAACGATCGAACTTCTGGAACGCACAAAAGCTGCCTGGGGCAGCATCCGCAGCGCAAGCGCCGAGGAGAAGAACCGGCTGCTGCTCGCGATGGCGGAGAGCCTTGAGGCCAACAGCGAAGATATCCTGCGCGAAAATGCCAAGGACATGGAGGCGGCGAAGGGCACGATCTCCGATGTGATGCTCGACCGTCTCGCCCTGGCGGAGAGCCGCATCCACGCGATGGCAGAGGGCATCCGCGAGGCCGCGGCGCTGCCCGACCACGTGGGCCGCGCGCTCGCGCAGTTCAAGCGCCCCAATGGTATGACCATCACCAAGCGGCAGGTGCCGCTCGGTCTGGTCGCCATCATCTACGAGAGCCGCCCGAACGTCACGTCGGACGCCGCGGCGCTGTGCATCAAGAGCGGCAACGTCTGCATGCTGCGCAGCGGCAAGGAGGCCTATCGCTCCTCTCACGCCATCGTCACGGCGCTCAAGGTGGGCGTTGAGTCCGTCGGCGGCGATCCCGACATTGTCAACATCGTTGAGGATACAACGCATGCGAGCGCGCAGGTATTGATGACGGCGGACGGCCTTGTCGACCTGCTGATCCCCCGCGGCGGCAAGGGGCTCATCCGCGCGTGCGTGGAAAATGCAAGCGTTCCCTGCATCGAGACCGGCACGGGCATCTGCCATGTGTACGTCGACAGGGACGCTGACCTCAACATGGCGGTAAAGATCATCGAAAACGCCAAGACGAGCCGCCCGTCCGTCTGCAACGCGGAGGAGGTCTGCCTTGTCCACTGCGACATTGCAAAGGAATTTCTCCCCAAGCTCAAGGCCGCGCTTGTCGACAAGCGTAGGGAAGCGGGCCTTGTCCCCGTCGAGCTGCGGCTCGACGAAGCCGCGGCGGAGATCATTCCCGGCACGGCGGCAACGGAGCTCGACTTCGACACGGAATTTCTCGATTACATTCTCGCCGTCGCGGTCGTAGATGATCTGGATGCGGCCATCGCGCATGTCCAGCATCACTCGACGCACCACAGCGATTGCATCGTGACCGAGAACCAAGCCGCGGCCGACCGCTTTGTCGACGAGGTCGACAGCGCGGCGGTGTACGTCAACGTCTCCACCCGCTTCACCGACGGCGGGGAGTTCGGCCTCGGCTGCGAGATGGGCATTTCGACGCAGAAGCTCCATGCGCGCGGCCCGATGGGGCTCGACGAGCTGAGCACCTATAAATATGTCATCACCGGCAGCGGCCAGATTCGATAACAGGAAAGGCGAACACTCCGATGTACCATAACGACAAAAAGTACGCATTGACAAACTGCGTGCTTCTCGACGGCTCTGAGCACATGGAGCCGCAGACGGGCAAGGCCGTGTGCATCGCCGGAGAGAAGATCAGCGAGATCGTCGACGCACAGCATATCCCCGCGGGCTATGAGGCAGTCGACCTCGGCGGAAAATATGTGCTGCCGGGTCTCATCAACATGCACGTGCACCTGCCCGCCTCGGGCAAACCGAAAAAGAAGGCGAGCGACCCCAAAAAGCTCGTCAAGCTCATCACCTCCTGCGCGCTGACGAACAGGATCGGTGTCAGCATGTGCGAGGGCTACGCCAAAACCGAGCTGCTCTCCGGCGTCACGACCATCCGCACAGTCGGCGGCGTCGCCGATTACGACACGAAAATTCGCGACCTCGCCGCGGCGGGCAAAATTCTTGCCCCGCGCGTGCTGGCGTCGAACATGGCTGTCTCCGTCCCCGGCGGGCACATGGCGGGTTCGCTCGCCTACGAGGCGCACTCCGCCGAAGAGGCCGCGGCGCTCGTCGAAAAGATCGCCGCCGAAAAGCCCGACCTCATCAAGCTGATGATCACCGGCGGCGTGCTGGACGCCGAAGTCGTGGGCGAGCCGGGCGTGCTGCGCATGCAGCCCGAGCTTGTCAAGGCCGCGTGCGACAAGGCACATTCGCTCGGCATGATCGTCGCGGCGCACGTTGAGAGCCCTGAGGGCGTGATGGTCGCGCTGCAAAACGGCGTCGACTCCATCGAGCATGGCGCACAGCCGAACGATGAAATGATCGCACTCTTCAAGCAGCGCAAGGCGTTCCAAATTTCGACCATTTCCCCAGCCCTGCCCTACGCTCTCTTCGACCGCAGCATTTCGCACGCGACGTATGAGCAGCAGGAAAACGGCAAGATCGTCTTCGACGGCATCGTCGCGCTCGCAAAGGCAAATCTCGCCGCGGGCGTGTCGGTCGGTCTCGGCACGGACGTCGGCTGCCCGTACATCACGCATTACGACATGTGGCGCGAGCTGCACTATTTCGTCAAATACTGCGGCGTGACGCCCGCGTTCGCGCTCTACAGCGCGACGAAGCTCAACGCCCGGCTCGCGGGCATCGGTGATCTGACCGGCAGCATCGAAGAGGGCAAGCAGGCCGACCTGATCGTCTGCACAAACGATCCGCTCCGGAATTTGAGCGCGCTGCGTGAGCTCGACATGGTCGTCAAGGGCGGCTATCGCATCGACAAGCCGCAGATCAAGAAGATGGATGAGGTCGAGCGCGAGCTCGACAAGTTCCTGTGAGCGATATGAAATATCTTGTACTATCCGACTCGCACGGCAATGTCGACAACATGGTGCGCGCGGTAGAGCTCGTAAAGCCGCACGGCATCATCCACCTTGGCGACGGCTGGCGCGATGTCGAGGAGCTGCGTGAGCTTTTCCCCAGCCTGCCGCTCGAGCAAGTCCCCGGCAACTGCGACTTCGGGCGCTTTGAAGCGCTTGAGCGCGTGCTGATTCTGGACGATCACCGCGTGCTCATCGCGCACGGGCACACGTTAGGGGTGAAGACCGGACTTCTCCGCGCGCAGTACCGCGCGCTCGAGATGAACGCCGACATTCTGCTCTTTGGCCACACACACGTGCCGCTCGTGGACGCGGCGTCGCGGCCGATGATGATGAATCCCGGTTCGATTGGCGATCCCCGCCGCCCGACCTACGGCGTGCTTGAGTTCAGGGACGGGCAAATTTATCCGTCGGTCTTCCGGCTGGACGCATAACAAAAAGAGATGTACCATGCGGTACATCTCTTTTTTCATTTTCTCACTCGTTCCAATCTCGCACCTGTTCGCTCAGCCAATTACACCAAGCGTCCACGCCCTCGCCGGTTTTGGCGGAGAGGGGGAATATCTTGAGCTTCGGGTTGCGCATGTGCGCGTATTCGACGACCTTTTCCATGTCAAAGTCGAAATACGGCAGCACGTCGATCTTGTTGATGATGAGTGCGTCACACACGGTGAAGATGAGCGGGTACTTGAGCGGCTTGTCGTGTCCCTCCGGCACGGAGAGGATCATCGCGTTTTTGACCGCGCCCGTGTCGAACTCCGCGGGGCAGACGAGGTTGCCGACGTTTTCGAGCACGACGAGGTCCAAGTCCTTCGTGCCGATCTCCTTGAGGCCCTGCTCCGTCATGCTTGCATCGAGGTGGCACATGCCGCCCGTGTGGAGCTGGATGGACTTGATGCCCGCGTCCGCGATGGTCTTCGCGTCCACGTCGGAGTCGATGTCCGCCTCCATCACGCCGATGTGCAGCTCATCCTTGAGCGCTTCAAGCGTGCGCAGCAGCGTCGTCGTCTTGCCGCTGCCCGGTGAGGACATCAGGTTCAGCAGAAACGTTCTGTCCTGCTTGAGCTGCGTGCGAAGGCGTGCGGCCTCGCGGTCGTTGTCGGCGAAGACGCTCTCTTTCACCTCGATGATCTTATAGGGTTCTGTCATATCGCCTCGATCTCCTTTAAGTTGATCTCGCTGCCCTGCTTGAGCCATGTTTTTTCACTGCCGCAGTGCGGGCAGGTGCGGCCAAACTGCACGGTGGGATAGTCGCGCCCGCAGCCCTCGCAGTACGTAACGGCGGGGATGGTCTCGATCTTGAGCGCGGCCTCCGGTAAAAGCTCGGTCTTCTTGACTGCCCAGTTCCAGCAGCTTTCGAGTTCGTGCGGGATCGCACCGGACACCTCGCCGAGCTCGAGCGTCACAGACGCGACGTTCGTCAGGCCGTTTTCCTCTCCGATCATTTCCACGCTCTTGATGACGTGGAAGACAATGCCCAGCTCGTGCATTACTTGCTCTTTCTCGCCGCACGCTTGATCTTGAACTCACGCTTGATCATGTACGGCAGGATGGCCTTCATCTTGTCCTCACAGGCGTACATCTTGCTGCACTCCGGTCTCTCGCGGTGCAGGTGGATGGCGTCGAACGCGCACTTCGTCGTGCAGACGCCGCAGCCGATGCACTTGTTCGGGTCGACGATGCTCGCGCCGCAGCTAAGGCAGCGCGCGGTCTCCTTTTTGATCTGCTCTTCGGTGAACGCGATGCGCTCGTCGCTAAACGTCCTGCGCAGCGCCTCGTTATAGCCGATGCGCTGGCGCGGCGTTGTGTCGTAATTGACGGGGATCAGCGCGCTTTCCTTGTTGAGCTCAATGAACTGGCGGCGGTTGCGGCCGATCGTCAGCGTCGCGTGCTGGACAAAACGGTGCAGCGAGATCGCGCCCTCCTTGCCCGCGGCGATGGCGTCGATGGCAAATTTCTGACCCGTATAAGCGTCGCCGCCGACGAAGATATCCTTTTCCGCCGTCTGATACGTGACGGGGTCTGCCTTGACCGTGCCGTTGGGGTTGAACTCAACAGCGGTGCCGGTGAGCAGCTCACGCCAGTCGACCTTCTGGCCGATGCAGTAGAGAACCGTCGTGCACTCGGCCTGCTCGCTCACACTGTCGTCAAACTCAGGTGCGAAGCGGCCCTCGTCGTTCTTGACGCGCGTGCACTTGCGGAACCTGATGCCCGCGCACTTGCCGTCCTCCACCACGATCTCGGTCTGGCCCCAGCCGGCGTGGACGGTGATGCCGTCGCGCTCGCACTCGCTGCGGTCTTCCTCGCCCATCGGCATATCGTCGTAAGCCTCTAAGCAGTAGAGGTCAACGCTCTCCGCGCCGCAGCGCACCGCCGTGCGCGCAACGTCCGCGCCGATGTTGCCGCCGCCGATGACGACGACCTTACCGGAAAGCGTCTTCTTTTCATGCAGGTTGACCTGCCGCATAAAGTCGATACCCGCCATGACGCCGTCCGCGTCACCGCCGGGGATATTCAGCTTACCGCCGGACTGGAGACCGACGGCCACATAGAAACCCTGATAGCCCTGTTCGCGCAGCTGTGCGATGGTCACGTCTTTCCCGACCTCCACGCCGCAGCGGAACTCGACACCAAGTTCACGCAGGATGTCGATCTCGGCCTCCACCACGTCTTTTTCGAGGCGAAAACTCGGAATGCCGTTCATCAGCATGCCGCCGGGACGCGCTTCCCTTTCAAACACCGTCGGGCGGTAGCCCTTTTCAGCGAGGTAGTATGCGCACGACAGGCCCGCGGGGCCGCCGCCGATGACGGCGATCTTCTCGGAAAATTCGCCGTCGACCTTCGGAATGACCTTTTCGGGCACAAAGCGCGTTTCCGCGTTCATGTCCTGCTGGGCGATGAAGCGCTTGACCTCGTCAATGGCGACGGCCTGATCGACCGTACCGCGCGTGCAGGCATCCTCGCAGCAGCGGTTGCAGATGCGGCCGCAGACCGCGGGGAACGGATTTTCGCGCTTGATGAGCTGCAGCGCCTCGCGGTACTTGCCCTGCGCGGCAAGCTTCAAATAGCCCTGCACCGCGATGTGCGCTGGGCAGGCCGTCTTGCACGGCGAGGTACCGGTATCGTAGCAGTTGATGCGGTTCTTGTCGCGATAGTCGACGCTCCACTTTTCAGGCCCCCACTTGACATCGTCGGGTAATTCCTGACGGGGATATTCGATGTAGCCGTCCTTCGTGCAGAGCTTCTGCCCCAGCTTGACCGCGCCCGCGGGGCAGTTTTCGACGCAGCGGCCGCAGGCGACACAGCTCTCGCTCTCGACGCTCGCGACATACGCGCTGCGCGACAGGTTCGGCGTGTTGAACAGCTGCGATGTGCGCAGCGCGTTGCAGACATTGACGTTGCAGTTGCAGATGCCGAAAATTTTCTGCTCGCCGTCGATATTCGTAATCTGGTGGACAAAGCCGTTGTCCTCGGCCTTTTTGAAAATTTCGAGCGCTTCGTCCTTCGTGATGTATTCGCCGCGCTGTGTTTCGACGATGTAGTCGGCCATGTCGCCCACACCGATGCACCAGCTTTCGGCGTCATCGCCGCAGCCCTCGCCGAGCTTGGCGCGGCTAGCACGGCAGGAGCACATGCTCTTGGCGTACTTGCCCTCGTACTTGCTGAGCCAGTAGGAGATGTGCTCTAAGTCAACGGACTCGTTCTCCGTCTCGATGGCCTTTTCCACGGGGATGACGTGCATGCCGATGCCCGCGCCTCCCGGCGGCACCATGGGCGTGATCTTTTCGAGCGGCAGCATCGTCATGCGCTCGAAGAACGCCGCGACCTCGGGATGCTCGTCGATCTGGCTTTTGCGCATGTTCAGAAATTCCGCGCTGCCGGGGACGAACAGCGGCAGCACCCAGCGCTTTTCATGCTTGGGGTTCTTGCCGTCCAGATTCTCCCAGTTGTATTCGATGATGCCCGTCCACGCCATCTCCGTCAGGAGCTTTTCGAGCGGCTCGCGCTCCATCTTCGTCAGCTTCATCAACTGCTCGGTCGTCTTGGGCTTGCGCACACCCATCTTGAGCGCGACGTCGACCATCTCGTCGGTCATCACGCCGGCAAGGCCCCAGTACTCGGGGTCGTCCGCCGTGGCCTTGAGGCCGATGCGGTTCGTGATCATGCTGCCGAGCTTGAGGACGTTTTCGCGCGGGGCGTCCGTGCGGGGAATTTTGAAATCCAGTTTACTCTCGTCGAGAGGGAAATTCGTGGGCTTGCTGCCGTTGATATCGCTCATGTTCCTGCTCTCCTTTTTCGTGGCGTACCGCGTGCTTGCCGCCGCGCAGCAAAAATACCGCGCGGCGATCATCACCTATCTTATCCAAGCTCTATTTTACAGGAAAATGTTGGATTTTTCCATTGACTAATTCCATAAACCGCAGTCATATCGCTCAATTCCCCGCATTTTTGCGCAGATCGGCAGAATTGCCCAAATTTACAGGTCAAGGAACCGCCGCGCAAACGCGGGCACATTGGTGTTTTTGAGGCACACGACGTTCAGCTCGTGCACGCCCGTGAGCGGCGGGCAGGAAAAATGCCCGAACTGCGCATCATTCTTGACGACGGCCTCGTAGAGGAAGCTCACGCCGCAGCCCTCGCTCACCAGATGCCGGATGAGCTTGAAGCTGCTGATGCAGACATTCGCGCGAAACGCCTCGACCGTGTAGCCGCACTGCATGAGCTCTCGCTCTAAAATCTTTCGCGTACCGGAGCCAGGCTCGCGCAGGATGAGCCGCTCGGAAAAGAGCTCATCCATCGGCACCTCACAGCCCGAAAACGGGTGATCTTTCGCGCAGATGCCGATGTAGGGCTCGTTGCGCAGCAGAAAGCTCTCGTACCGGCTCTTGTCGAAAATGCCCTCGAGCACGACGAAGTCAAGCTCACCGCCCTCGAGCTGGGCGAGCAGGTGTGCCGTATTGTCGACGGTAAAAAAGAGCTCGTTGTCCGGTTCTTTCAAAAAGCGGATGATCTGCGGCAGCAGGATATAGTCGCCGATGGACTTCGTCGCGCCGATGCGAAGGCTCGTCTTCTCCTGCCGTTTGAGCGCACGGCGCAGCTCCTCGTCCTGATAGCGCTGGCTGATGGCGTAGATCTCAAGCGTTTCGCCCTGCGGCGTTTTTTTGAGTTTTCGGCTGTCGTAGGTAAAAAGGCGCACGCCGTACAGCGCTTCAAGCGCCTGGATCTGTTTCGTCACGGCGGGCTGTGTCAAATGCAGCTGCTCCGCCGCCTTGCGGTAGTTCATCGTGGCGCACACGGTCAAAAAGGTCTCAAGCCGCTGGTCCATTGTTCTCTCCTTCGTCGATAACAAACAGGAATCGACATATTCTTATTTATAATTTTATTATATCATAGGTCAGTGATATAATACAGCGGCAATATGCATTGGAGGAGAGAAAAATCACATGAAATTCATCGAAACTGTGAAAAAAATGCTGCCCGGCTGCGCCATCGCGCTCGTCATTGCCGTGGTAGCCAAGTTTTTAGAGCATCTGGAAGAGTCCGCGGGGCTGCACATGATCGGCGCGTCGGTCATCGCGATGTTCATCGGCATGATCGTGAACCGCTTTTACGCGCCGAATGACAAGACGAAGCCCGGCATCAAGTTCACCTCGAAGAAAATCCTGAAATTCGCCATCATCCTGCTCGGTGCCAGCCTGAACATCACGACCGTGCTGACGGTCGGTAAGTTCTCGCTCACCGTCATGCTCTTCACACTGGCGACGTGCTTCGGCCTCGGCTATGTGATCGGCAAGGCGCTGGGGCTTGACTGGAAGACGAGCAGCCTCATCAACGCGGGCACGGGTATCTGCGGCGGCAGCGCCATCGCCGCCATCGCGCCGGTCATCGAGGCAACGGACATGGACATCGCCTACGGCATGTCGGCAACGTTCCTCTTTGACACGATCATGGTCGTCGTGTTCCCGCTGCTCGGCCGCGCGATGGGCCTTTCCGACGCGGCGTTCGGCCTGTGGGCCGGCACGGCGGTCAACGACACCTCGAGCGTCGTCGCCACGGGCTATGCCTTCAGCGAGGCCGCGGGCGACTTTGCCACGATGGTCAAGCTGACGCGCACACTCGCCATCATCCCGACGGTGCTGGTCTTCGCCGCCATCAGCGTGCACCTCAAGAAAAAGGCCGCCGCACAAAGCGGCGACCATGGCGTCAAGGTCAATATGAAGTCGGTATTCCCGTGGTTCATTCTCGGCTTCCTCGCGATGTCGATCCTGTGCAGCGTCGGCGTCATCCCCGCCGGTCTCGCCGCGACGCTCAAGAGCATCAGCAAGTTTCTGATGGTCGCGGCGCTCGCCGCCATCGGCCTCAATACGAACTTCGCGGCGCTGTGCAAATCCGGCGCAAAGCCGATGCTCCACGGCTTTATCATCTCGCTGCTGGTCGTTCTTGTGGCCATCGCGGTCGAATATGTGCTCGGCATCGCGCCGAGCGGCACGCTCATTTAATCGTCCGCCGAAAGGATGAGATCGCAGCGGTTCCGCACATCGAGCGCGTCGAAATAGCGCTGCTCGAGCGGGATCCAGCGGCCGAAAAACTGCTTTGCATGCGCGGGCGCATTCCGTTTGCGGATGCGCTCGCGCTGTTTTTCTGCCGAAATCGGCAGAAAAACGGATAAATCGTAGTACGGCGCGAGGTCGGGGTGCATGGAATACGCGCCCTCGACGATGTTGAGCGTTCCCGCCTCGATCCTCTGCGGCGGGGCGATGGTAAACGTCGCGCAGTCGAAGCGTCGGTAGTCGACGGGTCTTCCCTCGCGCAGAGGGATCAGCACCTCTTCCAAAAAGCGCTCGCGGTCGACGTTGCCGCCGGGCTGCGCGAAGCGCGCCTCCGTGCGCTGCTCGGGCCGGAGGAAAAAGTCGTCCATGTGGAAGACAGGGCAGCCGTAAACATTTTGCAGCAGCTCGCCGAGCGTCGTCTTGCCGCTGGCGCTGCCGCCCTCGATGGCGACGAGCACGCGGTCCTTTTCCGCCGTCAGGCAGTCGATGCGCGCAAACAGCGGCAGCGCGCGGGCGAAGTCGCGCCGCAGGACGCGGTACGCGGGCGCGTAATTCTGCCAAAATATCTCGGAGTGGTGCAGCGGCGGAAAGCCGTCCTTGCGCCACCTCTCAACAGCTTCCTCCGTCTCCTGCGCAGAAAACGGCAGCTCACCCGCGTCGGCCATTGTCTGCAAGGCGGTGAGCATCGCTTCGAGCTTTTCGCGCCCGCACTCCTCGTGCCGCGCAGAGAGGGCGAAGAGCCGCGCAAACGTCTCCGCGCTCAAGCCGTCCTGCAAAATGCCGAGGTGCACACGGCAGTAGTCGCCGCTGAGCAGCTCGACGAGCTCGGAGATACGGTCACCGCTTCGCGCCGCTTCGGCGCGGATGTAGTCTGCGGCGGCGGACGGGTCGGCGATCAGATGCTCGCAGCCAAAGGCGCTCTGATAGAGCGCCTTGAAGACGTCCTGAAGCGCCAGCTCTGGATAGCGCGCGCAGTGGGCGCGCAGAAAGTCGCGAATATCGGTAAAATTCGTCATAGCGGCAGGGTTCCTTTACCAAAAAGTTTCGTTTATCATAGCGCTTTTTCGCCCCTTTCGCAAGGGGCAAGGGATTGACAGCCCTGCGCTTTTTTGATAAAATTCCCGCGTCGGCACAAGCCGGCAGCGTTGGCACAAGCTGACTTTTCTTCCGCGCGTTCCCTGAAAGCAAACGAGGTATCACCAAGGTATCAATCTCCCTGCAAGGGGAATATTGATGCCTTTTCTTTGTCTTTTCAAGGGTTTTCGCGCAGAAAACAAGACGCAAGAGAGGATGAGAACACCGTGACGATCCTTGTCATCGACGGCCAGGGCGGAAAGCTCGGCAAAACTTTGGTCGAGAACATCAAAAAGTCCTTCCCGCACCTCGAGATCATGGCGGTCGGTACGAACAGCGCCGCTTCCGACGCGATGCGCCGCGCGGGCGCTGACCGCGTGGCCACGGGCGAAAACCCCGTCATCGTGGCCTGCCGCAGCGCGCAGATCATCGCCGGCCCCATCGGCATCGCGATCGCCGATGCGCTGATGGGCGAGATTTCCCCCGCCATGGCAAACGCCGTCGCGTCAAGCAATGCCTACCGTGTGCTCATCCCGATGAATCTATGCAGCACGTATGTCGCGGGCGTGGACAAAAAGTCCTCCGCCATTCTGGACGACGCCATGGCGCACATCTGTTCGCTGCTCGAAGGAATGGAGAACAAACCATGAACAACGCTGCCACTGCAACTGCCCGTACCGCTTCCCCGGTGAGAAAACTCACCTATTCCGCGCTCTTCCTCGCCCTGGCGATGGTCCTGCCGTTTTTGACCGGCCAGATCCCCGAGATCGGCTCCATGCTCTGTCCCATGCACATTCCCGCGCTGCTGTGCGGCTTCATGTGCGGCTGGCCGTGGGGACTCGCGGTCGGCTTTATCTCCCCGCTGCTGCGCTCGATGTCCGGCATGCCGCCGATCTGGATCGCTATTCCCATGGCGTTTGAAATGGCGACCTACGGCGCCATCGCCGGTCTTCTGTACCGCAAGCTGCCGAAAACAGGCTGGCGCATCTATGCCTCGCTCATCTCCGCGATGGTCGCGGGCCGCCTTGTGTGGGGCCTTGTGAAGTTCCTGCTCGCGGGCCTTCAGGGCACGGAGTTCAGCCTCGCCCTCTTCCTCTCCGGCGCGGTGACGACGGCCATCCCCGGCATCATTCTGCAGCTCATTCTCGTCCCCATCCTCGTCGTGGTGATGGAGCGCACGAGCATGACGCTCGATACCTGAGCGCTGACTTTGCATCATAAAAGGACTTGGACGAAAGCGTCCAAGTCCTTTTCTTTATTCCTCCGCTTTCCTCAGCAGCTTCGGCGCGCTCGCATCCATCAAAAATGCCCCGAGCGGCGCGGTGATGGCGATGCCGAGCACCGCGACCGACAGCACGATGCTGCCGCAGGGCAGCCCCGCCGCAAGCGGCACCGAGCCGATGGCCGCCTGCACCGTCGCCTTGGGAAGATAGGCAAACACGCAGAAGAGCCGCTCTTTCGCCGTGAGCGGCGTTCTGACAAGGCAAAGGCACACACCCACGGCGCGGAAAATGAGCGCCGAGAAGATCATGCCGACCGCCGCAAGGCCCACGCCCGCCATATAGCGGATATCGACCGCCGCTCCGACGAGGACGAACAAAATGACCTCCGCCGCCAGCCAGAGCTTGCCGAATTTTTCAGAGAGCCGCTTGGCAACGAACGGCGTGCACTTCATCTTAAGTAAGCACGCCATGCTGACGACCGCGAGCAGACCCGACACGGGCACGATGCCCTCGAGCCAGCCCTCCGCCGCAACGAGCAGCAGCGAGACCCCCAGCACGATGATGACCTTCATGCTGTTGCGGATGCAGTGCGCTCGGGCATAGGCAGTCTCGAAAAAGCGGCTGAGCAACCACCCGACAAGCGCACCCAGCGCAACGCCGAGCACGATCGACGCAGGGATGCTCAAAAAGTCCGCGGCGTTGGCGCTGCCGCCCTGCGCCGTGTGCAGAAACGTTGTAAACAGCACAATGACGAAGATATCGTCGCACGATGCGCCGGCCAGGATCATCTGCGGGATGCTCTTGTCCGTTCCGCGGCCGCTTTCCATCAGCTGCACCATGCGCGGCACGACGACCGCGGGCGACACCGCCGCGAGCACCGAGCCCATGACCGCCGCCTCCACGCGCGTGATGCCAAGGAAGCACGGCGCGAGCATCACATAGCCGATGATCTCGCACGTCGCGGGCAAACACGACATCAAGATCGCCGGACGGCCGACCTTTTTGAGGTCGCCCAACTCGAGCGACAGTCCCGCCTTGAGCAGGATAATAACGAGCGCGAGCTTGCGCAGGTCGGCTGAGATCGACAAAATCGAGCCGTCCAGCACGTTGAGCACGCACGGCCCCAGCAGGATGCCCGTCGCCAGCATGCCGATGATGCGCGGCAGCTTCAGCTTCTGACACAGCGCGGCCAGCGCAAGGCCGACCAAAAAGATGAGTGCAAGTGAAGTTAACATAAATTTCCTCCTCCGGACGCAAAAAAGCTGATGCCCCCTGTGACCGTTCAAAATCACAGAAGTCATCAGCTTAAAAAAGCGGTTTCGGCAGTGCCGTGGGAGAACCTCATTCCCGATTGCGCAGTATAGCAAAGCGCGGGCAAAAATGCAAGTCCTTTTTCAAAAATCAGCGCTCGAACGTCACCTGATAGGCCCCCAACACCTGCGTGCAGGGAATGACGGCGGCATTTTCGACCGTGAAAGCCGCCTTTTCATAGTGCGTCGTCTCCTCTTCGGGGATGGCGGGCAGCGTTTTGCCAAGGCTGACACCGTGCGCGCCGCCTGCAAAGCGCCAGGCGAATTCACAGTCGCAGAATTCCTTGTTTGCTGTGCTCTTCTCCGCGGGCACGAGCGTAAACGTACCGTCTTTCAAGTAATAGCAGCCTACGTTGTCCTTTTCCGCAGGGCAGTCGCCCTCGATGCCGACGCCGGTGAACGAGATCGTCAGCTCCGGCAGCGTGAAGGTCGTCTTTTTGCCGTCCTTCGTAAAGGGAACATCGTCCCAGCGGCCGATGTTGACCCAGCCGCGATTGTCGTCTTTTTCCGCGGCGGTGTTGAACTCGAGAGCCCCCGTTTTGCCGTCGCGCACCTCCGCGTTGATGCGCAGCACCGGCCGCAGCGAGGCAAAGCCCTCCGGCAGCAGGGCGCGCAGACGGTCCTGCTCCGCGCCGTAGGCCATGACAAACTGTTCAACGGTCATTGCGCTTCCTCTGTTTCCTTTTGTGCGCGCTCCGCGTCTTGCCTCAGCAGCCGCAGATAGGCGTCGAGATAGAGCTTGTGCGTCACGCTTAAAAGTGCCGAGCGCAGCAGTTCCTTTTCATCCGACTTGTCCTGTCCGACGCTTGCAAGATGGTCGCTCGCGCCGAAGACATAGCGGATGAGATTTTCAAATTCCTCGCAGAAGTAGTGATAAGCGGTCGGCAGATCGTAGGTCTCGTGCTGAATGCTAATCAGCGCGCGGATGTCGTCCATCGCGGCGACGCTCTTGATGCACGAGACGAAGATGAGGTACGCAATGCTCTCCGCGCCGTAGGCCTTTTTCTCTGGCCCGGGGATGATCTTCTGCTTAACATAATTGCTGACCATCGAGGCCGTGATGGGACTGAGCCCGCATCCCGTGATGGATTGATTGACATAACGCGTCACCTGTTCAAGATACAGCCCCACGTCGGGGATCTCCCCGAGCCGCGGGATATGAAAGCTTCGGACAGACTCCGCCAGACGGCTGCGCATATTTTCGTCCATAGCTGCTCCTCCGTTCAAACTGCGTTTTCATCATCTTAAACTTTGGTGAAAAAAATGTCAATAGGTTTTCTAAAAACCGATTGACAGTTATTGAAAATCGTTGTATTGTAGTCAAAGATGATTTCACCTGACAACAGGTTTTTGAATAACCGATTATTTTTTTGGAGGCTTCCCCATGATGAAACTGATCGCCGACTCCTCTGCCAACCTCACGATGCTGGAGGGCGTAACCTATCAGAGTGTGCCCATGACCATCCGCGCCGGCGAGCGCGACTTCGTGGACGATGAAACGCTCGACACACACGAGCTGCTCGACTATCTCGCGGCCTACAACGGCAAATCCGGCACGGCCTGCCCCAGCCTCGACGGCTGGCTCAAGGCGTTCGAGGGCGCGGATGAGATTTTCGTCATTACCATCACAAGCAGCCTGTCCGGCACCTGTGCCTCGGCCATGGCCGCGCGCGACGTGTATCTCCAGTCGCATCCCGAGGTCAAAATTCACATCTTTGACACGCTGAGCACGGGACCGGAGATGCAGTTGCTCGCAGAGAAGCTCGCAGAGCTGCACGCCAAGGGCCTCCCCTTCGATGTGATCTGCGAAAAGGCGCAGGAATATCTTGCCACCACGCACCTCTTCTTCAGTCTTAAGTCCCTGCACAATCTGGCGCAAAACGGCCGCGTCAGCAAAATCGCCGCGGGCGCCATCGGCATTCTCGGCATTCAGATCCTCGCCACCGCAAGTCTTGAGGGCACGATCCAGCCCGTTGAAAAATGCCGCGGCGAAAAAAAGACGTGCGCGGCGATGGTACAGAAGCTTCTGGAAGCTGACTACCACGGCGGCAAGGTGCGCATCCACCACGCCGAAAATCCAGAGGCGGCTGGGGCGCTCGCCGCTTCGCTGCGCGGGCACTTTCCCGAAGCAGACATTGAGATCCGTCCCTGCCGTGGTCTTTGCAGCTACTATGCCGAGCGCGGCGGCGTGATCGTCGGTTTTGAGACGATGTAAAACCGAACAGACAGCAAAAAGCAGACGGCCTGCGCGAGCCGTCTGCTTTTCTTTATCTCTGCCATTAGGCAGTTGGAGTGGTATCGGAGGTACCGTCGCCCGCTGGGGCGCTGCCGTCAGCCGATCTTCCCTGCCCGCTGGGCGGTGTGGGGCGCTCGCCGCTGGGCATTTCGGGCACTTCCCCGTCGGGAAGCTCTGGCTTCTCGCCGTTTGGCATCTGACCGTCAAAGCTCTCGGGCGGTTCACCGTCTGGCTTCTGTCCGCCGCCGGGGAAGCCGCCGCCCACGCCCATGCCGGTGGAAACCATCCCGCTCTGCGCGGTCCCTTCGGTGGAGCTGTCGCCCGCCTTGAGGGTATACGCACTGTCCGCCACCACATCGGCAGACGAGAAGAGGATGAAGTTCGCACCGCATCTGGCTGTGCCGCTGTACACGGCATTGCCGTCTGCGTCCTCGATCGTAAAGTCTGCGTCCGCGGCGATCAGGCTGCTCTGCGTACTGCCCGGCATGCCGCCAAAGCCCGTTGAACCGTAAATGACGCAGGGCTGCGTGGCCTCCAGGTTCATGCCCATGCCGCTGCTGCCGCCCGCGGCGAGCACCGTGCCGCCCGAGACGGTGATGGTGCCGTCGGCATCCAGCGGCTCGTTGTCCGCCGTGTTGGCCGTCCACACAATGACTGTACCACCAGTGATGGTCAGCTCGCCGTTGGAGTCAAAGCCGTCGCCGCCGGAGGTATAGGCGTCGATCGCACCGCCGGAGATCGTCATCGTGAAGTCGTAGTCCGTCAGGTCGGAATTTGCCGCATTCAGGCAGTCGTCCGAGGCGTTGATCGTAATATCGCCGGAGCAGACGTTCAGCTCCGCACCCTCAAGGCCCTCGCAGCAATTCGTGATGTCGATCGTGGGGCCGTCTGTGCCGTCTGCGCCGATGTTCAGCCCCAAGTCGCAGTGAATGGCGTCATCCGCGGCGTCGATGGTCAGCGTGCCGCTCTCGACGTTCAAAAGCTGCTCGGCGTTGATGGCGTCGTTGACGGGTGCATCGATATTCAGCGTCAAATCGCGGATGGTCAGCGACGCTTCGCCGTCCTCATCCGTCGTCGCGCCGGATTTGATGCCGTTTTTGCCGTTGGCCGTGATGGTCAACTCTCCATCGCCGCAGAGGGTGACTAGCGAGCCATCCTTACACTTAATGACGGCGTTTTCGGCATTTTCGTTTTCGGGGTAGTTGTCGTCATTGTTCTGCTCGGTATCGCTCAGGGAATTTTCCGTACCGTCGGAAACAAGGACGGTCACCTCGCTCGACTTGCCGCAGGTGATGGCGGCCGTGTTCTCACTCGTAAGTGTCAGGCCGTCCAGCACCAGCGTCACGCCGGTCGTACCCTTTTTCACCTTGATGGAGCCGTCCGCACAGCTGCCGGAGACGGTGTAGGTACCACTCGACGTGATCGTGAGCGCTGTGCCGTCGATCTCGTAGCCCGTGTCCGTCTCGCCCGCAGCGGTCACGCCGCTGTCTGTAAAGGTAAAGGTCGCATTGCTTGCCGTGTCCGCCGTACTATTATTTATCGTACCGGCGCAGGCCGTGAGTGACAGCGCCAGCGCCGACGTGCACAGGAAAGGCATTAGTTTTTTCATCATAATATCTCCTCGATCAATGATCTTACATGGTCCTCTCAGGGCGGGCGCGAGCTTTTTTCGTTCTCTGCGCCCGCTCCTTTGAGCCTGGCGACAGCATACCCGCTTTGCCTAAAAGTTACCTTAAGAAAGCAAAGATTTTACCTTTAGGTTACTTTTAGGTTGCGCGTTCATACTTGAGCGCACAAAGGAGGTTCGACACCATGGCGATCCAATGCTGTTTTGAACGATATGAAAAGAAATACTGCCTGACCCTTTCCCAGCAGCGCTTTTTACTGGAGCGGATGACGCCCTATATGAAAAAGGACGCGTACGGCGAGTACACCATCTGCAACATTTATTATGATACCGACGACTACCGCCTGATTCGCGCGTCGCTCGAAAAGCCCGTCTATAAGGAAAAGCTGCGCGTGCGCAGCTACGGCGTGCCACAGGAGGACGGCAAGGTCTTCGTCGAGCTCAAGAAAAAATTCGATGGCGTCGTCTATAAGCGCCGCATCACAACGGGCATCCAGAACGTGGAGCCGTTTCTCTCCGGCGAGCTGCCGGGTGAAAACTTCGGCCAGATTGGACGCGAGATCGGCTATTTTCAGTCGTTTTATCAGACCGTGCCCAAGGTCTTCATCGGCTACGACCGGCTTGCCTTTGCGGGCATCGACGATCCGCAGCTTCGCATCACGTTCGACACCAATTTAAGGTGGCGCGATACGGACGTCGACCTTCGCCTCGGCGACCACGGCGCGCCGATCGCGCTGCCCTGCGGCGATGTGCTGATGGAAGTCAAGATTCCCGGCGCGTGCCCGCTGTGGCTCAGTCATCTGCTCTCCGACGTCGGGGCGTTCCCCACGTCGTTTTCCAAATACGGCGCTTGCTACCGCGACGAGCTATCCGCAGGCGTCCACACCATCAACTTAAAGGAGGATACTTTCTGTGCTTAACTCGATCTTAGAAAGCGAATTGACGCTCGTCTCGTTTCTCATCTGTACGGCGGTGTCGCTGCTGCTTGGCGTCGGCACGGCGCTCGTTTCCATGTACCGCTCGCGTACGACGCAGAGCTTCGCCGTCACGCTCGTGATCCTGCCCGCCGTGGTGCAGCTTGTCATCATGCTGGTGAACGGCAACCTCGGCGCGGGCGTCGCGGTGGCGGGCGCGTTTGGGCTCGTGCGCTTCCGCTCCGCGCCGGGCACGGCGAAGGAGATCGGCGCGCTGTTCCTTGCGATGGCCATCGGCCTTGCGACCGGCATGGGCTATGTGGGACTCGCCGTCATGGCGTTTGTGATCGTCTCGGCGGCGATGCTGTTGCTCACAGCCGTCAATTTCGGCGGTGCGGAAGAGCACGAGCGTGTGCTCAAGATCACGATCCCCGAAAGCCTTGACTACGACGGCCTGTTCGACGATCTCTTTGAAAAGTACACCAAGTCCTGCGTGCTCGAGCGCGTGAAAACGAGCAACATGGGCACGCTCTACGAGCTCACCTACCGCGTCACGCTCCCCGATGACCACACGCCCAAGGCGTTTTTGGACGAACTGCGCTGCCGCAACGGCAACCTCAACATCACCTGCGGGCGCGAGGCGACGAAAGACGCGCTCTGAGCCATCTTGATTTTTGCCCGCGCGCTCTTTATACTACACGTATCACCGGAAATCAGAGGGGGAACCTTTTATGCGGCTGCTGATCGCAGAAGATGAAGTGGACCTTGCCGAGGCGCTGACAGTCTTTTTTGAAAAAAATCACTTCTCCGTCGACGCTGTGCACAACGGCTTCGACGCCTATGAATATGCCTCGTCGGGCGCGTACGACGCCGTCATTTTAGACGTGATGATGCCCAAGATGGACGGTATTCAAGTGCTCGAAAAGCTGCGGCAGGAGGGCGTGAAAACGCCCATCATGATGCTCACGGCCAAGGGCCAGAAGAGTGACCGCATCACGGGCTTCAACGCCGGCGCGGACGACTACCTTCCCAAGCCCTTCGACCCTGACGAGCTCTTGAGTCGTGTGCGCGCCATTCTGCGCCGCAGCGAGGCCTACCAGCCGACGGTGCTCGCCTACGGCGATCTGACGCTCGACCCCGACAGCGGCAATTTGAGCTGCGGCAGCGAGTCCATCCGCCTGAGCGGGCGTGAGTTCCAGATCATGGAGCTTTTCATGCGCTCGCCGCGGCAGGTCTTTTCCGCCGAGCGCATCATGGAGCGCGTGTGGGGCTGGGATAATGAGGCGGAGATCAACGTCGTATGGGTGAACATCTCGAATCTTCGCAAAAAGCTCAAGTCCATCGGCTCGCACGTCACCCTGCAGGCAAACCGCGGCCTCGGCTACGTGTTGGAGGAGAGCGTATGATCAAGCGCCTGCGAAACCGCTTCATCCGCATCGCGATGCTCTCCGTCACGGCGGTGATGCTGCTGCTGACGATCATCCTGAACGTCGCAAACTACGTCTCGACCGATTCCGACCTGAAGCAAACGCTGACGCTCATCTACGAGAACGCGGGCACCATTCCCCACTCGCGCTTTCAGCTGCCGGACAGCGCCGACGCGCCGACGCCGCCGGAAAATGACGACGGCAACGGCGACATCGCCCCCGCGCCGCCCGACGGTGCGGACGATTCGCAGACGCCGCAGGCCCCGCCCGACGACAAGATTGCGCGGCGCGAAGGGCCATTCACCGCCGAAACGCCGTTCTCCACGCGTTTTTTCGTCCTGCGCTACACCTCCGACGGCACGCTGACACAGGAAAATCTTGACAACATCGCCTCCGTCACGGCGGACGACACGCAGGGATATCTCTCCGCCGCGCTCGCGCACGGCGCTGGTTACGGCTACTGCGGCAGCTACCGCTTTTTCGTCGCGCAGACGGACGACGGCGAGAACATCGCCATCTTCCTCGACTGCTACCACGAGCTGCGTGCGATGCGCGTGGTGCTCGTGTGGTCACTGCTCGCCGACGCGGCGTGCATCCTGCTCGTCTTTTTACTCGTCGTGCTGCTCTCGCGCCGAGCCATCGATCCCGTGGTGCGCAGCGCGCAGCAGCAAAAGCAATTCATCACCGACGCGAGCCACGAACTGAAAACGCCCATCACCGTCATCGCCACGAGCCTCAAGGTGCTCGAAATGGAGACCGGCAAGCAGAAATGGATCGACAAGGCGATGGCGCAGACAGAAAAGCTCACCTCGCTCGTCAACTCGCTCGTCACGCTCTCGCGCATGGACGAGGAGGATTCGCCGCTCAAGATGGAGGACTTTCCCGTGAGCGACGCCGTGCGCGAAACGGCGGAATCGTTCACCGACTTTGCCGCGTCGAAGGGGCACGAGCTGCACCTTTCGATCACGGACGGCCTCACCTATCGCGGCGACGAGTACGCCGTGCGCCAGCTCGTCTCGATCCTGCTCGACAACGCGGTCAAATATGCACTGCCGGATTCCCCCATTGAATTCTCGCTCGAAAAGGCGAAGCGCGGCGTCGTCCTCCGCTCGTCGAACGCCTGCGAGGATGTTGCGCCTGAAAACGCGCAAAAGCTCTTCGACCGCTTTTACCGTGCCGATCAATCCCGCTCGTCGGGCAGCGGCTTCGGCATCGGCCTTTCGATCGCGCGCTCGATCGCCGAGGGGCACCACGGCTCCATCCGCGCCATCGCGGACGACAGGAAGATCACCTTCACCGCCGAGCTCAAATAAACGGCTTTTGGGCAAGAAGAACGCTTCGCAGAAGTTCTGCGAAGCGTTCTTCTTATCAAAGGCTTTTCTCCCCGCCCGTGACGGTCTCGATGGCGCAGGCAATGAACTTTTTCGCTGCGGGTGAGGCCTCTTTGAGCGACGGGACCGAGATGCCGAGCGTCACGAACTGCGGCGGGTCGAACGGGACCTCCGCCACCGTACCGCTCCACTTGCGCGAGATGAGCCGCTGGTTGAAGCTGACGCCGAGCCCCGCCTCGACCATGTTGTAGGTCGTGAAGCCGTCGCGCGTCGTAAAGCAGGTCTGCGGGTGCAGGTCGTGCTGCTCGAGCAGGCGGTCCTGATCGGTGTCGTGATTGGGCGAGGTGTGGATGAACGGCTCGTTCTGCAAGCGCGTAAGCGGAAAGGCATCCGCCTCTGCCAGCTCGTGTCCGCGCGGCAGCCACGCGACCAATTCGTCGCGAAAGACCGGCAGCCAGTCGTACTTGTCGCCGTGCATCTGCGCGCCGAAGCAGCAGTCGACCGAGCGCTCGTTCAGCCAGCGCGCCATCTCGAGGTTGCCGCCCTCCTGCATGCGCACGGTCACGCCCGGATAGCGGGCGCGGAACGCCGTCAGGATCTCTGGCATCCACAGGGCCGAAATGCTGTAATAGCAGCCGATCGTCAGCGAGCCCTTTGACACGCCGCCGATCTCCGCGCTGAGCTGCTCGGCGTTGTGATGCGCGCGCACGACCTCGCGCAGCAGCGGCAGCATGAGCTTTCCGTTTTCCGTGAGCTGCACGCCCTTTTTGCTGCGAAGAAACAGCGGAAAGCCAAGCTCTTCTTCCAGCGTGCCGATCATGCGCGTCACGCCCGACTGCGTGTAGCCCAAAAGCTCCGCCGTGGCCGTCAGGCTGCCGAGCTCTGCCGCGGCAAGGAACGCCTCGCATTTGACCGCTTCCATACGCCCTCCTATCCATGATTTTATGTCATGTTTTTCATTTCAAATAACCGTTTGCGTCATGTTTTCTCTTATTCTACAATAGCAGTCAGAAACCGTCAATCCTGTTTTTGAAACGAGGTCTTTTTTCATGGAGCATCGTCTTTCTTTTTCCTGCGACTATCTTGAGGGCGCGCATCCCGCCATCCTGCAGCGCCTGTGCGAAACGAATTTTGCGCAGACCGCCGGTTACGGCACGGATGAATACTGCGAATCCGCGCGCGAGAAGATCCGCGCCGCTTGCGGCGCGCCGAACGCGGAGATTCACTTCCTTGTCGGCGGCACACAGACGAACGCGACCGTCATCGACGCGCTGCTGCGCTCTTACGAGGGTGTGATCGCCGCGGACACGGGGCACATCAGCGTGCACGAGGCCGGCGCCATCGAGTTCGGCAGGCACAAGGTGCTCACGCTGCCGCAGGAGAACGGCAAGATCACCGCATCCCAAATCCGCGCACTGCTTGATCAGTACGAGGACGACGCGAACCGCGACCACACGGTCATGCCCGGGATGGTCTACCTCTCCCAGCCGACGGAGTACGGCACGCTCTATTCCAAAAAGGAGCTCGCGGCCATCAGCGCGCTCTGCCGCGAAAAGCACCTGCCGCTCTATATCGACGGCGCGCGCCTTGCCTACGCGCTCGCCTGTCCTGAAAACGACGTGACACTGCGCGACCTTGCCGCGCTGTGCGACATTTTCTATATCGGCGGCACAAAATGCGGCGCACTGCTCGGCGAGGCGGTCGTCATTCCCCAGCCGGGGCTCATTCCACACTTTTTCACCATCATCAAGCAGCACGGCGCGCTGCTCGCCAAGGGACGGCTGCTCGGCATCCAGTTCGACACGCTCTTTACCGATGGGCTCTACGAGCGCATCGGTAAAGACGCCGTTCGCTACGCCGGCGCTATCCGGCGCGCAATGGCGGAAAACGGCTATTTGCCCTGTTTCCCCTCCCCGACGAACCAGAGCTTCTGCATCGTCAGTGAGCAGCAGCGCAAAGAGCTCGCCGAGCGCGTGGACTTCTCCGTCTGGGAGCAATATGACGAGACGCACAGCATCATCCGCTTTGCCACAAGCTGGGCGACGCGGGAAGAGGATGTGAACGCGCTCTGTCGCATCCTGTGCGAGTGCACCGCGCAGGAAAAGGTAGCGTCCTAAAATCAAAAAAGAGCTTTCTCCGCCTGGAGAAAGCTCTTTTTCATTGTACTTTTGCTCAGTTCTTTTTCATCATCTGCTCGTCCTGCTGCAAAAGCTGCTGCGTGATGATATCGATCTGACGGTGCTTGGCCATGCGGTCGGCGATGTTGTTCTGCACCAGCTCCGTCTCCTGATGGCCGCGGAAGGACAGCTTAAGCAGAATCGGCGTCAGGATCGTGCCGCATACGACCGTGATGACGACCGGCGTCATCATCGCGGGCGACAGCACACCCATCGAAAGGCCGCGGTTGGCGACGATCAGCGCGACTTCGCCGCGGCAGGCCATGCCCACGCCGACCTGGATGCTCTCGCGCGTGGTGAACTGGCACGCCTTGGCGCCAAGGCCGCAGCCGAGAAGCTTCGAGATGATCGAAACAAGCAGCAGCAAAATCGAGAAGACGACCATGCCGCCCGTCAGGCCCGTGATCTGCACATTGATACCGATGCTCGCGAAGAACACCGGCGTGAGCAGAAGATAGCCGAGGGGGTTGTACTTCGTCTGGATGTAGGTGCCCTTGGGCGTGCACGCGACGGCAAGGCCCGCGGCGTAAGCGCCCGTGATGTCGGCCACGCCGAAAAATTCCTCCGCGCAGTAGGCCATCACAAGGCACAGGACAAAGGCGAACACGGAGTTTCTGTGGCTGGCCCAACCGTGCTGACGCTTGAGCATCCAGCAGAAGATGCGGTTCGCGCCAAAGCCGACCACGAAGGCAAAGATGAAGAAACCCACGATCTTGATGAGCACCGTGCCGATGCTCTCATCGCCGCCGGCGAGGCTGCAAACGAGCGTCAAAGCGATCAGGCCGAGCACATCGTCAATGAGCGCGGCGGCCAGGATCGTGTTGCCGACCTTGGTCTCGAGCTTTTTCATCTCCTTGAGCGTTTCGACCGTGATGCTCACGGACGTGGCCGTCAGGATGGTGCCGATGAAGATGTTTTCGATAAAGCCGGTGCTCTCGATGAGTCCCAGCTCATCCGCGCCCCATGCAAGCGCCGTGCCCATGAGAAACGGCACGACCACGCCGAGGACCGCGACCATGAAGCCCGCCTTGCCGCTGTGCTTGAGCTCGTTGACGTCCGTGCCCATACCGGCGGAGAACATCAGCACGATGACACCAAGCTCGCTGAGTTGCTTGGTGAACTCCGTTTCCGAAAGAAGGCCAAGGCCCGCGGGGCTGAGGATCAGGCCCGCGATCAGCGCGCCCACGACCTGCGGCATCTGAAACTTCTGCGCAATGAGGCCCAGAATCTTCGTGCTCAGCAGAATCAGCGCAAGATCCAGCAAAAAGTGATACGACATATTGATTTCCTCCCAAACTCTCTGATCTCTATCCAAATTCTTCCGTTTCATTTCGCGAGGCTCTATTCTAACTTCTTTTTTTCTTTTTTCAACAGTCAGAATCACCAAGGAAACGGAAGAATTTCTGCACAGCTCAGGCAAAATGCAATATATCTTTCATTTTTAACGTGAAATGTTTGCTTTGATTCCGTTTCCATAGCCGTTTTCACAAAAAGCAGCGTCAAATGCGGCGTTAAGAAGCCGTGAAATATGGACAAGTTCATTGAATTTCTCTATGATTTACAGGGATGTCGTCTATATTGTCCACTCATCGCGCACATTTTGTCGCTCACGCCCATTTTGCATCTTTTCCTGCATTTTGCGCATTTTCGTCGCACAATGCGCCGTTTCTCCCCTTGCCGCAGCGGCGCGGGCGTGGTAAAATCGGCCTTGTGACATGAACAAAGGAAAGGACGAGCCATGAATCAGAAAGAACTCAATGAACTGCGCCGGCGCTTCCGGCTCGATAAGAACAATTTCAGCCGCGTGTACGGCTGCTATGTGAACTCCAACCGTGAGATCATTGCGTGGGTCGATACCTCGATGGGCCTCATGCGGCAGGAGGAGCAGGAGATGTACCTGGGCCTTCTCAAAAAGTCCCTCTCCGGCACGCTTGGCAAGAACCTCATCGACGTGGTGTTCTCCACGCAGCAGGTCGCCGACAGCGATGAGCACCGCCTCTTGCAGACTCTTCGCCAGACGGAGCTCAAGGACCCCGCCTCGCGCGAAACGCTCTGCCGCCAAATCATCGACTGCATCGACATGGGCGAGACAAACTATCTCATCCTCCTCGCCGCCGACGCCTACGACGTGCCGCACCGCAGCAAGGATGACGAGATTCAGGCCGACGCGTCGAGTGATGTCTTCAAGTACTTCGTCTGCTCCATCTGCCCCGTCAAGGCCCCGACACTCGAACTGCGCTACGACCTTGACCAGAGCGAGTTTCACTCAAGCTCCACCGGCTACATCGCGACCTCGCCCGAGCTCGGCTTCCTCTACCCCGCGTTCGACAACCGCACGGCGAACATTTACAATGTGCTGTTCTACTCGAAAAACGCCGCGGAGATCCATCAGGAGGTCATCGACGCGCTGTTCCACGTCGACCCGCCGATGTCTGCCGAGGAGCAGAAAAACGCCTTTGGCTCGGCGCTTGCCGACGCGCTCGACAAGGATTGCAGCTACGATGTCGTCCAGTCCGTGCACGAGCAGATCAGAGCGCGCATCGAAGATCACAAGGAGAGCAAAGACCCCGAGCCGCTCGAAATGACGGCGGGCGACGTCGGCGGCATCCTCGCCAACAGCGGCGTGAACGACGAGCAGATTGCAGCGTTCCAGCGCGAGTGCGATGAGCAGTACGGCGAGAACGCCGCGCTGAACCCGAACAACATCATCGAGAGCAAGAAGTTTGAGATCACGACCCCCGAGGTCAAAATTTCCATTGCACCGGAGAACAGCTATATGATCGAAGCGCGCGTCATCAATGGCCGCAAATACCTCCTCATCCCCGCCGACGACGGCGTGGAGGTCAACGGCATCGGCGTCAACATCCCCGGTCTTGCGAAAGATGAATAAAAAAAGGAGAGAGGCCGCAGCTTCTCTCCTTCTCTTTTTGACCATTTACGCCCTGCTCTTGTAGAGGTCAGCGATGATATCGGCGCACTTGTCGATGCCGAGCTCGCCGCTGTCGAGCGTGATGTGGTAATTCTGCGCGTAGCCCCACTTCATGTTCGTGTAGAAGCGGTGATAGGCCGCGCGGCGCTTGTCCTTGTCGCGCAGGCGCTGCTCGGGCGACTGCTCGCGCTCGCCGTAGACCTCGACGATGCGCTTGGCGCGGAACGCCATATCCGCGTGGATAAAGACCTTGAGGCACTTGGCCTTGTCCTGCAAAATGTAGTCCGCGCAGCGGCCGACGATGACGCAGGGCCCCTTTTCGGCAAGCTCGCTGATGACGCGGCACTGAATTTCCCATAGGATGTCCTCGTTCGTCGGGCCGAACGCGCGGTTCGAGAGCGCTGAGGCCAGGAAGCCGCCGGGTGTGTACTCGCCCGCCTCCTTGACATAATTTTCTGCAAAGCCGCTCTCCTCGGCGATCTTCTGGATGAGCTCTGAGTCATAGCAGGGGATGCCGAGCTGCTCTGCGACCTTTTTGCCGACCGTGCGGCCGCCGCTGCCGAATTCACGGCTGATGGTGATAATTCGATTCATAATACAGTTGCTCCTTCCGTATTGAGTTCCCGATACGTTTTTACAATCATAACCGCCGCAATGACGAATGTCAACACATCCGACACCGGCATGGAGTACAGCACGCCGTCAAGGCCGAAAAAGCGCGGCAGCAGCAGTGCAAAGCCCACGCCGAACACGACCTCGCGCACCATGGAGAGCATCGTGGATGAGAACGCCTTGCCCACAGCCTGCAAAAAGATGAAGCAAGCCTTATTGACGCAGGCGAGCACCATCATACAGAGGTAGGTGCGGAATGCCTTAATCGCAAAGTCTGTGTAGTAGCTGCTCTCGTTCGCCGCGCCGAAGACGGCGATGAGCTGACGCGGGAAGCCCTCGGCCAGAATGAGCGCGACGGCGCCGACGATCGCCTCGCAGAGCAGGAGCTTTGTAAAGAGCACATGCACGCGCGTCTTTTTCCCCGCGCCCATGTTGTAACCTACGACGGGAATGCAGCCCGCCGCCATGCCGACGACGATGGAAATGACGATCTGGAAGAACTTCATCACGATGCCGACGACGGCCATCGGGATCTGCGCGTACTGCTCCTGCGAGAATATCTCATCCAGCGCGCCGTACTTGTGCAGCATGTTGTTGATGGCCGCCATTGCCGCGACGAGGCTGATCTGCGAGAGAAAGCTCGTGATGCCGAGCGTCAGCATCCGGGTACAGAGGCTTGCGTGCAGGCGGAAGTCTCCCTTTTCCGGCTTGACGGTCTTCATGCGGCAGAGGTACCACACCGCGAGCGCCGCTGTGACGATCTGGCCCAACACGGTGGCGACCGCCGCGCCCATCATACCCCACTTACATTCAAAGATGAAGATGGGGTCTAAAATGATGTTGAGCACCGCGCCCGCGAGTGTGGAGATCATGGCAAACCGCGGGTCGCCGTCGGCACGGATGACAGGGTTCATCGCCTGACCGAACATATAAAACGGGATGCCGAGCGAGATATAGAAGAAATACTCCTGCGCGTAATGAAAGGTCTCCTCGTTCACCGTGCCGCCGAACATCGAGATGATAGCGTCGGCGAAGATGAGGTACAGCGCCGTGAGCACAAGGCTGCTCGCAATCGACAGCACGACCGCGCTGCCGACGCTCTTTCTTGCCTCTCCCACTTCGCCCTTGCCGAGCGAAATGCTGACGAACGCGCAGCAGCCGTCGCCGATCATCACGGCGATGGCGAGCGCCACGACCGTGAGCGGAAAGACGACGGTATTGGCCGCGTTGCCGTAGGAGCCGAGATAGCTGGCGTTGGCGATGAAGATCTGGTCGACGATGTTATAGAGCGCGCCGACGAGCAGCGAGATGATGCACGGGACGGCGTAGCGCCGCATGAGCTTTCCCACGCGCTCCGTCCCCAAAAACTGGTTCGTGTTTTCCATGGTGGTCTTCCTCCTGCACATAAAAATAAGAGATGCGTTCCGCCGGATCAATCCGGACTTACGCATCTCTGCCGCACGATTTGACTATGAAGTTGTCTTCTCCCTCCTTTTTCCGCAAAAAAGCGTGCGGCGTTTCTGCAACTGGATTTACACAGAAACGCCACACGCTGTGAATTGATTTTATCAAATTGTTCTGAGCAATTCAAATGTTTTTTGCGGCACGGGCCGCAAATTTTATTCAGTCCTGCTCCATGAAGCTGCGGATATAGGCGATCAGCATTTTCGCCGTGCCCTCGAAGCCGAGCACATCGCTCTTGACGGTCATGTCGTAGCCGCGGGCGTCGCCCCACTTCGTCTCGCAGTAGTAGTTGTGGTAGGACTTTCTGGAGCGGTCGACCTCTTTGATCTCCTCGATCGCGTCCTCGGCAGACAGGCCCTTCTTCTCCATCACACGGCCGACTTTGGCTTGCTGGTTGCCGCAGATGAAAATGCTCAGCATATTGGGGTTGCCCTTGAGCACCTGGTCGCTGCAGCGGCCGATGATGAGGAAGCTCTCGCCGTTTGCTGCCTTGTCACGCAGCATGGCGAACGTCTTTTCCGCCACGTTGACTTCAAGAGAATTGGAATACTTGCCGATGCGGCGCGAGGCAAAGAAGTTGACGGGCTTTTCGTCCATCTTGCGGATCATTTCCTCGCTGTAGCCTTCGGAAACGATCTCCTTTTCGATGGAGTCCTTGTCATAGAGCTTAATACCGAGCTCTTGCGCGATCATGTCGGCAATGTAATGGCCGCCGCTGCCGTGCTCGCGGCCAAGGGTGATGATGATCTGGTTTTTCATGGGATCGCACTCCTTTCCTTTTTCCGTTTACAGATAGCGCAGGAATAAGTAGGCCGTGGACACCGCCATAACGATGATCGTCGCGGGCACGCAGTACTTGCAGTAGCGGCCCCAGCCGATGGGATAGCCGCCCTTGGCCGAAGCCGAAGTGCCGACGACGTTGGCGCTCGCGCCGATGGGCGTCGCGTTGCCGCCGAGGTCCGTGCCGAGCGAAAGCGCCCAGGCAAGCACGCCGATATCCATGCCCTCTGTCGCGGCGATGGCGCGGATGACAGGGATCATGGTCGCGGCAAAGGGGATATTGTCGACAAAGGCGCTCGTGATGGCCGAGAGCCACAGAATGACGATCACAATAACCGCGATATTGCCCTCACTGACCGAGGTGATGAAGTTCGCGATCATGTTGAGCACACCTGTCTTTTCAAGGCCCGCCACGGAAACGAACAAGCCGATGAAAAAGAGCAGCGTCTTATAGTCCACGCCCTTCATGATTTCTATAACAGATTTTTTGCCGCTGGTCAAGCCCAAAACGATCAGCGTCAAAATCGCGACAATCACGCCGATGCACGCGACGGAAAGCTCCGTCTGCGCGTGCGTGATGAGCAGCACGACCGCCAGCAGGAAAACGCCTGCGCTCGCAAGAAATGCCTTCTTGTTCGTGATGGCCGTCGAAGGCTCGGGACAGGTGACGGGGCCGCCGTTGGCATGCTCGGCGCGCTCAAGTTCCTTGCGGAAGCAGAGCGTGAAGTAAATGAGCATGAACACAAAGCAGATTGCCACGACCGCGCCGGTATTTTCGATGAAGTCGAAGAATGTGTAGCCGAGCGAGGTGCCGATGATGATGTTCGGCGGGTCGCCGCACATCGTGGCCGCGCCGCCGAGGTTCGCGCAGAAAATTTCAGACAGGATCATCGGCACGGGGTCGAATTTCATCGTCTGCGCCAGCTCGAGCGTAACGGTGGCGAGAAACAGCACGACCGTGATGCTGTCGATGAACATCGACAAAAACGCCGAGAGCGACATAAAGCAGATGAGCAGCGGCACCGCGCGGTAGTGTACGAGCTTGGCAAGCGTTAGGCACAGCCAGCGGAAAAAGCCCGCCTTGCCGAGGCCCTCGACCATGATCATCATGCCGGCGATAAACAGGATCGTCGACCAGTTGATGCCAGCGGTGCTCTCCTCACTTGCGCCGTACCAGAATGTGCTCTGGAAAAACGCGCCGAGGTTGAGCGTCTCCCAAATGGCGCTCATCGAGCGCATGCAGACGCCGAACACCAGCACGAGCACGAGCGCGCCGCTCCCGAGCGTAATGTAATGCCGTTCAAACTTATCGAGGATAATAAGCAGGAACATAGTGACAAAAATGCAGATGGCAATGATCTGAGCAAACATGTTATTCCTCCCTGTGCTGTGGAATTCCCAGCGCGAGTCATTATATCGGTCTCTTACGCGGAAGCGAAATGTTATCTTGACATGGAGGATATGTCATTTTTCTATGCCGTCCGAATTTTCCTGATTTCATGCGGCTTTTCGACGGTGTTTACTTTTCGTCAAGGTTCTGTTCTTTTTTCCCGAATACGCTTGCGCCGCCGCTTCGCTTCTGTTACAATCAGTCTTGCCGTCCGCAAGGTGCGGACGAATGCTTTTCTCTTCCGTCAAATTTTACGCAGTCAGGTTCCTCGCCGCCGCGCAGAACCCCAATCATTTCTTTTTCAGAGGAGCTTGCTATGAACATCAGCTACGACAGCTATCGTGTCTTTTATTACGCCGCCAAATACCGCAGCTTTTCGCAGGCCGCCGCGGCGCTCTACAGCAACCAGCCCAACGTGACACGTATGATCCGAAAGCTCGAATCCGAGCTCGGCTGCGCGCTGTTTTTCCGCTCGCCGCAGGGCGTGCGCCTCACGCCCGAGGGGGAGAAGCTCTACACGCACATCGCCGTCGCGTTTGAGAGCATCGAGGCAGGCGAAGAGGAGGTCCTCTCCGACCAGAGCTTGCAAAGCGGTATCGTCCACATCGCAGCGAGCAGCCTTGCCCTGCGCACGCGGCTTTTGCAGGTGCTCGCGCGCTACCGGCGCGCATACCCGCACGTGCGCATCTGCCTGACGAACCACTCTGCCTCCCACGGCCTCGCCGCCGTGCAGAACGGCCTTGCCGACTTCGCCATTCTGGCAGAGGGCGCGTCCGTGCCGGATTCGCTCACGGCGCAGAAGATCGACGAAATTCAGGAGATCCCCATCTGCGGCCCGGCGTTTTTGGAGCTCACCGAGGAGTCCGTTTCGCTCAAAAGGCTTGCCGACTACCCGATCATCAGCTTGACGGAGGGGACATCGTCGCACGACTTTTATGCCGAGCTCTTCCTGCGCCATGGTCTTTCGTTCAGCCCCGATGTGGAGGTCGAGACCACGGCACAGGTGCCGCCCGTGGTGCAGAGCGACCTTGGCGTCGGCTTCGTGCCGTGCGAGATGCTTTACGGCACGCCGGAGGCAAGCGGTATCTACCCCATCACGCTCGAAGAGCCCATTCCCGCGCGCAGCGTCTTTCTCTTCCAGCGCAAGACGCAGCCGCTGAGCATCGCCGCCAAAAAGCTGCGGCAGATGCTGCTCGAAGACGCGCCGCAGGAGAGTGGAAAATAAAAAGCAGAGTCCCGCCGGTTTCGAACCGGCGGGACTTCTTTCATATATGAATGCTTAATCGGCACGCTGCACACGCTTTTCTTTGCGGTCAAGATAGAGGTAGAAGCCGACGTTCAGAAGCACGCCGACCAGCGTGGACACCGGCGCGGCAAGGCCGATCTTCGTCAGGCTCGCGTTCGGCTGGATGCTCATCACATACGCAAACGGCAGGCGGACGAGCAGCGTTTGGATGAGACCCTGTGCCATGACCCAGAGCGTCTTGTTGTTGCCGTTGAAGTAGCCGAGCATGCTGAAGAGGATCGCCGTCAGGATGGTCTCGGGCGCGAAGCCCTTCAGATACTCAAAGCCTTTCTGCACGACCTCGGCATCCGGCGAGAAGATTCCCGCCAACGCATCGCCCTTGAGCATCACGAGCGCGAATACGGCGCAGCCAAAAAACAGCCCCACGCCGATGCCCGTCAGCATCGACTGCCTTGCGCGCTTCTGATTTCCCGTGCCCACGTTCTGCGCGACGAACGACGCCATCGACTGCATCAGCGCGCTCGGGATCAGCATGGCAAAGTTGACGATCTTGCTCGCAACGCCGTAGCCCGACGACGCTGTCAGGCCCAGCCGGTTGACGAACGCGCAGAGCGCGAGGAACGACAGCTGCGTCAAAAACTCCTGCAAGGCGAGCGGCAGACCGATGCTCAAAAACTTTCTGCACTGGGGATTCAGGCGAAAGTCTGCGCGCGTGATGGCGAACGGCAGTTTCTTTCTGACGAGCAGTGTGACCGCGAGCACCACGCTGACAGCCTGCGCCAGAACCGTCACGATGGCCGCGCCCGCGGCGTCCATGTCAAAGCCCGCAACTAAAACGAGGTCGCCCGCGATGTTGACGATGCACGCCACCAGCACAAAAAGGAGCGGCGAGCGGCTGTCGCCAAGACCTCTAAAGATGGCAGAGAGCAGGTTATACGCAACGATGAAGAAAATTCCGCCTCCGCAGATGCGCACATAGCTCACCGTGAGACCGACGGCCTCCTCAGGCGCCTGCATCAGAACAGAGATTGGCCGGGCAAAGCCCACGAGCAGGATAAATATCCCGACGGACAGGATCGTGAATACGACCGCCGCGCCGCCGAGGACCGCGCTGATCTGCTCCGGCCGTTTTTCGCCGAGATACCGCGCGATCAGGACCGTAACGCCCATCGCAAGCTGCGTGACCACAAAGGTCACGAGGTTCAAGATCTAGCTGCCGGTCGAAACGGCGGAGAGGCCCGCCGTCGAGCCGAACCGGCCGACGACTAACAGGTCGACCGCGCCGTAGCCCGCCTGCAAAATGAGCGCGCCGAGCACAGGCAGCATGAAGAGCGACAGCTTTTTCAAAATGCTGCCCTGCGTAAAATCGCTGTGATCAGTAGTCAAGGGTAATTCTCCTTTCGGCCATGACGTCGTAAAGCGCCTGAATGGTGCGGATGGTGCACGCCGCATCCTCGTCGGAAATATCGTCGAGAAGCGGCGCGAGCTGGGCGAAAAACTGCTCGTTGAACGTCTGCGAGAGCTTTCTCCCCTGCTCGGTGATGGTGAGATACGTCACGCGCCCGTCCTCTGCCGAGGCGGACTTTTGCAGATACCCTTTGTCCTCCATCTCCCCGACTGTGCGCGTCACGCCGGGGCGCGGCAGATGCAGCGCGTCGCTGATGTCGGACACCTTGACGCGCACGCCCTCGCGCTCGAGCCGCTCGATCGCGTCGAGATACTGGATATAGGACGACGTGACGCCCTTCGGCAGCGCCGGGAGCAGCTCACGGGCGCGCTTGGCCTGATAGCAGGCGTCCAGCAACGCCTTGATCTTTTCAACGGTCATAGTTACCTCCTGCATGTAATTATCTTTGTTAATTATCTTTGGTAATTATAAGAGTATCATACAGAATTGTCCATGCGCAATTTGAAAGAAAACACACCCGACGTTTCCTCCCCAAATTTGTGCAAAAAGCCCCGCCGTTTTCACAGCAGGGCTTTTCTCTTCACTTTTTTACAGATTCAGCAGCGTTTCGCTCAGGCGCTTGCCGGCGCTTCCGGCAAAGTCCTCCGCCCGGCGGATGCGCAGGAACGACGCGCCGTAGATCATGCGCTCGTTTTCAAGCTCTCCGTCCTCGCCGAGGAAAATTCCGATGACGTGCACGCCCTCGCGCCGGAGCTTTCGCACCTGAAAGCAGGTGTCGCGGATGGCGGCGTCGCCGACGTAGGTTTCCGGCGCGTCCTCGCGCTTGCGGCCGCTGACCATGTCGTTCGGTAAGCCGTCGCTGAACACGATGACGATCTTGTGCTCCTCGCGCCGCTTTTTGAGGTCGAGTCCCGCCGCGGCCAGCGCAAGGCCGTCGCGGTTATTCGACGTCGCGCGGTACTCCAAAATGCGGCGGTCGGCCTCGCTCTTGTCGTCGTAGTCGCGGAAGCGCCGCAGCACCGTGTAGTTGCCGTAAGTGCAGTAGCTCATCACGCGGTGCGGAATGCGGATGCGACTGAGCGCCGCGCTGAAGAGGTAGCTTTGCAGCGCCACCATGCTCTGCCGCACGCTCTGCGAGCCGCTTGCGTCGATCAAAAGCTCCACGACGACGGCGGACGGTTCCTGCCGGACGATCTTTTCAAAGAGCTGCGGATTTTCGCAGCGGCCGACCTTCCAGAGCAGATCGTTTTGCAGCACGCCGTGGTCGGCGCGGTAAACGTCCGGCTCGCTGCGCAGGCTCAGCGCATTGCGAAAGGCCTGCTCGATGCTGCGGATGCCCTGACGCGCGGCGTCCTCGTGCTCTTGGAGCATTTTGAGGTTGCCGTCCCGACTGGCGCGCAGCGATTGGGCGCGCGGTTCACTGCCCGCGTAGGCGTCCGCGCTCAGGCCGTCGGTGAAGAGGAGCTTTCGCTCCTCGTGGATGCCGGTGCAGACAGCGCTTTCGATCTCCTCCATCGCCTGCTCGGTCTGAAAGCTGGGGCCAAAGTTGCGCATCAGATACTCCGGAATGCCGGCGAGCGCGTCGTCCGGCAGGACGAGGCCATCGGCCGATGCCTCGCCCGCCTTGTCGTATTGGAGTTCCATCTCCTCGGTCTGCGTCCACTCGATGTCCCCTGGCGCAGCTGTGGGCTCCCATTCCTCCGTCTCGCGCTCGGGTAAGATGTCCTGATTGTGGTCGGGCGCAAAATAGCGGATGAAAATTTTGCGGTACAGAAGTGCCGCGAGCTCGACGAGCGACTTTGCATCCGCGCAGCTCTCGCTGCGCGCGGCAAGGTCGTCAAACTCCGCCAGCATATCTTCAAAACCGCCAAAATTTTTCATAATGCGGCGGTCGCCCTCCGTCGCCGCGGCGGGAAACTGCTTCGTCAGATCGTAAATGTACATCCAGCCGCGCGAGCTGCGCCGGTAGCGCAGAAGGTCGCCGCGCAAAATTTCGCCCGCCGCCTGCTCCGCCATCACAGCGACGCCCGGGCGCTCGTCGATCAGCCTTGTCCGCACGGCGCGCTCGACGCACAGATGCGCGATGGGCAGCAGCACGTTCATATCGTAGGCCGCGTAGCGGTGCCGCCGCAGCCACAGATTCAAGTCATCGAGCCCGAAAAACTTGTCCGCCCCGCCGAGGACAACGCCCTCGTACACCTCCACCATGCCGCCCGCGCGCTCAAAGGGTTCGCTCATCTTCTGCACATACTCGGGATAGGTCCGCTTGCGGTGATCTTCGGAAACAGTCAAAAATAGGCTCTCTTCTCTGCCGATGCTCATCTCTTCAGGCAAAGCGCGTCAGCGCTACGTCGCGCACGAGCGCATACTCGTACTCATCGAAGCATTTATTCGTGATGCTCACGGCGATGGCATCCTTCGGTGCCATGCCGTCGGTCATCAAGTGCAAAGCGGCGATCATGCCGCGCATATCGACGGAGTTCGTCGAGATCTCGCCGTTCACGGCCTTGGCGTTCAGATCGAGGAACAGCCCCGTGCAGCGCTTGATGTTCTCGTCCGATGCCTCGGACACGTTGGCACGCAGCAGCTCGCAGAGCTGGGGTTCCTCGAGCGTCGGCATGCGGATGACCGTAAAGCGCGAGACAAGCGCTTCGTTCAGCTCGCGCGTACCGGCGTAACCGTAGTTCATCGTGGCGATGAAGCGCGCGGCGGGGTGGATAGGGATACACTCATAGCCCGGCACGTCGATGAGGCGGCGGTAGTCGAGCGCGGAGTGCAGCACGGCCACAGCGTCGTTTTTTGCCATGTTGATCTCATCCAAGATGCAGAAGCCGCCGTACTGCGCGGCGAGCGCGACAGGGCCGCGGCGCAGCCGCACCTCGCCGCCGGTGAAGGTGTCGGTGCCGATGAGCGTGCTGCTGTCGGTATTCACATGGAACGACACAGTGTAGACCGGACGGCGGAACAACCACGCAAGGTTGTCCGCCAAGATATTTTTGCCCGTGGCCTTGCCGCCGGAGAGCAAAACGTTCTCCCCCTGCAGAAGCGCGGCGACAGCCAGCTCCATGATCTCATCGCCGATGAATTTGACGGGCGGCTCGGCGATGCGGCTGCGCACCGTCTCGTCCGCGACGTATTGCTTTTTGAATTGCTCCAAACGGAGCGATAGATCCTGTCTCATGTCTTTGATAATTCCCTTCTGTGTGCGGAAACGACTCCCGCGCAATGCGCCTTTTCAGCGCTTTTCCATGCAGAGCATTATAATATTCATGCGGAATATTGTCAATTTGCGCCGCCGTTGCGCGCGGGAAAAAACTGTGGTAAAATGAATGCAGAAAACTCCATTTTCAAAAAGGGGGCCGTATTATGCTGACGATCTTCAACCGCAAGGAACTCATCACCACGATGGACATGCAGCGCCAGGCCAATATCCGCAGCGTCCTGTCCGCCAACGGCATTGCCTACACGGTCAGAACCGAGAATTTGCAGGGCTCTTCCGCGTTCGGCGGCCGCAGCCGCGGGCGCAGCGGCAGCTTCGGCGTTGACCCGAACTATTCGTATGAATATCATATCTACGTTCACAAAAACGACTATGAAAATGCTCTGAGACTGATTCGGTAACGTCCCTGAGCCCTAGAACGATAAAAGGCATTCCGCGCGATAGACGGGTGTCCGTAAAACAGTTAATCCTCCGTATGGCTTAGACCATGCGGAGGATTTGTTTATGTCTAATCTTCAAACTTGCTGGCGGCAAACGGTTTGTCAAAACCGTTTGCGGACGGCAAGTCCACAAGGGATAGCCGCATAAGCGGCGCAAGGGGGGTGTAGCCACCTTGACGGAACGAAGTGACGCAACATTCCCGGTCGGGCAGTTTTCTTCTGCTGACCGGGAATGAAGCTCCGCAGGACGCACATACTCCCGATAGGAGAGTA
>ERZ837380.413-NODE-413-length-64626-cov-12.598767_pt1 | contig 64626 bp, 66 predicted proteins | sample MGYA00519685_ERZ837380 | MGnify/ENA primary metagenome ERZ837380 (study PRJEB31850, sample SAMEA3708817) | human gut metagenome | biome: human gut; feature: human-associated habitat; material: faeces | place: China | collected 2014 ...
TTAAATTTTATTCAAAAAAATATAATTTTATAAATTTTTCAAAATTTTTTTATCTATTTTCTAATGTATTTTATATTGAGTTGAATAACAGAAATTTTTTTATTTTTATAAAATTATTTTAAATAAATGTATATATTTTGTTTTTTTATTGCTATAATGGTTACTAAAGAATGGAGTGATTTTTTTGAACGAAACAAATGATATAATTATGCAATTTTTTGAGTGGTATTTGCCTGCAGATTCTATGTTTTGGAAAGATGCATTAAATCAAATAGACTATCTTGCAAGTCTTGGTATAAATTATGTATGGCTCCCTCCTGCTTATAAGGGTGCTAGTGGTATTTTTGATGTTGGATATGGTGTTTACGATTTATACGATTTAGGCGAGTTTAATCAAAAGGGAGATATAAAAACAAAATACGGAACAAAGGAAGAATATCTAAACTGTATAAAGGCTTTTCAATCTAAGAATATTAAAGTTTTAGCAGATATTGTCTTTAATCAAAAAATGGGTGCTGATGAAACAGAAGATGTTATTGCAATAGAAGATAATCCCGTAAATAGAAATCAGGCTGTGTCTGAGCCACACGAAATTAGAGCTTGGACAAAGTTTACTTTACCACGGAAGAAACAACACATATTCTTCTTTTAAATGGAATTGGACTCATTTTCACGGTGTAGACTGGGATGATAAGCAAAAAAAGACTTCTGTTTTTAGATTTTACGGAAAGCATTGGGATGAGTCTGTAGATAAAGAGAATGGAAATTTTGACTATTTAATGGGCTGTGATGTTGATTTAAATAATGTGGATGTTGTGGAAGAGCTTACCTCTTGGAGTAAGTGGTATTTAGATTTAACTAAGGTTGATGGCTTTAGAATTGATGCAGTAAAGCATATTAGAGCATCATTTTTTGCGGATTGGCTAGACGAACTTCAGGATTATTCTACAAAGCCTTTATTTACTGTTGGCGAATATTGGAGTGGTAATGTGGAGTCTTTAAAAAATTATCTTGAGGCTACTAAAAATAAAATGTGTTTATTTGACGTGCCTCTTCACTACAATTTGTTTAATGCTTGTCATAGTAATGGTCATTTTGATATGAGAACCATTTTTAGCAATACTTTAGTTGCCTCTGTTCCAGATAAAGCCATAACATTTGTAGACAACCACGACACAGAACCTGGTCAAGCTTTAGAATCTTGGATAGACGACTGGTTTAAGCCCCACGCTTATTCTCTAGTATTACTTAGAAAAGAAGGAATACCTTGCATTTTTTATGGTGACTTATATGGCATTCCTACAAAAGGAATTGGTAATAAAATGTCGCTCCTAGAGAAATTAATTTATGCAAGAAAACACTTTGCATACGGAAAGCAAACTGATTATTTTAGTAGCTCTAATGTAATTGGTTGGGTTCGTGAAGGAGATGAAATGCATCCTTCTTCTGGTATGGCTGTTATACTAACAAACGGTTCTGGCGGATGTATTCAAATGAATGTTGGAAAAAAACTTGCAAATTCTGTTTTATACGACTATTTAGGGAATTTAAAAGAACCTGTATATGTAGACAGTGACGGAAATGGAATATTTTACGTAAAAGACGGAAGCATATCTATTTGGACATTGCAGGAATCTTAAAACAATTGAAAAAGAAATATTCAATGCCAAATTTAAATATCTTATTTAAGATTATAAATTATAAATATTTAAACCCTAATACAATTGTAAAAAGAATATTCTTCGTCAAAACATCTTCAAACTTATTTTTAATTATAAATCATCAATTAAAAATAAGTTATTCGAGTTCTTGACTTGAATATTTTTTTCCAATGTATTAGGGTTTATTTAAGTACTCCTATAACATCAACTTTAAATAAACTATTTAAAGTTATCATTGAATATTCTTTTATAATATTTCTTTTTCAATTGTTTCTACATATACCAGCAATTATTTATTTTTTGCAATTGCTGCTTTTATTTTTATTCCCTGCTCTTTAAACATTTTCTCATGTTCTGTTTCTATATTTTCTTCTCCATTCCAAAAGTCTTTTTCTTCTGCTAGATTGTAAGTTACTTTTTCTAAATCAAATCCCGCTTCTTTAAAGTAAGTTAAGCTGTCTGTAAATAAATTGTCGTCATCGGTTTTAAAATAAATACAGCCATCCTTTTCTAAAAATTGTTTGTATTTTTCTAGTTGTCTTGTATGTGTTAATCTTTTTTTATGGTGTTTTCCTCTAGGCCAAGGGTTGCAAAAGTTTATGTAAATTCTACCTATTTTATCTTCTGGACTAAATATATTTAAAATTCTGTCTATATCGTATCTTGTAATGTATATATTTTCTGGTTTTTGTTTTATTTCTTTATAACTCTCTTCTATTTTTCTTTTAGCAAGTCCAAGCATTGCATCAACTAAATCTATTGCAATGTAATTTCTATTTAAATTTTTTGGTGCAATTTGAGAGATAAATCCTCCCTTTCCACAACCAAGTTCTAAGTGTATTGGAGCTTTATTTTTAAATAAGGTTTCCCACTTGCCTTTGTATTCTTCTGGATTATCTATATAAAATTTGCTTGCTTCTAGTTCGGGTCTAGCCCATTTTTTAAAACGTATTCTCATTTTTAGTTTTCCTCCTTAAAGTTTCATTATCATACTAATAAAATAAATACTATGATACCACGTAATTTTTGCAAGAACCTCTTGCAAAAATTCAAAATTTGGATATTCTTTTGCAAATTTTCTCATATATTTTAAATTTCTTACTGAAAATCCTTTTATTTCAGGGAATTTCATCTTTAAATCAATTGATAAATTATATATTTTTTTCTTTTATTAGTTCATACTATATCATAAAATTTAAAACTTTTCCATTAAAATTGCGAAGATTTAGACATATATTAATTCTTTCAACATAATCTTTCCAGCTTGCTGCTTAATTTTTTTCTATTTTTACTATTTTGCACACAAAAAAAGAGTACTTTTTAATAACTTTTCTTATTAACGGTACTCTTTTTAAATAATTTTTATTGTGTTATAATTATTTTACATATTCATTTAAAGGTTTTATTTTGTATTGTAAGTCTCCCATTTTTTCTGTTGTAACATATCCTGCTGGTGCATTTATTACGTCTGGTATTCTGTTTACTATTGTTCCACAAGTTAGTTCAACTGTTGCTGGTTTTGCAACTGTAATTGTTGTATCTGGTTCTCCGTATACTGTCCATTCATTTTTATCGTATTCTTCTTTTGAATATACTTTTCCTATACATTCTGATTCAATTGTTATTCCTTCTTCTGTTTCTGTTGTAACAACAGCACTCATTCCTGTTGCATCTCCTGCTTTTACTGTTGCACCTAATGTTTCTGAATATATGTCTTCTTTATATGTTGTTGGTACTGTAACTTGTGTTTGTGATTTTATTGTAAGTCCTAGTTTTGAGCATAACCATCCATTTACGTTCCACATGTATGATGGTAAATACTCACCAGATTCTATTATTTTTTGTCTTTCCTCGTTGCTTATTCTGTCTACTGATGCAACTTGTTTATCAAATTCGTCTAATGTAAGTCCTGCACCATGTGCTTTTGCTAATGCAATTCCGTAGTCTTCTACATTATAACTAGAACTTCCTTTTATTTTTGTTATTTTTTGTGTTGAACCTGCAATTGATGTTATTAATTGTCCCCAATAAATGTCTTGATAGCCGCTTCCTGTTATTGTGCATCCTGTTTTCTTTGCCATTTCGTCTAATGCTTTAGTGATGCTTGGATTAGAGTTCCAAGGATAAAATGCTTCTTCGCAAGTTGTTATTGCATTTATTCCAAGTCTAGCACATAGCATTAGAGCTTCTTCTACGTCTTTTATTAAGCTCATTGTTTCTACAACACATATGTCTGGTTTTGTAGTTCTTAACATTTCTTCAGCATTTTCTAATGCTGTAACTTTTACTCCTAGCTCTTTTTTTCCCATTATTTGTCCTATGTCTTTTCCAATTACATTTGGATTAACATCTATTGCACCAACAACTTCTCCTCCTTTTTCCATAACATATCTCATTGTGTAAACAGCCATTTTTCCTGTTCCAAATTGAACAACTCTTACTTTTCTGTCCATAATAAAACCTCCTAATTTTGTTATTTATATAAATATTATAACTAATTATAATTATTATATACACTAAAATTTTCCAATGTTTTCTATAAATTTCACAATGCCATTATATAATCCTATAAATAAATTAACTACAATTTGTACTGCCCAATTATCGTTATAAAAATTAATCATCCAGTTATGTGTAAATGGAATAATCCATAAAATTCTAACAATAATTGCAAGTGAAACAAATACAAGAAGCACTGTTATTACATCTCTTATTGTCCATTTATGTTTTATTTTATAGCCTAGACTTCTGAAATATGCTTCGTAATTTTTTCTGTACTCTTCATTTGCTTCTCTCTGAATTTTTTTCATTAGCTTTTTTTGTTCTTTTGGGCTTAGTTTCTGAAATTCATATCTCCAGTCTTCATTTGTTGCATTGTTTGCATTTGCAGTATTTACATTTGTATTATTTATATTTGAATTTAAATTGTAATAATCATAATTTTCTTCGGTATAATCTTGAGGGCTATATTCTTTATTATAGTCTTGACTATATGTGCTGTATTCTTCATTTTTATAGCGATTTGCATAGTTTTGTTCTTTTAATTTGTTTTCTTCTTGCTCTAATTTTGCATCATATTCTGCTCTTTTTATATCATCACTTAAAATACTATAAGCTTCATTTAGTTGTTTCATTTTTTCTTCAGCATATTTCTTGTTTTCTTCTGACTGCACATCAGGATGATACTTTTTTGCAAGTGTTTTGTATGCTTTTTCTATTATCTCTTTAGAAGCTTTTCTGCTTACCTCTAATATGTCATATAAGTTATCCATTATATCCCTCAATTTATAAAATTTGATATTTATAAATTATCATTATTTGAATATTAAGTCAATATTTTTTCCTTTAATCGCAAAATTCGTTTAAAAATTGCCACAAAACTACACATCAAGTTTGCCCAAAAAACTTTTCAACCAAAGAAATTTTCCCAAAAAAGAAGAAACTTTCGCCCAATAGGGACGTCCCTTTTTGGGCGAAAGCATTGTTTTATTATTACAACTTTATGAGCATTTTGAACTAATTTTACAGTATGGCTTTACTTTTTTAGTACATACTATTTTATATAAATGTTAGGATCTACATTTTCACCATCTTTTTTTATTTCGAAGTGGAGATGTGTTTCATCTGCAATTTCAAATGTTGCAGTATTTCCAACTGTTGCAATTGTTTGCCCTTGTTTTACTTCTTCTCCAATTGTTACAAATTCTGCTGTAAGCAAACTAGAATATATGCTTTCAAATCCATTTGAGTGTTCTATTACAACTGTTAGTCCATATCTTGGGTCGTTTTTTATTGATTTTATTTTTCCATCTGCTGCCGCTTTTACCACATCTGTTTTTTCTGCTAAATAATCTATTCCAAGATGAGTAGTCCACTCTTCTAATGTGTTAGAATATACTAAGTTGTCTTTAGAATAGTCTTGCAATTTTTCTCCTTCTACTGGTTTTGAAAAACTTGGATCTTTGCTCGTTTCTTCACTTTTTGTTTCTTCTTGTTTTACCTCAGTTTCTTTTTCTGTGTTTGTTGCTTTTGTTGTATTAGTTTTTGTGTTATTTTTGGTTTCTTCTGCTTTACTAGTATTTACTGCCATTTTTTCTGTATTATTTTTTTCTGTATTTGTAGTGCTTTCTTGCATTTCGTTTACACTTCTTCCAATAGATATGCTTACTGCTTGCGTGTTGTTTTGCATATTTTCCGATGTATTTACCATTGTATTTGTTTCTGCAATTCTTTGTGTATTTGTGGTAAATCTTTTTGCCTGTCTTGTTTGATTATTATTAATTACAATTCCAACCCCAAATGCTATTAATAGTGCTACTGCAACTGCTCCAAGCACCCACATACTTATATTAGATACATAATTTTCGTTTCTTCTTTGACGTCTGTCCATAAATTTAATCACATTCCTTTCTCATTTAAATTAGTATAATTATTTCCATTTCTTATAAATTTATACAATTTTAAAAAAACTTTAAAGGATAGTGCAAATTTTAAAACACAAAAATCTCCCAAAAAAGGGAGTCCCCTTTGGGCGATTTTCTATAGATTTGTGATTTCTACTCCTGTGTAGAAGTGTTTTATTATTTCTTCGCAATTTTGACCTTGTTTTGCAAGGCTATCTGCTCCAGTTTGACTCATTCCAACTCCGTGTCCATAGCCTTTTACAGCAAATTTTATGTTATCCCCCTCTATTTTAACTTCAAAATTTGCAGACCTTAATCCTAATAAGGTTCTTACCTCTACTCCGCGACAGTTCAAGATTTCCAATTTTTACTGTTTTTACTCTATTTCCATCAGTATATTCCAATATTTTTATTGCATCTTCGGCATTATAGTCTATTGTAAAGTTCGAATATTTTTCTTTTATTTTGTTTTCAAATTCTTGTTTGCTAAGCTCTACTTCTGATGCATACTGTGAATAAGCATCTTCTCCAGCTGTTTCTACACTTTGCAAATATGGCAAGTCTGCTCCTCCCCATACAACAGAGACGTTTTCTGTTTTTCCTCCACTGTTTGAATGAAAGAAGGCATCAATTACTTCTCCATTATATGTTATAACTTTTCCCTTTGTTGAATTTACAGCATTTTCTATTTTTGTCCAATATTCATTTTTCAAATTTTCATCCCATTTTGCAAGTCTGTCTTCTTTAGAAATCCAAGCTTGACAACATCTCGAGTCGTCACAAATGTCGGCTTCTTTATGTTTTCCGCTTCCATTTAAAATTATATATGCAGTATATGTTCTAGCTACTATTGCCTGTGCTTTTAGAGCTTCTTCTTCAAAGCTTGCTGGCATTTCTGCAGATACAACTCCTAGCAGATATTTATCCATTTCTAAATTTTCTACTTCTCCAGTTTTACTATGTAATAATTTAATTGTTCCTAACTTTGAATATTCATAATTTGCTTGTTGTTCATTTTGATTGTTTTCTATATTTTCTATATTAGTGTTCACACTTGTTTCTTCTGTTTTAAATTTTCTTGTAAAAATTATTGGAATTAAAAATATCATTGACATTAGAAATAGTATTACTATGAATATTTTTTTCACTCTTTTTTCCTCCCTAAAATCTAAGTAACCAAAATGAAACCTAAGCTATATGATCACTAAATACCTACTAGCTGTATCTTAGTTTTCAGTCCAATATGACAGTATAAAATTATAGATTAAATTAGCTTTTCTCTCATAACCGCCAACACCTTTTTTTCTATTCTTGAAACCTGCACCTGGCTTATTCCAAGCCTTTTTGCAACTTGAGACTGTGTTTCTTCTTTAAAATATCTTAAAATTACTACATCCTGTTCTTTAGGAGTTAGCTCCTGTATCAACTTATTTATTGTAAGTTTATCTGTTATTTCCTTTTCTTGATTTTGCTTGTCTGGAAGAATATCCTCTACAGAAGTTTCTTTTTCAGAATCTTTTCCAAATGCTGGTTCATTAATAGACGTTACAATATTAGACGCATTTACCTCTATTGCAAGTGCCACGTCTTCTTTCGATATTTTTAGTTCTCTTGCTAGTTCTTCTATGCTTAGCTCTTCGCCATTTTTTCTTATTTGTTCGTTTTGCATTTCTCTTATTTTATAGCCAAGTTCCTTTATACTTCTACTTATTTTTACTCTTCCATCATCTCTTATAAATCTTTTTATTTCTCCAAGTATAAAAGGAACAGAGTATGTAGACAGTTTTACATTATAATTTAAATCAAATTTTTTTATGGATTTTATTAATCCTATTGCTCCAATTTGATTTAAGTCTTCAATGTCATAACCTCTCCCAATAAATCTTTTGGAAATAGTATATACCAACCCTAAATTGTTTTTAACAAGATTGTCCATTGCAATTTTGTCGCCATTTTGAGCTTTTGCAATTTCATCATATGTGTTTTCATACATATTTTAAATACCTTCCTTTGGCATTATGTATTTCTTCATTGTAACCTTTGTTCCCATATCTGGAATAGACTCAATTTTTAGCTCATCCATAAAGCTTTCCATAATTGTAAATCCCATGCCAGAACGTTCCAAATTTGCTTTAGTTGTATATAATGGCCTTTTGGCAAGTTCTATGTCCTCTATTCCTTTACCAGAATCCGATACCTGCACTTCCACACAATTATCCTTTATTCTTGCCTCTACTTTAACTATTCCACTTGTATTTTCGTAACCATGAATTATAGAATTTGTTACAGCCTCAGATACAGCTGTTTTTATGTCTGCTAGTTCATCAATTGTTGGATCTAATTGTGACGCAAAAGCTGCAACGCTTATCCTCGCAAAAGCCTCATTAGCAGATTTGCTAATAAACTCTAATTTCATTTCATTATCATAAATTCCCAACATTTTCTCCTCCGTTTTTCTTTGTAATTATTCTCTGATTCTTTTATTATTGGAATTATTTTTAGAATTCCACTAATTTCAAAAACCTTTTCAACTTGTCTATTTACATTGGCTAAAGCTAAGTTTCCTCCCAACATTTTAATTATTTTGTATCTTCCGAAGCAACATTCCTATTCCTGCACTGTCCATGAAAGCAACGTTACTAAAATCAAATATAACTTTTCTAGGCATAAATCTCGTAATTTCATTATCAATTTTCCTCCTTAATTTATCTGTTGTACTTTCGTCAATTTCATCTGCTATTTTTATTGTTAATAGCTTGTTTCTAGGTACATAAATACATTCCACTTCTAATTTCATTCCTCCTTTAAGATAAAAATCGTAAAACAATTAAATATTTTTTATTTTGTATTGCAAAATTGTAATTGTTTTTCACAATTTTTCCTCTTTTTATTTTCTAATATAGTATAGTTCTTTTTCCATAAATTTCCAATAGCAAATATTGACAAGTTTTATCGAAAAATAAGAAGTTTTCGACATTTTTTGCATAAAAAAAATGAATTAGAAATATATCTAACTCACTTTTTATAAATATGTGCAATATTTTTTATACATTAAATTTGAATAGTACTATATCACCATCTTGCATTATGTATTCTTTTCCTTCAGAACGAACTAATCCTTTTTCTTTAGCAGCAACCATTGAGCCTTCTCTTATTAAATCATCATAAGATACAATTTCTGCTCTAATAAATCCTCTTTCAATATCTGAGTGAATTTTTCCTGCAGCTTGTGGTGCTTTAGTTCCTTTTTTTATAGTCCAAGCTCTTACTTCTGGCTCTCCTGCTGTTAGGAAAGACATTAGCCCTAATAGATCATAGCTTGATTTTATTACTTTATCTAGTCCAGATTCTTCTAATCCTAATGCTTCTAGCATTTCTTTCTTGTCATCTCCATCAAGACTTGATAGTTCTTCTTCTATTTTTACACAAAGCTTTATAACTTCTGCTTTGTCTTGTTTTGCATATTCTTCAACAGCCTTTACGTTTGCGTCATTATTGTCCGAAAGCTGTTCTTCAGAAACATTTGCAACATATAAAATAGGTTTCATTGTAAGTAAAAACGCATCTTTTATTACTTCTAGTTCTTCCTCAGAATAATCAAGGCTTCTTGCCATTTTACCATTTTCAAGCGCTTCTCTTACTTTCTTCCATGTATCTAATTCAAATTGATATTTTTTGTCTGCCTTTATCATTTTGCTGCTTCTGTCTATTCTTTTTTCAACAGTTTCCAAGTCTGCAAAAATTAATTCTAAATTAATAGTTTGAATATCTCTTACAGGATTTATGCTTCCATCAACATGTATTATGTTTGAATCCTCGAAACATCTTACAACCTCGCAGATTGCGTCTGTTTCTCTTATATGTGACAAGAATTTATTTCCTAATCCTTCTCCTTTGCTAGCTCCTTTAACTAAACCTGCTATATCAACAAATTCAATTATAGCATGTGTAACCTTTTGAGGGTTATACATTTTTGCCAAGTTGTCCAATCTTTCATCTGGTACTGGAACAACTCCAACATTTGGCTCTATTGTGCAGAATGGATAGTTTGCACATTCTGCTCCCGCATTTGTTATTGCATTAAATAAAGTACTCTTTCCTACATTTGGAAGTCCTACAATTCCTATTTTCATACTATATCCTTCTTTCTATATTTGCTTGAATAAAACCTTGACTGCTCAAGGTTTTTATCTTTAATTCCATTTATTCATAATATTTTCTTGATATTCCCTATACTTGCACATAAATTTCTTTTTTAATTCATCTGTTAAATCTCCTATTTTGCATCCTAACTTCTGTCTTGAGCCTGTATATATTTTAGTAGTTTTTATTACAGACGGTCTTTTTAGTCCAATGTATTTGGCAGTTTCTTCATTTATTTCAACATCATATTTTCCACACGAAGCTGATGAAGAAATTATAACATAATTAATATCAACAAATTCTAGACCGTTGTCTCCGTCATCTCCAATGACAAGCACCGGTCTAATCTTTTCTAAATTATCACTTGGCTTTGTCGCCTTATATGTCCAGATTTCTCCTATCACTAATCCCATTCCTCCATTTCTGGCTGGAATACTTCATTTATGAAATAGTTTGAAATACTTTCCTTTGATATGGTTTTATCGCTTCTTTCATCTGGATCTAAGCCGCTTCTAGCCATTATCCAAGGCTCTTGTTCGTGACTTAATTTTTCTAAATATTTTGAATCATATTTTGCAAAGTTATTTATTACGTAGTTTAGTACATCTTCTGCTTCTTTATCTAGTTCTTCTACTTCATAATTAATATCTATGCAATTATATTGATAAGAGCTAAACATGTTATATACATTTCTTACAACTGGGCCATGAACCCATCCTTCTATTTCTTCCTTAAATAAAGGTCTATCATAAAAGGCATATGAATATCCTTGTGCTAAATATAATAATTTTTGAAGTTTTAAAGGTTCTGGGTGTATCTTATTTATAATCCATTTTGCAATTGTTAATGCGTCGTAGACTTTTTTCATACTACTACCTCCCTTTTTATTATATGTAACCTTTTAGAATTATATCATATTTTTATGTAAATTTCAATTCTAATTACACATCGTATCCTACCAACACAATTCTATCATAATCAATTGTTTTGTCAAGTGAAAATATTGATTTTCTAGCTTTCAACGTATAAAAATTAAGAACTCAAACGTGAAATTTAAGTTCTTATTTTTGTTATTTGAATAATTTATTAAACGTATTCTTTCCAACTATTCCATCTTGTGATAATCCATTTCTTTTTTGAAATTCTCGTACCGCACTTTCTGTTGCGGGTCCGAATATTCCGTCTGCATTAAGGTTAAATAATTTGCAAATAAGCATTGACTGAATTAACCAAGTGATGTTTCCTTCGGCACCTCTTCGAACATTTATACAGGCATTGTAAGTGTTAGTTCCAAATATTCCATCTACTGCTAGTTTACTTCCAAACTGTTTATTTAATTCTGTTTGTAATCCCTTCACCAATGCCTTCTTCGTATCGTTTCCATAAATATTATCTACTGAAATATTTAAGCCATATTTTTCATTTAAAGAAGTTTGTATTATAGCTATTTTCCCCTTTTCTTGGCTTGGTTTTAATACTCCTGTTTCATTTGAATTTGCTATTTGATCAAATGGAAAATTGTCACCCGGGCAATTTGTTGCATTTACATTTTTATGAACTTGTACTGTGTTTATTCCATATTTATTTTTTAAATAATTTACAAGTTCTCTTCCAGCCTTAATCTCCTCCTCTTGCATTATTTCTTCCTTATAATCTCCTTCAAAGCAAATTCCCAATGAATCATAATTTGAACCATATGCATGAGCTCCAACCTTATCCTCTGGACGAAGTCTATATATTGTGCCGTCTTTTCTTACTAGAAAATGATATCCAGCTCCACTCCATCCATTGTTTAAATGCCATCTATGAATGTCCTCAGCAGAACACTTTTTGGCCGCAGCATGATGCAAAATTATTCTTTGCGTAGAACTACGTGTATCCATTTGTTTAAAATTTAAATTTGTATTAATTATATTCATATTTATTTCTTCTCCCTACTAATAGCCTTCTGACCAAGTAAATACGTACTTATTACACCTTGAACAACGGCTATTATTTGTACTATTTGAATCGCATATGGTATTGTTATTCCTTCTACAGCATTAATTCCAGTAACCAAAGCACTAATAATTGCCAAAACATTTATTGTATATTTTGCTATTGTCTTAATCTTTCCCATATTAAATCCTCCTAATATATTGTATTCGAGAATTTTTTTATTGAGACTATTTACACGAATTTAGACAAAAAATTTATTTTTTCAAAATTTCTAGTTGGAAATATTTGACTTTTTCTGTAAAACATTGTATAATTTTACCAGTAACATATTTTGATATGTGTTGCCTTCGAATATAAACAGAGTTCGGAGGCACAATCCTCCGAACAATCACAAGGAGGAAGTTTTAATGAAAGTATCGATGAACGACATGATCAAAATCAAGCCTAACAAGATCGGCGATGAATTGCTTCAAAAAGTTTTTGGAAATTCTCAGGAGCTTCCTAAAAAAGATCCTGATGGTTACACCGAAATGAAGTTTCTCTATCTCCTTAAGATGTTCGAGGATTTCGAATATCTGGGTGAGGTCAACAAGCCGTTTGACGGCGATGTTATCGTAATCGCATAATTTCATTTCATGGTACATGCCTTATCACATGTACCACAACCACCAGTAGAGTTGCTCATTTCAGAGCAACTCTGCTGGTGGTTTATTTTTTATATAACTAGATTAAATTTATAACAAAAATCGTTGTCAAAAAATTGACAAACAGATAATTAATGTATATAATAAATATAGGAAATGAAAAACCACAATCGTGGTTGCCACATATTATTGTAACAACACATCTGCTGGCCAAAGCAAAGATGTGTTGTTTTATTTATTCCTTATTTGACAAAATTATGTATATAATTGCTAATAAGGCTACGTTTATAGTAAGGGAAAATCCCAATGCATATATTAAAAATAATATAATCCCCATAAACACCACCTCACTTTCCCATAGTATATACTATGAAGTAAAGTGGCAACACACTTGCTTATCTCATTTCCTATATCAATTACTATACTATATATATTAATAAAAAACAAGCGAACACTAAAAATATATGCATATTTTTTTATGTTAGATAAAATAAAAAAAATTAAAGTTATATAAAACTCTAATTTTTTCATTCTGGAGCTAACAACGGGAATCTACCCGCGTCGGGAAAATTGTCCACTGGACAATTTTCTGTTCCTCCTTTTCAATTCCCATTTTAAAATAAAAAATACTAGAATTCTCTCAAAATTCTAGTTTTCTATAAATTCTGGAGCTAACAACGGGAATCGAACCCGTGACCTCAGCCTTACCAAGGCTGCGCTCTACCTACTGAGCTATGATAGCATATGTTGCTTCTGGTTTGCATCAGAAGCTTTTATATATTGCTTTCTGCTTGTATATTTTTTGCAGTTTTCTTTCTAATTCTTTGTATCGCATTGTCCACAGATTTTACTGGAGCATCTAACCTTTCTGCAATTTTTACATAAGATTCACCTTGTACATATCTATTAAGTACTTTCTTTTCAAAATCACTTAAAGATGAGTCTATCACATTTTCTACACTTGAAAAGTATTCTTTTTTTGTGATTGTATCTAGTGGATCTTCTATTACTGTGTTTTCAAGCACGTCCACTATTTGCGTATCATTATTTCCATCTTCGTTTTCAAAAGCTGTCATATTCAATGATAAATACGAATTTAATGGCATATGTTTCTGTCTATTAGAGGATTTTATTGCTGTTATTAATTGTCTTTCTATACATAAATTTGCAAATGATTTAAATGAGTTCTGCTTGTCCGGTTTGTAATCTTTAATTGCTTTATATAGACCTATCAAACCTTCTTGAACTATATCTTCTTTTTCGGCACCAATTATAAAATATTTATTCACTTTTGAATTTACTAGGTCTTTATATTTGCATATTAAAAAATCTAGTGCATCTGTATCTTTTTTATTTATCAATTCCAGTAGTTCATCATCAGACATATTATTATAATTGTTGTTCATCTTTTAGCAAGTTCCTCCTAATAGTGCCTCATTGGTTTGTATTATATGCTAAAAAAGCTTGAAATGTCAATATTTTTTGCAAATTATTTTGATTTTTTTAGTAGTTTTTTTATTGCTAAACCGTCCTTTTTGAGGTATAATCATTCTATTAAAATTTAAGGAGATTTTTGCAATGGCTTTTGATGGTATTGTAACTAAAGCAGTAGTTTCAGAATTAAACACATGCCTTATTAATGGAAAAATAAATAAAATTTTTGAGCCTAATAAAAACGAGATTTTATTGGGTATTTATTCTGGCGGAAAAAATTATTGTTTGAATATTTCTATAGATTCAGTAAATTATAGAATTAATTTAACCACTAATTCTAAGCCTAACCCTCAAAATGTTTTGAATTTTTGTATGGTTCTTAGAAAACATTTGACTGGTGGAACTATAAGAAGAATTTATTCTACTGGCTTAGAACGTATTGTTTTTATTGATATTGATGTATACAACGAGCTTAATGATTTAATTACAAAAACTCTTGTTGTTGAACTTATGGGAAAACACAGCAATATTATATTGCTAAATTCGGAGCATACAGTTATCGATAGCTTACGTCATCTAAATAAGTTTGATAACTCAAATAGAGATATCTTCCCTGGTTCGAAATATTTGAATATTGAAAGTGCTAAAAAGGACTTTCTTGCAGTTAAAACTTTCGATGAGTTTTATAGAGATGTCTCAATTGATGCCGAAAATTTGCCATCAACACTATCTAAAGTTTACAATGGATTTGGAAAGAAAGATATATCATATTTATTAGAAACATTGAATATTCCAACAGCTGTTTCTACTAATAATTTGAAAGAAGTTTACTCATATTTAAAAGATTTATTTGCAAACATGCCTGATAACGTTGTTTTAAAAGAATATTCTTCTGTTAAGAAAGATTACTTTGCTTATAAATCAACAAACGATGGACTTGCTGTGAACTTCTATTTAGATGATTTCTATACTTCAAAAGAACAGTCTGAGCAATTCAAGCAGTACAGAGATACAGTATTAAAGCTTGTTTTAAATCATGTTGGAAAGATAAAAGAAAGAATTAGCACAATAGATTCAAAAATTGCCGATTGCACAAATGCTGAAAAATACAGATTATATGGTGAATTAATAACTTCAAATTTATACAGAATACCAGATTATCCACAGGCTGAAGTTACTTTGGAAAACTATTATGATAACAATAATTTAATTACTATACCATTAGATGAGAAATTTAGTCCATCTAAAAATGCCAAGAACTTTTTCAAAAAATACAGAAAGCTTCAAAATACAATAGCTATTATAGAAAAGCAAAAAGAATTGTCAGAGGCTGAGTTATCATACTTAGAAAGTATTGTATACGAGTTAGAGGAAGTTTCCACAATTGAAGATATAGACAATATTTATTCTGAAATTTGTGATAATTTAATTTTCGGAAAAAATGCAAATACAGTAAATAATCATGTTTATACTAGCACTAATAAAGTTGCTAATTTAAATAATTCAAATTATTTGAATCATTCAAAAAATGGCAACCTAAAAAAAGAAAATTCAAGCAATATGCCAGAAAAACGTAATATTGATGGCTATACCGTTTATATTGGAAAAAATAATAAACAAAATGATTATTTAACTTGCAGACTTGCACAAAATTCTGATATTTGGTTTCACACAAAAGATATTCGTGGAAGTCATGTTGTCTTAAAAAATGATAGTTTACATTCCAGCTCAGAAAATTCTAGTGCATCTTGTACTTTCAATATTCCAGATTCAGTTTTATATAAATGTGCATCTATTGCGGCATATTATAGCAAGGCTAGAATGTCTCAAAATGTGCCTGTAGATTATACTTTAATAAAATATGTAAAAAAGCCTAATGGAGCAAAACCTGGAATGGTAATATACACAAATAATAAGACTATATATGCAAATCCTCAAAAATAAGAGCTAAATAAAGCGCTTATCCTTCTAATGTCAATTTTTTTGCAATATCATTAATTATATGTCTTAATATATAAAGATAAAGATAAAAATAGTGAGCAGTAATAACTCTTCAAATTACGCTCACTATTTTTTATTGTTTTTTTATTTTTGGTTTTGCAATTAAAGATGCCAAATATCCGAAGAATATTGCTGCAGCTATTCCTCCAGCATTTGCTTTTACTCCACCGATAAACGCTCCTAACAAACCTAATTCTTTAACAGACTCTAAGGCTCCTTTTGCTAGGTTTGCCCCAAAACCTGTAAGTGGAACTGTTGCACCAGCTCCAGCAAAGTCTATTAAATATTTATATAATCCTAGTCCTCCTAATATTGCACCAACTGTAACAAATATTACGAGTATCCTAGCAGGTGTTAGTTTAGTTTTATCCAATAAAATTTGACCTATTATACATATTCCTCCACCTGTAACAAAACATCTTAGTAATTGCATCCAATCTATACTTTGAATAAATTCCATAAGTCATCCTTTCTACATTTCAATGGAAATTGCATGTGCTATTCCCGGTATTGTTTCTCCCTGTTGCATACTAGTCGAGTTCATCAGTGCACCTGTTGCAATTAAAAGAATTCGTTTTAATTTTCCTTCTTTTAATTGCTTAAAGAAATATCCAGAAAATAATGTTGCAATGCATGCACATCCGCTTCCTCCTGAATGCGTATCTTGTTTTTCTTTGTCAAACATTAGCACTCCACAATCATTATAGTTAGCCTTTATATTATAGCCTTTACTCTGAGCCATTTCTTGTACTATTTCTTTTCCAATATAGCCTAAGTCTCCTGAAATTATCGCATCATAATAGCTTGGCTTTCTTCCTGTATCTTGAAAATGAACCATTAGTGTATCTAGTGCAGCAGGTGCCATCGCAGCTCCCATATTATTTGCATCTTTTATTCCCATATCTACTATCTTACCAGGCGTAATGTTTGTTATACGAGGTCCTTCTCCGCTATTGCTTAATATTGCTGCTCCTGCTCCAGTTACAGTCCATTGTGCTGTTGGTGGTCTTTGAGTTCCAAGTTCTAGCGGAAATCTAAATTGTTTTTCTGCACTACAAAAGTGGCTTGAAGTCGCACATATTACATTGTTTGCAGCTCCGCCTTCTATAAATACAGAGCCCAAGCACATGCTTTCCACAAAAGTCGAACATGCTCCAAACACTCCAAAGAAAGGTACATTTGTGTCTCTTAATCCAAAGTCCGAAGAGATACATTGGTTTAGTAAATCTCCAGCAAAACAATAGTCTATATCTGTATTTGCCAAACCAGATTTTGAAACTGCCAAATTTACGGTTTCTTTTATTATTTTACTTTCTGCTTTTTCCCATGACTTTTCTCCCCAAAACTCGTCTTCCAAACACTTATCAAAATAGCTTGCCATTGGACCATTAGCTTCTTTTGGTCCAACAATCGAAGCAGTTTGTAATATTATTGGCGGATTATCGAAACATACAGTTTGTTTTCCAATTTTATGCATATAAAAATCTCCTTTACTTATAAAACTTCTCTTTAATTGAACATAAAAAATCCATTAGATAAATATTGCTGCTATAATTCCAATTATTACTGAAGTTGATATACCAAATACTAAAACCGGTCCTGCAACAGTAAACATTTTGCCACCAACTCCCATAACATATCCTTCAGATTTGTATTCTATAGAAGGAGAAACGATTGAGTTAGCAAACCCTGTTATTGGTACTAATGAACCAGCACCAGCAAATTTTCCAATTCTATTAAACACATTCAATGCTGTTAAAATAGCAGAAATTGCGATTAACGAAATCGATACTACAGTCGATGCCATAGTATTATCCATTCCTTTAAACATGCAAAAATCTAATATAATTTGACCAATTGAGCAAATTAGTCCTCCAACCCAAAAGGCATTAAAACAATCCTTTAGTATCGGTGAATTTGGTGATTTTTGCTTCACATACTCGTTGTATTCTTTATTTGTATTAATCTGTTCCATTCTATTTCCCTCCTTTCGATTGAAAATAATTACAATTTTTTATTTTCTATCCCTATCAATCATAAACGTTAAATCAATATCCACATAATATTCGGTTATTTTATCACCATTAATCTTTGCTTTTTGATTTACGACAGTAACACCAGTTAAATAATCTATAGTCTTAGATGCTTCGGCTATTGTTTGTACAATTGCATCTTTCCATGAAACTTTAGATGTGCCTGTTACCATTATATGTTTTTCCATAAGCTTCCCTCCAATTTTTTATTCATAGTCTAGCTTTTCCAGAAACAAAAAAATTATGCGAAAATAATGACAATTTTCACATAATTAAAAAATAATATGTTAATTCATTTTAATTTTGCCTTTCGCTATAGCAAATATATGAATTAAATTTCTAGATTTAATAATACTTTGATAAAATCTTTTAGAATTCTAATAATTAACGTTAATACTTTTATAGGTTTTCGCCTATTTAAAGTATTTAAATTATATACCTAAAAACACAAAAAAACAAGCAAAATCATGTATCAAATTACGACACATTTTTTGCTTATTTTTGTTGGTTTTATTTCAATATTCTCAATGAATTTAATACTGTTATTAGTGTCGCCCCAACGTCAGCAAATACTGCTTCCCACATGTTTGCAACTCCGAATACGCTTAGTATTAATACTACTATTTTTACTCCTATAGAGAATATTAAGTTTTGTTTTATTATTTTACTTGTTTTCTTTGAAATATCTATAGCACAATCTATTCTGTCTATTAAATCTGTCATTACAACAATGTCTGATGCTTCTATTGCAGAACCAGAGCCAACACCTCCCATTGATATTCCAACATCAGCTCTTGCAAGTACTGGCGAATCGTTTATTCCGTCCCCAACAAATGCAACTTTGCCGTTTGTACCTTTATATTTTTCCAGCTCTTTTTCAAGTTTAGAATATTTTTGGTTTGGCAACATTTCTGCTTCAAATTCACTTATTCCAAGTTCTTCGGCAATTTGTTTTGCTGCTTTCTTGTTATCTCCAGTAAACATTTTAGTAACTATTCCTCTAGAATTTAGAGCTTGTATAGCCTCTTTTGTACCATGCTTTGCTTCGTCTTTTAGTAGAATTGCACCTACTAATTCATCATCAATCTTTAAATAAATTTTTGTACTTTCTGCAATTTCATCTTCTTTTCCAACTAAAGATGAATTCCCTACTAAAACTGTTTTTCCATCAATGTTGTATTTTATTCCCTTACCAGTTATCTCTTCATAATTTTCTACTTTTTTAGTTTCAACATTTTTTGCATTTCTTACTATAGACTTTGCAATTGGATGGTTAGAATAGCTTTCTCCCCATACAACATATTTTAGTACATCGTTTTCCACATATTTATCACTGTAAACTTCAATTTTAGAAATTCCAAATTGACCTTTTGTAAGTGTTCCGGTCTTATCAAAAACAATTTCTTTTACGTCTTTTAATTCGTCTAAGTAGTCGCTTCCTTTTATCAAAATTCCTTCCTTAGATGATTTACCAATTCCAGAGAAATAGCATAATGGAACAGATATCGCAATCGCACATGGGCAAGATATTACCAAGAAAATTAATGCCCTATATATTGAACCATTTTCTCCACCATATGTTACATTAGATATTAATGGCAAGAATATTCCCACTAATATTGCAATCCCGATAACAATTGGTGTGTAAATTTTAGCTGCTTTATTAACAAAAGTTTCTGTCTTTGCCTTTTTATCAGTAGCATTCTCAACAAGCTCTAAAATCTTGCTAACAGTACTGTTTTCATACTTTTCTGTAACTTTTATTTCTAATAAACCTTCTAATACAATACTTCCTGACAAAACAATATCATTTTCATCAACATCTTGTGGTTTAGATTCACCAGTCAAAGAAGCTGTATTTAAACTTGCAGTACCTTTTACAACAACACCATCCAGTGGGATTTTTTCTCCTTGTTTTGCAACAACAATATCGCCAACTTTTACTTCTGATGGCTCGACTATTTCAATTTCGTCACCTTTTTTTAGATTAGCATATTCTGGCTTGATATCCATTAAATCTGATATAGATTTTCTTGTTTTATTGATAGCCTTCTCTTCTAGAATTTTACCAATTTCATAAAGAATAATAACCATTAATCCTTCAGAAGATTTTCCTACCAGATATGCTCCTATACACGAGATTGTGATAAGCAAATTCTCGTTAATTGTCTTACTCTTAAATAATAACTTCACTGCATTTTTTACTGTTTTAAATAACAAAACAGCATAACCTAAAACTATAAATATAGTAGATGCTATTTGAGGCATTGGAATATATAATCCAACCCCAGCAACAATTGCGCCAATTACAAGTCTTAAAATATGAAGCCATAACTTCTTTCTATTTTCTTTTTGAGCCTTCTCATTTTTTAAATCTTTACTTTTACTATTAACCTCAAGTAGTTCAACCTCTGGCTCAATACTCTGTACAATCTTCTCAATTTCTTCCTTAGAAAGAGTATCTGTTTCATATGTTAATTTCATCTTTGCAAAATTTACATTTGCATTTTTTATTTCAGGATTTTTGTTTAATCCTTCTTGTATTTCATTTGCACAAGCTGCACAATCAAGCCCTGCAATTTCATACTCATATTTTTTCATACTGTCTCCTTTCGCCCGTTAGGGACGCCCCTTTGGGGGTGATTAACTTTCTTCTATGTGTTCTTTTCCAATCTCATAAATTTTTCTAACATGATCATCGTCCAAACTATAATAAACCGCTTTCCCGTCTTTTCTTCCCTTAACAAGTTTTGCTTGTTTCAAAACTCTTAACTGATGTGAAATAGCCGATGGTGTAGAATTTGTAATTGCAGCAATCTCTGATACATTAAGCTCTTCTTCTAATAATGCTGCAATTATCTTCATTCTTGTAGAATCCCCAAAAACCTTAAAATTCTCCGCTATATCAAATAATAAATCTTCATCTGGAAAATTACTTTTTATTTTATTTACCTTTTCAACATTGATGCTAATTTGTTCAACATTTTCTTCCATAGAACTTCCTTTCTTGCGTTTTGTACTCTTGTATAAAGCATATAAATTTTTCATGTTTCATTTGAATGTTTGTTCATATATTCATTATATGTATAAGAGTATAAAATGTCAATATAAATTACATAAAATTTTATAAAAACTTTTTTGTTGTAATATTGCAATTTTGCTAACTATTTTAATTATGTATATGTACTTCATATTTTGTACATATTATATTATGTATAGGAGTTCTTTTATATTTTTTTCTGTTAAAATATGGATAGAAAATAAAGATTTAAAATTGAAAGGACTCATTAACTGTGCAGTTTAAAAGAATTAAAGATTTACGTGAAGATAATGATTTACTCCAAAAAGATATAGCTGGTATACTTGGTATTTCACAACAATATTATTCTGAATATGAAAATGGAAAAAGGACTATTACTATATCTCATTTAATTACACTTGCTAAATATTATGATGTATCTATTGATTATCTAGTGGGTCTTTCTAATTTTAAAGATGAACATAAAAAAACGAATAAACTTGCATAAGCGCACAAGATTATTCGTTTTTATTTTATTATATCTTGCTTTTCCAATAAAAAAATAACCGTCATATTTCTATAGCGGTTATTGTATTTAACTATTTCTTTTCTTCTTTTTTTGAAGACTTTGGCAATTCAATTTCATTTGTTATTATGTTTGCTTTGCCTAAAACCATTACTAATCCAATGAATAGTAGGATTATTCCAACAACTATTAACATTACAGATGTTGTAATATTGTTTCCTTGTACACTGTTTTGTATTCCAGCAAATAGCAAGCTAACACCAATTATTGCTAACATTATCCAAAATACCCATACTATTGTTTTTACTTCTTCGTTTTTCTTAGCCATGTTTATTCCTCCTTCGTTAATTCTTTCTACATTATATTTAATAAATTTACAAAAGTCAATATTTTATGCTATACTTCTCTACATTTTATTATTAGTCTTTGCGTTCCGTAATTTTTACATGTGATTAATGTCATTTCTCTTTTTCCATTTGTTAACTGGCTTGTGCAACTAACATCTGTTGGTTCCACTATGTACTTATTATATGCCTCATATGTTACTGTTTTTCCTGTTTCTAAATCCTTTAATGTTGCTATATCTCCTATTTCCATTTGATTTAACTTTCCAAATAATTTTCCATTTGCATAATTATGGCCTACTATACAATAGTTTCCTATTTTGTTTGGGCCATTGCCCCAGTATTTGTTTAATGATATTTTTAATAATTCATCTGATGTTTCTGAAAGTACTGGATAACTTATTCCTATACAAGGAATAGATAAAATGGATTCTGTCATATCTGCATATGGATCTTCTTTGGAATCCTTATTGTCTGAAGATTGATTCTGGTTTGGTGTATCATGAATTTCTCCATCCGCATCATTTGATTCTTGTTCATCTAGCGCTATTACTAATACATCATTCACTATGTTTTTTGTTGTATTATCATTAGCAATTGTATTGTTAGTATTTTCTATTTGACTTAATATTGCATGCGCCACTTCTTCGCTCTTATTTCTATCATTTTCTGCATATATATAATATGAAAATAAAATACAAATTAAGAAAACGGATAAAAAGAATCTTATTTTATACATTCTTTTTTTACGTTTTATTTCTGGTGTTATGTATAACTTTTCAGTGACTAAAATTTGATTCATTTTGTACCGCATTCCTCCCTTTTTTTATTTTTCAAAATTTACATATCTATTATGATTATAACATTTTTTGTTTTATTTTTAAAGGCCTTTTTTTATTTTTGGCATTACCTCCAAAATTACTAGTTTTACCTCCTCACAATATTATTTTCATAATAACATGTTTTTTCATTTTTTTAATTTTTAGTAATATAACTAAATATTTATGTTTTATTTTTTCTCACTAATATAATCTGCAATTTTCCCAAATTGTTCTAATGTTAAACTCTCTCCTCTTACATTTTCATCAATTTTAAGCTCTTTCCACATATTTTTTACATCTTCTTTACTATGCATTATATTGTTATTTATTAGCACATTTGATAGTGTTTTTCTGCGTTGCATAAAACTTTTTGATATAATATTGAATAGTAATTTCTCATCTTTTACTTGAATTTTTTTATCTTTTCTAACTTTTAATTTAATTACTTCAGACTCTACTTTTGGACTTGGCACAAATGATTCTTTTGAAACTTTTATAATACCTGTTGCATCTGAATAGTATTCAACAGCATATGTTATTGCTCCTGCAAGCCTTGTTCCCGTTTTTGCGGTTAATCTTTCTGCAACTTCCTTTTGTACCATTACTATTATTTCATCTATATCTAGTCTATTTTCTAATAGTTTCATTATAATTGGAGTACTAATATAATATGGCAAATTTGCAACTATTTTTACATTTTTTATTTCTGTTTGTTTTCTTTTTTCTGCAATTATTTCATTCAAATTTATTTTTAATACGTCTTCATTTATTATTTCTAATTTACTTTCAGCTTGACCGTTTATATTTATAATAAATCTGTCTTGCAATATATTTACCATTCTTTTATCAAGCTCTACTGCAATAATATTATTTGCCTCTTGTAATAGTCTATTAGTTAAAACACCAAGCCCTGGCCCAATTTCTATTATTAAATCTTGCTTATTTATATTAGAGCTACGTATTATTTCATCTATAACATTATCATCTACCAAAAAGTTTTGCCCCAAACTTTTATTAGCCTGTATTTTATATTTATGTAATATTAGTTGTGTTTCTTCATATACATTCATTTTTCGCATTCCTCTCTTCTATTTGCAGTTTTAGTTAAAAAATAAGTGTTGCACCTACTATACCTGCATCATTCCCTGCTTGAGCTGTTAATATTTTAGGTGGATTTTCTTTATTAAATAAATATTCTCCACTATAAATTTTTCCTTTCAATCTGCTAAATATTAATTTTTCATAATGTGACATGCTTCCACCTATGCTTATTGCTTCTGGCTCTAATATATTTATTATATTTGCTATTCCTAATGCTAAATTATCAACATATTCTTCTAGCAAATTTTTTACATCACTATTGCCCATATTTTCTTCTATTTCTTTTGTTAAATCTGCAGCTCCAATATATTCTGTAATTCCTAGTATTTTTTGCATTTGCTCTTTGAATTTTTTCTTTGAGCAATATGCTTCAAAACAACCTTTATTACCACAGTTGCACTGTTCTCCATTTTTATTTATTACCATGTGTCCAAATTCGAATCCAGCATTGCGAATAGGTTTTATAAATTTGCCGTCAAAGAAAACTGCTCCGCCTATTCCTGTACCTATACACAAGAAAACACAATCATTATAGTCTTTAAGTGAACCTTTGTATTTTTCTGCTAATGCTGCACATTTTCCATCATTTTGTAAATTTATTTTTAGTTCTTTACTTCCAAATGCTTCTCTTAATTTTTGAGTAATATTAAACTCTTTTATTCCTAAATTCACAACATTTTTTATATATCCATCTTTGGGATTTCCAGGTGTTGCAATTCCAATACTCTCAATCTGACATAAGTTATATCTTGTACTCTGTAATATTTCATTAATTCCGTGAACAATTGAACTTACTATATAATCTTCTAAACTTACATTTCTTCTATCATTCATGTAATAAGTTCTTTTTTCTATTATTTCGCTATTTTCATCTACCAAGCCAATTGCAACATGGCTTCCACCTAAATCTATTCCAAATTTCATAAATAGTCTCCTTTGAATTTCACAATACAATATTAACATATAATTAAAAAAATTGCAAAAAAATTCGCCCAAAATGGGGCGTCCCCATTGGGCGATGGGCGAAGTGTTTTATACTCCTGCTGCTGAAAACATGAATGTTCCCATGTATACCTGAATACAAGGTACAAGTACAACTACAACAACAAATATTAATAGAACACCAACTATCGAATATACTAATTGTGGCAATACAGCCATAATTTTATCCATTGTATTTTTTATATCAACATCCATATATTCTAATAATTTTTCCATCATTGCAGATAAGTCTGTTTGCATACCTACCTTTAACATCTCGGTTATCATTGTTGAACCAAGGCCTGCTTTTTCGAATGGTTCTATCCATGATGTTCCGACTAAAATATTGTTTATAGATGTTTCTACCATGGCTCTCATAACAAAGTTACTTACTACATTTTTACTAACATCCAAAGCATCTTGAATTCTCATTCCATTCTCTAGGTTTAGTAACATTGCTCTCATAAGCCTCGAGTAATCCATAGTATAGTTTAACTTTCCAAATATAGGCATTGTATATTTAAAGTAGTCGAAATTATATTTTCCTTTTGGTGTATTAATATATGCAAATATAATTCCTACAATTACTGCAATTATTCCAGTCGGTACATACCAGTGTGCAGCAATCCATTCTATTACATGTGAGAACGCTATTGTTATTGCAGGTAGTGTATCTTTTGTTCCAACTTCATTATATACATTTTGTATTGTAGGTATTGTATATAAACTTCCTACAAATAATAACGCTATTAATGCTACCAATTGTATTACATTGGGAATTATTATTTTCTTTAACTTCTTGCTTGTATCTGTACTAGTGTCTAAGTATTTTACAGCCTGTTGAAGTGATTGTGTTAAAGAGCCCGAAAGTTCTCCAACTTTTATCATATTTATATATATATATGGAAATATGTTTTCGTAATATTCCATGGTTGTGTACATATATTCACCGGCTTCTAGTCCAGCTAATATATCTTCAAGCACACCTCTAAAAGTAAGGTTTTCTGTACTTTCTATTATTGTGCTTAATGCATGTATATTATTGAAATCTGCCTTTTTTAATAGGTAAAAGTTTTGGGTAAATACCATTATGTCTCTTGTTGTTACTTTTTCTTGTTTAGAAATAGCAAGGTTTACTTTTTCAATAACTGATTGCTTTTTTCTTCCTCTTCCTTGTATTACACTTGAAGAGTTTGCTGTTTTCATTATTTCATCTATATCTGTGACATTTCTCTTTTTTACATTTACTTTTTTTCTTCCATAACCAATTTGAACAACATCTATAGGTGTTAAATTACCTTCTTTTAGTCTTTTTACTAGAGTCTGTTTGTTTCCACTTTCAACTCTGTTTTTTACTATTACTCCTTCTTTAGTAATAGCTCTGTATACATACTCTGGCATTTTTTCGCATACCTCCTTCTCTATTCAAACTTAGTTTAAAAATTAATGTTTTGATATTTAATTAATACCCAATATGGTTTCCGTTATTTCCTCTTTTTATTTTTAATTGCATTATTGTTCTGTTTAGTATTTCTATATTCTTTTCTTCTATTTGAGCCTTTGCTTGGTCTAATGTTATTCTATCATCAACAAATAGTTCAGCAATTGAATTTATTAAACCTATGCTTCCATTTGCCGAGCCGCTTTGTATTGCATCTTCTATTTCTGAAACACTAAGTTTCTCTTTTCTTATTATACCAGAAATAATATTATCTACAACCATAACTTCTGGAACTAATACTAACTTTCCATCTTTTCCACGAATTAATCTTTGTGAAGTAACTAATTTTAATAGTGAAGCTATCATATATTTTATACTTTGTTGGTCAGATATTTCATAGAAGTTTATCATTCTATCTATTGTTTCTGCACAAGATTTTGTGTGTAATGTTCCTATTACCAAGTGTCCTGCTTCTGCTGTTTCAATTGCAGCATCCATTGTTTCTCTATCACGAATCTCACCAATTACTAGAATATCGCAGTCCTCTCTTAAACAGTTTTTAACACCATCTTTATATGTTAAAACATCTTGTCCATAGCCAACTTCCTTTTGTACTATTACAGATTGCTTACATTTATGCTTGAATTCTACTGGACTTTCAAGTGTAAGTATTTTTTTATTTTGCGTTTCATTTATTTCGTTTATCAATGCGTTTAAAGTTGTTGTTTTACCAGAGTTTGTCTTACCAGTTACAAGAACTAAGCCTTGTGGTTGGTACATCATTCTTCTTACTATGTCTGGAACACCAAGTTCATCAAATGTTGGTAATTCATTTTTTATAAGTCTTAATGTAAATACTGGAACATCTCCAGATAAAGATATGTTCACTCTGAAACGAAGTCCGTTAAACTCAAATGATGAATCTAGTTTTTTTGTTTGTGTAAAAACTGCATCTTTATCTATGTTACCTCTTATGAAATAATCATAAATATCTGCCATATCTTCTGGCGTAAGATTATCACATCCTTCGTATGGAGTTAAATGTCTTGCAATTCTTAGCATTGGTCTAATTCCACTTATTAAATGCACATCTGATGCATCTTTTTCTATCGCTGTTCTTAAAATATCATCTACATCTACCATGTTACTCTCCTTTTGGTATATTACCTTTATTTTAATATATAACTAGTTTAGAATTTAATTCTTTTAACGTTGTATATCCATTTAAAATTTTATTAAATCCATCTATTACTAAAGGTTTGTACCCTTCTTCCATTGCTTTTTTTCTAATTTCCAAACTAGATTCGCCTTTTATTACTAGTTCTTTTACATCTTCTGTCATATTTAATATTTCGAATATACCAATTCTTCCATAAAAACCACTATTGTTACAATATTGGCATCCAACAGTATCATATGTGTATTTTCCTGTGAAATCATATTCTACTCCATATTTTTTTGCAATACCATTTATTATATTTTTTTCTTCCTCTGTATATTCTCTCTTTACTGCGCATTTAGGGCATACTCTTCTTACCAATCTTTGAGATAATGAAGTCGCAAGTGTACTTGCAATATCATAATCAGATACACCAATTTTTCTTAGTCTTGTTATAACCTCTATACTATCTATTGTGTGTATTGTTGATAAAACATAGTGTCCAGTTTGTCCTGCTTGCATAGCTATTTCAGCAGTTTCTCTATCACGAATTTCTCCAACTAGAATTATATCTGGGTCTTGTCTTAAAACAGTTCTTAAAGAATCTGAGAATGTAGCCCTTGCATCAACTTCTATTTGGTTTAGTCCTGGAATTCTTATTTCAACTGGATCTTCAATTGTTGTAACATTTATTTCAGGTTTATTCAAGAAGTCTATAATACTGTATAATGTTGTTGTTTTACCTTCTCCTGTTGGAGCAGCTATTAAAACAATACTATTCTTTTTGTTGAAGCATTTCTTTACAAGCTCTGGATCATTTGGAAATCCTAATTCAAATATTTGCTGAACATCTGCATTTTTCTTTAAAAGTCTTAAAACAAATTTTTCACCATAAACATTTTTCTGTGAAGACACACGGATATTATAATCACTATATAATAAAATTCTACCATCCTGAGATTCTTGTTTTTCTTGGTGCATATTAGAAATTGCTTTTAATCTTCCTATTAACTGAGCTTGTTTATCTTTTTCTATTGTTGCAGCTGTAACTAGTTCACCATCAATTCTATATCTTACTCTTATAGAATTTTCTTCTGGCTCTATATGAATATCACTTGCTCTTTTTTCCATACCATTTTTTATTATAGAATTTACAAGTTCAGATATATCAGCATTTACATCAATAGTTTCTGTTGAAGCTATTTCCATTGAAGTTAAAATTTCATCAATAATACTATCAAAAGTAATATATCTTTCCATTATTAAGCCTTTGTTTAAAAACAAAAGCCTCATATTTTCTAGCATTCTCTGGTTAGCCGTATTTGAGAAACATACCTTTATTTTTCCAGCTCCAGTTTCAAAAGGTATTGCTTTATTTTTTCTTGCAATATCAAGTGGTAAATAATCTGCTATGTTTATTTTTATATCTGCAGAACCTAATAGCATTGGTTTTTCGCCTAGAATGTCTGCTATTGCAGCAATTAAAGCATTTGGGTTTCCTATATGCAATTCATATAATATATCTCCAACTTTTTTTGAAGGATGCTCCTTTTGGTAATCTAATGCTCTGTTTATATCTTCCTCTTTAACAATTCTTCTTTTTACAAGTTCAATTCCAATTGGTTGTGTTCTTCTGTTATCCATACTTAAATATTCCTTTCTTAAAGTTCAAACTCAGCTAAAATTTATTTTTTAGCGTTTTCCTTATAAAAAATTTACCAATATTTTAGTGTATAATCTATTGTTTGGTTTATTAAATTTTGTGTTGAATCTCCTATAATAATTTTAATTGTAAGTATCTCTTTTTCAACATTATCTACTGTTTTTGTTGAACTAGTTACATTAAAATATTTTACATGTGATGCAACTTTAAATTCACCTCTATATATAGTTTCTTCTTCTTCATTATATGTGTATGTTGCATCATCACCAAATACAATAGTTTTAGTACTTTCGTCTACCCTAACTGATGTATTTGCTTTAGCATCAATAATTAGACTACTATTAAGAGTGTCAAAGTCTCCAGCATTTTCTACTGTATCTTGCAAAGTATATACATTATTATAAAATAAATTACTTAATACTGTCATCATACCTAATACAGCTGTTAAAACTATCATATATATAGTAAGTGCTAATAAGGTTACTCCTTTTTCTGATTTAAAACTTTTATTAACCATTATTTTATAATTCCTTTATTTTTAATTTATTTATAGTTATTTCTTTTTGTTCACCATTTACATCATAGCTTACTGTTATTGTTGCCTTTTTGAATAAATCCTCTTCTAATACCTCTGTGTTAAACGTAATTGTATAATCTTCGTCTATATCAACTTCCCCCAGGTTTTCTAAATATGCAACAAAGCCATCATTAACATAATCGAAACTTTTTTCATCAACTTTTTCTAGTATAATTGTTGCATAAGCCATAGCATTCGCACTTTTCTTTATTTCAACAGCTGTACGATACGCATTCAACATAAGTGAAACTATAACCCCAGTAAATAGACTTAATACTATAATACCAATTGTTAGGTCAATTCCTGTTATTCCCTTATTATTTGATATAATTCTTTTCATATTTTTTGTTTTCCTTTCTCAAGGTACATCTTCTAAAAGTTTGTTATTTTCAAAACTTATCCTATATAGAAAATTATAAAGTTTGTAGCCAAAAGAGTAATTATATTCGTAACACATAGAAAAAAACCTATTGGTAATTTTTTATTTGTTTTACTATAGTTTGCCCCTTTTTTATTAATTTTATCAATTAAAACTTTTATAGACATTGCTAAAAGTGTAAATATTACAGTTAATATAGAACAACATTCGTATGTGAATATTAACATTATATTAAGTAAAATTAAACAATCCAATGTATAATTATTTTTTACCTTCTTCTTATAATAAATGGTATTTGCCATGGTTAATATTACTAATGTTAATAAGTATATGACATATCTATAAATACTAGCAGAATCTACTATACATAGATATATTATATACACTGCTTCTACTATTGTAAGATATAATGTTACTTCATTTTGGATGTTTATTTTTTCTTTATCAATTCCAGATATGATAAATAGACCAGCTATATATAGCAAGCCAAAGATAAAATATACAATTGTTTGTGCTGTTAAAGTATATATGTTAAGTTTTATTGATAATGCAAATAATATAAATACTAGTCCTGAGCAAAATTCTAATATAAAATATCTAGGACGTATTTTTTCTTTACAATATCTGCACTTTGCTCCTAAGAATATATAACTAAATAATGGTATCATATCCCAGAATGATAATTTATGGTTGCATTTTGGGCAATATGACCTTGTATGTGTTATATCTTCCCCTCTTGGTATTCTATAAACAGCAAGTGTAAAAAAACTTCCAAAAGTTATTCCTATAAGAAATATGTAAATATATAATAGTAGGTTCATGTTTCTCCTTTTTATTTTAGGATTTCTTATTTTGTTTTATTGTCTGTACTTCATTAATGTTAGTACTTAAATTCTATTATGTAAAAAAGGTTACCTAAAAAGGTTTTTCAAATGTTTTAGGTAACCTTATTTTATAAATATTAACAGTTTGTATATTTATTTTATAATAAATCATTAACTATTTTGATTCTTCAACTGATGTTACAGTATAATCAGTTAAATTGATATTTACTTTGTAAACTTTTCCAGATTTTGCTGTATAATTTATAGCATCTCCTGTTCCTGTTGCAAAGTTTGTATCACCAATAGCTGTTTTAACTTCTTCAGCTGTTGCAGCTGTTGTTGCTAATGCAGGTTTTGTTAAATGATCTATTTGAACAGTCTTAAGACCTGATTCAACAACTTCTCTAGCATAAGCTTTATCTTGCTCGCCTTGAGCTGATTGAGCTTTTGTTACTATACCATTGTTTCCTAATACCATGCTAATTGAAACACCTGCTAATATTAAAAGAACAACTATAGTTACAACTAATGCTACTAATGTGATACCTCTTTCTTTCTTAAACATACTTAATTCCTCCTTTGATAAATTTTTGTATATATTTATAAAAAATATAACCGAATTTAATTATTTTCCACTAATATTATTAAAATAGTGGTCTGTTGAGTCCGGATTCTTGTTTGTGTTATTGTTTCCAGACGGTGTAGTTGTATTTTCTGTAGTATTACCCGATGCAGAACTTGTAGTGCTTGAAAATGGGTTTGCTTTCCCAGATTCATAGCTTTTGTCTTGTTTTTTTATTGTTAAGTCTGAATCTGTTATTTCAAGTGTTATATTCTGTTTTGGATAATCTACTATTTCTTGACTTATTTCATCCTTTATTGTATTGGATGTTTTATATGCTTCTACTGTACTTGGAACAACTTTGTTGTTTGGTATATAGTCGTAAAAAATAACTCCAAAAACTAAACATACTGCTATACATAAAAGCAATATTATAAATATTTCTTTTACTATTGACTTCATTTTTTACTCCTTCCTTACTGTACTGTAGTATTCGTATTTGCTTGTTCATTTGTATCATTTGAGCTTTTTGAACTACTTGAATTTGAGCTTGCGCTTGAAACTGTTTCAGCCTTTATTGCTACATTGTTTACTGTAAATGTTGCTGTTACATTTTCGCCACTAGCAGTCATTTTGAAGTTTTCTATTCTAAATGCCAATTCAGAATCATTTTCTAATGCATATATATAGTTTATAACTCCAATATAACTTCCTGTAGTTGTAAAGTTCAATGTATATTTGTTATTTACTCCTGTAGATGATACATCCCATTTTAGTGTAACACCTTCTCTTGTTGCATATGAGCCAATTTTATTCCATAAGAATTCCATTGCATATGTTTGTTCAAGATTAGCATCTTGTATTTCCTTATCTGTACTTACACTTGCTAAATCTAAATATTTTTGTTTAGCTGTTGTAAGGCTTTTAGTTGCAGTTTGTAAATCATCAATTTTCTTTTTATAAGTTACATTTTTAAGATTGTTTAACTCATCTATTTCACTATCCAAGTTTAAACTTTCTTTTTTTATATCATTAATACTTAATATGTGAAAATTTCCAACTGTAATTCCTTTTGCCATACATATAATTATAACTGCTGTTAAAAGTACAGAAATTACTGTAATTAAAATGTCTTTCATGGCAACTCTCCTTCTATTACAATTTTTACAATGCTACCTTCTTTTGTTGCTTCTGAAGATACTACAGATGAAGGCTCTAATACTCCTTTTGATTTTAACAATGCTTTAAAATATGCTAATTGCTCATATTTTTCTGATTGTGCATTTATTACAATCTTTCTAGCACTAGGGTTTTCTATTGATGTAAGCACAACTTCTTTTGGAATAACATACATTATTTCACTTAAAAATGTAGTAATTACATTTTTATATGCATTTTTTGTATTTGCAGCATCTGATGCATTTTGTAAATTTGTTGTAAGTGTTGTATATTCAGATGTTTTGGAATTTATTTTTTCTTTATCCCTATCAATTAATGTTATCTGAGTGTTTATATCTGCTTTTGTATTGCTAATTTCTTTTTCTTTATCTTGCATTCCATAATTTATATATGTTGCAAGTCCTCCATAAACTACTAACAATACTAATACTCCGAAGAAATCACGCATAACCCATTGTTTTACTTTTGGTGAATTTAAGTTAATATTAATTTTCTTTTTACCATTGTCTTTTCCTTTTTTTCCACCAATTGTAATATCTGAGCCTAATGTTTCTTTAAGTTGTTCCCAAGTATTCTTTTTATTGAAGTTCATATTAGCAAGTCCATATTCAAGCCCTTGTAGTGCAAGTGAAATTGCAGAGTTTACTTCAATATAATCCTTTATATTAATTTTTTGACTATCCTCAATGAAAAATGGTTTTAATATTTCACATTTAATTCCATCTAATAGTTCTTCAAAGTATAAATCTATATTGTTTATTACAGAAGCTGTTCCTGTAATATATACTTTGTTTATCTTTATTAATGATGCCCCTATTACATCTTTTACTTGGTTTGCTATTGTAAATAAATTTGGTACAATATATCCCAAATAATCATTTTCTTGTTGCTGTAGTCCTTGTCCTTCCATAGTATAAATAGTTGTATTTTTGCATATTTCATATGCTTTTAAATACGAATTTTCTTTTGCATTTATTTCATCTAAAATCTGTTGTGCTCCAACATCAAGGTTTTGAACATCATATATTTTGCTTCCAACAAGTGTTGTAATACTTGTTTTATCCTCAATATTTACTATTAATGCATTTTCTTTTTCATTTGTCTGTGCAATATTTGGAATTGTTAATGCAATAGGAGTAATATTTTGAAGTCTCTTTCCATCAAAATTTTGTAAAATTTGATTTATTTTCATCTTGTTTTCAGCAACGTGTATTACTTTTATTTTCGTCTTATCATTTTGGTCATTAACAATAGCATACCTTGACTCTAAAGCATTAGGATTGTATTGTTTCTCTACACATAAAGATTCAAATTCAGTTTCAATAGCTTTAGCTAAATCTTTTTTACTTAACAAATCTGACATGTAGAGATAATCATACATTTCATCTGTTATATTTACACTTATTTGATCTTTAAAGCTAAAGGTTTCAGATACTATTTGGTCAATTGTTTGTAGTAAATCAGAATAAATCTTTATTCCAAAAGCGTCGACCTTTAAGTCATCTTTTTCTTTAGTTATTTTCGCATATTTTATTATATTGCTATCTATATATATTCCTAAACAACTAGCCATCCCGATTCCTTTCACTTATTTTTTCTATATTTATGTTTTACAATTTTCATCAAAAAAATACAATAAAATATAAATTATAATCCATTCATTAATATTTTATCTTTTTTTAAGAAAAAGTCAACATGTATGAGTGAATAGTAATTAAAATGTAATATTGTAATATTTCTGAAATTTTTAACAAAATAATAACATGTATTTTTAATCCAGCCATAAAAAAATAATACTTTATTTTTCAAGTTTTAAATTTTTAATTAGACTTTCATGTTATTTTCTAATCAAATTTTTTAGCTTTTGAAAAAGTAAAGTACTATCTTCTATTATAATTATTTATGCTACTAATGTTTTTATTATTGCTACTACTATTATTAAAATTCCAAATATAACTCTATATACTGCAAATATTTTGAAACTTCCTTTTTTTATATACTTTAGTAAGAATTTTATTACTAGTAAACCTACCAAAAAGCTTGCTAATACACCTATTATAAATGGTACGCTAAATACAAAATCTTTAAATTTCAACATTGTTGCTGCAAATACTATTGGTGTTGATAATAAAAATGAGTATTTTGTTGCAGCCTCTCTAGTTACACCCATGGCTCTTGCCGTTGTAATGGTAACACCAGAACGAGATACTCCCGGTATAAAAGCAAGTGCTTGTGATAACCCAATTAAAAATGTTTGTTTTAGCGTCATTTCTTCATATTTTACTCTATTCTTAGAATTTTTATCTACAAAGTACAATACAACACCCATAACCATTAATGCTATTGCAATTATTATTGGTCTATTTAACATGTCTTGACAAAAGTGATCTAATAAAAATCCAATTATTCCTCCTGGTATTGTTGCTAAAACTATGTACCAAAACATTCTTCCTTGTACTGTTTTTTCTTTTTTAACAGCATATTTAAAGCCGCCTTTTATAAGTTCTATCCAATCCTTAAAAAATACAATTACTATTGCAAGCAATGTTCCAAAGTGAAGTGCTACATCAAATCCATTAAAAGCTTCTGTAAAGCCTGGTTGATTTATCCAACCAAGCATCCATGGTATAATATTTAAGTGCGCAGAACTTGATATCGGTAATAATTCTGTTATCCCTTGCACAATTCCTAAAATAAGTGCCTGATATATTTCCATTTTCTTTTTTCTCCTTATATTTTATTATATTTTCCTACATTATAAATATGAATATTTAATACTAGCAAAGTAATACACAATATAATTCTATTTTTATAATCTCTTTACTTTATAAATGTAACTTTTACATTGTTCTTTTACTTTTTCATAGAAATTCTCATATTTCTATAATCTTATTCTTTCTCTATTTCATTATCTAAATTAATTGTTTGCTGTTTTGTTTTCTTTACATTTTCCATCATTTCTATATCATTGTTATTTAATTTTCCAACTATCTTACAAGTATTATCTAAATATAGATCTATGAACATTTCTTTTTTACTTAATGTTCTCTTCTTGGTTTTCTTTTTACCATCTACGCTTAATCGTGGCTTATTTACTTCATCAATTATTGGCATAAATATATTTTCATCAGCCATTTTATCGTATAATGTTGGATTTTCTTCTATAGCAATATTCGCATAGTTTTTGGCTTTTTCGGTTTCGCCCTTTATCATTGCAATTCTTGCCAAATAATAATATGCTCCAGATTCTACTTCTTCTGCATCAATGCATTCCATGAAATACTTTTCAGCTTCTTCTAGGTCACCATATAGCAGATTAATTTGGCCCAAACTATAGCGAGCATGGTATAACGCACTATTTATTTGTGCTGCTTTTTCATAGCATTCCTTTGCCTTTGCAAAATCGTTTAACAGTGTATATGTCATTCCTAAATGATAGTATAAATCATAATCTGCTGGTCTATATTTTAATGCATTCATATAGACTTGAACCGCTTCTTTAAATTCTTTCTTACTATTTAATATATCTGCTAAAATCATGCTTGCTTCATAGTAATCTGGCTTATTTCTAATAAGTTCTCCTAAAATTTCAATTGCTTCCTTTTCTCTTCCAATACTACCACATAGCTTTCCTATTTTTAGGTATATTTCTTTATCATCTTGATTTAGCTCATAAGTTTTTTCATATTCTTCTAATGCAAGCTCATATTTCTCTGCCTTTTCATATATTTCTGCTAAATATTTATGTCCCTTTATGGAATTAGGATATTTTTCTACCAATTGTAGCAAATACTTTTTTGCGACCTCTTCTTTTCCAATTAATATAGTAACTTTTGCAACCAAAACATAGAATACTTCTGCAAAATCAATCTTCTTTTTATATTCTAGCCATATGAAAAAGATTGGTAATATTACAGATAATAAATACATTATTAATTTTACAATTGCGCCAAAGCTTTTACCAAAGCTTAACTCTATAAAATTTATGGCAATTCCAACAAATTGCGTAATTAATAAATAAACATAGCTTGTATCATTTTTTCTTATAAATTTTATAAAAATGAGTATAAATAATGTAAATGCAAACAAGTTGAATATTATTTTTTCAAGCATTGTTCTCTCCTTAATTATTTATTTTCAAACTCTTTTTTATAATTTTCTAGAGCTTCTTGTATTATTTTTTCAGCTTCTTCTCTTCCCATCATTTTATCAACTGAAGTAACTTTTCCTTCTAATTGTTTATACACTTCGAAGAAATGCATAATTTCTGCAGATGTTTGTGCTGGTATTTCAGATATATCTCTATACTCATTTAAGAAAGGGTCCTTCTTTGGTATAGCGATTATTTTTTCATCATCTTCTCCGCTATCTGTCATTCTAAGTACCCCAATAGGATAACACTCAACCAATGTAAGTGGATAAATTTCTTCTTGACAAAGTACAAGGACATCAAGAGGATCATGATCCCCTGCATATGTTCTTGGTATAAATCCATAATTAGCTGGATAGTGAGTTGCTGTATATAATACTCTATCTAATCTTAATGAGCCAGTTTTCTTATCAAGCTCATACTTATTCTTACAGCCTTTTGGTATTTCAATTACTGCTATAAAATCATCTTTTTTTATTCTTTCTTCATCAATGTCATGCCAAATGTTCATATAAATTCCTTCTTTCCTTTTTGATATTTTTTATTTTAAGGCATTTATATGAAAAAGTCTAGTATTTTAAGAATAAATCTGAAAATTTTCAAAATTCATTCTTTACTCTCCCCATTATACTTCTCTATAAAATTAAAATTTTTTCATAATTTTGTTTGTATGCGAAAATTTATTTCATAAATTTTCTGTGCAATATTTTCTATTATTTAAAAATTAAATTTCAAGTATTTAATTTTAATTATTACATTACTTCAGAAATCAAACAAATTATACTATCTTATTTTTATCAGTTTTCTACACAACTTATTAAATCCACTCTGACTAAGATATTGAATAGATTGACTTGATAAAAGTTTTTCTTCCATAGCAAACCTATTCCATTCTTTTTCAGAAGGAATTATTCTTGTTATATTCATATATAATTGTAGTGCTTGCATACTTTGGTTGTATTTTTCTAACATTACCATCTCACCCTATATAATTCTGTTATTTCTACATTTAATGCTCTAGCAAGTCTTACCATTACAAGTAAACTAGGACTTTTAAATGCCTTTTCAATATCACTAATGTGCGCAACTGATACACCACTTTTTCTTGACAATCCTGAAATTGTCATTCCTTTCTGCTCGCGCACCTCTTTTACTAAAATTTCTATATGCATACTTCCTTCACCGGTTCTTCTTCAAAATTTTAAATATTAAATCATACCTAGCTTTCGCTATGGCGAATATTGTAACTTTTTTATTTATTTTTACTTAAATGTTTATAATTAGAAACGGTGCTCTACCTAATATAGCAATTATTTTGTACATTTTATAATATCACATTTTTTGGAAATTTTATTTTAAATCGTTCGACAAATTTTGACATAAAATTCATTTTTATTTTATTTTCTCATATTGGGTTAAAATTATACGCTAAATTTTCAAATTTTGGCATTATATCTGTTTATTAAGACTTTTATTTTCATTAAGTTTTACCCAAACACAAATAATTTTGAGCTTATAGAATTTAAATTGAAACATAGTTTTAATAGCCCAAATACTGTTTTTTATAGATTTTTATTTTAATTTTCTCAACATTTTTCATTTTTTTCATTTTTTCTATTGACAAATACTCCTCCTTTGTAGTACAATACATTTCGTTAGCCAGTTAAGTGACTTATATGCAGATGTGGCGGAACTGGTAGACGCACAGGACTTAAAATCCTGCGGTTGAATAAACCGTGCCGGTTCGATTCCGGCCATCTGCACCAAAATGAGAAACTGTATTAGAACAGTTTCTTTTTTGTTTTACACTAACACATATAAACCGGAATCGAAAAGGAGGATCAGAAAATAGTCCTGTGGACTATTTCCCCGACGCGGCTCGACGATTCCGGCCATCTGCACCAGATTAGAATTAAAGCTTTGCTTTAATTCTTTTTTGTTTTCATTTAGTTGATAATTATGTAAATCTATGTTATAATTTTCTTTGTCCATATATATTTTGTCAGTTAGCCATACATAAGGAGGTTTCTTTCTATGGTTACAAATGCGAAATTGTCTTTTTTTGCCCCTCCAATTCATAAGCAATTTTTACCTGTTCCGGTATTAAGAATTTGGAATGACTTTTCTCCTTGCAAAGAAGAATGGTTCATTTATGAGTTTCGTGATGGTATTGCAACATTTGTTGCTTACTCGTTAAACTCTTTGGAAACACTTTCGGAGTTAGTTGATGGTTGTTTTGAAAAAAGGTCAAATTTCAAGAAAGTTTTATTTCAGGCACTTGGTCTCCCTTCTAATACTTTATTTGTTGGATTGCGGATTATTTACAAAGGCACAATTATCTTAATTACACCTTATTCTAAAGGTAGCCTTATTGAAAGTTACATTTCAGCAAAAAACTTTCCTAAAAGCGAAAATTTCCGCACAGTTGATACATTGCCATGGATTCATTGGCAGTCACTTGGGCTTACTAGAAAGGAGTTTGTTAAAAAGGTTTATCGTTCGCATGTAGTTCAAGCTAAAATAGATCAAGTTTCACAATCTACAGAACTTCTCTTCAAAAACTCAGAAGAAAAAATTCTCTGGCACCACTTGGAAGATTTGCTCAAATATCCTGAAAATTCAGCTTTATCTATGAGCATTATTCCATTTGCAAAACGCTTTGCAACATGGACGCAATACTTAATGTCAAAGTGTAACAAGCCTTTTTATGATATTGCAAATTATGCAATGAAATCTGGTTACATGGATAGCATTGACTTTGTAACATTGTGGAGAGCAATGGAGGTTCTTTCACATTCCTGGAAATATGGAGATGAGCTTTCTTATTGGTTTGAAAAGCGCTATAAGCTTCCCTGTAAGAATTACTAATTACTGACAACAGATTCGGTTAATTAGCCGATATAAAGTAGAACTCTTTCTGCCGAAGGAGCTCTACTTTTATTTTTATTTTACAAATATTATTGACAGCATTATGTAAATTTATTATAATATAGGTTAGGTTCCAATATTTGGTTACCTTTTTGTTTCAAACCTGCACGACAGGGCGTATGCCCTAAGGAGGTATAAAAATGTGCAGTAATAAAATTGTCCGTATGGCGGACTTGCCCATCCACATGGTTGTACGAATTTTTTCTGAACTCAACCGCGGTAAATTGATAATTATTTCTGGTTATGACCAAGAAACAATTGTTACCGATACAAACCCCAAATACCTTACCTACCCTGATGGTTGGTATTTTGAAAGTGGAGTGTTTACCAACAAATATAACACTTCAACAGGCAGATACAGTGAAGCAAAAACTGTAAACAATTCTGGTAAAGCGTGGACTGGTGTGGCAGGTTGTCTGCCCGATTAAGGCAAACAACCAAATAAAAAAGATTCTATCTTTTCCTCTCTCTTCGGAGGGAGTTTTTCTTTTGTTTGTTTTCAATTAAAAATTATTCATTTTTTCTAAATATTTCACACAATTTTCACATTTTTTTGTTGACTTGACTACTGTTTCCATTTTATAATTGATTGTATATTTTGCATAAAACCCTGGAAAAACAATTATTTTTTTCACTGGTTTTACGCCTAAAGAAAGGAACGTGATTAATTATGAATTATTGGCTAATGACGTATGAGACTCCACTAACAGTTTTACTTACAGTTATTGGATTTTTACTTGTGGTATTTGCACAAATTAAAATAAATACTACATATTCTAAATATAGAAAAGTTCAAAATTCTGCTGGATTAACTGGTCAAGATGTGGCAAGAAAAATATTGGATTCTAACGGATTGTCTCAAATTTCTGTATATGAAATTTCGGGAAATTTGTCTGACCATTATAACCCATCAAAAAAGCTTATTAATTTATCTAAAGATATTTACAATGGAACTTCAATAGCATCACTTGCTGTTGCAGCACATGAATGTGGGCATGCTATTCAAGACAAAGAAAATTATACTTTTTTCAAGATAAGGTCTGCCCTAGTTCCTGTTGTAAATTTTGTATCTTATTTAGGATACTTTGGATTACTTATTTCTATTATAGGAGGATTAACTGGATATATTAAATTATCTATAATAATTCTTCTAGCAACAGTGTTATTTCAATTAGTTACACTTCCAGTTGAAATTGATGCTTCTAAAAGAGCATTGGTTCAATTAGAAGAATTAAATCTTGTTTATAATGATGAAAATAAGTCAGCTAAAAAAGTTTTAAGTGCAGCTGCTATGACTTATATTGCAAGTTTGCTTTCATCTATATTAGATTTATTAAGACTAATTTTAATATTAAATTCGAGAAATGATGACAGAAGATAAGTTCTTACCTCCGCTATCAAACAAAAATTCAAATGAAAGGAAAAAGAAATGTTAAAATTATTAAAAAACTTCACTAAAAAAGATTGGTTAATAGTTGCAATTTCTTTGCTATTAATCATATTTCAAGTTTGGCTAGATTTGAAACTTCCAGATTATATGTCTGAAATTACAAAACTTGTTCAAACAGAAGGAAGCCAAATGTCTGATGTTTTGAAGCAAGGTGGTTATATGCTTGCTTGTGCATTTGGCAGTTTGATTGCAGCAATTGTAGTTGGTTACCTAACTTCCCTACTTTCTGCATCATTCACGCTTCATGTTAGAAAGAAATTATTTGAAAATGTAGAAAACTTTGGTATGCAAGAAATTAAGAAATTTTCTACTAGCAGTTTAATTACAAGAACAACAAATGACATAACAAATGTTCAAATGCTAATATCTATGGGATTACAACTTTTGATTAAATCTCCTATTACAGCCGTTTGGGCAGTTATTAAAATTTTAAATAAAAACTGGCAATGGAGTGCACTTACTGGAGTTGCAGTTTTGGTTCTAATGTCTTGCGTTTCTCTTCTTGTAGCATTGGTACTTCCAAGGTTTAAAAAAGTTCAAAAAATGATTGATAATATAAACGAACTTACTCGTGAAAACCTTACTGGTATAAGAGTCGTAAGAGCTTTCAATGCAGAAGGATATCAAGAAGATAAATTTGAAGTTGGAAACACAGAACTTACAAATACTCAAATGTTTAACCAAAGAGCCATGTCAGCAATGTCTCCTGTAATTTATTTGGTAATGAATACTTTAACACTTTCAATTTATTTTGTTGGAAGTAAATTAATAGATTCTGCAAGTATGATGGATAAATTGCCACTTTTCGCTGACATGGTAGTATTTTCAAGTTATGCAATGCAAGTTATAATGTCGTTTTTAATGCTTGCAATGATATTTATAATGTACCCAAGAGCTCAGGTTTCTGCTCAAAGAATTGCAGAAGTTTTAGATACAAAGCCTTCTATTAAAGATGGAAAAGTAAATAGCGATGAGACTGATAAAAAAGGCGAAATCGAATTTAAAAATGTTTCATTCAAATATCCTGATGGAGATGATTATGTATTAAAAAATATATCGTTTACGGCTCATCAAGGTGAAACAGTTGCAATAATTGGCTCAACAGGTTCTGGAAAAACAACAATGATTAACTTAATTCCAAGATTTTATGATGCAACAGAAGGAACAATTTTAGTAGATGGTGTTGATGTAAAAGACTATAACCAAGAATTTTTACACAACAAGCTAGGCTATGTTCCTCAAAAGGCTGTAATGTTTAGCGGTTCGGTTAACTACAATGTGGCATATGGAGACAATGGAAAAGATGAAATTTCAAAAGACACAATAAAGAAAGCTGTAGAAATTGCACAAGCAGAAGAATTCGTTGAAAAGATGCCTGAAAAATATGAAGCTCATGTTGCACAAGGTGGAACAAACTTATCTGGTGGTCAAAAGCAAAGACTTGCTATTGCAAGAGCCATCGCAAGAAATCCAGAAATATATATATTTGACGACTCTTTCAGTGCCTTAGACTACAAAACAGATTACACTCTAAGAGAAGAGTTAAGAAATTACACTAAAGATTCTACAAATATAATAGTTGCACAAAGAATTGGAACTATATTAAATGCAGACAAAATTATAGTATTGGAAAATGGAGAATGTGTTGGAATGGGCACACATAAGGAGCTTTTAAGCAATTGCAAAGTGTACCAGGAAATTGCATATTCACAATTATCAAAGGAGGAACTAGAAAATGGATAACGAAGAAGATTACAAGAAAAAGCCACGTAACTTTGGTAGAAACGCTCCTGCTGAAAAGCCAAAAGATTTAAAAACAGCAGTAAAAAAACTTGTTCATTATTTAAATAAATTACTTTCATTAGTAATTGTTGCACTAGTACTTTCTTGCTTTAGCTCTGTTTTATCAATAATTGGACCAAACAGATTGAGTGATTTAACAAACGAAATTACAAATGGATTAATTACTGGAATGAACTTTAATACAATAAATTCTATAGCATTGTTCCTTCTTATTATCTATCTTGTAAGTGCACTATTTGACTTTTTACAAGGCATAATAATGGCAACAGTTGCAAATAAATTTGCTCAAAAAATGCGTACTCAAATATCTAAAAAGATTAACAAACTTCCACTTAGATATTTCGATACACACAGCTATGGAGATTTATTATCAAGAGTTACAAACGATGTTGATACAATTGCTATGTCATTAAGCCAAAGTTTAGGAACACTAGTTGGAGCAATAACATTATTTATAGGTTCAATAATAATGATGTTCTATACAAACTGGATTTTAGCCATAACAGGTATTGTATCTTCCCTACTTGGATTTGTTGCAATGTTTGTTATAATGGCAAAATCTCAAAAATACTTTAATGCAAGACAAGTTGAACTTGGAAAATTAAATGGACATATTGAAGAAATATATTCAAACCATAATGTTGTAAATGCTTACAATGGTCAAAAAGAAGCTTCTGAGACCTTTGACAAATTAAACCAAAGTGTGTATGAATGTAATAAAAAGAGTAGATTCTTATCTGGCTTAAGCCAACCTATAATGAGCTTTATTGGAAACTTTAGTTATGTTGCTGTTTGTGTTGTTGGTGCAATCTTAACAATGAACGGAAACATCACATTTGGTGTTATAGTAGCATTCATGATGTACATACGTTTATTCACAGGGCCTTTAACACAAATTGCTCAAGGTATGACAAACTTGCAGACAACAGCAGCTGCTTCAGAGAGAGTTTTCGAATTTTTAGAAGAACCTGAAATGGATGAACAGAAAAACATCACTAAACATCTTAATCCAACTAAAGTTGAAGGAAACATTGTATTTGACCACATAAAATTCTCTTATGATGGCAAAAAGACAGTTATAAAAGATTTCAGCTGTGATGTAAAAAAAGGTCAAAAAGTTGCAATAGTTGGTCCAACAGGAGCTGGAAAAACAACAATGGTCAACCTACTTATGAAATTCTATAACATAGCAGACGGAAACATTACAATAGACGGAGTTTCAACAAAAGAGCTATCTCGTGAAAACATACACGACCTGTTCATAATGGTATTACAAGACACTTGGCTATTTAATGGAACAGTTAGAGACAACATAAAATACAACAAAGAAGTCTCTGATGAAGACATAATGAAAGCTTGCAAAACTGTCGGAATAGACAAATTTATAAAAACACTACCTGGTGGACTAGACTACACATTAAGCGATTCAGAGAGCATATCTCAAGGTCAAAAACAATTGCTTACAATTGCACGTGGAATGATAAAAAATGCCCCATTCTTAATACTAGACGAAGCAACCAGTAGTGTAGATACTCGTACAGAAGAACTTGTACAACAAGCTATGGATAAACTAACAGAAGGCAGAACCTCATTCATAATAGCACACAGACTTTCTACAATTAGAAATGCAGACATGATATTGGTTATGAACGAAGGAAACATAATAGAACATGGAAATCATGAAGAGCTAATGGCTCAAAACGGATTCTATGCAGACTTGTATAATTCACAATTTAAAAAATAAATGATTAAAAGACCAAATTAGCATAAATATATATACTAAAAAAACAATAAAGGTAAATTGATGTTTGCCTTTATTGTTTTTTATTAACTGTTATTATTATTATTGTTGTTATTATTGTTATTTCCTGATGAGCCTCCCCATGATGATGAACTTGAGTCATAATGTGGTGTTACAGAAAAGCCTCTATTGCTAATTTCCATTCTATCAAAAGATTTAGTTGTTGCAGATACTGAAAAAGCCTTTACAACCTTCCCTACTCCATCAACAAGTGATAAAATATTTTGATTTGCTACAATTGTATTAGCCTCTGACTCAGCAAGAAAATCATATATTTCATTAAACATATTCTCTGTTATATCAGAATAATAATTTGCTAGTGTATAGCACTTTTTTAGTCTAATAATTTCATTATATGTCTTTGGCTTTTTTTCTATCACTTTAATCCCTCCTTACAGTCAATATAGAAGAATTCTATATTTTGAAATGGTAAATTTATTGCTTGTATATGATAATAAGCATTATTTTTATGTTTAGTATAATGATAGTCTCTTAATTCTGTTGTAGTAAAAAATAAGTTGTTAGGATTTTTAGTTGATATCTTATCATAATATAGACTTAATATTTTAGTTAAATCTACACAGTAATAGCCTTTTTTGTCAGATTTTTCTTTTTTTATGGTATTTGTAAATATTTGATGAGTCATAATATGTTCTTGTTTTACTCTTTGTTCATCTCCATATTGTAATGTATCACCTGTTAATAACATCACATATAGTGAATTACTAGCCGGATAATCACAATCTTCCAAAACTCCCTCTTTTATATAAAGTACTATTTTACTTTCATCAGTTAAATATACAATATCTCTTTTACTTTTTATTATTTGAGACTCTAGTTTATATTCAATATCATCAATTTTTAATATAAAAATATCTGGACTATATATATTCTTTAATTTACTATCTGCCTCTATTATTGATGTTAAACTTGGTATATCTTGTCCAACAATTTTCTTTTCTTTGGGATAGAAATCTTTTGATATATCTGGATGTATCTTGCTTAAATACATATAAATTGATTCTTCATTATTCTTATCTTCTGGATATAACTCAGCATTGTCTTTGTATATTTCTTGTTGTAATTTACAAGTATACGATTTATTTATTTTGTATTTATTCTTAACAAATGGGCAACCTGTTTTACACAAATATAAATATTTGCAATTTAGACATTCTTCGTTAAATCCTATTTTATTATGTATTTCAAAAATTTTTCTTCTGGCATTATTCATAATTGTTTCAACTTCATCTTTATATATATTTCCATAATAGAATTCTTCATTTTTTTGTCCTCTTACACAAGAATATATATCACCATTTCTCTCTAATAAGAAAAACTTTTCTCCACAATTATCACAATTAGTGCAATATGTAGGATTAAATTCTGCAAACCAAGTATTTCTTACTCCATAATCTAAATTTGTTCCTCTAAACTCATTATTCATCCTTCTATAAAAATCGACTTGTTCATCTTCTGTCATAGCATGGAGTATATCATCATTCTCATTATCTACAAAACCAATCATAAAATTAAAGTCATTCATATTTAAACAGGTATTTTCATCAAGATATTTAATATCTTTAATAATTTCATCTGTTTTATCATAATGCTCCTTAAATATTGTTGCAGAAACCTTTTTATTATTAGGTATTTCTTCCAATAGTTCGATGTTTTTTAATATTTTATCTAAAGTTTTTTGATTTCCTTTTGTAACTCTATATTTTTCATGCAATGAAAATGGTAAGTCCAAAGAGCCACTTATTGAAACATTAAATTCCTTTATAGTATCTATGTGTTTTTCTAAATTTAATAAATTGGTTTTAATATGTGGAGCTCCTAGTCTAAATCCATTGCCAATAATTATTTCTTTATTATCTCTGTAGTAATTAGAAATATATTTTATAATATTTCTAAAATCCTCTCTAGCTAAAGTTGTTACCTCTCCACCATGCAAAGATATATTAAATGGAACAACCTTAGCATTTTTAAATTTGTTTACAGCATACTCTAATGTTTTCAAATATGAATCATCTTGTTCTAAATCAACTGTGTTCTCTTTTAAATAACAATACTTGCATTGCATATTGCAATTCATTGTTGGTACATATAATAAATGTATAAATTTGTAATCCTCATTCATAACAAATGCCTCCTAATAGTATATTACTGATGTTGGACTTTCTTTAAATGCTCTTTCATTTATTACTGCATTTTTAGGTACATGTATTGAGCGCAATGAAGTGCATTGTCTAAATGCTGAACTACCTATTTCGACGACTGTTGATGGAACTATCACATAACTTAAATTACTACAACCATAAAAGGCATGCCCACCTATTCTAGTAACTCCTTTAGGTATTACAATAGAAGATAGTGATGTACAATTTTCAAATGTATTACCTCTAATTTCTGTTATTTTTGATGGCAGTGTTACATTGTCTAACTTTTTACAACCAACAAAATTTTCTCCATGAATTGATATTATGTTATCATGTAAATTTATTCTTCTTAATGAAATACAATATTCAAATGTTTGTCCGTTTATCTCTACAACCTTACTAGGTATAGTTATCTCTTGTAACGAACTGCAATGTGAAAATGCTCCTGCGCCTAAATATTCTAGGCTTTCTGGTAATTCTATTTTGGATAATTTTTTATCATTTTTAAAAGCTGATGCCCTTATTTCAATTAATCCATTTGGTAAAGAAACTGTTTTTAAGTTTAAACAATTTTCAAAAGCACTTGCCCTTATTTCTGTAACATTTTGAGGGATATATATACTTTCTAAATTTTTACAATTAAAAAAGGCTTTAGATTTTATACTCTCTAAATTTTGTGATAATGTTACATTTTTAATTTTTGTATTCTCGAATGCACTATTTGCAATAGCAACAACATTTTTTCCATTATGCGTATCTGGAATTACAACTGTATCACTCTGTTGAATTGCTCCTTTTGTGTATTTTATTACTGCATATCCATCTCCATATCTAAAGTAAAGTAATTTTGGCTTTGCAAACATTATTACTGGTATAAATATTGCTGCCAATACAGTTATTCCTGTTTTTAGAAAAATTGGAAAGACTACCTGCTTTTTATTTATTTTTACTTCTGTAACCAATTTTGCTATATCTTCATTTGGATTTTTCTTAGCTTTCATTGAAATTGCATTTACAATATTAAATTTTTTTACTAAAAATATGTATAATAATAGAGTAATTCCCTCACAGATTAAGCAAGTTTTTAATTCAATATTAAAAAAGTACATCAACACGTATATAAATGTTAATAATCCAAAGATTAAAATTACTATATTTCTTTTGGTATTTATTTTTGATGTTGTTAATTTTTTTACATTTTCCCCTTGGCTTTCAATCTCTTCTTTTACAATATTTTTTAATAAAGCACTCTCATTGTTAAGATATGTAGGGTCAATCAACACTATTGGACTATTATCTGTTACTTTTTCAGCACTTGTTTCGATATTTTCTTGTTCTTCGTTATTATTTATTGGTACGTCATTTACTACACCTTCTTTATCTTTAATTGAGGCAATAGGAATAATAATAAATGCGCCTACAAATACTAATATAAAGTCTATTATTGCAATACCTTTTGTTATAAATAAGTCAAAAAATAATAAAATTGCAATTCTAATTACAAACAAAATCCAAAAAGTTCTTTTTGAATTTTCTTTTGAAATAATTTTAGATAATGGCATTAAAACAAAAAGTGACATATGGATTGAAATAAATGCCTCCATACCGTAAAGCTAAGCCTAATGACATACTTCCGTTGCTACTCCCATTACTTGCAAATACTGTGCTTGGTAATAATACAAATAACATTATAATTAAAAAACTTATTATTTTCTTCATTTCTAGCTCCTTATTTCATTATTCTTTTGTTATTCTACTTTAAGCAATTTTTATTAATCTGTATAACCAAATTTTTTCATTCTATCTTCTTCTCTTGATGATAAATCTTTTATCCATTCTGCAAGTCCAATAGCATCACTAGTTCTTAAAAATTCAAAGTATTTTACTCTGTCATCTTTACTAATTACGACAGGAGATAAATTATTTTTTAGTAATTCATAATTTATAAGTAGTCTTCCTGTCCTTCCATTTCCGTCTTCAAATGGGTGTATTTTCTCAAACTCAATATGATATCTTACAATTTTGTTAAATATATCATGTTCGTCGTGATTATAGTTATATATGTAATACATCATTAAATTTGGAACTTTTTCAGGTTCTGGCGGAATATGTTCACTTCCCTGTATAAACACTTGTACAGTTCTGTAACCTTCAGTATCTTTAATATCTCTATTTATAGTTTCATTTAACTTTTTTATAAATCTCTCATCAAAATTTTCATCATTTTCTAAATTCTTAAAAACTAATTCTAATGCTTTTTTATGATTAATAGCCTCATATATTTCTCTAGGCTCTTTTCCCTCAATTTTAAAGCTGTTATCATTATATAAAATCGCATATGTTTCAGCATATGTTAAAGTACTTCCCTCAATTGCATTTGAGTGATATGTACTTCTTGTAATTAAATCTTCTAAATAATTTTTATTGCTTAAAATAAATTCTAAAATCGTCATAAAATCCTCTTCTCATTATTTTTGTAACTGCTTAAATTTTACCATATTAATTTTGTAAAATCAATCATAATAATTTTTTCAATTTTTTGAATATTTTTTTAATTTTTTCTTATACTATTAGAAAAAATTATTTTATGGAGGTTTGCTATGAAAGTACTTTATTATATAGCTCTTACTCTTGTAATTATTGGTGCTATAAACTGGCTATTAATTGGCTTATTTAGCTTTGATTTAGTTGCAACAATATTTGGTTCTATGTCTGTAGTAAGTAGAATTGTTTATGTTTTAGTTGGTATAGCAGGATTAATAAGTATAGGGCTTTATCCTAAAATTAATGATTAATTTTCATTTGTAATAGTTAATTCTAGTACAAAAATAAAAAATTTCACCTAAAAGAACTCTCCCTTTGAGGCGAAATTAAATTGCTATATTTTTATAACCCCCATTTTCTATTTTTTGAAAATTTCGGTACGGCGCTCTTGGTCGGGACTAGCGTCCCTCGAAAGGCGAGCTTGACCTTATTTTCAAAAAATAGAATAATGGGGGTTTTTATATAATATCAGCATAGCAAAAATTTCGCCCCATAAGGGAGTCCCCATTTGGCGAAATTTTATTAACTATTATTTTGCTATTATTTCACAAATTAAGTTACTTATTTGTGTTGGATTTTCTACTGGTAAACCTTCTATTAGTCTTGCTTGTGCATATAGAACTTGTGTGTATTTTTTGAGCTCTTCTTTATCATTTGCATATAAATCTTTTATTTTTTGAGCTATTGGGTGTGAGTCGTTTATTTCTAAGGCTGTTTGTGCTTTTACTTTTTGGTCGTTTGGCATTGAGTTTATTACTTTTTCCATTTCGACTGATAACGCACCTTCGCTTGTTAAACATACTGGGTGATTTTTTAGTCTGTGTGTAAATCTTACTTCTTGCACACCTTCCCCTATTGTTTCTTTCATTAATGTGAACATGTCTTTATTTTCTTCGTTTTCTTTTTTCAATGCTTCTTTTTCTTCGTCTGTGTCTAGGTCAACATCGTTTGCACATACATTTATAAATTTCTTTTCCTTATGCTCCATTAATACTTGTACAACGAATTCATCTATATTCTCTGTTAAATAAAGTATTTCGTAACCCTTTTCCTTTACTGCTTCAACCTGTGGCAATAATTCTATTTTATCAACAGTTTCTCCACATGCATAATATATTTTATCCTGTCCTTCTTTCATTCTATCAACATATTCATCAAGTGTTACTAATTTATTTTCTGTTGAAGAATGGAACATTAATAAATCTTTTAGATTATCTTTATTTAATCCAAAATCATTGTAAACTCCAAATTTTAATGTTGTACCAAATGTTGTAAAGAATTTTTCATAATCTTCACGATTCTTATGCAACATGTCTAATAATTCTGATTTTATTTTCTTATCCAAATTCTTAGCAATTATTTTTAGTTGTCTATCATGTTGTAACATCTCTCTTGAAATGTTAAGTGATAAATCTGGGCTATCTACCAATCCTCTTACAAAACCATAGCAATCTGGAAGTAAATCTTCACACTTGTCCATTATTAATACGCCATTTGAATATAATTGAAGTCCTCTCTTAAAATCTTTTGTGTAATAGTCGTATGGTGTGTGCGAAGGAATGTACAATAATGCTGTATAGCTTACGTCTCCTTCAACAGATGTACGAATTACTTTTAGAGGCTTTTGATAATCCCCAAATTTTTCTTGATAAAAATTATTGTAATCTTCATCTGAAACTTCTGATTTATTCTTTTTCCAAATTGGAATCATGCTATTTAAAATTTCGTCATGTCTTACTTTTTCGAATTTAGGCTCTTTCTTCTCGCCTTCTGGCTGTTCAACCTCATGCTCGTGTTCCACTTCCATCTTAATTGGATAACGAATGTAATCAGAATATTTTCTAATTAATTCCTCAATCTTGTATTCAGCAAGAAAATCACTATATTTTTCGTCATCAGTATCAGCCTTTAGCGTTAAGATAATTTTTGTTCCAAAGTCTGATTTATTGCACTCATCAATCGTGTAGCCTTCTGCACCTTCTGACTCCCATGCATATGCTTTTTCTGCACCATAGCATTTACTCTCAACTCTTACCTTAGATGCAACCATAAATGCAGAATAGAAACCAACACCAAATTGACCTATAATGTTTACATCATCTTCTTTTTCAGCATTTTCCTTTGCTTTAGCAGCCTCCTTAAATGCAAGAGAGCCACTCTTTGCAATAGTTCCAAGGTTTTCTTCAAGCTCCTCTTTGCTCATACCGCAACCATTATCTTCAATAGTTAAAGTACGTGCTTCCTTGTTTGGAGTAACTCTTATATATAAATCATCCTTATTAACTTTTACATTTTTATCCGTAAGAGAACGATAATACAACTTATCAATTGCATCACTGGCATTTGAAATTAGTTCCCTTAAAAATATTTCTTTATTAGTATAAATCGAATTAATCATTAGGTCTAACAACCTTTTAGACTCTGCTTTAAATTGCTTGTTTTCCATAATAAAATTCATTCCTTCCCTTCGTAATAGCCTGAAATATTCTTTGTTCTTTCACACTATTTTTAATACTAAAACGTATTATAGTTCTTTATTTTAGCAAAGTCAATAATAGAGTGCTAATTTCACAAATAATTCACAATTTAATATTCTTCTACTTCTATCACTGCTTTTTCTTCTAATGCAAAACGTTTTTCTACGCTTATTTTGCTTACTTGATTATCATCTTTGAATACGAAGTTATTCATTGCATCAAGTATAGATTTTGCTATGTTATCAACATCTGGTTTCTTTGTTGGACTTATCTTATTTTCTAGCATTTCCTCTACTTTTGCTTTACTTGTGCTTTTAGGAATTTTTAAATAAGCAATTATATTTATTGAAAGCCTTCCTTCTAGCATCTCGTATCTTGGATATTTTATTTTAAAATATTGCTGTATCAAAAATTCATAATCTTTTGTTTTTCCAGGAGTATATACTCTTCCAGTATACATATTTACTCTTGGTCTTTCCTTTCCTACTATTTCTCCCGGTACTTCAAATTGATATTTCATTGTTTCACTCCTTCTTTAGTTTTAATTTTAAAACACATGACTATTATTTAATTCTATTTTCTTTGCCGGAAATCTTCGTAACTCTTACATCATTTACGAGAGTTTCCGACAAGTGCTTATATAAAATCTCTATTATAATTTTATTATATGACTAAAAATGCTCGCTTTTGTAAGCAATTTATTTCATCTTTTTATTTTGTAAACTCCAAATATTGTACATTATCATACACAAATTTTATAAATTCTTCTTTATCACTTAATTTTCCAATATATTTACTCTGAATTTGTGATACAACTCCTCCCAATGATAATTTTTGAAATACGCTTTCGAATGCTAGTTTCTCTTTATAGTCTATTTTTTCATCTTCACTCGCATGGTACGAACTTGTATATTTTTCTTTGTCTGTTACATTTTTTATTACTCCAAATCTTTCTTTATCTATTCTTTCGAACGTTTTACATACCTTTTGACTTGTTTCTCCATATAAGCAAAAACCTAAGCCAGAGGCTTTCTTCCACTTTTCAACAGTTTCTTTTAAATACTTTACTATCTTTATAGCAAATTCTTTTCCATTTGGTTCAGTGTTAGAAACTTCTTTCATCATCATTGTTGCTTCATATACTCCTACATATCCTAACGAAATTGTAGAGTAACCATCTTTCAAATATTTGTCGATTTTTTCTCCCGATTTTAAATGCGCTATCGCACCATATATCCAATGTATTGGGCTCGTATCACTTACTGTACCAAGCAAAGCATAGTGTCTGCACAATAAAGCCTCATGGCACAATTCCAGTCTTTCATCTAGCAAGCTAAAGAATTTATCTTCATCACCATCTGCCACGATTGCAATTTGTGGTAAATTTATGCTAACAATACCTTGATTAAATCTACCCTCAAATTTATATGTTCCATTCTCATCTTTCCATGGAGTTAGAAAACTTCTAAAGCCCATTGGCGAAAAGACATTGCCACTATAGTTTTCACGCATTTTTTTAGCCGATATAAAACTTGACTCTTGCGTCTTATTTGCACATTCTAACGCAAGCTGTGTTAAATAATCATATTTTTCACCATTTAAGCAGTTATTTTCATCGATTACATAGATCAACTTTGGAAATTCCGGATTAATATATTTTCCTTCTGCATCCTTCATTCCCTCAATTCTTTGCTTCAAAATTTCTTCTATTATAAGTGCATTTTCCTTTATGTATTCATCATCTTCTCTTAAATACATAAATAACGAAACCAGTGGACTACGCCCGTTTGTAGTCATTAGTGTATTTATCTGGTATTGAAGTGTTTGTACCCCACTCGTTACTTCTTCTTTTATCTTTTTATCTAATATTTCTTTTGAAGGCACGCCTCCAAACTCTTCCTTAAATTTTTCATAACTCTTTCTAACATACTTTCCCAAATGACTGATATCTACAGATTGTCCACCGTATTGTGTTGACGCAACTGTTGCAAGAATTTGTGCAAGAACCGTGCAAGCAACTCTAAAACTTTTTGGGCTCTCTATTAATTTGCCATTTATAACTGTTCCATTGTCAAGCATGTCTCCAATACTAATCACACTAGAATTAAAAATTGGTTGTAAAAAATAGTCCATATCATGAAAATATAATACTCCTTCTTCATGAGCCTTTACTATTTTTTCAGGTAACAGTAGTCTCTTCGTTAAATCCTTAGAAACCTCTCCAGCTATGTAATCCCTTTGTGAAGACGCAAGCACAGCATTCTTACGTGTTCCGTCTTCCAACATCTCCATATTTTGATTTTTTATGAGTCCAAGAATAGATTCGTCTGTGGTGTTCTTCTTTCTAACCAACGCTCTATTATATCTATAAATCATGTATTTTTTTGCAAGCTTAAACTTTTTCTTATCCATAAGTTGCTCTTCTATTATATCTTGCACATCTTCAACTAAAATTCTCTTTTTATCAAGTGACTCAATATATTTTATTATATCCTTAATATCTTGCTTGTCTGCTCTTTCCTTTTCTGTAACCTCTTGGTTTGCCTTCTCAATAGCAATTGCAATCTTCTCTCTATTAAAATCTACTACACGTCCATCTCTCTTAATAACCTTCATAAATTCCTCCTTGGATTTATCTAAATTACTGCCTCTTTAGTTTCATTATAAATAATATTTTTTAATATAACTAAGCAGTATTGTTTGCAAAACATTTTTCTGCCCACATCGACATAACTTACCTAAAAAACATTATCTCATAACTATTATACCTTAACAATTTATTTTTTCTGTTGCAAATGCAACGTTTTTGAAGTATAATTGAGTAAATTTTATTTACAAATTTAAGGACAATGTTAATGGAAATATCAGATATAATTGAAAACATTTCTTGTAATTGTATTAAGGTTCAACGTAAGACCTTTGAAAAAGGTAGTATTATTACAACTTACATAGAAAAAAGAAAACAAATTTGCATACTGCTTTCTGGAAAAGCAGATTTAATTAGATATGATTTAAACGGAAACAAGGATATAATAGAAAGTTTTGTTGAGACAGATATTTTTGGTGAAGCCTTCTACCCTGTTCATACCAACCACGAACTTTTTGTTTTGGCAATGGATAAGTGTGAGGCTCTTCTATTTTTGTATGATGACATACACGAAAAATGCAGAAGCAATTGTAAATTTCACACAACACTCGTATCTAGCTTACTAGAGCTTATATTAAAACAAGCAGTACATCAAAATACTAGAATAGAAATACTTTCAAAGAGGTCTATCAGAGATAAATTACTTACTTATTTTTCTATTCTTTCTAGTAAAAACTTCTCTAAAAATATTACACTTCCAATTTCAATGACTAGCCTCGCTGATTACCTAAGCGTAGATAGAAGTGCAATGATGCGTGAGCTAAAATGCTTGGTAGATGAGGGATTTATAAGCCGTGATGGTAATAAAATTAAACTTTTATATTAAAAAATTTATATTTTTAATTTTTGCTTTTAGCTAAAGCTTCAGTTGGAAAAGAATTAAATTTTGTCAAGAAAAAGGCCCATTTAAAAGGCAATGGCGCATACTTTTTGTATGTAACCGCGTTTTAAATGGGCTTTGACGTATTCAAATTTGTACGCATTTTTTAACAATATTTAGTCATTATCACTTTCTATATTACTCCCAACTTCATAATTTTCGTTTTCTGTATTTCTGTTCTCTGTATTTGTAATATTGTTTTTTCCTTGAAAAGTCTCATTATTTTTATTGCTCTCTGTATTATTTGTTATTTCTGTATTTGTTTCAGTATTTTCCGTATTGCCTGGCACTTCTGTATTTTGCTCTGTGTTTTCTATTTTATTTTCAATATCGTTATTTTTATCGCTTTTTGTGTTTTCTTTATCATTCCTTTTGGCAATATCATACTCCTTCCAAGGGTTGTCCGAAGCTGGATCAGTTGGGTCCCAACTATTTACCTCACTGTCTCCAGAAATTTTTCTTTCTGATGGCTTACCCAATGGTCCAGGGTTAGAATCTTTGTAAAAATATACTTTTGTTCCAGCCGCACAATTATCATATATCCATTTTGCATTTTTTACAGTAAGCCTTATGCATCCCAAAGAAGCTGAAGTACCTAGTTTATCATACTCCCAATATTCTAAACTTGCATTATTATATTTCTCAGTATATGGTACAGAATGGAACAATATATTTCCAGTTATTTGTGTTGCATATTGACCATACACATCACCTTGAAGCCCTTTCCATTCCCATCCACCATATTTTTTTAGTGAATAAGTTCCGCTCGTTGGGGTTGCAAAGCCAACCGAACAAAGCATTACCTTTACGCAGTTTTTGTATTCTCCGTTTTCATCTTTTTCATATACATTAACTACATTTTGCTTACAATTTACTTCTAATCTATATTTTGTACCACTCGTATTTTTAGCTTTTTCTTCAGTTACTTTATTTTCAACTACTTCGTTCTCTTCTACACTATTTTCTATAATCTCTTCATTTACATCTTCTTCAAGATTTTGTGTATCTTCACTATTTATGAATTCATAAGCTAAACTTTCTGGTTCCTGAGCATCAACTTCTTTCGCAGTATTCTTACTAATTATACTTGCAGTTATTATCGTTATTAAAATAGCTAATATTAAAATTATAATTCCTAATATAATTCTCTGTTTTTCTTGCTTTCTTTTTCTAATCTCACTTCTTGATTGCATTCTAAAAATCCCCTTCATATGTTAGTACTAACATTATACATTTTAAGAATAGTCTAGTCAATAAGTTTCAGTCAATAAGTTTCAGTCGATTATTTTCTGCCACCCTATTTTCACAAACCACACCCTAAAACCAGTCATTCCAAATTCTTATTACTTGGTACTTCTATTGATTTTCCATCATAGCTAAATTTCGAGCCATGGCATGGGCATTCCCAAGTTTTATCTATATTATTAAAGTACAGCTCACACCCCAGATGTGTGCAAATAGGTTTTACTTTAAAAATTTCTCCAGTATTTGCTTTATACACTCCAACCTTTTTATTATCTATTTCAATTATCTTGCCCTCTCCTATTTTTATATCATCTATTTCATCTTTTGGTATTTTAAACCTACTCATAAGTATTGATTTATTGGCTTCTTTTAACATATTTCCTACTTCGACTCTATTCTTTATTGGTTCTACTCTTCTTGCTTTAAACAAATCTTCATACTCATTTTCTTTTCCTAATATTTTATCTGCTATTATGTTTGCCGCAACATTTGATGATGTAATTCCCCATTTATTAAACCCTGTTGCCACATACACATTAGGCATCGTAACAGAAAAATCTCCTATATACGGGATTTTGTCGAGGCTTATGCAATCCTCTGCAGACCACTTATATAGCACTTCTGCATCTGGATACATTTTTCTTACAGCTGTTTCAAGCCTCGTATATCCATTTTTCAATTCCTCCGTTCCGGTTTTATAATCATAACCAACCGCTAATAGTAATTTCTTTCCATTATCCTCGATTACCCTAAAAGACATATTTGGGACTTCGTAATTTATATACATTCCATCAAACAATTCGCTTTTTACATCAGCAACTATTGCATAAGATGTTGACTGATACATTTTCAAAAAATAGTAACCCGGAATCTTTATAAACGGATATCTTGTAGCAATTACCACATAGTCTGCCGTAACTTTATTTTTATCTACATATATTTCATACTTTCCATTTGACTTTTTTATATCTGTAACTTGTGAATTTTCGAATATTCTACTATTATTATTCACAATACATTTTGCCAATCCATATCCATATTTTACAGGGTGAAGCTTTGCTTGACTCCTAAACTCAATCGCTCCTGCAATTTTCATTGGTAGCTCTATTTTATTAACATATTGGCACAAATCTTTTTCTAGTTTATCTACTGCTCTCTGCTCTTTTTTCAATTTGTCTACTTCTGTTTCTTTTGCAGTAAAAACATATGCCTTTTCTCTCTTAAAGTCACAATCTATTTTTTCATTCTGCACTATTTCACTAATATTTTCTATTGCCTTCTGATTTGCCTCTAAATATTTTTTTGCAAATTCTTTTCCCTGTGAATCTATTAAATATCTGTAAAAAACTTCATGCTGACTAGTAACTTTTCCAGTATTTCTGCCACTCGTGTGACTACAAATTCTATCTCTTTCTAATAAAACAACATTAGTATATTTGCTTAAATAATACGCTGTTGTAAGACCAGTAAGTCCTCCGCCAATAACACAAACAGAGGCCCTCATATCATTTCTTATACTCTCATATTCTTTATAATTTTTTCTCTCCTCTTCCCAAAAAGATTGCATAATTTTTTCCTCCCGCTCCTTCTAAAACATTTATTACACTATTTTTTCCAAGATTGAAAAATTTATGCAATTTCAAATTATTCGCAATTCAAACTTATAGACACAAAAAAATGCCAATTTTATTTGGCATCTTTTTTATCTATTTTTCATTTTCTTCTTTAATTTGCTTTTTCTTCTTTCCAGTTATACCAGCATTGCTTACCTTTTCAGCAATCGCCTTAGTTGTGTCTTCAACCTTTGTTTCTATTTCTTCTTTTTGCCTAATTGCTTCTTTCTTTATTTTCTCTGTTTGGTCTTTAATTTTTATCTTAACAGCTTGCAATTTAGGGAAGGCATCGACCAATCTTCTATGTAATGCAGACTTGCTTTGTAAAATTTCCCTTACCTTCTTAGTAATCTCTTCTGTATTATCAGTTTCCTTACTTGCAGTAATATCAGCCTTTTTAATTGCTTTAATAACAACTCCAGAAACAATATTATCAAACGCATAAATTACAAACAAAATTCCAGACACAATATTTAACCACATCTCTGGTATTAATTCTAGTTTTCCTAGCAAGAATGGATTTGTTACATATGTCACCATTAATCCCAAAATTCCAAAAGGAATTATTGTGCCTAAACAAACTCGTCCATTTAAATTAAACTTTCTTTGGCTATAATCCCACCATCTTGCCTTAAACATTTTTTCCATTACTAAACTGGTCAAGTATTCCAAAGTTCCGCATACGACTATCGCCATAACAAATAGCACAAGTGCATCATATTTATATCTTCCCAATAAAAAGGTTATTAGAAGAGCTCCATAGCCATAAATCGGACAATAAGGTCCAATTAAAAATCCTCTATTTATAAACCTTTTATACTGAATAAGCTTGCAAGTAACTTCCATTATCCAACCTGCTACAGCATATATCATAAACAGCAAAAAATATATTCTAACATCATAACCTAGTATTATCATAGAAAAACCTACCTTATAAATCAATAACTACATTAAATATATTACCAGTTATATGGAAATTTTGCAATACATTTATAATAAAATTAATCAGCATTTATATTAGCACTATATACCATTAGTCTTATATGCAAAAAGCAAATGCCGACTAGCACTTGCCTTCTTTTTCTTTTGTTTTATTTATCATATTTTGTTGTAGTTTTCGCTATAGCGAAATATACACCGTATATTCTTAAGAACAAATCTAAAAATTTTCAATCCTACCTCTATGCTTCTCTATAAAAGTTCTAATTTTGTAATTTAATCTGTTCTTCTTTTATAAGTGGATACCTTATAAGCTTGTTCCATTCCAAATTCTCTTTGTTCATATTTACAGCTGTAATTTGGTGATTATCATAAGTTGTATAATAATAAATCCCTTTTGTCGCATTACAACATGATGTATAAATAGTTATCTCATATTTATTATCCCCTAAATCACAGCAACCTCTCTGTTGGTCAACAGAATTAAGAATATGGAAAAACTGGCTAACACTCTCTAATTCTCCATCTCCAGAAACAGAATTCATCTTAACAAATGCTGTTCTAACAAACCTAGATTGCGAAGATAAATCTCCTGGAAGTCCAATCGCTCCCATTCCACGGCTATAATTCTTTAAATCCAGTCTAGAAGAAAACGTGTTTTCTGGTGATTTATTTGACAGATGCATATAATTATTCAAATTAAACATTTGCTTATCAAACGGCGGATTATTAGTAAGCACACCGACTGGATTATCATATATTTTTATTCCATCCGCCACAGACTCCACAGTAATTGCTTTGTTACTATCAGCAATAATCCAATGCAATTGAGCAAGTGGCAACCTATCATTAAAAGGCTCATTCAAAAAATTCGTATTTTGAAGAAGCTTTTTCGCTTCATCAACACATGAGCACTGCCCAAGAATCCATGGAATAAACTCAAACTGAGTTACATTATTTTTCCCTTCTTTTTCCTCATGATAGACTGCGTTTCCAACAAAATTAAGTCCTGCAATTCCAAGCCCTTTCTCATTTATTGCATCATAATACAATGGGTAATCTTCTATCACATAAGCCATTCCAATAATAGCATAATGCGAATTCATCTCTCCCATTCTTCTAAAGTTAAACTTAAAATTTCGTGGAGTAATCGTAATCTCATCTCCATATGAAAACTCATAGTCTAACGTACGTCCAAAATAAAAATCTTTAGTTTTATAAGTTGTAGCTGTACACATAATACCTCCTAAATATATATTTTTTCTAATTTTTGCTTTTTGAAAACACCATTTCAAGATTCTGTTCTAACATTTTCCTTTCATCAGATTTCATTGTTCCCAGTCTAACTAGCGGAATTTCGTACTTTTCTAGAATTTTATCCTTTACTTTATCTCTTCTTTCTTGCATCGTTCCTTCTTTATGATAAAAATATCCATCAACTTCAACTGCGACCACTGTTTTCTTATCCATTTTATTAAAAATAACAAAATCAATATGAGTCCAGGTTTTGTTTACAAATTTCCATTCATCTGGTGTCAATTTTTCTAATTCCTCAAGCACATCAGATAGTGGAACATGAACAGCAACATCAAGATTATTAAAATTCTTCTCTTTTATCAAATCCATGATAAAATTATATGTAATATTCTCGGAATCATATTCAGAAATTCTTTTCTTACCCTTTAAGTATTTGAGCCTTTGCTCCATATTTTGCTTATATAATAAATCATATATAGATTTTATCTTACTCTTTTTCACCTCAAAATTATTATATTGAATATATTTTATCAAATCATCAAGATTAGTTCCTTCATTTTCTTTATTATCCGAAACAACCACTCTCAGGTACCTTTTAGCACGTGTTATCGCAACATTTAGCATTTTAGGATCATCAACAAATTCACTAATCTCATTGTCAACAGTCGTTATTACTATTGCATCCTTCTCTCTTCCTTGAAACTTATGTACAGTATCAACTTGTATATTATCTATATACTTATGCAAATTCTGCTTTTGTTCTCTATATGGAGAAATTATTCCAATATCTTCAAACGATACTTTTTCTTCAAGTTCAGGTAAAACTTCCTGTTCTATAACATCAATCTGCCTTTGATTATAATGACCTCTAGCATGATTTCCTTCTACAGTAACATAGGCTTTTAATACATCTTTCTCTCCATTATCTTCTGTCATAATTATAAGTTGATTATCATAAAACTTTTTATTGCAGAACCCTATAATTTTAGGGTGGCATCTATAATGTTCCTTAAGCATTGTATCTGGAGCACCTTTTATAGTTTTACTTACAGAAGATAAAAAGCTATTTTGCAAATAATTATAACAATCTTCAACATTATATTTCTTAGACAGTCTCTCAATTTTAGCCACATCTTGATTCGTAATAACATTTGGTAACTGTTTTAAATCACCAACAATAACCGCATTTTTTGCCACAGACATTGCGAGTACCCCGGTTATCAAATCCACTTGAGAAGCCTCATCCATTATAATATAATCAAACTTGTAATTCGACTTAAAACAATTCTTTATGGAGTGAGTAGTACTTAAAATTATTGGATATTCCCTATTGAATTTTTCTGGATTTATAGTAAAATCTGCCATTTCAAAAATATGCCTTTGTATTTTGCCTTTATACTTTACTCTAACAAAATCCTTAAGAATCTTCATAGAATAATCTGTCAAATTGCCTATTTTTTCCTTATAATCTAAAACTCTTAGTTGTCTATTGCAAAGATTAATTTTTTCTTTTATCTCAAGCTCCCTCACAATAAAAAACAATTTATTATACACTTTTGCTAAATATTTTACATCCTTATTATAAAATCTTAGATTGCCTACTCCCAAAAACAATGCTGACCTTATTTTAAACCATAAATTAACTTGTTCATCTCTTGCCTCTAAATCTTCGCACTCAATCTTTAAATCCATAATCTGTTTTGCAGATATCCTATCAAGGCTTCTTATTCTTGGCATATCTTTCAAAACCTCATATTCTTGCCTGTTAAAATAATCATGCTCTGTCTGTATTTGGCTAAGTTCATCTTTTAAAATTGCCACTTCATTTCGTAATGAGAAAATTTTTATAATATCATTATTCAAGCCATCAATTTGCTCTTCTACTTCTTTTCTATTCTCTAACTCAATATTAAAATTTGGATAAATACCAGTTTGGTTCTCAATAAAATCCGCTTTATTGCTGCTCTTTCCAAGTCTCGCACATAAAAAATCCAAATCATATTTTCTTAATTTCTCATATACATTTTCCGTTGCAGAATTATTATTAGAAACAACCGCAACGGTCTTTCCGCTTCTAACAATATTTGCAATAATATTCAAAATAGTCTGCGTTTTACCTGTACCAGGAGGTCCTTCAATAATGCTAACCTGATTTTCCATAGCCTCCTTTACAGCTGTAAATTGTGAGCTATTTGAACCAAATGGATATATAATTGTTCTTTTAGTTTCCATATTTCTTGTAATACCTTTGCTCGGATTCAAATACTTATACAGCACTGTATCGCTTTCAATACAATTTATCTTGTTATATTCATTCGTAAGAATTGCAGTTCCATTTTCGGTTTTTATACTAACAATTTCAGAAATATCTTTAAAATATTCAAATTTATTCGTAGAAATAACGTGATTTACACTCTTCGGCACCAATTTAACTTGATGTCGTGGAACAATCCTCGTTGTATTGTCTTTAAAAAATATCTTATAGTACTCAGAAAATTCAAAAACCATATCTATATTAAATGTATGGCCACCAAATACAAACACATCACATTGGTCTACATCAATTTCCTTTGGGTCTTTATAAAATTTAAAATCGTTTCTATCATACGAATATATTTTATCCGATGTCTTAAAAATAACATTAACCAGATCACTTTGATATTCATATCGTATAACATCAGCAGTCTTGTCCTCTTGTTTAATTAAAACTAAATATCTTTCTACATTCATTAGTGCTCCCAATTTGTATTTTCTGTAAATTTTATATTGTAATTATTGGAAATAATAATATCATATCAAAAACATTTAATCAATATTTTGTGGATTTTATAATATATTTTTCTCTTCGACACAATTCGACAGCATTTTTATATAAATGATATTATACTATAATAAGAAAATAAATTAAAGAGAAAAAGATATGGAAATAATTGAAACAAAAACAAAATACTGTAAATATTGTGGTGAAAAAATACCAGAAGACGCTATAATTTGCACTCATTGTGGAAGACAAGTCGAACAAATAAAAAATGAGCAACCTCAAGTAATAATAAACAATTCAAATTCGAATATTAATAACAATACGAATAGAAACAATGCTAGTTATCATGGTGGAGCCAAGAATAAATGGGTTGCATTACTTCTATGCTTATTTCTTGGTTTCTTTGGAATACATAAATTCTATGAAGGAAAGATTTTATTAGGAATAGTATATTTATGCACATTTGGGCTTTTTGGAATAGGCTGGTTTGTTGATTGCATTTCATTATTATTTAAACCTAACCCTTACTATGTATAAAATTTGATTATAGTTATCAACTACTTAAACTGAAACAAAAATGAGAGATATACTTTATTTAATAAGTGAAGTGCACAAAAAAGTTAGATACTTTTGGTGTACACTTCAAAGTTTATCTCTCATTATCTTCTACTTCTTTTACAAGTGCTGTTTTCATATTATTTCTTTTTCCACCATATATATCATCAAACAAACTATTGCCAATCGCTAATACATTCTCCGGCTTCACATTCATTTTTTCACATGCTTTCAAAAAATTCTTCTTTAACGGTTTGCACGCAAATCCTATGTAATCAATTCCGTTTTCTTTAAAATATTTTTCTATATCTTTGTCTACTCCATTGCTTACAATCATAATTTTTATCTTGCCCTTTAAGCCTTCAATCCATTCCTTATTACACTTTGGAACATCTTTCATGTCTTTGCGTAATGTATCGTCAACATCTAAAATTACAGCCTCAATTCCATATTGTTGTCTTAATTTCTCGATTGCTTGTACATCTAATTCATTTACTTTATTCAAAGTAATATCTGGTTTTATAAATTTTGATAGTACATAATGCACTAAATCTAATATTTTATCTGCTACCAATTCATCT
>ERZ837380.433-NODE-433-length-62966-cov-6.910206_pt1 | contig 62966 bp, 61 predicted proteins | sample MGYA00519685_ERZ837380 | MGnify/ENA primary metagenome ERZ837380 (study PRJEB31850, sample SAMEA3708817) | human gut metagenome | biome: human gut; feature: human-associated habitat; material: faeces | place: China | collected 2014 ...
TATTATAAATTTATAATCTGCAAATAGGACAATAATCCCATAGGTATCACACTTTCATTACGGGCGAACACTGTTCGCCCCTACGACTGTAAGCCAAAATTTTGTTATAATTGATACCCACAAACCCAAATTTGTACCATAAAATAAAAACTAAAATCAGCCTAATTTTTCTGACAAATCGGTTTTGATTTCTTCCTCTAGGGTTGGGGTTTCTGTATTGGTAGTGTTTTCATCAACGGAATTATTACTTCCGTTATCATTTTTATTAGCCGGAAAAATATCTGCCACATCATTCAGTGAAATGTATGCTTTAGGGTCAATGTTATGTACGATAGTTTTCATTTTACCAACTTGAAAACGATTAACAACATAGTAAATCATTGTCTTTTTTGAGTCGGAATAATAACCCTTAGCATCAACAGTAGTGATACCGTTTTCAAAAGTATCTGAAAGTGCTTTACACACTTCTTTAGGTTTTGTAGTAATAATGAAAGCTGCCTTTGAACGGTCAAAACCTTCAATAATAAAGTCAATTGTTTTTAGTGCTGCTGCATAAGTAACAATTGAATAAAGTGGCAGTACCCAAGAGTTAATTACCAAACCACATATTATGTAAAGAATAACATTGAAAATCATTACAAATGTGCCGATAGAAAGGTTTAACTTCTTTGCAAATACAACTGCAATAATTTCCATACCGTCCATTGCACCACCAAATCTAAGTGCAAGACCACTGCCACAACCTGAGATTACACCACCGAATATAGCACATAAAAATAAATCTGTACCGGCTAGTGGTGATACTAGGCTAACATCAATAGGAAGCACATCGGTTATTAAGTATGCTGAAACAGAATAAATAATAACGGTGTAAATTGAGTAAAAAGTAAAACTTGCACCTTCTCTTTTTAAGCCAAATAAAAATATAGGAATATTCAGCACAATAAGAATAAGAGAAAGGCTACACCATTCAGGTGTTACTTGTGAAATCAACATTGATGTACCGGAAATACCACTGTCATATAGCTTAACCGGTGCTAAAAACAATGTAACACCAAAGGCGTTTATAATACCGGCTAAGGTCAGCACCAATATATTTAGTGGCTTAATCTTTCTTATTCCATTAAGAATTTTGTTTGTCATATAAATCTCCTTTTCTTTTCTCTTTCCAATAAAGTTTGTGAGGTTTATATATATGAAATGTACTTTGCCTTTTTTTAAAGTGCATTTGTTTTATTAAATTTTAATTTGAGATAGTACTTCTCCAACTTTGCCGTGAATAACTAGGTCAGCCATTTTGTCAGCTGATGTTTCACTAAGATTAATCAGTACAAGGTGATTGCCTTTAAAGTATCTGATAAAACTTGCTGCCGGATATACCACAAGGCTAGTACCTGCAATAATAAGTGTGTCACAGTTAGAAATAGCATTAATTGCATTTGTTACGGTTTCATCATCAAGACCTTCTTCATATAGCACAACATCAGGTTTGATAATTCCACCACACTTTGTACATTTAGGAATAAGGTCTTTACTGTTCTTTACAAATTCAGCATCATAAAATGCGTGACACTTTGTACAGTAGTTTCTATGTATGCTACCGTGTAGCTCATAAACAGTATGACTGCCACCGGCTTGATGAAGTCCATCAATGTTCTGAGTTACAACGGCAGAAAGTTTTCCTTTTTCTTCTAACTTAGCAAGGAAAGTGTGTGCCTTGTTAGGTTTAGCATCTAGGCACATCATTTTGTCCTTGTAAAATCTGTAGAATTCTTCAGGTTTATATTGGAAAAATGTATGGCTGATAATTTGTTCAGGTGGGTATTTGTATTTTAAGTTGTACAACCCATCAACAGAACGAAAGTCAGGGATGCCACTTTCTGTGCTAACGCCTGCACCACCAAAGAAAACAATGTTATTACTGTTATCGATTATTTCTTGTAATTTCTCAATATTTTCCATAATATCACCTACAACTTAATACTTTTAAAGTAATCTTCAAGAGCATCACAACTTTCTTGAAGTTTTTTCATTTCTGTATCAGTTAGTGAAAGTTCAATAAGTGACTTTACACCACTTTGATTTATTATAGCCGGTGTACCGGCATAAATTTTTTCTTGATTGTAACAACCGTTTAAGCAACAAGAAACAGTGAGAACTGAATTTTCATTTTGTAAAATTGCCCTACAAATCTGCACAATTGCCATACCGATTCCATAGTATGTTGCACCTTTTGCATCAATGATTTTGTAAGCTGAGTTTCTAACCTCAGCCTCAATTCTCTCAATATCCCTTTTTTTAAAGGTGTTTGGATTATCCTGTAGCACATCATCAACTAATTTTGTGGATAACAGTGCCTGACTCCAAGGTACAAACTCTGTGTCACCATGTTCACCCATAACATATGCGTGAACACTTCTTGGGTTAATTCCAAAATAATCACCTAGAAGGTATCTAAGTCTTGCTGAGTCAAGGGTTGTACCTGTGCCAAAAACTCTAGACTTTGGAAATCCTGAGATTTTTGCAGTAACCCTTGTCATAACATCAACAGGGTTTGTAGCAACTAAGAAAATCCCCTTAAAGCCACTTTCACATACAGGTGCAACAATGGACTTAAAAACTTCTGTATTTTTCTTTAGTAACTCAGGTCGTTTTTCTCCACTTTTTTGTGGAGCACCGGCACAAATTACAACAATGTCTGCATTGCTACAATGGGTATATTCCCCTGAATAAATTTTCATTGAAGAATTTGAAAAGGCTAAACCATGGTTTAAGTCCATAGCCTCACCGATTGCTCTTTCTTTGTTAATGTCAATAAGCACAAGCTCATCACACAAATTTTGGTTAAGGGAAGCATAAGCAAAGCTCATACCTACCATTCCTGTGCCAACAAGTACGATTTTTTTCATATTAATCTTCCTTTATATAATAGCATAAATACTGAAAAAATTAAAGGTTTTAACTTTTATAATTGATAATACCTAATATTAGTGGTATAATTGTCCCATTGGAGATGAAAATTTGAAAAAGTTTTTTTGGATATCAAAAATGAAGATTATGCGTATTTTCTTATACGCCGGAATTTTTGTTAAGTGGATTATCATTGCTTCCATCACCGGGGTTTTGGGTGGATTTATAGGAGTTGTTTTTAACAAAAGTATTTCCTATGTAACAGATTTGCACCAGCAGTATCCGGCACTTTTATTCTTAATGCCTGTGCTTGGTTTACTGATTGTTTTAATGTATGACAAAGCAAAACTTTCAGGTGACGGTGGTACTAATTTAATATTACATTCAATCAGACACCTAAAAGGTGTGCCTATTATTATTGCACCTATGATTTTTATTAGTACAGTTCTTACTCACTTGGTTGGTGGTTCAGCCGGTAGAGAAGGTGCTGCACTTCAGCTAGGTGGTAGTATCGGTGCTCAGGTTGGTAGAATTTTCAGACTTAGTCAAAAGGATATGAATGTTGCCGTTATGTGTGGTATGGGTGCTTTATTCTCAGCACTTTTCGGTACACCATTAACTGCTGCTTTCTTTGCTATGGAAGTAATAGCCGTTGGTGTGCTTTACTACTCAGCATTCGTACCTTGTGTTGTATCAAGTCTTGTAGCCTATGCAATAAGCTACTTGTTCAAAGGTTTTACTTTGCCTTACAACCCACCGAAAGTACCACACCTTTCACTTGTTTCAATGTTACAAACAGGTGGACTTGCCATTCTATGTGCCTTTATTAGTATTCTTTTCTGTTTAATAATGAAATATACTAAGGAAGGATTAACCAAATTATTTAAGAACCCCTACATTAGAATGTTGTGTGGTGGTGTTATTTTTATAGCATTGGCACTGATTTTTGGTGATGAATATACAGGTCTTGGTGCAAAGACTATTGTAACAGCAGTAAATGAAGGTCATGCAAATTACTATGACTTTATTTTGAAAATGATTTTTACAGCAGTAACAATGGCTATCGGCTTTAAAGGTGGCGAGATTGTTCCTACTTTGTTTATTGGTTCAACATTTGGTTGTGCTATTGGTGCACATTTAGGACTTGACCCTACATTCGGTGCAGCAGTTGGTATTGTGGCAGTATTCTGTGGTGTTGTAAACTGTCCTATTGCGTCAATACTTTTAAGCATAGAACTATTTGGTGGAGAAGGAACTGCCTTTTATGTTGTGGCAGTTTGTATTAGTTATATGCTTTCAGGCTACTACAGTATTTATAGTAGTCAGAGATTTGCTTACAGTAAGCTTCGTGCAGAATATGTTAATATGAAAGCAAATTAGTTTATGGAGAAGGAGAGAGATAGATGATTAAAAATATATTCTTCGATTTGGATGGAACTATGCTTCCTATGGATATGAAAAAGTTTATGAAACTTTATTTTTCTTCAATGGCAGAGGCAGTATGCCCTTATATAGAAATGAGTCCCGAAACATTACAAAAAGCATTACTTGGTGGTATGGAGGCTATGTATCAAAACCAAGGTGCTATGTCAAACAAAATGTGCTTTTGGAACAAGGTTGCAACTATGGTTGGACCTGAGATTATCAACGATATTCCTATGTTTAACGGTTATTACGAAAACGAATTTATCCTAACAAAAGAGGCTACAACAGTAAACCCATATTCAAGAAAAATTGTTGATGAGGCTAGAAGAAAAGGCTATAACACCGTAATGGCAACAAACCCATTCTTCCCAAAAATTGCAACAGAAAGACGAGTAAAGTGGGCAGGTCTTGATAAAAATGATTTTTCTGTAATTACTACATATGAAAATTCAAAGTATTGTAAGCCAAACCCAAAGTACTTTATTGAAACTTGTGAAATGGCAAAATGTAAACCGGAAGAAACTTTGATGGTTGGTAATGATGTTAGGGAAGATATGGTTTCTGCTACAATCGGTATGGAAACATTCCTTGTTACCGATGACCTTATTAACAGAGATAATGTTGATATTAGTGGTTATAAGCAAGGTAGCCTAAAGGATTTTTACGAATATTGCTTACAGTTACCTGACTTAACAGAAGAACAGTAAAATATAATGTAGATAATATAAAAATAAGGGTTGCACTTTTTAGGTGCAACCCTTTTAGTATGCTTATTATTAAATTATAAACTTTCAACCTCATCAAGCCATAGTTTTGCACTTGAGTCTGTTGGCATACGCCAATCACCTCTTGGAGAAAGGCAAACTGAACCAACCTTTACACAGTCAGGTAGGCAACTTCTCTTGAATTGCTGAGTGAAGAATCTATGATAGAATGTTTTTAACCATTTTTTAATTGTGTCCTTGTCAAATTCACCGTCAAAAGCAGTAACTGCAAGTGAATAAATTTTCTTTGGTCTAAAGCCAAAACGAAGAACATAGTATAAGAAAAAGTCATGTAGTAAATATGGACCAACCTTTTCCTCAGTTTTCTGAGCAATTTTGCCGTCTTTAGTAGGAGGCAAAAGTTCCGGAGAAATCGGTGTGTCAATAATATCTTCAAGAGTAGCAGTACTGTCTTTAAAGATATTGTTCTTTGCAACTGCGTCAATCATCCACTTAATAAGTGTTTTAGGAATTGAGGCATTAACACCGTACATTGACATATGGTCGGCATTGTATGTGCACCAACCAAGTGCAAGTTCAGAAAGGTCACCTGTACCTACAACAATACCACCAACCTTGTTGGCAACATCCATCAGTACTTGAGTTCTTTCTCTTGCTTGTACATTTTCGTAAGTAATATCGTGTACTTCTTCGTTGTGACCAATATCCTTCATATGCTGACGACAACTGTCTGCAATAGGAATTTCCATTGTAGTAATGCCCAGTGTTCTCATTAAGTCAAGGGAATTGTTGTATGTTCTGTCAGTTGTACCGAAACAAGGCATTGTAACACCAACAACATCAGTCATTGGTTTGCCCATTCTGCGACAAACTTCACCACAAACCAGTAGTGCTAGGGTAGAGTCTAGACCACCACTTACACCAACAACCATTTTGCCACCAATAACAGAAATTCTCTTTCTTAGTCCCTCAACTTGCATTGAGAAAATTTCTAAGCATCTTTCAAGTTTCTTGCTATTGTTTGACGGTACAAATGGTGTTTTGTCAATGTAGTACATTTCACCGTTAGTAACAATCTCACTATCGCTTAAATAATCCACATTTACTGTGTCAAATGTGGAAAACATATTGTTTGTGATACAGTCTTTATATGACTTGTTCTTTAATCTGTCAAAACGAATTTTGCCTAAATCTGTATCTGTAATCAGTAGGTAGTTGTTTTCAATAATTTCTTTGTTTTCCTTTAAGATAACACCGTTTTCACAAATAATTGAGTGACCACTGTAAATAAGGTCTTGGGTGCTTTCTCCTGAACCGGCTGAACAATATACATATGTTGCAATGTTGCTACCACTGTTTTGCTTAACCATTGAGTTTACATAATCTCTCTTGCCAATAAGTGCATTACTTGCTGATAGGTTAAGGATAATTTCTGCACCTGACATAGAAAGTACAGTTGATGGTGGAATAGGTGTCCATAGGTCTTCACAAATTTCTACACCAAATGTAAAACCATTTGCATCAAATACATTTTGTGAGAATGGTACTTCTTCACCATCAAAGTTAATAAAACTGTCTTCTGTGTCCATACTTGTACTGAACCATCTTTTTTCGTAAAACTCATTGTAGTTAGGTAAGTAAGTTTTAGGTACAATACCGTAAATAGTACCATTAGAAATTACAACGGCACAGTTGAAAAGTTGATTTTTGTGCTTGATAGGAGCACCTACAACAAAGATACCCTTTAGCTTTTCAGACTTTTTCTTAATTTCAATTAGGCTTGAATATGTTTTGTCAAGTAGTTCTTTCTGGAAGAAAAGGTCTTGACAAGTGTAACCTGTAATAGATAATTCAGGAAAAACAGTAATGTCAACATTTTGACTACTTGACTTTTCCATCATTTTAATATGTTCTTCAGTATTTTTTGTAGTATCTGCTACAGTAGTTTTGATTACGGCAGAGGCTACTCTTACAAAATCGTTCATAATAAACCTCGTAATGTTTTACTAATATTATAAGCATATTTTATTAGTTTTATAGGTTGTTGTCAATAAAAAAGGGCAAGTAAAAACTTGCCCAAGTGTTTTTTATCTGTATTGTGCCAGTAGGTTTTTGTTGTAGTTGTCATCTGCACTAAAGAGTGATTCAACAGTTGTTTCTGAAGTGTATCTTGGTACATACCATGACTGACTTTCATAATAAGCTTGAATACTCTTTGTTTTGAATATGTAACCATAACTTGCGTAAATGTCGTTGATTTTGTTCTGAATTTCTGTCTTAGACATTTTGCTAACTTCACTTGCAGTTAGTCGGTTACTGCTTGGTGCAACATGCTTTGTTGTTGGAGCAACATACTGTGTAGTAGGTGCTACATACTGAGTAGTTGGAGCAACATACTGTGTTGTAGGTGCTACATACTGAGTAGTAGGTGTTACATACTTAGTTGTTGGCTGTGTATAAGGTTTAGTTGTTTTCTTAGTAGTTGATGGCTTTGTTGTAGCCTTTGTAGATGAGGTTGCCTTAAAGCTGAATGATACAGACTGAGAAACTGTTACAGTAGGTTCTTTAGGTTCGCTACTTGAACTGCTGTTATTATCTGTACTACAACCTGCAAATACTAGTAGTGCAGAGGATAAAGTCACAATAGATAAAATAGTTAAAAACTTTTTCAAAATTAATATACCTCCTTAATAGTACATATTTAACTTTACTTTAACAAATAAAATAGATTAAGTCAATAAAAAAGCGACAATTGTAGAAAATGTTCCAAAACTGTAATAACTTTTCTGTTATATTGGGACTTTTTAGGTTTGATTTTTTGTTTCATAGTGATATAATAATACTGGTATATTATAAATTACAAATTACAAATTACAGGGGTATTGTGTAATGAATGTTATTGTAATCGGTGCCGGTAAGATAGGCAAATGCCTTATTAGCAGCCTGAGAGAAGAAAACTATGATGTTGTTGTGGTAGATATTGATGAACAGAGAGTTGACAGAGTTGTTGATGAACAAGATGTCAACGGTGTACTTGGTAACGGTACTCAGTGTGATACTCTGAAAGAAGCAGGAGTTGAGAACGCTTACCTTGTAATTGCTACAACATATTCTGATGAAATAAATATCCTTTCTTGTTTAATTGCAAGAAAAATGGGTGCAAGACATGCTATTGCAAGAGTTAGAAGTCCTGAGTATGTTAATCAGATTGACTTTATGAGAAATGAACTTAGCATTTCTATGATGGTTAACCCTGATATGAGTGTTGCTTCGGAAATTTCCAGAATTCTAAAATTTCCTACTGCAACTAATTATGAAACCTTTGCTAATGGCAAAATTGATATGATTGAAATATCTATCAAGGAAGGTAACAATATTATTGATAAACCTATTTATGAGATTTCTCAGATTTACGGTAATGAATTCCTTATTTGTGCCGTAAAGCGTGGTGAAGAGGTATTTATCCCTAACGGCAACTTTATTATCAGAGAAAAGGATAATATCTATATTACCGGTATCCATAAGCAAGTTGTAAACTTCTTAAAGGGTATGGGAATCTTAAAAGATAAGGTTAAGAATGTTATGATAATCGGTGGTTCTAAGATTGCCTTTTATCTTTCTGCAATTCTTGCAAAGATGAGTATTGATGTTACTATCATAGAAAAGAATAGTGACAGATGTAAGTTCCTTGCCGGTCATCTTCCTGAGGCCAGAATTGTACTTGGTAACTCTGCTGACCATAAACTTCTTATTGAAGAAGGCATTGACAGATGTGATGCAGTTGTTACTGTTACAGACAGTGATGAGGCTAACTTCCTTGTTGCTATGTATGCACAGAACTTACATGTTCATAAGCAAGTAACTAAAATTAATGAACCTGAGTTTTTCCAACTTTATGAGAAGGTAATGGGAGAAAGTGCGATTTCACTTAGTCAGGTAACTTCTTCTACTATTGTTAAGTATTTAAGAGCAAAACTTAATGCTAATAGTGACCAGATTAGAAACCTATATAAACTAATGGGTGGCAGAATTGAGGCTATTGAGTTTATTACTCCAAATGATGCTGATTATTTAGGAAAGCCAATTCGCACTTTAAAGTTTAAGAAAGATATTCTTGTTGCAGCAATTAGCAGAAAGAAAAAGATTATTTTCCCTAACGGTGATGATACAATTGAGGCCGGTGACTCAATTATCATTGTTACTAAGAGTAAATCAATTCGTTCAATCGAGGATATATTTGTATGAATTACAGAGCAGTAGTAAATGTACTTGGCAAGATAATGTTTATGGAAGGTGCTTTGATGATACTTCCACTTATCGTTGCTATTATTTATGGTGAGTATGATACACTTATTGCATTTTTGATTCCAATAGTTATTTTAGTTAGTATTGGACTTGCTTTTGGTGTGAAAACCCCAAAGAATAAAATGCTTCTTGCTAAAGAGGGTTTTATGATTTGTGGTCTTGCGTGGATATTTATGTCAGCATTTGGTTGTTTACCATTTGTTATTTCAGGTATGATACCTAACTATCTTGACGCATTTTTTGAAACAGTTTCCGGTTTTACCACAACCGGTTCATCAATCTTAACTAAGGTTGAGGGTAATCCTTATGGATTATTATTTTGGAGAAGTTTTACTAACTGGATAGGTGGTATGGGTGTTATTACATTCTTAATGGCTATAGTACCTCAGGGTGACGGTCAGGCAATGCACCTAATGAGAGCCGAAGTTCCGGGACCTAAAGCCGGTAAAATTGTTAGTAAGCTAACTGATACAGCCAGAATTCTTTATATTCTATACTTTATCTTAACTGCACTGGAGATTATTATGTTAATGTTCTCCGGCATTGGCTTTTATCACAGTGTTGTTACTGCTTTTGCAACTGCCGGTACAGGTGGTTTCTCGGTAAAGGGTGCATCTATTGCCGGTTATCACAGTCCGTATGTTGAATATGTGGTTGCAACATTTATGCTATTGTTCGGTGTAAACTTTAACCTATATTTCTTTATGATACTAAGAAAGTTTAAGGCTGTATTCCAAGATACTGAACTAAAGGTTTATTTAGGAATGGTAATTGCAAGTATAACTTTAATATGTATTAACTTGCTATCAACAGGCAAAATGGCATTTGAAACTGCATTTAGAGATTCTTACTTTACAGTTGCTTCCATAGTCAGTACCTCAGGCTTTGTAACTGCCGATTTTGAGCAATGGTCTGTATTTTCTAAGGTAATACTAATCAGCTTAATGTTTGTTGGTGGTATGGCAGGTTCTACTGCAGGTGGTATGAAGGTTACAAGAATTGTACTTTACTTTAAGCAGATGATAAGAGATATTAAGCAAATGGTACGCCCTAGACAGGTTATGAGTGTTAGAATAAACAAAAAAAGTGTTGATAACAGTATTCTAAAGGGTATCAACACATACCTTGTTATTTATGTGTTTATTCTTTTAGCAAGTACATTGCTTGTCAGCATTGAGGGTGAATCCCTTGTAACTACTTTTACAGCAGTAGTTACTTGTTTTAACAACGTTGGTCCAGGTATGGATGGTGTTGGTGCAACTTCTAACTTTGCACATTTATCTGTTTTAAGCAAGATTGTTCTTTCTTTCGATATGCTTGCCGGTAGACTTGAGATTTTTCCTATGATGATTCTATTAATTCCATCAACTTGGAAAAGAAGAGTTTAATCAAAAATCAATATAAATACAAAAATGGCACTTCAAATGAAGTGCCATTACTTTTGTTGTTGATTATTTAGTTTCTTCTAATTTAAAGATTTCATCGGTAACGTCTTCCAAAGTTTCCGAAAATCTGTTATCTTCACTACAAACAGAAAGTTTATAACCGGAAACATCATATTCCTTAAAGTAGTAGAAATTTCTGTTGATTCTGTTGTCAATTCTGATATTTTCATCATCAATATGAATTGTAAATCTCTTTAAATCTTTGCCAACACCTGAACCGATGCATTTTAGAAATGCTTCCTTTAAAGTCCAAATCTGTGTAAATGTTTTATCAGGGTCATAGCTACGGTCAATTTGTACACATTCATCAAGTGTAAAGAATCTTGGTGCAATATGCTTGTTACCTCTCTGCATAAGTTCAATATCAACACCCACAGGCTCTGTACCACCTTTTGTCAGTACAACATACTTACCACTATGACTAATGTTAAATTCGGTATCGTTGTTTTTAGGCTTGCCGTTTTTGTTTAGAGAATGAATATCCCCAACATATTTTTTTATTAGTAGTCCTGCACCTAAAGATTGCTTTTGCTTTGTAAAGGTTCTTAATTTTAATATTTTTTCTTTTCTAGTGTCATCAACCTGTTCCAGTAACTGTTCAAATAGTTCTCTGCTATCCAGTGGGTCGGTATTTAAAATAAATGTTTCAACCATAATTTTCTCCTTTTGCAAAATTTAAATTCTGCATATCACTCTTTACTATCCATTTCTATATTAGAATTTGCTTGTTTAATTAGCATAGATAGGAAAAATAGAACCTTAAAGAATAGAAATATTCCGGCAAATATCATAACTGTCCATCCGAATAAATGGGTAACTGAACCTAAAGAAAAGCACAGAATAAATGCAAGTCCTATTACAATAAACTCAACAACCGATGCTATTTTTGGTACAAAAATAAGCATTGCCAAAAAACAAGCATATAAAATTAACGCAGTAACTTTGGAAGAAGAAATCATCAGCCATTTGCACACTTGGTCAATCGGTACCAGCATTGCAAGAAATGGAATAATTATCTTAAAAATTATAAAGAAACTTCTTCCGAATTTTTTACATATAAAATCAAAAAATTTACTAATAACATATCTTTTCCTCAGTTTCATATATAATAAATTTTAACATATTTAATAGAAAAAGTCGAGAGCCTATAAGGGTTAATGTTCTCTATATTTTTAGAATATTATAGTACAAAAATCTGAAATATAAAAGTAGTTAAATAAAAAACTTAAATAAACTTGATTATCCTTGTTTGGAAATGTATAATTATAAAGAATAAACGAAAAGAAGTGTTTACAATGGAAAAATATTATAGAGCAAAAGCTAATATAAATTTAGATGCAATCCATCATAACTTTCAGTTAGTTCAAGACAGTATCAAAGAAGGTACTCAGCTTATGGCAGTTGTCAAGGCTGACGGTTATGGTCATGGTGCAAAACAAATTGCAAAGTATTGTGACGACTTAATTGATAGATATGCAGTTGCAGTTGTAGAGGAAGGTATTGACCTTAGAGTAGCAGGTTTTACAAAGCCTATTAATCTTTTGGGATATACCGATAAGTTACAGTATGAAGATGTAATTAACTATGATTTAATTCCTGCAATTTTCTCTTATGATATGGCAAAGGACTTTTCTGACACAGCAGTAAAGATGAATAAGTTTGCAATATGTCATTTGGCACTTGATACAGGTATGAGTAGAATAGGTTTTGCCGATACTGATGAAAGTGTTGAAGTTATTAAGGGAATTGCAAAATTGCCTAACATTAAAATTGACGGTATGTTTACTCATTTATACAGAGCTGATGAAGTTGATAAAAGTATTGCTATTGACCAGTATAACAGATTTATGAACTTTAAAGAAAAGCTAGAGAATGAGGGAATAGAGATTAAGAATTGCCATGTTAGCAATTCAGCAGCTATTATGGAACTACCTAATATGAACCTAAATATTGTTCGTAGTGGTATTATCAACTATGGTTTATATCCTAGTCACGAAATGAGAGAAGAAGATTTTAAAATTATCCCTGCTATGGAGCTAAAAACTTCTGTTTCATTTGTTAAAACTATCGGCAAAGGTGTTGCAGTTGGTTATGGTGGTACTTATGTTGCTGATAAAGACACAGTAGTTGCTACTGTTCCTGTTGGTTATGCTGACGGTTATCCTCGTTCACTAAGTAACAAAGGTCAGGTTCTTATTCACGGTAAGAGAGCTAATATTATTGGTAGAGTTTGTATGGACCAGTTTATGATAGATGTTACAGATATTCCGAATGTTAAGGTTGGAGATACAGTTACTTTAGTAGGTAAAGATGGTGGTGAATTCTTATCTTGTGAAGAAGTAGCCGAAACAGCCGGTTCATTTAACTATGAATTTGTTTGTGATGTTAGTAAGAGAATTCCTAGAGTATATTACTTTAACGGTGAAATAGTGGATGAAGTCCATTATGTAGGAGTTTAATAAAATTTTCAGGGTATCTGGTTGTAGATGCCCTTTATTTTTTTGCCATTTTTTAGTATATATCTTTGACGAGATAACTATTTATAGTCAAATATCAATAAATGTTTATGATAATTTACATTATTTTGGTTATTCGATACATTGAAAGAACAATTATTATCTTGTATAATATTATATGTATATTTGTGTCTAAAAATGTAGATACAATGAGCTTTTTAAGGTGATTTGTGGAATAATTTATGGGGAGGACTATCGTGTATAAAAAGCGGTATCAAAGTTGGCGAAAGCATTTTGACTTTTTATTGTTAGATTTATTTTGCTTACATTTGGCTTATTTATTTTCATATTTAATAATTTTTAAAGGGCAAAACCCTTATGGAAATACATTTTATAACAATGCATTACTTGTTGTAACTTTAATTGATAGTGCAGTTATTGTTTTTTATCAGACCTTCAGAAATGTAATACAGAGAGATTTGTTTAAAGAAATTTCTATAACGGTTAAGCACTCGATAATAGTTGTATTACTTTCTATTATTTCAATCTATATTACAGATACAACAAACTATTACAATAGATACTTGCTGTTATTGATGTTTGTATTCTATGTTGTAATTACTTTTACTGTTAGATGTTTGTGGAAACTTTTTCTAACTAAGAGAGCTACTAATGGTGGCAAGAGAAAGCTATTTATTATTACAACAGAAAGTTTAATGGAAACTGTACTTGACAATATCAGAAATAAAAATTATCAAAGATATAACATAGTTGGTATTTCTGTTATTGACAAGGATTTAAAAGGTGAATACATTGACGGTGTAAAGATTGTTGCAAATAGTGATGATGTTTATGAGTTTGTTTGCAAGAATTGGGTTGATGAAGTATTTATTAACCTAGAACAAGAACAGCCTTACCCAACATTCCTAGTTGATATGTTTGAAGAAATGGGTGTTATCACTCACATTAAGTTGTTTAATGAAAACAATACTTTAGGCAGAAAACAGTTTGTTGAACATATGGCAGGTTATACTGTACTAACTACTGCAATTAACTATGCCTCACCTTTCCAACTGCTTGTTAAAAGACTGATTGATATTGTAGTTGGTATTATCGGTTGTGTTTTAACAGGTATAGTAACACTAATAATCGGTCCATTAATTAAAAAGGCAGATCCCGGTCCGATTTTCTTTGTTCAAGAAAGAGTCGGTGAAAACGGTAAAACATTTAAAATGTATAAATTCCGTAGTATGTATATGGATGCTGAGGAAAGAAAAAAGGAACTTGAAGAACACAATAAAGTTGGTGACGGTCTTATGTTTAAAATGGATGAAGACCCAAGAATCATTGGTTTTGAAAAGTTACCGGATGGTACAACCAAGAAAGGTTTAGGCAATATTTTAAGAGATACAAGCCTTGACGAATTTCCTCAATTTTTAAATGTACTAAAGGGTGATATGAGTTTAATCGGTACTCGACCACCGACAGTTAATGAAGTACAGAAGTACAAATTTCACCACAGAGCTAGACTTTCTACAAAGCCGGGTATTACAGGCTTGTGGCAAGTTAGTGGTAGAAGTGACATTACGGATTTTGAAGAAGTAGTAAAACTTGATACACAGTATATCCAAAACTGGTCATTAGGTTATGATGCGAAAATTATTCTAAAAACTATAAAAGTAATCCTTAAAAGAGAAGGTTCAATGTAAGGAGTAAAATATGAAAGGTATTATTTTAGCAGGTGGTTCAGGTACAAGACTATATCCACTTACAAAGGTAACATCAAAACAATTGTTACCGATTTACGACAAGCCAATGATTTACTATCCAATGTCAGTTCTTATGAATGCAGGAATCAGAGATATTCTGATTATTTCAACTCCGGCTGATACACCAAGATTTGAATCATTACTTGGTGACGGTCATCAGTTTGGTGTTAATCTTACATATGCAGTTCAGGCAAGCCCTGACGGACTTGCCCAGGCATTTATTATCGGTGAAGAATTTATCGGTGATGACTGTGTTGCTATGGTACTTGGTGACAACATTTTTGCAGGTAACGGTCTTAATAAAAGACTTAAGAAGGCAGTTGAAAAAGCCGAAAGTGGTAACGGTGCAACAGTATTTGGTTATTATGTTGATGACCCTGAGCGTTTTGGCATTGTTGAATTTGATGAAAACGGCAAGGCTGTTTCTATTGAAGAAAAGCCGGAAAAGCCAAAGTCAAATTACTGTGTAACAGGTCTTTATTTCTATGACAACAAGGTTGTTGAATACGCAAAGAGTCTAAAGCCTTCTCCACGAGGTGAACTTGAGATTACTGACCTTAACAAAGTTTATTTAGAGAATAATGCCCTTAATGTTGAGCTGCTGGGTCAAGGCTTTACTTGGCTTGATACAGGTACTCACGAAAGTTTAGTTGAAGCAACTAACTTTGTTATGACTATTGAAAATCATCAGCACAGAAAGATTGCTTGTCTTGAAGAAATCGCTTATCTAAACGGTTGGATTTCAAAAGATGAAATAATGGCTGCTTATGAAGTTTTAAAGAAAAATCAGTACGGTCAGTATCTAAAAGATGTTATTGACGGAAAATATATTGATACACTACATTAATTTGAGAAAGAGGAAAATATAATGACTATTATCGTAACAGGTGGTGCCGGCTTTATCGGCTCAAATTTCGTATTCCATATGCTAAAGAAATATCCGGACTACAGAATAGTATGTCTTGATAAGCTAACTTATGCCGGTAACTTATCAACTCTTGCACCGGTTATGGATAACCCTAACTTCCGTTTTGTTAAGGAAGATATTTGTGACAGAGAAGCAGTTTATAAGCTGTTTGAAGAAGAACATCCTGATATGGTTGTAAACTTTGCAGCAGAAAGCCATGTTGACCGTTCTATTGAAAACCCTGAAGTTTTCCTAGATACTAACATTAAGGGTACTGCCGTTCTTATGGATGCTTGTAGAAAGTATGGTATCAAGCGTTATCATCAGGTTTCTACCGATGAAGTTTACGGTGACTTGCCACTTGACAGACCGGATTTATTTTTTACAGAAGAAACTCCGATTCACACAAGTAGTCCATACAGTTCATCAAAGGCAGGTGCTGATTTATTAGTCCTTGCTTATCACAGAACATATGACCTACCTGTAACAATCAGCCGTTGTTCAAACAACTATGGTCCATATCACTTCCCTGAAAAGCTAATCCCACTTATGATTGCTAATGCTTTAGCTGATAAGCCACTTCCTGTTTATGGTGAAGGCTTAAATGTTCGTGACTGGCTATATGTTGAAGACCATTGTAAGGCTATTGACTTAATCATTCACAACGGTAGAGTTGGTGAAATTTATAATGTTGGTGGTCATAACGAAAAGAGAAACATTGACATTGTTAAGATTATTTGTAAAGAACTTAACAAGCCTGAAAGTTTAATTACATATGTAACAGACAGAAAAGGTCATGATATGCGTTATGCTATCGACCCTACAAAGATTCACAACGAACTAGGTTGGCTACCTGAAACTAAGTTTGAAGACGGTATCAAAAAGACAATTCAGTGGTACCTTGATAACCGTGAATGGTGGGAAACTATCATCAGTGGTGAATATCAGAACTACTACGAAAAAATGTATGGTGATAGATAATGAAGGTTTTAGTAACAGGTGTTGCAGGTCAGCTTGGCCATGACGTAATGAACGAACTTCATAAAAGAGGTTACGAAGGTGTAGGTTCAGATATTGCACCACAGTACAGTGGTGCTGATGACGGTACAGCAGTAACAAAGATGGATTATGTACAAATGGATATTACTAACAGTGAAGAAGTAACTGAAACTATTAAGAAAGTAAATCCTGATGTAGTTGTTCATTGTGCTGCTTGGACAGCAGTTGATTTGGCAGAAGAAAAAGAAAATAAAGACAAGGTAATGGCTATCAATGTTGGTGGTACAGAGAACATTGCAAGGGTTTGTAAAGAACTTGATTGCAAGATGGTTTATATTAGCACTGACTATGTATTTGACGGCTATGGTACAAGACCTTGGGAAGAAGATTGCAAGGACTATGCACCACTTAATGTATATGGTGAATCAAAACTTATGGGTGAAAAGGTTGTTAGCCTAAATCTAGAGAAATACTTTATTGTAAGAATTGCATGGGTGTTTGGTGTAAACGGCAATAACTTTATCAAAACTATGCTTAATGTAGGTAAGAAGTTTGATACCCTAAAGGTTGTTAATGACCAAATCGGTACACCAACATACACTTATGATTTGTCAAGACTTTTAGTTGATATGATAGAAACCGATAAGTATGGTTACTATCACGCAACTAATGAAGGTGGATATATCAGTTGGTATGATTTTGCTTGTGAAATCTTTAAACAAGCAGGTTATAAGACTAAAGTAAATCCGGTTACTACTGAGGAATACGGTGTGTCTAAGGCTAGACGACCATTTAACTCAAGACTTAACAAAACTAAATTAGTTGATAATGGATTTACTCCATTACCTGACTGGAAAGATGCTTTAAACAGATATTTAAAAGAAATTGATTATTAATTTATAAGAGGTAAGAGAAATGGGACAGATTAAAGTAACAAAGTGTCCAATCGAGGGACTATATATTATTGAACCTGCAGTACATGGTGACAATCGTGGTTATTTTATGGAAACATATAATCAGAATGATATGCACGAAGCAGGTCTTGATATGGTATTTGTACAGGATAACCAAAGTATGAGTACAAAGGGTGTACTAAGAGGACTTCACTTCCAAAAGCAGTACCCACAGGGCAAACTTGTAAGAGCTATCAAGGGTAGAGTTTTTGATGTAGCAGTTGATTTACGTTCAGGTAGCGAAACATACGGTAAGTGGTATGGTGTTGAACTTACTGAAGAGAACAAGAAACAGTTCTATATCTCAGAAGGCTTTGCTCATGGTTTCCTAGTTCTTAGTGATGAAGCAGAATTTTGTTACAAAGTAACTGATTTCTATCATCCCGGTGACGAAGGTGGTCTAGCTTGGAATGACCCTGAAATCGGCATTGAATGGCCTGAACTTGAAGGCAACTATGACGGTACTTGTGAAGTAGGTAATTATCACCTAAAGGACGGTACAAAGCTAAACCTAAGTGATAAAGACCAAAAGTGGTTAGGTTTAAAGGATACATTTAAGTTTTAATTGTGGGAGAACATAACAATGCATAAGAAAACAAAGGTTTTACATATTGCTCAAGCAGCAGGTGGTGTAGATAGATATTTACAATCACTACTCAAGTATTTTGACAGAGAAAAATTTGAAAATGTATTGGTATGTTCAAATGATTTTGAAGAAAAAGACTATAAAAATATAGTTGACAAATTTATTGTTGTAAAAATGCAGAGAGAAATCAGTGCAAAGGCTGATTTATCTGCTATTAAATCTGTACGAAAAATAATAAAAAATGAAAAGCCTGACATTGTTTATGTACACTCTAGCAAAGCCGGTGCAATCGGTAGAATTGCAGACTTTGGCATTAAAAATAAGGTTGTATATAATCCACATGGTTGGGCTTTTAATATGGATTGTGGTAATAAGAAAAAGTTAATGTACAGAATGATTGAGAAGTTCTTGTCACCGTTAACTACTGAATTTGTGTGTATTTCCGATGCTGAAAAAGTTTCTGCAAAGGAAAACAAAATCACAAAAGATAAAAAGCTAAATGTAATCCTAAATGGTATTGATATTGAAAATTGTAAAAAACAATTGGCAAATTCAGTTACAAGAGAAAGTCTTGGTATCAAGGAAGACGCTTTTGTAATTGGGCAAGTAGGCAGATTGTCACTTCAAAAGTCACCTGATGTTTTTATTCAATCAGCAGTGAAGATTAAAGAAAAAATAAAAAATGCTCATTTTGTTCTTGTTGGTGATGGTGACATGAAAGAAGAAGTACTATCATATGCAAGAGAAAACGGTATAGAAAATTCCTTAACTATTACCGGTTGGGTAGATAATCCGTTAAGTTATGTTGGACTTTTTGATGTAGCTACTTTGCTTTCAAGATGGGAAGGTTTCGGTCTTGTATTGCCGGAATATATGCTTGCGAAAAAGCCTATTGTTGCTTGTGGTGTAGATGCTATTCCAACAGTTATTGATAATAAAAAAACAGGTGTGCTAGTAAATGCAGAGTCACCGGAAGAAACTGCTGATGCTATTTATAAGATTTATAGTGACAGTAACTTTAGAAATCAATTAATAGAAAACGGTACTAAAGCAGTATATGAAAAGTTTGATGCAAAGAGAATGTCATTAGAAACAGAAAAATTATTTTTAAAATAAGATTGGAAGAATGGGAGTAACAATGGAAAATCCTTTGATTACGGTAATTGTGCCGGTATATAATGTTGAAAAATATATAGTAAGATGTATTGAAAGTATCGTAAATCAAACTTATAAAAATCTTGAGATATTATTTGTTGATGATGGAACTCCTGATAATTCTGCAAAAATTTGTCAGGATTATGCTGATAAAGACAGTAGAATTACTGTGTTACATAAGAAAAACGGTGGACTTTCTGATGCCAGAAATTTTGCTATGGACAGAATGAAAGGTGACTATGTTACTTTTATTGATAGTGATGACTATGTGTCTATGTATTATGTAGAGAATTTGTATAATGCCTTATCTAAAGGAAATGCAGATATGTCTATTAGTTGGTTTAAAGATGTTTTTGAAGATAATCTTCCTAAATATACTGATGGTAGCGATACTTTAGAAAATTATGAGTTGTTATCTGCTGATAAGTGTTTAGAAAAAATGTTTTATCAGGATTATGTGGAAATTTCTGCTTGGGGTAAACTTTACAAAAAAGATTTATTCAATAATTTAAGATACCCATTTGGAAAATTATATGAGGATATTCCTGTAACACCGGTTATTGTACAAAGATGCGAAAAGATAGCTGTAATTAGAAACAGTGGTTATTTTTATTTTCAGAGAATTGATGGTATTCAAAATATGAAATTCAATTCTAAAAAAATGAATGCTATTGAAAATATGAACTTTCTAAAATCATTTGTTGAAGAAAATTCACCTAATAACTTACTTGCCTTTAAGTGCAGATATTTTAGTACAGTAAGTAATATCCTCTTTCAGATATATGATGATGACCATAAAAAGGAAAAAGACCTGTTATGGAATGAATTGAAGAAAGTTAGAAAAGATGTATTGTTCAATAGCAAGGCTAGAAAAAAGGCAAGAATAGGTGCTTTGCTTACATATTTTGGGTATCCATTAATGAAGTTTGTTTATTCAAAAACTCAATGGAGAAGTAAAAACAATTGATAATATGGCAATAAAAATATGGAGGTAAAATGAAATCTTCTGTTGTTATGACTACCTACAATGGTAGTCGATTTATGCAAGAAATGCTTGATTCATTAAGAAATCAAACAAGAAAAATTGACGAAGTTATCATCTGTGATGACCGCTCAAAGGATGATACAGTAGAAATTATTTCAAATTATATAAATAAATATAATCTGGTAAATTGGAATCTAATAGTCAATGAAAAGAATTTAGGTTGGGAAAAGAATTTTTTAAATGCTCTAAGTAAGGCTACCAATGAAGTAATTTATCCTTGTGACCAAGATGATATATGGCATCTTGATAAAATTGAAAAAATGACTTCTGCTTTTGAAAACAATGATAATATTTGGCTTTTGGTTTCCGGCTATCACGCATTCAGTGAAAATGGTGGAAAAATGGAAATTCAAAACACAGTGTCAACTGAAACAAATGATATTGTTAGTAAGCACAAATTTGATGAAAAGTATTATCAAATCTTACGACCTGGATGTACTATGGCTTTTAGAAGAGAGATGTTGCCTTTATTGGAAGAAAACTGGAGACCGGGTACTCCTCATGATGCAGTACTTTGGACTGTTGCTTCTTTACTGGAAAAACTTTATGTTTATGATGGGACTTTTATTGAATATAGAAGACATGGCTCAAATGCATCTAATGAAATAAATCATGGTTTTAAGTATAGAATTAATGCTATTAAAAGAACTAAGTTGATAAATGAATGGTATTTAAAATCAGTTTATTTTGACAAAAATAAAGAGTCAGTAGTGAGAGATTGTATTCATTGGTGCGATTTAAGATACAAATTAATCGGAGATAAAAAACCATTAAACTGGTTTAAATTATTTAAATATCGTGCATTTTATTTGAATAATAAAAAGTATTTAGGTGACATATATTACTTTTTTAAAAAGTAAATGAAGGGATTGTTTAATGAAAGTATCAGTGATTACCTTACAAGGTATTAGAAATTATGGTTCTGTTTTACAAGCATTTGCAACTCAAGAATTATTCAAAGAATATGTTTCAAATGTGGAAGTTATAAATTATACTCGACCTGATTGTGCAGATGATATGGCTTTATTAGAACTATGGACTAATGGAAATATTGTTAAGAAAGCAATACTTTATCCTACTGTAAAAAAATGGAACAAAGTTTTTGATGGATTCTTAAAAAAGAATTTAAATTTGACAGATAAAAAATATGTAACAGAAGAAGATTTTAAAGATTTTCCTCTTGATTCGGATTATTATTGTACAGGTAGTGATCAAGTTTGGAATTCTGTTTGGAATAAAGGTATTGTTTTGCCTCTATATTTAAATTTTGTGCCAAAGGATAAGTATAAATTTGCCTATGCTGCAAGTTTTGGTGCAGATAAAATTACTGATGAGGAAATTATGGAAACTAAAGATTATATTAATCAATATAATTGTATTTCTGTAAGAGAAGACTCAGCAGTAGATATTCTTGTTAATCAGTATTGTTATGATAATGACAAGGTGGTTCACCTGCTAGATCCTACAGTTGCTATGTCTAGGGAATTTTGGAGTAAGTACGAAGGTAAATCAAAAATCAAAGAAGATTATATATTAATATATAATTTAAATAGAAGTAAAGAATTTGATAAATATGCAAAAAAATTATCAAAAAAGACAGGTTTAAAACTTGTTAGATTTTGCACAAGGTATGACCAATTTTATCGTCCAGGCAAAAGTATGTTAGTTCCGGAAGTTTTTGATTTTATTACTCTTATTTCAAATGCGAAATATGTACTTACAGATTCTTTTCATGCAACTGCATTTTCTATGAATATGAATACTGAACCAATTTGCGTTTATCCAAATGAATTTGGGGGTAGGTTAAGAAGTTTTCTGGAATTAACTGATTCTCTTCAAAGACATATTTCTGATTATTCGGATTTCGATGTAGTAAATAGAAAAGTTGATTTTGAAAAGGTAAATACAATATTGAATAAGGAAAGACAGAAAACAAGAAATTTTTTAGAAAAAGTTTTTGGTAGCGAATCCGGAGAAAATAATGAAAAATAAAGAGAAAATAGTTCTATTTGATGATATTCAAAATTGTTGTGGTTGTGGTGGATGTAAAAATATTTGTTCACAAGATGCAATTACGATGAATGAAAATGAGTATGGCTTTTTATATCCTAATATTGATTATTCTAAATGTATAAATTGTGGTATGTGTAAGAGATATTGTGCATATCAAGGTAATATTGCTGGGGAAAGTACAGAACAGGCACTTGTATCAGTTACAAAAAATAGAGAATTATTAATTAAATCAGCATCCGGTGGTGTTTTTGCTACTTTAGCAGAAAAAATACTTCTTGAGGGTGGAGTAGTATGTGGTTGCGCATATGAACAGAAGGATGGAATTTTAAATCCTATACATATTGCTATAGATAATGTGAATTCTCTTTATAAATTGCAGGGCTCAAAGTATGTACAAAGTGATACTAGTGGGATATTTTCTGTAGTAAAAAAATATCTAAAAGGAAATAACAAAGTTTTATTTTCCGGTACACCTTGTCAAGTTGCAGAATTAAAGCATTATCTTGAAAATGTGGATTGCAGTAATTTATATTGTATAGATATTATTTGTCATGGTGTGCCTAGTGCAAAAATGTTTAGAGAATATCTAAAGCAGTTAAAAGAGAAAATCTCTAATGATATAATTGATTTTAAATTTAGAGATAAAAAAAGAGCGCATGGTTTTTATAGTAGTGTTACATATAAACTAAATAATACTGTAAAAAAGAAGTATATTCCGGCCGGACTTTCTTCATATTATTCATTATTTTTAAAATCAGTTACATATAGAGAGAATTGTTATTCTTGTCCTTATGCAAATAATTCTAGAGTTGGCGATATTACAATAGGAGATTATTGGGGTATTGAAAAACAACATAGTGATTATTTAGTATCAAATGGAGGAGATCTGGATATTTCTAATGGTGTTTCTTGTATATTGGTTAATAATGAAAAAGGCAAAAAGTTGATTGATATTTATGGAAATGAACTGTTTAGTAAGGATTCATCTTTTGAAAAGGTATCAGTACAAAATGAACAGTTATCTTCTCCAAGCAAGAAAAGTGATAATCGAAATAAAGTTATGGATATGTTTAAAGATCAAGGCTATAAAGCTATTGATGATTGGTATGACAAAAACTTGGGAGTTAAAAAGTACGCATATCAGCTTTATTCCAAGATGCCAGGCTTTGTTTTGAAACTAGTTGCTAAAATAAAAAGTAAGTAATATTTGTTGAGGTAGAAAATGGCAAAAATATCTGTAGCAATGACTACATACAATGGAGAAAAATTGTTTTTGTATTCGATTAGATATTAAAAGAAAAGGAGATAAACATTAATGGTATCAGTAATTATTCCATCATATAACAGGGAAAAAACTATCGAAAGAGCAGTTATGAGTGTTCTTAACCAAACATATAAGGATTTGGAACTTATTGTGGTTGATGATTGTTCAAAAGATAACACAGTTGAAGTGCTAAAATCAATTAAAGATGATAGATTCAAAATTATTGAATTAGAAAAAAATTCTGGTGCTTGTGTAGCTAGAAATGTTGGGATAGAAAATGCTCAAGGGGATTACATAGCTTTTCAGGATAGTGATGATGAATGGCTATTGGATAAATTAGAAAAACAAATGGCTATATTTGAAAAAGAAAAGGTTGATTTAGTTTTTTGTGCATTTAATAGATTTGGCTTAGGTAAAAATTTAATCTGCCCTAAGTTGTCGGAAGGTATAGTGGAAAGAAAAACTTTACTAGAGGATTCTCGTATAAGTACACAAACTTTAATCGGAAAAAAAGAATGTTTCAAGAATGTTAAGTTTGATCCGGAAATGCCTAGACTTCAGGATTATGATATAACAATTAGATTGTCAAAAAAGTATAGCATTTATTTTGTTAATGAACCACTAGTTAATATGTATGTTCAAAATGATTCTATTTCTATTTCTAAGAATAAGATGATAAGAGCTGAAACTATTATTTTCAGTAAATACAAAGATGATATTGGAAAATATAAAGATTTTAAGTATCACAATATGTTGGGTTTAGCTTCAGCAAAGCGAAAGAGTGGTTACAAGTCAAGTTATGAGTATAAAACACTTTATAAAATGAAACCAAGTGTTTCAAGTTTATTGAAGTATATATATACTAAGTTTACTGATATTAGTAAAAAGGATTATGTAGAATAAATTATTTATTATGGAGCAAAATGTGAAAAAAAGGTTTATTATTATTAGTACAGGACAAAAGAATAATATTCTAAATGAAGCATTTGATGAAGTTATTAATGGAAAAATTGAAAATGCAGAATTTATTGATCCATATAAGTTTCCCAATTCTTTGATTAAGAAGCTTTATGACTTTAGATATAGTGCGAAAGGTAGAAAATGGTTATCGTTATTACCGAATTCTATTTGGAATGGTTATTCATTCTTTGATAATTTAAAGATTGCCGATGACGAAAAGGTATATTTACTATTTGTTATCGGACGAGATGTTGAAAGGTTGTTTGTACCAAGTATACTAGATAAAATAAAAAATAAATATAAAGACAGAGTTTGCAACTGTTTAATATTATTTGATTCTATTGAAGTAACAAAGTCTCATAATAAGTGGGGAGAAATTACTAATTGTTTCTCTCATTATGATAAGGTTGCTACATTTGACTTAAAAGATGCTAAAAAGTATAACCTGATTCATTTTTGGGATCCATATAACAAAAGAGAAAATCTATCACCGTCTACTAATAAAAAAGATTTGTTTTTTATTGGTGTAGACAAAGGTAGATTAGATATTTTAAACAAAATTGCTGAGAAAGCAAAAGAAAAACATTTATCCTGTGATTTTCGTGTATTTCAGTTAGATAAAGAAAAAGAGATAAATGGCATAACAAGGCTTGAAAAGTTTTTACCATATAATGAAATGCTAAAAGAGGTTCTGTCATCAAATTGCTTGGTGGAGGTTTTAGCAAAAGGTCAAAGTTCAAGTTCTTTTAGATATTACGAATCAGTAGTATACAATAAAAAACTAATAACTAATAATCCAAACATTTTTGATATGCCATTCTATAATTCGGATTATATGCAGTATTTTGATGATCCAAATAAACTTGATGTTGAATGGATTAGTAAAGATGTAACTGTTGACTATGGTTATAAGGATGAATTTTCAATATTACAATTATTTGAAAAACTAAAGTAAAAGGATGGTGTATATCAAGTGAATCCGATAATAGCGGGTGTTGTTTGTTGGTCAATATTTTTGATTTCAAATATTACTAGAGAAAAGAAATTAGTATTAAAAGTTAGAAGTACAGAATTACTGGGCTTGGGATTTTTGTTTATTGTTTCTATTTTTATAGTGTACAATACAGATAATGCCGATTATAAACTATATCAAGATATATATTTAGCAGAAGGAAATAACTTTTTTACCAGCAATATATTGTTTCAATTACTATGTAAATTAGGTAATATTCTCCAACTTGATTACCAAACCTTTAGATGTTTTTTACTGTATTTTGGTTTGTTTAGTATGTTTAATTTTGTAAGAAAATATAGTGACAATGTATTATTTATTATAATATTATATACTTTGTCTAGTGCTATTATGGATGGAATACAATTTAGGCAGTTTACTGCGATGGGCATATATTTATTTGTATTGCCATTACTATTAAAAGAAAATTCAAAAAAAAGTGTAGTTGTATATATAGTAGGTACTATTATAGCTTCTTTAATACATATTAGTTTTATTTTCTTTTTACTTTTCTTATTTATTAAGGTTGATAGAAAAAAGAGAATAATAGTTGCATCTGTAATAACAATATTTGCATTAGCTTCTTTTATAATAATGTCAAAAACAAATCTATTAATTACATTAGTTTCTCAAATATTAACAGAAGACAAGGTTAATCTGTATTTTATCGACACTAAATATCATAGTTCATATTTACAAGTAATTCAATTTATATTTACCCAACAAGTATTTATGCTAACTTTACTTTATGTATATACAAAAATAGGAAAAGTCAGGATTAAAGATAAAAACTTTATTTGGTCAGTTATAAGTATTAATATACTTATGTTATGTCTGAGTCCAATATTTTTCTATTCACTTCAATTTAGACGAGTATTTAGAATAATAATGATACCAAGTTATATTGCATTAGCAAAGATGTTACCATCAGTAAAAAATGTAAGATATTATGGTATGATGGTTTTAATGATTTCTTTTGGGTGCGTAAGTTTGTGGCTGAATTTAAACAGTAACCCTGATTTGATAACTAATTTAATCTGTAATAATTATTTTTGGTAAACTATGTTGTTAATTATTGAAAGAGAGTAAAAATGAAGAAAAAATCTATTGGTCTTAATGTAATACTGAATGTTATAAAGCAATGTTGTGCAATAATATTTCCTATTATTACATTTCCATATGTATCCAGAGTATTAAGTACTGAAAACTATGGTAAGTATAATTTTGGTAATTCTATTATTGTTTATGTAACACTGTTTGCTACACTGGGTATTACAAATTATGCTATTCGTGAAGGTGCTAGAATAAGAAAAGATAAACAAGCTTTTCAAAAACTGGCAGAACAAATTTTTACAATAAATTGTTTGACAACTATTTTGTCTTATGTAATATTTATTGTGATACTGATTTTTGTACCTAAATTGCACGCATATTGGTTATTACTTTCAATTCAAAGTATAACTGTTTTACTTACAACTATAGGTGCTGATTGGGTTAACTCTATATATGAGGATTTCTTTTACATAACCATAAGATATTTAATTGTACAGATTGTATCAATTATTCTTATGTTTATATTAGTAAAAAAGCCTGAAGATTATATTATATATGCCGGTATCCATGTTTTTGCAAATGTTGGTGCTAATGTAGCTAACTTTATACATATTAGAAGATATACTCATTTGCGTTTAACCAGACATATGAATATCAAACAACATATTAAACCTATGCTTATGTTGTTCTGTAATTCATTGTCAGTTCAGTTATATATAAATTCCGATGTAACATTACTTGGTATAATGCAAAACGATGTTGCAGTTGGTATCTATAGTGCAGCAGTAAAAATTTATAATATTGTTAAGCAACTTTTAAATGCAGTTATTGTTGTAATCATCCCAAGAATATCAGCATTATTAGGTGAAAATAAAATTAAGGAATATAACAAACTCTTGGGTACAGTATTCCATGGTATTTTAAGTGTAATAATGCCTTTGATAACCGGTATATTTATGTTAAGTTATGAAATTATTGCTCTTATAGGTGGAGAAGAATACGCAGTTGGTTATTGGTCACTTAGAGTGTTAAGCCTAGCTCTATGTGGTGCAGTTTTTGCGAATTTCTTTACAAATGCTATTCTTGTTCCAAATAAAAAAGAAAAGAATTTTATGATTGCAACCCTTATTGCTGCTAGTGTTAATATTGGTTTGAATTTTATTTTTATTCAATTGTTTAGTTATGTAGGGGCAGCCATTACAACAGTAATAGCAGAATTTATTGTTTTGGGCTTTGGCTATCATTATGCAAAAGGTCTTTATAATTTCAAATTTTCTGTAAGAGATATATTGTCTTGCATAATCGGTTGTATAGGTATCGTTATTGTTTGTGCTGTTGCTAAGTTATTATTTAGTAATTCGTTTATAATATTATGTGTTAGTGCTTTAATATCTGTTGTAGTGTATGGTATGATATTGATAGTTATGAAAAACAGTCTTACAAATATTATAATTCAAGTGTTAAAGAAAAAATTAAAAAAGAGTTAATTTGCAACAAAGAAAGGTTATGATAATATGAAGATTGCAGTTGCAGGTACAGGTTATGTTGGACTTTCTATTGCTACTTTGTTATCACAGAAAAACGAGGTTATGGCAGTAGATATTATTCCGGAAAAGGTAGAACTGATTAATAATAGGAAGTCACCTATTCAGGATGAATATATAGAAAAGTACCTTGCTGAGAAAAAGTTAAATTTAGTGGCAACTATGGATGCTAAATTGGCTTATAGTGATGCAGATTTTGTTGTTATTGCAACGCCAACAAATTATGATTCCAAGAAGAACTTTTTTGATACATCAGCAGTTGAAGCTGTAATCAAACTTGTACAAAAGTACAATCCAAATGCTATTATGGTTATTAAGTCAACCATTCCGGTTGGCTATACTGAATCTGTGAGAAAAAAGTTAAATTCTGACAAAATTATTTTTAGTCCGGAATTTTTAAGAGAATCTAAGGCACTTTATGATAATTTGTATCCATCAAGAATTATTGTAGGTACAGATATGGAAAATCCGGAATTAGTAGAAGCAGCACATACTTTTGCTAATTTACTACAAGAGGGTGCATTAGCTGAAAATATTAAAACTTTATTTATGGGATTTACAGAGGCAGAGGCAGTAAAACTATTTGCAAACACATACCTTGCTTTGCGTGTATCATATTTTAATGAACTTGATACTTATGCGGAAATGAAAGGTCTTGACACAAAGGCTATTATTGATGGTGTTTGCCTTGACCCAAGAATTGGTAGTCATTATAACAATCCTAGTTTTGGTTATGGTGGTTATTGTTTGCCTAAGGATACAAAGCAACTTCTTGCAAACTATGCAGATGTACCACAAAATATGATGTCTGCTATTGTTGAGTCAAATAGAACAAGAAAAGATTTTATTGCAGACCAAGTACTTAAAATGGCTGGATATTATGACTATGAAAGTGATAATCAATATGATATTTCTAAGGAAAAGCCAGTTACAGTAGGTGTATATCGCCTTACAATGAAGAGTAACAGTGATAATTTCCGTCAAAGTTCTATTCAAGGAGTAATGAAGAGAATTAAAGCAAAGGGTGCAAATGTTATTATATTTGAACCAACACTTGAGAATGGTACAACTTTCTTTGGCAGTGAAGTTGTAAACAATATAGATGAATTTAAGGGTAGTTGTGATGCGATTATCGCAAATCGTTATGATGATATTCTTGATGATGTAAAGGACAAGGTTTACACTAGAGATATTTTTCAACGTGATTAATCGAGGTGTATTATGGCAAGTTCAAATTGTGATTACTGTAGTCATTATGTGTATGATGATGAGTTTGACTACTACACTTGTGATGTAAACTTAGATGAAGATGAGGCAGTTAAGTTTATGCAAGGTAGCTTTGATGATTGCTCATTCTATGACCCATATGATGAATACAAAATTGTTAGAAAACAGAATTAATTTAATCAATGCACCCTATTTTTAGGGTGCATTTTAGTAAAGGTGAGTTATGTTATTTAGACAGATAAGAGCAATCAAAAATTCAAGCCCTATAAAAATTATTTTTGCCACAATATCAGCAGTAGGTGGATTTTTTCTGGCAAGTAGGATTATTAAATTACTGGAAAATATAATGCCGGTTGATAGTGATGAAAATGGTGTAATATGTGTTACTTTAGGCAAAATATTGGATATAGGTTTTGTTATATTTTTTGTTGAGATAGCACTGATTATTTTTGTGTTGCTATATTTAATTAAGTGGATTATAGAGGCATATACAGAGAAAAAGGATATTAATACTGCACAAGAACAGTTAGAAACAGAAAAAATTCTTAAAGAATTAGATGATGATGAGTCAGGTTGGACAGATAAACAAGCTATTGCTTTTGTTATTGTTGCAATAGCTATATTCCTAGTTGCAAACTGTACTTTGAGTCTTTTTATGTTTAGAGGTGAAGTGGTTTATAGAAATGACAAAATCATTGAATATAGCATAACTGATTGGAAAGGTAATACTGTAAATTATAGTGATGCTGAGAAGTATTATGTTAGTGATGATGACCATGGAAATGCTATGATTACTATTGAAATAAAAAACGGTGAAGAATATAAGATAGGTGGTAACACCCAAACTACGGCTAATGAAAAGTATGATAACGATAGCTATGGTGAACTGGTAAAGCTAGATGAAGTGTTACAAAGCTATAATATTCGCAAGGTTGTTGATTGTACAAAAGATGATTTTGATTATTATGAACAAGATAAACATGACTTAGATATACTACTAAAAAAATAAGGCAAAAATTTAGGCAGTTAGTTTTGAACTAACTGCCTTTTAGCTTTTGTGGTAATAAATTTAAAATTACTTAATTTCACAGATTGTAACACCGGCATCACCCTCACCAAAGTTACCAAGTCTAAATGATTTGATATTTTTATGGGTACGCAAGTATTTCTGAATTTCTGAACGAAGTACACCTGTGCCTTTACCATGGATAATTGTCAGTTGATTAATGTTCATTAGCACTGCATTATCAATAGCAGCATCAACATCCATAATTGCCTCCATAGCAGTTTCACCACGAACATCAACCTCTGTTGTTGGGTTCATATCCATTTTGCTAGGCATATTTCTCTTTCTTGAAGTTTGTACAGTAACCTTTGGCTTTTCTTTGTTTAGTCGTAGGTTAGATAATTTAACCTTGGTTTTGATAATACCGGCCTGAACATAAGCAGTACCGTCTTTTTCATTAATACTTAGAATTTCTGCATCTTTGTCAATATCAAAGATAAGCACAGAGTCACCAACCTTAAATGGTCTTGGTGGTGTGTATTTTTCATTTTTCTTTTCCTTGATTGGGTCAGCAGTATTCTCCATTTTGTCAATGCTTTTACGAAGTTTTGCCTTTTCTTCGGCAGACATTTTTTGCTTTTTTTCAAGGTTTTCCAGTCTGTCAAGAATACTTTGTGCTTGTGCCTTTGTACGACTGCTGATTCTTTCAGCCTCTTGATGAGCCTTTTCAATTTCTCTTTCAGCTTCTCGTTTGGCTTTTTCAATAATACTGTTTGCCTTTTCTCTTTGACGACCTGCAAGTGCCTTTGTGTCGTTAGCTTCTTTTAGTCGCTTTTCAAGTGTTTGTCTGCGTTTTTCAAGCTGTTCAATAGTATCTTCAAATCTTCTGCTTTCGCTACTTACAAGGTGTTGTGCATTTTCAATAATATCATCGGAAAGACCTAGCCTTTTGCTGATTGCAAAGGCATTACTTTTACCGGGAATACCGATTAAAAGTTTGTATGTAGGTCTTAATGTTTGTACATCAAACTCACAACAACCGTTTTCTACACCTTCGGTAGTAATAGCAAATTCCTTTAACTCTGCATAGTGAGTTGTGCATTGAATTTTTGCACCTTTTTCTTTTAATTTCTGCAAAATTGCAACTGCAAGTGCTGCACCTTCAACCGGGTCAGTACCTGCACCAAGTTCGTCAATCAGTACAAGTGAAAATCTTGATGCTTGTTTTAGAATATCAATGGTGTTTGTCATATGAGCAGAAAAAGTTGAAAGGTTCTGTTCAATGCTTTGTTCATCACCAATATCAACAAGAATTTTTTTGAATACAGAGATTTCACTTTCATCACCACAAGGAATCATAAGACCTGACATTGCCATTAGGGTTAGTAGTCCGGTAGTCTTTAGTGATACAGTTTTACCACCTGTATTAGGACCTGTAATAACTAATAGTGTGTAGTCTTTGCCTAAAGTAATATCAACCGGTACAACCTTTTCTTTGTCGATTAGTGGGTGCCTAGCTTTCTTTAGGTTGATGTAACCCTTGTCATTTACAATAGGGGTAACTGCTTTCATAGTGTAGGCTAGATTGCCTTTTGCAAAGATAACATTAAGGTCAATTAAGTTTTGATAACTACCAATAATACTGTCTGCACAGTTACCTGCCATTGAAGAAAGTTCAAGGAGAATTCTGTCAATTTCTTCTTTTTCTTTGTTTCGTAACATACGAATATCGTTGTTAGCCTGAACAACACCCATAGGTTCAATAAATACTGTCTGACCACTGCCTGATGTATCATGTACAAGTCCGGGAATACTACCTCTGCATTCTGCTCTTACCGGTACAACAAATCTACCGTCACGCTGAGTGATAACCTTGTCTTGTAGGAACTTTGAGTAGTTGGAACTTCTAACTATTTTGTCAAGAACTTCTCTTGCCTTTGATGATGCAGTACGGATTTTTCTACGAATATCAGATAGAGTAGGGGATGCTTTGTCAGAAATTTCATCCTCTGCAATAATTGCATCATTGATTTTTTCTTCAAGAAACTTGTTTGGCATTAGGTTGTTAAAGTATTTATCAAGTGAACTTGCTCTGTCATCACTTGCGTTACGCCATTGTCTTAGTGAACGAATTACTCGTAAATTTTCACCAATGCGTAGTAACTCTAGGGTAGTTAGTCCTGAACCGGCTTGTGCTCTTCTTAACTGATTTGCACAGTTAGTAGGTGAACCAAAGCTAGGTGTACCAAATTTACCGATAAGCACATAGGCATCATCAGTTTCTTTTAGTAATTTTTCTGTTTCTTCTTTTGTGAAAACAGGCTTTAGTGTAAGTGCCTGTTCTCTTGCATCGGCAAATGAACATTCTTTGCCAAGCATTTCTAATATTTTATCAAATTCAAGTGCTTTAAAATGTTTATTCATATTATCTCATTGCCTTATAAAAATCTAGTGTTTTGTAATGTCGTTCCGTTTGACGGATTACATATTCTTCTGTTGCTCTGTTTAAGGTGTCAAGTCCGTTTTCGTTAAGTGAAAAGGAAAATAGCTTTTTGTCATCAGCATAAATAGTGTGTCTAAGTGCCTTAGTAATACCTCTGTCCATTGTAATGGAAAAAGGCAAACTGTCACTACTTGCACAGTGGGAACAAATCAGCGAACCTGTTTGAGGTAAAAAGAAAAAAGTTTCTCTGTCATATTCACCACAAATACTGCACATAGTAAGGTCAGGCATATATCCACAAATAGAAAGTAACCTCATCTCAAAACAACTTTTAATTAGGGTAGGGGGCTTTTTGTTTTCTGACAATAAATATAGGGAATTTAGTGTTAAGGATAGAACCTCCTTGTTTTTCTCACCATCAACAAGTATATTCATCAGTAACTCAGAAAAGTATTGTGCTAAGCACATATTTGCTATATCTTTCCTAAGACCAAAGAATTGCTCCTTTGACTTTGCTTCACTGATAACATATGTATCTCGACCTTTGCTTTCTATTAAGCAAAGTCGAGAATAGGTAAATAGCTGAGTACCGGCACAATTTTGACTTTTTATATTTTTTGCACCTTTAGCAAAGCCTTTGATTATGCCTTTATCTACAGTAAGGACAGTTACTAGCTTATCTCTTTCACCGATATTCTGTTCTCTCAGTATTAGCCCTTCTGTCAGAGTTTTCATTGTTGTTTTCTAGCTCCTTACCTGCATTTTTAGCTTGTTGTATAGAAAGATAGGTTAGGTAATCGTTAACTGCACCACTTTGTAAAAAGTAATTCCAAGCATCTGTTTCATTCATATTTATCACCCCTAATAGTATTTTACCTAGGGATAAATATATTGTCAGAAAATTATGGGATTACTGAAAATCATTACTATCAAATCCAAAGCTACGCATTAGATTTTCTTTATTTCTCCAGTCCTCTTTTACCTTAATCCATGTTTTTAGGTTAACCTTGCAACCAAAGAAGTTTTCCATATCTTGTCTTGCATATGTGGAAATCTTTTTAAGCATTGCACCCTTTTTGCCGATTAAGATACCTTTGTGAGTATCTCTTTCGCAATAAATTGTTGCGTCAATATCCATAAGATTTTTGTCGTCACGCATTTTCATTCTTTCAATAACTACTGCTGTGCCATGAGGAATTTCTTTTTCTGTTAATCTTAGAATTTTTTCTCTAATCATTTCAGCAGCAAGTACCTTTTCAGGTTGGTCTGTTAGTGTGTCATCAGGGAAGAAATGACCACCTTCTGAAGTGAATTTCTTTAATTCTTCCTTTAGTTCATCAAGTTTTGAACCTGTTTCTGCTGATACAGGAACAATAGCATCAAAGTCCATTTCCTTTGAATACTTAATGATTTGTTCAAGGATAACTTCCTTGTCGTTTATAGTGTCGGTTTTATTAATTGCCAATACACAAGGTAAATCAAGTTTCTTAACCTTTTCAATTAACATTCTTTCATTTTCTCTTATTTCCTGACCTGCCTCTGTTACAAGTAAACAAGCATCTACGCCTGCAACTGACTCGTTAATTGAACGAACCATATAGTCACCAAGAGAATTTTTAGGTTTGTGCATACCCGGTGTATCTAGGAAAACTAATTGGTCCTTTCCTTCTGTTAATACACCCATAATTCTTGTTCTTGTGGTTTGTGGCTTTGAAGAAACAATAGCTACTTTCTGGCCAAGTAATTTATTTAGAATTGAGCTTTTGCCTACATTAGGTCTGCCAATAATTGCAATAAAGGCTGATTTATCGTTAAAGTTCATATTTGTACTCCTTAATTTTCTGTATCTATTATAATTGAAACAGTGGTTTTATGCAATAATAATCCTTACACAAAAACACGCCACAAGATTGACAGTAGTCTTATCTGTGTGGCGTGAAATATTCTATGATGGATAAAATTATTCGTTATCAGGAATGTAGCTGATACTTGCAGGAAGACCAAGCTGTTCCATAACTAATTCTTCTTTTTCTCTCATATGTACTCTTTCAAGTGGTTCCATATGGTCATAACCGAGAAGATGAAGTACACTGTGAGCAGTTAAGTAACCAACTTCTCTCTGAAGTGAGTGACCGTATGTTTCAGCTTGGCTAAGAGCCTTTTCCATAGAAATTACAACATCACCTAAGATATATGCACCGGTTTCAGGGTTCTTGTCCCATACACCGTTTTCACCCATAGGGAAAGATAGTACATCTGTTTCAATATCTTTGTTTCTGTACTGTGCATTAAGTTCCTTGATACCTGCATTGTCAACGAAAGTTACACTAACTTCAGCAGGACCTTGGAAGTTTTCCATTCTCAAAACTGCGTTACAAGTTCTTCTTACTAACATTCTTAGGCCAGTAGGAATTTTTACAGTCTTCTGCTTGTTGGTGATGATTACTCTGATTTTATTTTCTGTCATTTTTCCTTCTCTCCTCAGTCTTAGCATATGCTTTAATAATATCTTGTACAAGGTGATGTCTTACAACATCCTTCTCGCTAAATGAAATATGTTGTATATCCTTAATATCCTTTAGTACACGAATACAATCTTTTAAACCACTCTTTACTCCACCCGGTAGGTCAATCTGTGTTATGTCACCGGTAATAACCATTTTTGAGTTAAAACCAAGTCGAGTAAGGAACATTTTCATCTGTTCCCTAGAAGTATTCTGCGCTTCATCAAGGATAATAAAGCTATCGTCAAGAGTTCTACCTCTCATATAAGCTAAAGGTGCAACTTCAATGTTACCTCTTTCAACATATTTGTTGTAGGTTTCTGCACCCAACATATCAAATAGTGCATCGTATAGTGGCCTTAAATATGGGTCAACCTTACTCTGTAAGTCACCGGGTAAGAATCCCAACTTTTCACCGGCTTCTACAGCAGGTCTTGTTAGGATAATTCTGTTAACTTGCTTTGCCCTAAAGGCAGTAACTGCCATTGCAACTGCAAGATAAGTTTTACCTGTACCGGCAGGACCAACACCGATTGTAATAGTGTTCTTTGCGATACTTTGACAGTATCTTTTCTGCCCTAAGGTCTTAGGCTTAACAGGCTTACCTTTGCTTGTAATACATACACAGTCAGTGGAAAGTTCTTGTATCTTTTCCTCACTGCCTTCGTTTACAAGGCTCATACAGTATCTAATGTTTTGTTCACTAAGGGCTTCACCCTTGTTGATAAAGGAAAGTAAGCTATCAATAACTTTTACTGCTTTGCTTACACTTTCTGCTTCACCTGAAATTTTTAATTCACTGTCTCGACCAATTACATGAACATTGTACTCATTTTCAATCATTTTGATGTTCTCATCAAAGCTACCGAAAAGAGCAACTGCGTGTTCCATTCTGTCGATGCTGATTATTTGTTCCAAAATAATCCCCCATTTGTTTGATACTAATAAATTATAACACATTTTTTAGTACATATCACCAAAAATTTTTCAGAAATTTTAATTTTGTGATTTTCACTAACAAAAATATATTTTGTAGTTTTTCTGTTGTTTTATTTTGCTATATAATATGTTTACTTATTTATATATAGGTGAAAATTAAGCGAATATAAACAAGATGTAAACTTTATATAAATAATATAACAAAGGCAATTTTAATAAAATTTAATTAAAGTAAGAAAACTATTGACTTTAGTATGGCTTTATTATATAATAACTATGCTGTAAAGAAAAAAACTTTACAGTTGAAAGGTGAGTCAAATGGAAAAGAACATAGAGAATTCTCTTTTGCTTGACTTTTACGGTGAACTTTTGACCGATAAAGTTAGATATGCAACTGAGATGTACTATAATGATGACCTCTCACTTTCGGAGATTGCTGATGATATGGGAATTACTCGTCAAGGAGTAAGGGACTTAATTAAGAGAGCCGAAGGTAACCTCCAAACTTTTGAAGAAAAATTAGGATTACACAAGCGTTTTGTTGAAACTCAAGAAGGACTTTTTAAACTGAAAAAGTCACTTGAAGAAACAAAATGTGTTTTAGATAAAGAAGATAAAAGTTCACTTATTGCTAAGGTTGATGAAATGAGCTTGGTTGTAAATGAACTGCTAAATCAAGAATAGGAGGTAAGTCCTGTGGCATTTGAAGGTCTTTCTGATAAGCTAAGTAATGCTTTTAAAAAGTTAAAAAATAAAGGTAAACTTACTGAAAGTGATGTTAAAGAAGCTATGCGTGAAGTGCGATTGGCACTTCTAGAGGCTGATGTAAACTTTAAAGTTGCTAAGAACTTTACTAACAAAGTTACTGAGAGAGCTATCGGTCAGGATGTTATGGAAAGCCTAACACCTGCACAGATGGTTGTTAAAATAGTTAATGAAGAACTAACTGCACTGATGGGTGGAGAAGAAGAAAAGATTAAATTCGCATCTAAGCCACCAACAGTAATTATGATGTGTGGCCTTCAGGGTAGTGGTAAAACTACTCATACTGCTAAACTTGCAAAAATGCTAAAGTCACAGGGTAGAAGACCTTTACTTGTGGCTTGTGATATTTACAGACCTGCTGCTATTGACCAGTTAAAGGTTGTTGGTGCAAAGGCAGGAGCTCCTGTATTTGAAATGGGCAAGAAGAACCCTGTAAAAATTGCAAAAGAGGCTATTAAACACGCTAAAGACTACGGTAATGATGTAGTTATCCTTGATACTGCCGGTCGTCTTCACATTGATGAAGAACTTATGGAAGAACTAAAGAATATTAAGAAGGAAGTTAATCCTGATGAAATTCTTTTGGTTATCGACTCAATGACAGGTCAGGATGCAGTTAATGTTGCAAAGTCATTTAATGACTTGCTTGAAATCACAGGTGTTATCCTAACTAAGTTAGACGGTGATACTCGTGGTGGTGCTGCACTTTCTGTTAAGGAAGTTACAGGCAAACCAATTAAGTTTTGTGGTACAGGTGAAAAACTTGAGGATTTAGAAGTTTTCCATCCTGACAGAATGGCAAGCCGTATCCTTGGTATGGGCGATGTGCTTACTCTTATTGAAGATGTAGAGGCAAAGCTTGATGAAAAGAAAGCTGAAGCAGTTGCCAAGAAAATGATGGAAAACAAGATGGACTTTAATGATTTGCTACAACAGTTTGAGCAGATTAAGAAGATGGGTCCTATTAAGGGTATTTTAGGTAAGATTCCGGGACTTGGAAAACAACTTGAAAATGCTGATATTGACGATAGACAGATTGACTGGTGTGAGGCTATTATTTACTCAATGACACCGGCCGAAAGAGAAAAGCCAAGCCTTATTAATGCCAGTAGAAAGAAAAGAATTGCTGCCGGTTCAGGTAGAAAGGTTGAAGAAGTTAACAGACTTCTAAAGCAACTTGAACAAATGCAGAAAATGATGAAACAGTTTACCGGCAAAGGCAAGAAGGGCAAACGCAGAGCTATGATGAAAGGTATGCCAAACTTAAATGAACTTGGTGACCTAGGCAATATGGGTGGAAACGGAATGCCACCAATGGGTGGAGGTTTTCCGTTCTAACAAATAGTTATTATCCAATTAATTTTGGTGATATAGATACTTAATTATGGAGGTGAAAATATAATGGTAAAGATTAGACTAAGAAGAATGGGTGCTAAGAAGTCTCCTTTCTACAGAATCGTAGTTGCTGACTCAAGATATCCTAGAGATGGTCGTTTCATCGAAGAAATCGGCACATACAATCCTCTAACAAATCCTTCAACAGTTAATGTTGATGCTGATGCAGTTAAGACTTGGATTGCTAAGGGTGCACAGCCTACAGATACAGTTAAGGCATTGTTAAAGAAGGAGGGTATTCTATAATGACAGAATTACTCACAATCATTGCCAAAGGTCTTGTTGAAGAACCTGACAAGGTTTTTGTAACTCAGGACGAAAAGGATGCTGAAGGCGTTACTGTATATCATATTCATGCTGCTGAAAGTGATATGGGTAGAATTATCGGTAAGCAAGGCAGAATTGCTAAGGCTATCCGTACAGTAGCTCGTTCTGCAGCTATCCGTAATAACGAAAGAATATCAGTTGAAATCGACTGATATTCCAAAAATAACCCCCAATATGGGGGATATTTTTATGCAGAAAAAGAACTGACCCAAGTAGTTTTACTTGAGTCAGTTTTTGCTTTTGTTAATTTAGTTTATTAAGATTGTCTTGTTTTGCTGTCAATCTTAAAGATAACTTTCTTGAATTTGTTACCGAGAGTTTCTTTTTCGCTGTCACTGTTATTGTTAAAATTCTTTGGCTTAACAAGTAGATATAGACCGTATGATGAGAACATAATCATTACAATAAAGTATGTAAGTACATATTGGCTTTTACCTTCAAATAATGTGTGGTAAATAAAACCACCGGCAAGACCTGTTAAAATCATAATTGTTTCAGCTGAACATCTCTTTTTGATTAATCCTGCAACACCAATTGCAAAGAGAATAAATGTAATCATCTGGAAGAAATCAAAGTAGTCATATAGGAACTTATTTATCTTGCCACTGTAAATACTGTATAGTGTTGTATTTTCCTTAATTTCACCAAAGTAATGACCCTTAACTTGGCTTACCCATAAACTTTCATATGATGGTTCATTCCATTGTGAAAGAATTTTCTTGCTAAAGAAATTGTTTCTGTAGTGAGAGTCTTGCTTAAATTTATTAAGTCTTTCTTTAATATCTGTCTTAGCCCATGTGTCAGCTTGTTTATTATCTAAGTTAGCATTTAAGAACTGTGACTTAGCCATATCGTTGTACCAACCGGGAGCCATAGCAGATTCATTTAAACCGGCATCTAAGTAAAGAATTTGGTCAACACCTTTACCAAGGTCAACACCACTTCTCTTTTCGTAACTCATAATAACTAGGTTAAATGAACCAACAGAAATCAAAACTACAAATGCAATAGAAACAAAGTGTAACCACTTTTTGTTCTTAATAATATAAATTAGAAGTGCAATACAAATAGCAGCCAGCCAAATCATATTGTTGTACTTTGCTACAACTGAAAGTGCCATTAGTAATGATGCAGGTAGTAGATTTAAGTAGTTGCGTTTTTCTTCACTTTGCATAAATCTGATTACAAAGTAACAAGCCCACATTGCTGATGCAATACCGATAATATTACCGTAAACAAATGTTGTGAATAAAATACCCTGAATACAACCGGCTAACATAAATACTGTAATAAATGTAACTGACTTACTCTTAAATAATTTTTTACTGATTGCTACAATAGCAATGTAAAGAGCAGTTAAAGCCAGTACATTAAATACCTGCATTGGCATTGAAGTTGTTGTACCGAAAATTCTGTAAACAATTTCACTGATAAACACAAAACCAAGTTGGAATGGATAAATCTTGTAGTAACTAACATTGTTATAGAAGGTATCATTACTTGCCTGGAATGATTGGTAGTTACCTTTTGCTGCTTCCATAGCAGTTTGAGTAACTGTGCCTGAGTCAGCAGCAGGAACACTCTGTGCCATAAATATCCATATAAATCCAAGTGTTATGGTGTAAACCGAAAGTCCAACTACTAATGCTAAATCGGAAACTTTCTTGAAAACATTGGCGTATCTGCTTAGTGCAAAGACTAACAAGAAGAATCCACCAAGTAAAAAGAAGTTCATTACCAGGTCATCATAGTTAAACTGTATAACTTCTCCACCAAAGTTAGTACTGTCAAATTCACTGGTTTGTAATACCGACATTATTGCCACATAACCAAAGAAAATAAAGCAAAGAATTGTGATACCATATGAGCATATAGTTTCAAAAAGATTTTGCTTTTTTAGGTTAGGGGCAACTACCTTTTCCCTTTTATTAGAAGGAAGTTTTTTTGAATTGTCCATAATAAAAAATCCTTTTCTTTTTTCTACTTATAAATTATATCTAAAATATAACATAAATTCAAGTGAATATTGAATGTAGTTGTGATTTGTGTTAAAATATCCTAAAAGTATGGGTATTATTTATATATGATATAAAGTTAATTGAAAAAAAGATAATAAGAATACTTAAAATAATAGGAGAGATACTATGATTAAGGAATATCTTGAAGTAGGTAAAATTGTAGGCACTCATGGTATTAAGGGTGAGTGTAGAGTAGAATTGTGGTGTGATGGTGGTGACTTTTTTAGTTGCTTTACAACACTTTATCTTGATAAAGACGGTAAGAAAAGTATTTCTGTAAAAAGCAGACCTCATAAAAATATTGCACTAATGAAAATTAAAGGTATTGATAATATTGACGATGCAATTCCTCTAGTCGGTAAAGTTCTATATATAAACAGAGATGATTGTCCACTTCCTGAAGATGTATATTTTGTACAAGATATTATCGGTTGTGAAGTTAGAGATATAAATGACGGTACTGTATACGGTAAAGTTACAGATGTACTCTATACCGGTGCAAATGATGTTTATGAAATTAAAGCAAGTGACGGCAAAACTTACTTAATGCCTAAGATTGATGAAATTGTTAAGGAAATTAATGTTTATGAGGAGTATATTCTCATTGAGCCTATGAAAGGACTATTTGATGAGGATTGATTTGATAACATTGTTTCCGGAAATGTGTGAAACAGTTTTAAACGAAAGTATTTTAGGTAGAGCTCAAAAGAAAGGTGTACTTGAAATCAACACTCATCAGCTTAGGGACTTTGCTTTTGATAAACACAAGAGAGTTGATGATACACCTTATGGTGGTGGTAAAGGTATGCTGATGAAAGCAGAACCTATTGCACTATGCTTTGAGAACATTTGTGAACAAGTTGGTGAAAAGCCTTACTTTGTGTATATGTCACCACAAGGCAAAACTCTAAATCAGCAAAAGTTAATTGATATTTCAAGTCATAAGAATGTTTGTGTATTGTGTGGTCACTATGAAGGTGTTGACCAAAGAGTCCTTGATGAATATGTAGATGAAGAAATTTCTATCGGTGACTATGTATTAACCGGTGGTGAATTACCTGCACTTGTATTTATTGATGCACTTTCCAGAATGACAGAGGGTGTACTTTCCGATACAGTTTGCTTTACTGATGAAAGCCACTATAATGGACTTCTTGAATGTCCACAATATACAAAGCCACAGGTGTGGAGAGATAGAGAAGTTCCACCTGTACTATACAGTGGTCATCATGCTAATGTGGATAAATGGCAGAAGGAACATTCCTTAATCAACACATATAATAAGCGACCTGACTTGTTAGAAAAGAAAGAGTTATCAAAAGAAGACAAGGAATTATTGGAAAATTATATAAACTCACTAAAGTAGTTTTGTAATATTGGTTATAACTAAATTAAATTCTTGTGATGTAATAACAAAAATGTGTTGTTGTTTTCGTCGGATTGCACAAGAAACAGATTTTTATTTTCTTTTCAAATGTGTAGTGAAACAAATTTAAAAAATAAGGTTGATTTAGTTGTTTTCTAGGGTTATAATACACTTATTGAATGTGAAAAGTTGCTTATGATGTTTCGATTTTATAAGCAAGATTTGATAAATTTTAGGTTTTTATTCACTGACAAGAGAGGGATTTAGGCATGTATGTAAAGGAAGTTTTAGTTCAGAACAAAGCAGGACTAAGAGGTAGACCTGCAACATTTTTTATTCAGAAGGCTAACGAATATAAGTCAACTGTATGGGTAGAAAAGGATGAAAGAAGAGTAAGTGGTAAGAGTCTTCTTGGTGTTTTATCCCTAGGTGTTGTTGGTGGTACAACAATTAAGATTATTGCAGATGGTCCTGACGAAAAGGATGCAACAGAAGGTATTGTTGCTCTTGTAGAATCAGGTTTTACCGGTATGTAATTTTTGACTTTCATTATGGGTGGTTAGTTTTTAACCACCCTTATTTTTTTATTGTGAGGTGATATTGTGAATATTAAAGAATTAAGAAAAAAGGCAATGGCTTTACCACTACTTCCCGGAGTATATATAATGAGAGACAGAAGTCACAATATCATTTATATCGGTAAAGCAAAGGCTCTAAAGAACAGAGTCAGTCAGTATTTTGGTAGCCAAAATAACCATCAAGAAAAAGTCCGTAGAATGGTCAGTAATGTTTATGACTTTGACTATATTATTACTGACAGTGAGTTTGAGGCTCTTATCCTTGAATGTTCATTGATTAAGCAAAATACACCTAAGTATAATATTCTTTTAAAGGATGACAAGGGCTATAGCTATATTAAAGTCAGTAGTGATAAGTGGAGAAGAATCTCCTATGCTTTACAACAGGATGACCCAAAGGCAACATATATCGGACCTTATAAAAGTTCCTATTATGTTAAGAATGCCATTGATGAGGCAATAAAGATTTTTCAGCTTCCTACTTGCAACAAGAAGTTTCCTGAAGATTTTAGGAAAACAAGACCTTGTTTAAATTATCATATAAAGCAATGTTGTGCACCATGTAGAGGAAAAATGTCATTGGCAGAATACAACGAGCATATTGACTCTGCGTTAGAATTTTTAAAAGGTGGTACAACAGAGTCTATTGCAAAAATGACTGAAGAAATGAACAAAGCTTCAGAAAATCTCGACTTTGAATTAGCTGCAAAAATTCGTGACAGAATAGCCTCAGTTAAGAAAATGAATGATAAGCAAAAGGTAGTTGACATTAAGGTTGATGAACAAGATGTAATTGCTTATATTACCGATGGTGACAAAGGTACATTTGAAGTATTTAGATTTAAAGACGGCAGGCTTTTTGACAGAGAACATTTTATGGTTGATAACGGTGAGAATGAAGAAGAATTAATGGCTGAGTTTATCACCCGTTACTATACAATCCGAGATGATGTTCCAAAACAGTTAACACTGGACAGAGAGATTGAGGACAGTAAACTTCTTACTAAGTGGCTTAGTGAAAAGAAAGGTTTAGCAGTTCATATTGTTGTACCTAAAATCGGTGACCAAAAGCACCTTGTAGATATGTGCAAGAAAAATGCAATTGAAAGACTTGCCCAAACTAAAGGCAGTACTACCGGTGAATATGGTGTGCTGGAAGAACTTAAAGAAGTTTTAGGACTTGATAAAATTCCTGAATATATTGAATCATACGACAACAGTAACCTTAGTGGTAGTGAAAATGTTTGTGGTATGGTAGTTTATGAAAATGGCAAGAAAAATAAAAAGGCATATAAAAAGTTCAAGATAAAAGGCTTTGAAGGTCAGGATGACTATGCAAGTATGGCAGAAGTTATTGACAGAAGACTTGATGAATATGAAAAAGCAGAAGAGCCTGTTGGATTTGGCAGAAAGCCTGATTTAATCTTGCTTGATGGTGGTAAAGGTCAGGTAAATGCAGTATTGCCTATACTGAAGAAACATAACATTGACATACCTACTTTTGGTATGGTTAAGGATGACAGTCACCGAACAAGGGCAATTGTTTCAGATAAGGGTGAAATTGCAATTAGCAGAAAGAGAAAACTGTTTACTTTTATCAGTAAAATGCAGGATGAAGTCCATAGATTTGCTATTGGTTATCAGCGACAAAGAAGAAGTATGAACACCTTTAAAAGTTCATTAACCGATATTCCGGGAGTAGGTACTGAAAGGGCAAAAGCACTTTTAAAACACTTTAGAACTATTAAAAATATCAGCGAAGCTGATTATGAAGAATTACTTAATGCACCTAAAATGAATAAGGTTTCTGCCGATAGCGTTTATAATTATTTTCACAATGAAAATAATAGTAATTGAGTTTTTCTTTTATATATGTTAGAATTACGGTGGTGATATTATGAGAGTTATTACAGGAATAGCAAAAGGTACAAGACTGAGAACTCTGGAGGGTAATGATGTAAGACCTACCACAGACAGAGTAAAGGAAGGTATCTTTTCTGCTTTACAATTTGGAATAGAAGGTAGAATTTTTCTTGATTTGTTTGCCGGTAGTGGACAAATGGGAATTGAAGCTATCTCAAGAGGTGCAAAGAAAGCTGTATTTGTTGACAATAGCAAAAAGTCTTTGCAAGTAGTAAATGAAAATATTGAAAAATGTAAATTTCAAGATAAATCAAAGGTTGTTAACGGCTCAGCAGTAAGTTTCTTAAAGATGAATAAAGAGAAGTTTGATATTGCTTTTCTTGACCCACCATATAGACAAGGATTGCTTGAAGAAGTACTGCCTTTGGTATTTGAAAATATGAAAGAAACCGGTGTTGTACTATGTGAACATCCTGTTGATGAAAAAATAATTGAAAAATATTCTAATTTTAGCCTTGACAGAGAATATCGCTATGGTAAAATAAAGGTAAGCAGTTTTTGTTACAAAGAAAATATTGAGTAGTTCGTACTAAACTTGGAAAGAGGAAAAAGAATGGATAAAATAGCAATTTGTCCGGGTAGTTTCGATCCGGTAACCCTTGGACATATTGATATTATAGAAAGAGCATCTAAGATGTTCAACAAAGTTATTGTTGCCGTTATGGTTAATCCAAATAAACAACCAAGTTTTTCTATTAACGAACGAATTGATTTGTTAAAGGAAGCGACAACACATATCAGCAATTTGGAGATTGTATCTTTTGATGGTCTTTTGGCAAGTTATGCAAAGGAAAGATCAGCAGTTACAGTTGTTAAGGGGTTAAGAGCTGTATCTGACTTTGAATATGAATTTCAAATGGCTTTAACAAACAAAAAACTCAATCCCGATTTGGAAACTATCTTCCTAACTACCAGTGCAAAGTATATGTATTTAAGCTCTAGTATGGTTAAGCAGGTAGCATCCTTCGGTGGGGACATTAGTGATTTTGTTCCGGCTTGTTTGTATGACAAAATATACAGTAGATTAAAAGGAGTTAATTAAGATGAGAGTGGAAGACCTAATCAATGAGTTAGAAGATATGATGAACGATGCAAAGGTTCTACCTTTAACAGGTGGTAAGGCTGTTGTAGATACAGAAGCAGTTCTTGATATTCTTGACGACATTCAGGATGCACTACCGGGTGAAGTTAGACAGGCTAAGAGCATTGTTGCCGATAGAAGCCAGATTCTTGCTGAAGCTAAGAAGGAAGCAGAAGAAATTATCCGTGCCGGTGAAGAAAAGAAGAAGCAGTTAGTTGCTGAAGATGAAATCACAAAACAGGCACAGGCTCAGGCAGCAGACATCCTAAGTGATGCGAAGAAGAAGTCTTCTGAAATGAAGAAAGCAGCTAACGGTTATGTTACTGACCTAATGAAGAGAGCTGATGAAACTCTAACAGATTTAACAAACGAAATCCGTAAGACTCGTCAGGATATTCAGGCTCAGAAGAAAGACTGATTTAGAAAATAATTGAGATTTTTAACCACTACGAAAGTAGTGGTTATTTTTTTGCCTAAAACAATATTTTAATGCCAAAACTCATTATGTGAACAGTTTGAAAATATAAAGAAATTGTTACAAATTCCTTGCAATATCATTACAAGTAGTATATAATGGTTCATATAGAAGTGGCATTTGGTGTCACAATAGGACACTTAGTGTCGGTAAGTGATTTCTGTGTGTCATATTTAATTAATAATGGAGGTGGCAGTTTAATATGTTTTCCGGTACAACAGTTCATTCAGTTGACGCAAAAGGCAGAATTGTACTGCCACAGAAATTCAGAGAAGAACTTGGCGAAGAATTTTATGTAACCAATGGCTTTTCTGAAAATATACAGATTATGTCTGTTGATGAGTTTAATCGTCTAAGAGAGCAGATAAGGGAGCTACCTGCTAACAAAGCTATGGCACTTCAATATTTGCTTTTATCTGCAGCAACACTAGTTAGTCCAAACGGTCAGGGTAGAATTCAAATTCCCCAAAAATTGCGTGAGGACAGCGCCATCCAAGGTGAGGCTGTAGTTGTTGGTATGGATAGTCGTATTGAAGTATGGAACAAAGATAAGTTCGATGCATTTATGGCTAAACAACGCCAAGAACTTGAAGATGCTCTTCAGCTTATTAAGTTTTAATTATGGAATTTAATCACATTTCAGTTCTTCTCAACGAGTGTATTGAGGGACTGAACATTAACCCTAACGGAATTTATGTTGACGGTACAGCAGGTGGTGGCGGTCACTCAGCAGAAATTCTAAAGAAACTTGATTGTGGCAAATTGATTTCTATTGACAGAGATCCGGATGCTATTACAACAATTTCCGAAAGATTTAAAAATGAGCCAAATTCAATTATTGTAAATGGTTGTTTTGGTGATATGAAAAAGCTATTAAATGACAGAGGTATTTATCAAGTAGATGGTGTTCTTCTTGATATTGGTGTTAGTTCTCATCAGTTAGATACTGACGAAAGAGGTTTTAGTTTTCATAAGGATGCACCTTTGGATATGAGAATGAGCCAAAGTGGTACTTCTGCCGAAGATTTAGTAAATGACTTAAGTTATGAAGAACTTAGAGATATTATATATCGCTATGGTGAAGATAAATTTGCACCATCTATCGCAAAGGGTATAGTTAAAGCAAGAGAAGAAGAAAGAATTACTACTACTCTTCAACTTGCTGAGATTATTAAGAATTCTGTACCTCAAAAGGTTAGAAGAGAAGGTCATCCTGCAAGAAAGACTTTCCAAGCACTTAGAATTGAAGTAAATGGAGAACTTACTCAGCTTGAAAACGGTCTTGATGAAGCATTTGAAATGCTAAGTCCAAAGGGCAGACTTGCAGTTATTTCTTTTCACTCACTAGAGGATAGAATAGTAAAGCAAAAGATGGCATCTTGGTGCAAGGGTTGTACTTGTCCAAAGGACTTTCCGGTATGTGTTTGTGGAAATGTACCAAAGGCAAAGCTGGTAAACCGTAAGCCTATAGAGGCTACACAGGAAGAATTGGACAAAAACCCTAGAAGTAGAAGTGCAAAGCTAAGGATTTGCGAAAAAATTTAGGTAAAGTGACAGTTTTGTAGTATTTCACTAGACAAAACACTGTATATGTAGTAAAATATATCAGTGATGTAATTATAGTTACAAATATCTATAGATAGTGTAACAAAACAATTACAATAAATATATATTGAGATTTTAATTACTACGAATAAGTAAAGATTATGAGAAGAAAGAAATTTTAAGGTACTATATATAGTATTTTAGAAAAATGAAGAATTGGTTATATAGGTGAATAAATGGCATTTTTGAGCAGTAATAATGCTTATGACATTTCTGTTTTTGAAGATGAAAATCTTGAAAATCAGGACTTACATAAGAAAAATAAGGTAGTAAAAATACCTAAGAAAAAATTTGAACAAGCAAAAAGACGCAAACGCAATCCTTTGAAGTTAACTGTTGGCTTTTTGTTTTCTGCAGTTGTTGTGGCAGTAGTTGGTATGATTATTTATAGTCAAGTTCAGCTAACAGAATTAAATCAGAAAATTTCAGAAGCACAGGAAACATTAGAAAATAGCCAGAGTGAATATACTCAAATGCAAATGAATGTTGATGCTAAATACACAACTTCTATTATTGAGGAATATGCACAGGATAAACTAGGTATGACTAAAGCGAACAGTAGCCAAAAGGAATTTGTGGATTTATCTAGTGGGGATAAAGCTAAGGTTGTTGAAAAAGAGGATAAAAGTATTTTTGATACTATAGTAGATTGGATATCCTCAATTTGGTCATAACCCTTAGGTTTGTGTAATAAGATTATAGAGGGTACAAGAGTTGAGATTTTAATTATCTTAACTCTTTTTCCGTATTTATTGATATGAAAGAGATAAGAAAGGAGCAAGACCAGTTGGCTAAGAATGTAAAAGGCGTAAATCAAAAGTTAAGACATAGAACAATGATTCTTTTGGTTATTATTTTGGTTATTGGTTTTGGTGCTGCTACTTGTAGACTTGCATTTTTGCAAGTGGTTAAGGGAGAAAGTTTAAGCCAAAAGGCTGTTGAACAACAGTTACATGATACTGAGATTTCAGCAAAACGAGGGACTATCTATGATAGAACCGGTAAAGTATTAGCCCAGAGTGCTTCGGTATGGCGAGTTGTTATGGCTCCTGCTAACTTCAAAACTGATGAACAGAGAGAGTATGTAGCTAAAAATCTTTCAAAAATTCTTGATTTGGATTATGATGAAGTTCTAAAGGAAACTAAAGAAAATTCATATTATGTTAGCATTAAGCGAAAGATAGAAACAAAAGAAAGAAATAAAATTTTAAAGTTACAAGATACTTTAAGCAAAAAATATAAGCTGGAAAATGTTATTCAGCTACTTGATGACTACAAAAGATATTATCCTTATAATGAACTTGCTTCTTCAGTAATCGGTTTTACCGGTGATGACGACCAAGGTCTTGAAGGTCTTGAGTATCAGTACAATAAGTATTTGTCAGGTACAAGTGGCAGACTTATTTCAGCACGAAATTCACAAGGTGTTGATATGCCGTTTGCATATGAACAAAGTGTTGATGCTAAAGACGGTAACAACCTGGTTCTTACTATTGATGAAACAGTTCAAGCTGTTGTTGAAAAGTATATGCAACAGAACATCATAACCAATAAGGTTTATAACCGTGGTTGTGCTATTATGATGGATGTTACAAATGGTGAAATTATTGCTATGGCTACAGTCGGTGGCTATGACCTTAATGAACCTTATACTATAGCTGATGAAACAAAGCAAAAAGAAATCAAAGCTATTACAGATAAAAAGAAAAAGAACAAAGCCTATAGCGAGGCTTTAGCTGAACAATGGCGTAACAAAGCTATTTCCGACACATATTATCCGGGTTCTGTATTTAAGATTATTACTTCTGCTATGGCACTTGAAGAAGGTGTTGTAAATGCAGATACAAGCACTTTTAACTGTACCGGTTCTATGCAAGTAGGTGATAGACTTATCCACTGTCATGACTGGAACGGTCATGGTACACAGACTTTTGAACAAGCAATTATCAATTCTTGTAACCCTGCATTTATGCAGATTGGTGCAAAAGTAGGTGCAGCAAAGTTCTGGGAATATTATCAAGCATTTGGTTATTCAGAATTAACAGGTATTGACCTACCGGGTGAAAGTGACGACCAGTTCTTTACACCGGACGGTTCAATGGGCGTTGTTGACCTTGCAGTTGCTTCTTTCGGTCAAGGTTTCTCAATTACTCCAATTCAGATGATTACTGCCGTATCAGCTGTTGCAAACGGTGGTAACTTAGTTCAGCCACATGTTGTAAAGCAGATTCAGGACAGCAACGGTAATGTTGTACAAAACTATGATACAAAGATTAAGAGAAAAGTTGTATCAAGTAGCGTATCTAAAACATTAAACACAATTTTACAACACAACTCAGAACAGGGTGGTGTAAAATGTGGTTATGTTGCAGGTTACAGAGTAGCCGGTAAGACAGGTACATCAGAAAAATTGGTAGATAGTAATGGTGATGGTGTAGAAGACTACATTGCGTCTTTCCTAGGTTATGCTCCTGCAGATAACCCAAAATATGCAATGCTAATGTTCTTTGATACTCCTACAGGTGATAACTACTATGGTTCTGTTGTAGCAGCACCTGTATTCTCACAGATTATGGAAGAAGTTTTACCTTACTTAGAGGTTGAAACAGAATATACAGATAGTGAAAGAGAAAATCTAGATGCTATTGCCGGTCAGTATGTTGGTCTATCAACAGAAGATGCACAACAACAGATTTCCGATGAAGGACTTACACCGGTAGTTAAGGGTTCAGGTAGCAAGGTTATTGCTCAAATGCCGGAATCAAATTCTACTGTACCAAAGGGTGGAACAGTTGTTCTTTATACTGACAAATCTTCGGCAAAAGAAACGGTAGAAGTACCTAACTTACTTGATATGAGCTTAAGTGATGTAAACAGTGTTGCTTCTCAGTATGGACTGAATGTTTCTGTTAAGGGTACTTCAAGTACAAGTGGTGACGGTATCTCTACAAAGCAAAGTATAGCTGAGGGTACTAAGGTTAGTGAAGGTACAGTTATTACAGTTACCTTCTCGCCACAAAGTGGTATTGCAGAATAATAAATTTTTTATATAAAAGATGTTAAAATGAGGTGTTAGAATGACAACAGGATTATGGGAACTTGTGGGTGCAGTTGTTGCATTCGTTCTTTCAGCAGTAATAGGAAGGTTTTTGATTCCAATTTTACACAAATTAAAGTATGGTCAGACAATTCTTGATATTGGACCATCTTGGCATAAGAAAAAGCAAGGTACCCCAACAATGGGTGGTATTATGTTTATCATCGGTATTGTTGTTGCAACAGTAATTGCAATTCCTTGTTTATCAATTTTCGGTGATATTTATGAACCAACAGGTTATTCTTATAACAAAGAGGTTCTAATGGTGTTTGTTAGCCTAGGTATGGCTGTACTTTACGGTGCAGTGGGTTTCCTTGATGACTATATTAAGGTTGTTAAGAAGAGAAACCTTGGTCTAACTGCTAAGCAGAAACTGGTGTTCCAATTTGCAATTGCTATTGCATTCGTTGTAATCAACGCTTTCTTTGGTTATGGCGATACAACATATATTCCTTTTGCAGGTACTGTTCATATGGGCAATTTTGCAATTATCTACCACATTATCAGTGTAATTGTTATTGTCGGTGTTGTTAATGCAGTTAACCTAGCTGACGGTATTGATGGTCTTGTTGGTTCAGAAACATTCTTTGTTGCTATTTTCTATATGATTATTTCAAGTATTATGACTTCTCCTGCAACAGGTGTTTTATCAGCAGCAGTAGCCGGTGGTTGTCTAGGTTTCTTACTATGGAACTTTAACCCTGCTAAGGTATTTATGGGTGACACAGGTTCACTGTTCTTAGGTGGCATTGTTTGTGCATTGGCTTATTCAATGAATATGCCGGTTATCCTAATTCCAATGGCACTAACTTATCTACTTGAAATGCTATCTGTTATCCTTCAGGTAACATACTTCAAAATTACTCACGGTAAAAGATTATTTAAGATGAGTCCTATCCACCATCACTTTGAAAAGTGTGGTTGGAGTGAAACAAAGATTGTTGTAGTATTCAGTGCATTTACAATTGTTATTTGTGGTATTGTTACTGCGTTAGTAATTTTAGGACTTTGATACTTCATATAATATAGGGAGGAGGAGAATTTAATGTCATCAGAAACTTTAAAAAGAATGTCAAACGAAAGACAAAGATATGATAGCCGTGGCAGGACAAGAAGAAAGAATGCTCCTCCAAAAAAGAGAAAGAGATTTTCTTTATCAATTGGTATGGGTATTGACTTGCCTTTCCTAATTATTCTATTAGTTCTTCTTGTAACAGGTCTTATAATGATGTTTTCAGCATCTTATGCAGTTGCATATTATAATCAGGGAGACAGTTTCTTCTTCTTGAAAAGGCAGTTAATATTTGCAGTTATTGGTTTTGTACTTATGATGGGTATTTCCTATATTGACTACCATAGCTTACATCATTTATGTTATGTGTTTTTAGGACTTTCCTATTTGGCACTATTTCTTGTATTATTGTTGCCACCGGTAAACAATGTTCATAGATGGATTGGTGTCGGTGGTTATGGTATTCAGGCTTCGGAATTTTCAAAATTTGCAATTGTGCTTTTCTTGGCACATTGGGGAAGCCTTTACTATGATAAGATGAGTACCATTAAGTATGGCGTTGTTCCTGCACTTGCAGTATTTGTCAGTACTGCAGTTTTATTGGTGCTTGAACCTCACTATTCAGGTATTGTAATTATTCTATTACTTACAGTTGTAATGCTTTACCTAGCAGGTATTAACACAAAATGGCTTGCTGTTGCCGGTGTGGCAGTTGTAATTGCTTTCTTTCTTGCTTGGGTAACCGGTCTTCTTTCTTATGCTATGACAAGAATGGAAGGTTGGGGTCAGGCTCTTGAATATACAACAGAAGATATGTGGCAAACAACTTGGCAGACCAGAAACAGTCTTTATGCAATAGGCTCAGGTGGTCTTTTCGGTTTAGGACTTGGTAACTCAAGACAAAAGTATGGTTATCTGCCTGAACCACAGAACGACTTTATCTTTGCAGTTGTATGTGAAGAACTTGGTTTAGTAGGTGCAATAGTAATCTTAATTATCTTTGCAGCACTTGTATATAGAGGTGTAAAGATTGCACTGAAAGCACCGGACAGATTTGGTAAACTACTTGGTATTGGTTTGATTTCACAGATTGGTATTCAAGTTATTCTAAATATTTTTGTTATTACAGACTGGTTGCCTAATACAGGTATCAGCTTACCATTCTTCTCTTATGGTGGTAGTTCTCTGGTTGTATTGATGGCACAGATGGGTGTAATACTTTCGATTTCAAGACACTCTAATATTGAAAAAGCATAATGAGGTGTAAAATATGAGAATTTTATTTGCCGGTGGGGGTACAGCCGGTCACATTAATCCGGCACTTGCTATTGCCGGATACGTAAAGAAACAAATGCCGGAAGCAGAAATCCTTTTTGTTGGTAACAAGGGTGGTATGGAAGAAAGACTTGTTCCACAGGCAGGCTTTGACTTTAAGCAAATTGTTATTAGTGGCTTTAAGAGAAGTTTTAATGTTAAGGCAATCGGTCACAATGTTAAAACAGTAAAGAGAATGTTTACAGCCTCTGCTGAGTCAAAGAAAATTATTAAGGAATTTAAACCTGACCTTGCAGTTGGTACAGGTGGCTATGTAAGTGGTCCTGTACTTCGTACTGCAGCAAAGATGGGTGTTCCGATTATTATTCACGAACAAAACGCTTATCCGGGTGTTACTACAAAGATGCTTTCTAAGTTAGCTAAGAAAGTTATGTTAGCTATTCCTGATGCTAAGAAACACCTTGATCCTAACCTAGATTATGTTATTACAGGTAACCCTGTAAGACAGGAAATCCTTTCTGCTAACAGAGAAAGTGCCAGAGCAGAACTTGGACTTGATGAAAGACCTGTTGTTCTATCTTTTGGTGGTTCTTTAGGTGCAAGAAAGATTAACGAAAACCTAGCTGACCTAATCGCAAGAAGTGGTAAAGACGGTAAGTATCAGCATATCCATGCTTATGGTCAATACGGTAAGTGGTTCCCTGATTTAGTTAAAGAGAAAGGTACAGACATTTCAAAGTGTCCTAACCTTGATATTAGAGAATATATTAACAATATGGCAACTTGTCTTGCTGCTTGTGATGTGGTTGTATCAAGAGCCGGTGCAATTACACTTTCAGAAATCCAAGCACAGGGCAAACCGGCAGTACTGATTCCATCTCCAAATGTTGCTGAAAATCATCAGTATCACAACGCAATGGCTATGGTAAACAAAAAGGCTGCTGAAATTATTGAAGAAAAGGATTTAACTCCTGAACTTCTAATTGAAAAAGTTGATAAGCTACTTGAGAGTAGTGCTACTCTTGAAGAATATAGCAAAAATGCCAGAAAGATGGCTATTGTTGATGCTAATGAAAGAATCTTTAGTGTTATTAAAGGTATTCTAGGCTAACACATTTTTGAAACACCAACATAAAATATGTAGAAATAGTTTCAGTATTTTATAAAGGGTGTTGTAAGTGGCTAAGTTTATAGTTGATGGTAACAGACGGTTGCAAGGTGAAGTTGATTTGCAAGGTGCTAAGAACAGTGCTTTGCCTATTATCTCGGCAACTCTCTTGTGCAGTGGTGAAAGTGTAATTCATTGTTGTCCTATTATCAGTGATATTAATGCATCAATACAGATTTTACGGTATCTTGGTTGTAGTGCAAAACTCAGCGACCACACACTTATTGTTGATAGCAAAGATATGAATAGGTGTGATATACCGGAGAATTTGATGAATGAAATGCGTTCATCTATTGTATTTTTAGGTGCAATAATCGCAAGAAAAGGAAAGGCAAAGTTGTACTTCCCCGGTGGATGTGAATTAGGTCCAAGACCAATTGACTTGCACCTTTCTGCACTTAGGAAAATGGGTGTTATTATTGATGAAAGATATGGACTTATCACTTGTAGAGTAAAAGATAAATTACATGGAGCAAAAATTGCCTTGCCGTTTCCTAGTGTTGGTGCTACTGAAAATATTATCCTTTCTGCCGTTTTGGCAAAAGGTACTACAATAATCAGTAACGCTGCCAGAGAACCGGAGATTGTTGATTTGTGTGATTATCTTGTTAAGTGTGGTGCTGAAATATATGGTGCAGGCGAAAGCACAATTTATATTTATGGTGTTGATAATTTAACTCCAACAGTCCATACTATTATTCCGGACAGAATTGTTGCTTCAACCTTGATGGCTGCTTCGGCAGTTACCGGTGGTGAGTTAATACTTAACGGTATTATCAGTAGCCACCTTGACGGAGTTATTCCTCTGTTTGAGGAGGCCGGTTGCAATATAAAGGTGAGAAACAGTAAACTTAAGATAGATAGTCCAAACAGACTAAAGCCCTTTAAATCTGTAAGGACAATGCCTTATCCCGGTTTTCCGACTGATGCACAAGCAGTTATGATGTCTGTTGCAACAGTTGCTAAGGGTACAACTGTATTTGTTGAAAATATTTTTGAAAGCAGATACCGTCATGTTGAGGACTTAACACGACTGGGTGCTAATATAAAGGTAGCCAACAAGGTTGCAGTTGTTGAAGGTGTAGATAGATTATTTGGAGCTAAGGTAGTAGCAAAAGAACTAAGGGGTGCTGCTGCTTTGGTTGTTGCTTCTTTAAAAGCAGAGGGTAGAACCGAAATTGAAGGAATTAAGTACCTTGAAAGAGGGTATGAAGACCTAGAAGTTGTACTGTCAAGTTTAGGAGCAAATATAAGGAAAGTATAGAGGAAAGAGGTGTGAAAATTGGCTGATGCAAAAAAGAAAATTGAAAAGAGCAGAAAGAAAAAAATAAAAGAAGAAAAGAAAAGAAGAGAAAAAGAAAGAAAAGCTGAGCAAAAGCGAAGAGATCAAGCAATTAAAAGAGCCAATAAAAAGAGAAAGAAAAAGTTAAAAGAAGATGTAATTACACCTCGTAAAGATGTAAGAAAAATTGATACAACAAAGAGAAATACCAGAAAAGACAGATATTCCGGAAGTAATGACTTTTTAGGTGAGAATATTGTTGACCAGTCAGCTTATGATGACAACAAATATCTTGACAAAAATGATTTACGCAGAATGAGAAGAAAGAAAAATCCGGCAAAAAGTATAAATACTAAGAAAAGTCGTAGATGGAGAATGATAATTACATATTCAGCCTTGTTGGCTGTTGTAGTTGTAGCCGGTATTACACTTTCTTTAACAGTATTTTTTAAGACAGCTAATTTTGAAATTGAAGGGGATACAAGGTATTCTAAGGAACAACTTGTTTCTGCTTGTGGTATAAAGGAAGGTGAAAATATTTTCTTAGCCAACAAGAAGTGGGCTGAAGAAAATATTAAAAATACTTTCCCATATGTACAAAAGGTTGATGTTTCTTTTGGTTTGCCTGACAGAATCGTAATTGATGTTACTGAGGGCGAAGCAAGTTATATGGTTAAACACGACAAAGAGTATTGTACAGTTTCTAAGGAAGGCAGGATTCTTGATAATTCCAACAAAAAGGTAAAGGGACTGCCAATTCTAAAAGGTGCAAAACTTAAGTCCAATACTCCCGGTGACTATGTTGAATATAGCAACAAGGCAGTAGGACAGTCACTTACAGAAATTGTCACTTCACTTAACAATAATAAACTTGAAGATATAACAGAAATCAATGTATCAAAAAGTGCAAACTTAACCTTTACTTATGATAATAGAATTCTTGTAAAACTTGGTTTACCGGAAAATATTAATTATAAAATCAAAACAGCAAAGGTTATTATTACAGAAAAGCTAGACCCAAATAATCAAGGTGTTATTGAGGGTACTTTGGATGTAAGTTCTTGTTATGATACAAAGAGAAGTTACTTTAACGAAGACTCTATTGTAGATAAGGCCGATAAATCAGACGATACAACCACAACTACTACAGAACCAACTACCGATGCAAATTCTTATGTTGATCCAAATGGTTATAGTACTGATACAAGTGGTGGTGTAACTGACTATGGTACAGGTAACAGTACCGATTATGGAACAGATTACGGCACAAACTATGGTACTGATTATGGCACTGGCTACGGCACAAACTATGGTACTGATTATGGTACTGGCTACGGTACAGACTATGGTACAGGTTATGGTGACGGTACACTATACAACTAAGTTAAATATTTACTAAAATAATAAGTAATATATTGACGAAAAAATTACTATATACACCATATGTAGTTATACTTTTTGAAATTTAAGATAAAGCACAAAATTACTTGATTTTTTCCGTATTTTATGATACCTTATATAATAGTAATTGTGTCTATTTAAAGCATTATGTATTAGATATATAGGAAACAAGGAGGAAGTTTAAATGGCTTTTGAGTTAGAAAATGAACCAATGAATTATTTACCAGTTATTAAAGTTATCGGTGTCGGTGGTGGCGGCGGTAACGCTATCAACAGAATGGTTTCTAGTGAAGTTCAAAATGTTGAATTTATTGCTATAAATACAGATGAACATGTTCTTCAGTTCTCTAAGGCTGACAAGAAAGTTCAGATTGGTGAAAAGATTACAAGAGGTAAGGGTGCAGGTTCTCTTCCAAGTATCGGTCAGCAGTCAGCTGAAGAATCAAAGGAAGAAATTGCAGCTCTACTTAAAGATACAGATATGGTATTTGTTACTGCCGGTATGGGTGGTGGCACAGGTACAGGTGCTGCTCCTGTAGTTGCTCAGATTGCTAAAGAAATGGGCATCCTAACTGTTGCAGTTGTTACTAAGCCTTTTGCTTTTGAAGGTAAGAAGAGAATGGCTCAGGCTGAACAGGGTATTCAGGAACTTGCAACATCTGTTGACTCACTGATTATCGTACCTAATGAAAGACTAAAGTACTTTAGTGACCAGTCAATCACTCTTAAGAATGCATTTAGCATTGCTGATGATGTTCTTCGTCAGGGTGTTCAGAGTATCTCTGACCTAATCCTTGTTCCGGGTCTTGTTAACCTTGACTTTGCCGATGTGACTGCTATTATGAAGAATGCAGGTTATGCTCATATGGGCATCGGTAAGGCTTCCGGTAAGGATAAGGCTACACTTGCTGCTGAACAGGCTATTTCTTCACCATTACTAGAAACAGCTATTGACGGTGCTAAGGGCGTTATTATTAATGTTACTGCTTCTGCTGATATTTCACTTGAAGATATTGATATTGCTTCTACAATGATTTCTAACAAGGCTTCTGAAGATGCAAACATCATCTGGGGTGCTGTTATCAATGAAAATATGGAAGACGAAATCAGCGTTACAGTTATTGCTACAGGTTTCAACGGCGATAAGGATGAAGATAAGATTCCTGCAAAGCCGGTTACTGCTACTGCTCCTGTAAGTAGCACACCTGCATCTACTCCGGCTCCAAAGGTTGAAGATGATGATGACGATACTTTCTATGACATTATGTCAATCTTTAATAAGTAATTAATTTTAAACTTAAACTCCTCACATTGTGGGGAGTTTTATTTTGCCTTTTTCTGTAAAATTATTTAGTGTAAAGGTATATTTTTCTTTACTTTTTTTCTTTAGAATGTTATATTATATTTTGTGGACTGTATTCTTATGAAATAGTACCACATACAATGTTTTTTAATATCCTTTTATAGCTTATATCCGTAAGGAATGGGACTTTGGGTGTCACCTTGAAAGTAGGTGATTTTATGAAAATTGGATTTGTAGGAGCAGGTAAAGTTGGATTTACTTTGGGAAAATATTTTCAGAGTAAGGGTATATCTGTTGTTGGATATTTTAGCAAAAATATCACTAGTGCAAAGGAAGCATCAAGTTTTACAAACACAAGTTGTTTTGAAAGTATAAACGATTTGGTTAGAAGTTGTGACGCTCTTTTTCTTACAGTTCCGGATAATAATATAAGAGATGTATATTCTTCTCTTTCAAAACAAGCAATCAAGGGAAAATTAATTTGCCATTGTAGTGGTGTTATGTCTGCTAAAGAGGCTTTTGATGATGCAGAAGATTTTGGTGCAATGATATGTTCAGTCCATCCGTTATTTGCAATTAGTGACAAGTATAAGTCATATTGTGAAATAGCTGATGGCTTTTTTTCTGTGGAAGGCTCAGCCCTTGGTGTTAAGTTAGTTACAGATATTCTTAAAAAGTGTGGTAATGATTTTCAAGTTATTGATAAATCTATGAAACATAAGTATCATTTGTCAGCTACTATTGGTAGTAATCTTGTGGTAGGACTACTTGATTTTTGTATTTCTACTTTAGTAGATTGTGGATTTACAAGGGAAAACGCTCTGAAAGCACTAACTCCAATTGTAACTAACAATGTTAAGAATGTTATGGAAAATGATGTAGTAAGCAGCTTAACAGGACCGGTAGAAAGATGTGACACTAATACAGTAACTAAGCACTTAAACTGTTTAAGTGGTGAAGAAAAAGAAATTTATACTTTGCTGTCAAAAAGAATTTTAAATATTAGTAAAGTAAAAAATGAAAACCGAGATTATAGTGAATTACAGGTACTTTTGAAAGGAGCAGAAAATGAAAAATAATGTTTCAACTTTTGCAAAGATGAAGGCAAACGGAGAGAAAATCTCAATGCTGACTGCTTACGATTATTCAACTGCAAAAATTATGGATAATTGTGTAAACGGTATTTTGGTTGGTGATAGCCTAGGCAATGTTATGCTAGGTTATGAAGATACACTTTCAGTTACGATGGAAGATATGATTACCTTTGGCAGTGCAGTATCAAGAGCATGTAAAAATGCAATGGTTGTTGTTGATATGCCTTTTATGTCTTATGAAGTTTCTGTTGAACAAGCAGTAATGAATGCCGGTAGACTAATGAAAGAGGCTAGAGCAAATGCAGTTAAACTTGAGGGTGGCGTAGAAATGTGTGACCGTATCAAGGCTATTACTAATGCAGGTATTCCTGTAATGGCTCATATCGGTATGACACCTCAAAGTGTAAATGCTTTTGGTGGCTTTAAGGTTCAGGGTAAAAGTATTGACGGTGCAAGAAAAATGGTAGAGGATGCCTTAGCAGTAGAGAAAGCCGGTGCTTTTGCAGTAGTTATTGAATGTGCACCAACTGAACTTTGTGAATATATTACTGAGAAGCTAACTATCCCTACAATCGGTATCGGTGCAGGTGATGGTACAGATGGTCAGATTCTTGTATATCAAGATATGTTGGGTTTGTTTAGTGACTATGTACCTAAGTTTGTAAAGAGATATGAACTTCTTGGTGACAAGATGGTAGATGCTTTTAAGCAGTATGATAAGGAAGTAAAGAATGGTTCTTTCCCTGATAAAGACCATAGCTTTGCAATAGATAAAGAAATTATTGATGAATTAAGGAAAGAAGAGAAGTAAAATGACAGTAGCAACAAAAATCAGTGAAGTTCGTCAGCAAGTTAAAGATTGGAAGAGAAATGGACTAACAGTTGGTCTTGTACCAACAATGGGTTACTTACATGAAGGTCATGCAAGTCTTATTAAAACATCTGTTGAACATTGTGACAAAACAGTTGTCAGTGTTTTCCTAAACCCAACACAGTTTGCACCTAATGAAGACTTAGAGTCCTATCCTAGAGATTTTGACAATGATAAAAAATTATGTGAAGAAATGGGTGCTGACCTGGTTTTCCATCCTGAAGTTTCTGAAATGTATGATGAGGATAGCAGTACATTTGTAGAAATTCTATCAGATATGCCAAAGCAACTTTGTGGCAAAACAAGACCAATTCACTTTAGAGGTGTTTGTACTGTTGTTTCAAAGTTATTTAACATTGTAACTCCTGACAGAGCATTCTTTGGTGAAAAAGATGCTCAGCAACTTGCAATTATCCGTAAAATGGTTAAGGATATGTCCTACGGTATTGAAATTATCGGTTGCCCTATTGTTAGAGAAAGTGACGGACTTGCAAAGTCAAGCAGAAATACATACCTAAGTGATGAAGAAAGAAAGGCTGCTTTGTGTCTATCAAAAGCAGTAAACCTTGGTAAAGAAATTATTGCTAATGGTGAAAAAAATGCTGAAACTGTACTTTCAAAAATGAAAGAACTTATTAATGCTGAACCACTTGCAAAAATTGACTATGTTGAGGCAGTTGACGGTGTTACAATGAACCCTGTTAAGGAAATCAAAGAAAACACCCTTGTTGCTATGGCAGTTTATATCGGCAAAACAAGATTGATTGACAACTTCTCAGTTAAATAATGTAAAATAATATTACATTGTTTGTACAACTTTTATAAAATTTAATTAAAATATTCTACGCTTAGTAATTTATTTTTATTTAAATACTTCCATTTTGTACCATAATATAGTATAATGTGCTTACAGAGATACAATTTTTATTTGTAAAAGGAGGTACTTATGAAAAGATTACTAAGCGTTTGTCTTTCTTTATGCATTATGATGTCTGTATTTGTTTCATTTGACATTACTGCATCAGCAAAGACAAATTTGAAGAAAACTACAGTTTCAGCTAGTAACATTTCAAACGGTATTAATGTTAGCTGGAAAAAGGTTTCAGGTGCAAAAAGCTATAAATTATATAGAAAAGCACCCGGTGCAAAGAAGTATTCAGTTGTTAAAAAGACTAACAGCAAAACTGTAAAGTACCTTGATAAAAAGGTGTCAGCCGGTAAGACTTATTCTTATCAAGTTGTTGCAGTAAAAGGCAAAGATTATTCAAAGTCAAAGACAAAGTCTATCACAAGATTACTAGCACCAAAGAATGTTAAGGTTCAGTCATATGCCAGTAAAACTGATTGTACCTTAAAGGGTAGCAAAGCTGATTATGTTTTTGATAATGTTTTCAATTTTGACTCAAAATTAGGGGTAAAGATAACTTGGAATAAGTCCAAAGGTGCAAATAAATATGATATTTACCGAAAAGTTGATAACAGTAAAAAGTACAGAAAAATTAAAACTGTAGGTAATATTTCAACATATGTGGATCGTGAATCTTTTTTTAGTGTAGTAAATCATAGGTATAAAGTTGTAGCAAGAAAAAATACTTCAGCAAGTGATTATAGTACTACAAGAAAAATCTGTTATGTTGAACCTTCATATATATTTACATATTCTTTATCAGATGAATTATTGGTATCATGGACTCAAGTGGCAGGTTGTGACGGCTATAAGTTGTATCGTTCATTAACAGGAAAAGCCGGTTCATATTCTTATATCGGTAAATACACAACAAAAGAATATAAGTATGAAGAAAAGAATGCTGAAATAGGAAAAACTTATTACTACAAACTTGTGGCTTATAAAGGTTCAAATAATTCTGTTGGTTTAACAATTAAAGAAAAGTATGAACCTGTAATGACAGTGAATTTAAATGTTGGTGATACTAGCGATTCTGTTCAAAAGCAGTTCAAAAAGACCTTAGCAAAAATAAATAAAGACCTAAAGCGAAATATGTCGGACTTGTATCAAGAGGTAACTTTTGATAAAATTATGGAATCAATTAGAATTGAATCAAAAGATGAAAAGGTAGCAACCGTTTCTAAGGATTATATTATTACAGCAGTATCACAAGGTACAATAAAAGCCCCTATTATTCAGAAACTAGGAAATTTTGAGTTTGAAAAAGGTTTCATCCTAATTAATGTAAACTAATAATTTTTATTATAAATTTTCAGGAGGTTATTATGAAAAGATTACTAAGCGTTTGTCTTTCTTTATGCATTATGATGTCTGTATT